>Ga0209510_1001109_pt1 | contig 31966 bp, 30 predicted proteins | sample BiotimSIPDNA_FD_185749 | JGI IMG/M metagenome (GOLD analysis project Ga0209510, IMG submission 185749) | Anaerobic biogas reactor microbial communites from Washington, USA - Biogas_R1 time_0 SIP DNA (SPAdes) (version 2) | ecosystem: Engineered > Bioreactor > Anaerobic > Unclassified | place...
GCACCAGAGTGTCGATGTCTATTATTGCAACGTCTCGCCGCTTATCTGTTTTCCATTCCTGCATTTTCATCACCCTCTTCATTATACCAAAAAGGCCGCCTTTTGGCGACCTTTTTTGACAGACTGACACCGACGTAAAACGTCGGTGTAAAAATAAAAAGGCCGGCACAAAACGTACCGGCCCAAGCCCGCTATTGCCGTGGGAGCCTGATTATAACCTGCACATAAGGCAGGTGGGTCGCCTCTCCGCCGGTCCGCTGCTTCCAACATCCGGCGTCGGTCAAAGCCGCGCCGGGAGGCCTGCAAATCGCGGTGGAATATGGCATCCCTTATAAGAGATGTGGGTTTAAAAAGGCCCCTCACGCACACAGCAGGTTTCGAAAAATCCGCTGTGCGTTAGCGGAAAGCAACAAAGCGCCATCCGCTTCGTTTGTATTATACTACAACAGTCCCAAATAAATCAACGAAAACATATAAGAAATTAATTCCACTTATGGGAACATTCTATTATTCCTCTTCGTCATAAAGAACCTTTGCAAATTCCTCATACACAGTCTGAAGCTCATCCGGGTCGTCAACAGATCCGAGGATCTCCTCGCCGTTCTCCTCTATTACCTTGAGAATGATAAGTCCATAGTCGGGGTCATCCTCATCAATATCTGTGGGAAGGAATGCCATATAGACTTCGTCCTTGTACTCAAGCGTATGCAAATGCTCAAGAACAAATTCGTTGCCGTCGTCATCGGTGACGGTTATAATATCGTTGCCGAATTCCTCGTTCATAGAAATGTGCCTCCTGAAAATTGTTCGGATTTTTCTCCGACCTGATGACACATTTTACCTCTCTAGCGGTAAAAAATCAATCCCATAATAATTTACGATCCCAGATCCTCCAGAATCATCATCAGCCTCTCCTGCGACCTGACCTTGAGGCCTGTCCGCATGGTCTCTCTGTCCAACTCCCGAAGAGTATTCACTTGAATGTCGGTTACCGTCATTGGTATGTCCGGGTCGTTCTCGACGAACACTGCGACATGGCCCTCATAATCGCGCAGCACATAGCATGTCCCTTCAGAGACTGATTCATCGTTTTCGCCGTCGGCATATCCTAGACCGGAAAAAGCCAGCACGCTGCAGACGATTGCAGCAACTATAAGAACGCCAAGTACGGCTCCCTTCAGCTTAGTATTCATTTCATATCCCCCTTATACTATTTTAAGCTGTGGTTATTATCACCAATAAATGCTAATATTAGTCATTTAATGCTTTTTAATACCTTAAATAAAAAAGAAAAAACAGTCTTCTGTTATTTGACAAACCGTGCTATAATGAATTGCACGTGCAAAAAACCGTGCGCTCAAATAATTTTAGCCATTTTATGAGCTGTGTCTCATTTTTTTACGCCCAACGGAGGTTCCCCAAATGGACAAAAACAAGGTACAAATAACCGCACAGAAAGCGGCAGGTGCAACTGCTGTCACCTTTGGCAGCGTCATGCGCATAATACTCAAAGTACTTGTGACAATCATCCTCATCGGAATAACAACGGGGCTGCTCTTCACATGTATTTTTGCCTACTATGTAAAGACCAACCTTACCGACGATCTGGACATCTCCCTTGACGACATGTCGCTAAATTTGGCAAGCACTATATACTATACCGATGAAAACGGCGAGTATCAGGAGCTGTCATCCGTATACGGCAAGGAAAACCGCATATGGGTCGACTATGAAAATATACCCAAATACATGACCTATGCCGCTGTCGCCATCGAAGATAAGCGCTTTTATAATCATAAGGGTGTCGACTGGTACCGCACCTTAGGAGCATTTACAAATATGTTCGTAAAGATGAAGGACGACTTTGGCGGCTCGACCATAACTCAACAACTCATAAAAAACCTCACCAAGGAAGACGACATTACGGTTCAGCGAAAAATCCTTGAGATATTCCGGGCACTGGAATTTGAGAGGCATTACAACGATAAAGACAAAATAATGGAGTGGTATCTCAACGTCATATACCTGGGGCAGAGCTGCAACGGCGTCAGCACAGCCTCACAGACCTACTTTGGGAAAAACGTCTGGGAGCTGGATCTTGCCGAGTGCGCCAGCATAATTGCCATAACAAACAACCCATCCAAATACGACCCCTTCATCAGCAGCGAAAACAACAGGGAGCGCCGGGAACTCATTCTTTTCGAAATGTATGACCAGGGCTACATCACCCATAGTGAATATACAGAGGCACTTGCCGAAAAGCCGGTCTTCAAGCGCAGCGAAGAAGAAGAACCCACAATGGTTATTGACAGCTATTACGTTGAAACTGTCATCCACGATGTCACCAGAGATCTCGCGGAGGAAAAAGGCATTGACGAAGACACGGCTATCCGTCTGCTCCAGAATGGCGGTCTGCAGGTATACTCCTGTATCGACATGAAGATACAGAACATCATGGACAATGTCTATAAAGACCCCCAAAACTTTCCTAACATCACAAACTTAAAGGGTGAGCCTATCCAGTCCGCCGCCGTTCTTCTTGATCCTTACAACGGCGAGATAAAGGCTCTTGTAGGCGGCGTCGGGGAAAAGACCGCTAACCTTATCCTCAACAGAGCTACGGACTCTCCGCGTCCCCCAGGCTCCTCGATAAAGCCCATCGCAACCTATGGCCCCGCAGTTGACCAAGGGCTTATCACACCGAGCACACTAGTAAACGATTCCGCTAATATTCGACTCTCCGGTACAAACTGGTATCCAAAAAACGCTGACTCGGCCAACGACGGTATAATCACAATACAGAGAGCACTTACACGTTCAATCAATACAGTGTCCGCACAGCTGCTCGACAAACTAACGCCAGCAGTCTCATACAGATATCTGACAGAGTGCCTCGGTGTGACGAGCCTTGTAGAGTCGGACTGCGACTATGCTCCCCTCTCTCTCGGTCAGCCGTACTATGGTATAACAGTTCGCGAAATGGCACAGGCATACGACGCCTTTGTCAATGACGGTGTCTTCACCTACGCCCGCACCTACACCCATGTCACTGACTCCGAGGGAAATATGGTTCTTGATAATTCCCCCAAAACCATAGTTGCTTTCAAAGCAAACACCGCATGGACAATGTGCCATATGTTAAACCAAGTGGCGTTATACGGCTGTTCAAATGAATGCAATATAGGCAATATGACAATCGCGGGTAAGACCGGTTCCAGTACGAATTATCAGGATCGCTGGTTTGTGGGCTTTACACCATATTATGTCTGTGCTGTTTGGACAGGATATGATACTCCGTACCGCATGAACGTCTACGGTAACCCAGCAACGAGAGTATGGCAAAAGATAATGCAGCCCGTCCACGAGGGTCTTGAACTAAAAACCTTCCCTACACCTACTCTGGGCGGTCCTACAAACATATTTGGCGATCTGAAAGAGTCTCCAAGTCCATCGCCCTCTGAGGATGCCTCAGAGAAACCAACCAACAGCGGTACTGAGACCGAAGTGCCTTCACCGACTCCCTCGGCTCCCGCTCCTTCGCAGCCCGTCGGTACGGACGAGCCTTTGGCCGGTATCATGGATTTCATTCAGGGTATACGCATCGCCTGACCCTGCAAAGAGAGAAGCGCCTGCACATCTTCTAAGATGTGCAGGCGCTTCCCGCTTTTCAAAGATCAAAAGCCTTTTTAATTCCACACCCTGCGGTGGAAGTTCTCTCAACACTCATTTATCTTTATAAAAGTACTTGACACCCTGCGGTGTGTCCTCAAGTAAAATACCCATTGCTTTAAGCTCGTCGCGTATACGGTCGGCTTCGGCAAAGTTCCTCGCCCTGCGCGCGGCCTGACGCGACTCTATCATAGCCTCTATATCTGCATCCACAGCTTCATCCGCTTCGGCAAATGGAATTCCGATAACTTCCGACAGCTCCGAAAAAATCTCATTGCAGGCATACGCCAACGCCTTTGTTGGATCGGTCGAGGGGCTCACGGCACTGTTTATCTCTCGCACCAGCTCGAATATTACAGACACTGCATCTGCCGTATTGAGGTCGTCGTCCATCACCTCACAGAATCTATCACGGTAATTGGATAAAGACTCGACAAACCGCTTCTCCGTCTCGGTCATGTCACCGTCCTTACCGTGCTTCTCGAAAAACTCAAGATTTGCCTTGGAGGTTGAAAGTCTCTCAAGCGCACTTTTAGCCTGCATGAGTATATCGCCTGAGTAGTTAAGCGGGCTGCGGTAGTGGCTCATGAGCATGAACATTCGGATAGCTTCATATCCGTATGCCTTTGCCGCCTCACGTACCGTGAAGAAATTGCCCAGCGACTTCGACATCTTCCTGTTATCTACGCTGATAAATCCGTTATGCATCCAGTAGTTGACGAATTTACATCCGTTAGCCGCCTCGGACTGCGCAAGCTCGTTTTCATGGTGTGGAAAAATCAGATCCTGACCACCGCAGTGTATATCAATGGTCTTCCCCAGATATCGGTTGCTCATGGCACTGCACTCAATATGCCAGCCCGGCCTGCCCTTACCCCAGGGCGACTCCCAGAAGGGCTCTCCCGGCTTTGCAGCCTTCCAGAGGGCAAAGTCCATGGGGTTCTCCTTGATCTCCGTCACATCAATGCGTGCCCCCGCCTGCAACTCGTCCAGCGGCTGGTGGCTGAGGCTACCGTAGCCGGCAAATTTAGCCGTACGGTAATAGACGTCTCCTTTTACCTCATATGCATATCCTTCTGCGATAAGCTTTTCAACCATATGGATAATCTGATCAATGTTTTCAGTTGCTCTCGGATGGATTGTAGCTTCACGTACCCCCAAGGCCCGGCAGTCTGTATAGTACTCAGCTATATATTTTTCGGCAACTTCGGACGGGCTGACACCTTCTTCATTGGCACGCTTAATGATCTTATCATCCACATCTGTAAAATTCTGTACAAAAGTCACCTCATACCCGCGATATTCCATATACCGGCGCAGCACGTCAAACATAACTATAGGGCGAGCATTTCCGACGTGTATATAATTGTACACCGTAGGTCCGCAGGCATATATACGTACCTTCCCATCCTCAATCGGAACAAATTCCTCTTTTTTCATTGTCATAGTATTGAACAGTTTCATCAGTATCTCCTCATGCATTACTGTATTTTTCAACCATCTCCGCAAGCGCCCTGACCTGATCCCTTAGGCTTACAAGCTCGTTTGCAACCGGGTCAGAAACATGGATCTGGTCGACTTCCCTGACGAAGTCAACTTTCTGTCCCGCTACCTTTACTACTCTTGCCGGAACTCCCACAGCAGTACTGTCAGGCGGTATTTCCTTAAGAACTACAGCATTGGAGGCGATCCGGCTGTTGTTCCCAACAGTAAACGGGCCCAAAACCTTTGCACCGCATCCGATAAGAACATTATTCCCGATTGTTGGATGGCGCTTTCCTGTGTCCTTACCTGTGCCGCCCAGCGTAACACCCTGATAAATTAAAACGTCGTCGCCTATCTCGGCTGTCTCTCCTATTACCACGCCCATACCGTGATCGATCACAAAACGCCTGCCTATTTTTGCGCCGGGATGTATCTCAATACCTGTTCTGCGTCTTGCACGCTGAGAAATCCACCGGGCAATGTAGAACATACCTCGCTCATGAAACCAATGTGCCCGTCTGTACGCCAGTGTCGCCTTTATACCAGGATAGAGTGTCAGTATCTCAAAGGTAGAGCGCGCTGCGGGATCGCGGGCTTTATAGGCCTCAACAAGCTCTCTTTTTTCTCTTTTCATGCCTCAATTCTCCTTTCTGAAGAAATTAAAAACACCTCTCACGGGCAAAAGCCCATGAGAGGCGAGAAATATCGCGGTTCCACTCTCGTTTATCACTCTCCGGCAAATACCGGAAGCGCCTTAACGCGGCATACGGGAAAGCATTTCCTCTTTCCAGAGCTCCGGGGCGCACTTCAAACACCTCTTTGTGATTGCCGCTCGCAGCCAAGGCGGCAAATCTCTGTCGCAGCGAATGTGCTTTACTTTTCCCTTTCACAGCCCATGTGTTAAATTATAATATCATATTATCACAGCAAAAAAATTGTGTCAATCCTCAATTCCAAGCGCATTTTTGTTGTCAATAAAATATTCCACTCCCGAATAAACAGTTGTGATAACAATAATTGCAACGCAAAGCCTGTCAACCGTCAGGAAAGGCAGCAGCGCATTATTGTGGAAAGGCAGAAACATAACGCAACTGCACACGATTGACGCAGCAGTCTTGATCTTGCCGGACATGGCCGCCGCAATTACAGTACCCTTTTCGACTGCAACAAGGCGTAGCCCTGAAACCGCAAATTCGCGCGCAATTACGATTATACATGCCCAGGAACTCATCTGTCCCCGCTCAACAAAAATCAGCAGAGCCGCAGTGACCAGCAGCTTGTCCGCAATCGGATCGATAAACTTTCCAAAGTCGGATATTTGATTGTAATGACGCGCTATGTACCCGTCCAGACTGTCAGTCAGAGCAGCCACAATGAATATAGCCAGAGCAACATAGTTGTGCCCCGAAAAATCTATCAGTGCCGAAGCCACAAAAAACGGAATAAGAGCTATCCTTGCCATAGTGACCTTACTTGCCGTAGTCATTTTCATATCCCCCATATCTACTAAGCCTGACGCCCGTACCATTCTCCGTCAGATACCTGCTCGATCAAAACATCTGCAAACTCGCCGACTGCGCATTCGCCGGAAAAAAACACTACCCCGTCAATGTCGGGCGAGTCGGCAAAGCTGCGGCCGAACTGCAAGCCGCTCTCATCGTCGTACCCCTCGCAGAGAACACGGACTTTTCTGCCTTTGAAGCTCTCACCCCATGTGTCCATAATCTCCGCCTGTATTCCCATGATAAGCTCCTGACGGCGCAGGGCCTCGGCTTCGACGCAGCGGTCGTTCATTTCAGCGGCGGGCGTCCCCTCCTCGGGTGAAAACGCGAACACCCCCGCACGTTCAATCCTCGTCTCGCGCAAAAAAGCGCACAGCTCCTCAAACTCAGCTTCGCCCTCGCCGGGTAAACCGACTATAATACTTGTACGGAGTACAACTCCCGGTATCCTCTCCCGGAGCTTAGAAAATAGCTCGCGGATCTCCCGCCCGGTCCCACGCCGGTTCATACGCCGTAGAATAGTGTCGTTGATATGTTGAATTGGAATATCCAAATACTTTACAACCTTATCCTCATCGGCGATAGTCTCCATCAATTTGTCGTCAAACTCGTCGGGATACAGGTAGTGCAGTCTTATCCACTCGATGCCGTCAATCGCGCAAAGCCGCTCTATCAGCTCAGAAAGAGAGCGTCTTTCATAGATGTCGGTGCCATATCTGGTTATGTCCTGCGCAACGACGATAAGCTCTTTTATCCCCGTCCTCGCCAGAGCCTGCGCCTCGTCCACAATGTCCTCCATACGGCGGCTGCGGTATTTTCCCCGCAGGGAGGGTATAACGCAGTAAGCGCAGCAATTGTTGCAGCCCTCCGCAATCCGAAGATACGCATAGGCCGGAGCTGTAGAAACTATACGCCCCATCTCTGAGATAGGCGCATCTATGTCCCCAAAGGACTGGAAACGTTTACCTTTCAGAACAGTCTGTACTGCCTTAACTATCTCGTCATAGCTGCCCGTACCAAGTATGGCGTCTACCTCGGGAAGCTCGGTATCTATCTCCTCGCCGTAACGCTGGCTGAGGCAGCCGGCGACGACTATCGCTTTAAGACATCCATGCTTTTTAATCTCGCCCAATTGGATAATTGTCTCTATTGCCTCACTTTTTGCCGCCTCAATAAAGCCACAGGTATTCACCACAGCCACATCGGCCTGCTCGGGCTCCGAAACGATGTCCATCCCGGCGCCGCAGAGCTGATAGAGCATTTGCTCGCTGTTAACTAGATTTTTAGGACAGCCCAAAGAAATAAGGGCAACTCTTGTCTTTGCCATAAAACCCCCGTCAATCAAAGCTATATTCGGACATATAGCGGTCTACTGCCGCTTTAATTTCATCCCATGAAAAACCCCGCCTAAAGAGCGCATCCGTCGCCTTCTTCAGCTCGGCACGATCCGGCTCGCCGCCTTTCAGCCTTCTGCAAAGCAGTGTGTATACCGTGTCGTCAGTCTCGGGCATCTCTTCAAAAGCCGCATCCCAGAGAGTCTTTGAAATTCCGCGCCGATACAGCTCGTTTTTTATTCTCTGCATACCGTAGCCCTTGGCGGCATAGTGCCGGACCAGCATTGCGGCATACTCACTGTCATCAAGATAGTGCAGCCCTATGAGCCACTCTATACACCGCTCTGCGTTTTCCTCGGTCTCACCCTTCTCCGTCAGCTTTTTGAAAAGCTCACGGCAGGACATCGGCCTGGTACCTATTATTCGCAGTGCGCGCTCCTTACATGCGGAAAGCCTTGCGCTCTCGGAGAGATCGGCAAACTCCTCGTCGGTGAGCTCTCTGCCCGTAAAAAGCGAGAGATCCGCGACTGTGTCAAGAGCCGCCTTTATCTCGGATCCGTCGGCAAAACCAACAACAAAACGCCCCTTTGAGGTCTCCCGCAACTCCGTGATCTTCATATTATCCTTCGAAATCGTCGGCCGATACGTCTATAGGCCTGCCGGCGGCCTTCGCCGCGGCTTGAGCCTGTGGGGACAGCAGCTTTACTGAATTTGCGCGGATCTTCTCCTCAACCTCATCGCAGACCTCCGCATTTGCCTTCAGATATTCCTTAAGCGCGTCGCGCCCCTGAAATCGCTGGTCTCCCAGCGTATACCAGGACCCGCCCTTTTCAATAATCTCCAGTTTCACGCCCAGATCAACGATCTCGCCTATCTTGGATATGCCCTCACCGTATATAATGTCAAACTCCGCCTCCTTAAACGGAGGAGCCACCTTGTTTTTGACAATCTTTGCCTTTGTCCTGTTTCCTATCATCTCTCCGCTGTTTTTCAGCGTCTCAATACGGCGCACATCGATACGTACGCTGGAAAAATACTTGAGAGCGCGGCCGCCCGGCGTAGTCTCCGGGTTGCCGTACATGACCCCGATTTTTTCACGCAGCTGGTTGATAAAAACCACGATGCAGCCGGTCTTGGAAACCGTACCGGCCAGCTTGCGCAGCGCCTGGGACATCAGCCTTGCAACTACGCCGACACTAGAATCACCCATCTCGCCCTCCAGCTCGCTGCGCGGCAGCAGAGCCGCAACGCTGTCCACTACGACAACGTCGATTGCGCCCGAACGCACAAGCGCCTCGGTGATTTCAAGCGCCTGCTCACCGGTATCGGGCTGTGAAATGAGCAGACTGTCTATATCCACGCCAAGAGCTCTCGCATAAGCGGGTTCGAGAGCGTGCTCAACGTCAATAAAAGCGACCTCTCCCCCCTCCTTCTGCGCGCTTGCCAGAATGTGCAGAGCCAGAGTTGTCTTACCTGAGGATTCGGGTCCGTATATCTCAACGATACGGCCGCGGGGAACGCCGCCTATGCCCAGAGCGATATCGAGAGAGATTGAGCCTGTGGATATCGCCTCTACATTTACGGGAATATCGTCTCCCAGACGCATTATAGCGCCCTTTCCATAGTTTTTCTCAATCTGTGCAAGAGCGGTCTCAAGAGCCTTTTTCTTGTCCTCCGCCTGTCCGACAATAGTGATAGGGGTCTTTTTCTTCTCTGCCATATCATCACCTCATAACTGTTTATAGGTTGCCAAAGCAAACTCTGTCTATTCCCTGAGTATCCTCTATCTTTCCAACATTTATAAGGCCTGCGGCGTTCATTATGCTGCAAACCTCGTCCGCCTGACCGATGCCCACCTCAAACATCATAAGACCGCCCTTTCTTATTGTGGCACGCCAGTTTTTCAGGATGGCACGGTAGAATTCAAGTCCGTCCTCCCCGCCGTCCAGCGCCTGAACCGGCTCATACTTCTTGACGGAATCGTCCAGCGTTTTTATGTCCTCGGTCGGAATATAAGGCGGGTTGCAAACCAACAGGTCAAAGCTGCCCAACATAAGGGGCGGATTTGAAAGCGCGTCTATCTCAACGCATGTGACACGCGGATTGAGCTTGTTGGCCAGAATATTCTGCTTGGCTACGGCGAGCGCCGGTTTGCTGTTATCCGCCAGAGTAACACGCGTAGCCGGCAGTTCCTTAGCTATTGCGCAGCCCACGCAGCCGCTGCCGGTACAGAGATCAATAACGCGCGCATCCATTTTGCGGCCTCGCAGAGAGCAGACCGCAGTCTCAACGAGGACCTCCGTGTCCACGCGCGGAATGAGCACGTCCCTGTTTACGATTATCGGTACACCGTAAAATTCCCACTCGCCCGTAATATAGGCAATCGGTTCTCCCTCCAGCCGTCTTGAGATCATCTCTCCCACCCTGGCGGTAACCTCGTCCGAGGTATAGAGATTCATGTCGCGCACAAGCTGGTCCATCCGCTTTCCCGCAGCTGCGGCTATCAGATACCGGGCTTCAAGGTTATATGCCTCAATACCCGCGTCACGGAATATTTTTCTTGCTTTTATGTATATATCGTTGTACGTTGCAGCCATATAGAGGTCTATCCTTTCACTTACCATGCATCGAGGCCCTTTTCCTCGGGTATAACGAGCGTCAGCGCCTCAATGGCGCACTCTATCATTGAGTCGTCCGGCTCGTTTGTGGTCAGCCTCTGTAGCGCCTTGCCCGGCGCTGTGATAGCCGAGGAAAACCAATTGTCATGGCGCCCTGCCCATCTGTTTATCTCATAGGCTATGCTGACCAAAACAGGCAGAAGCAAAAGCCTCAGTCCCATCCTGGCGAGCGTGCTCTCAAAATTGATAAGAAAACCTAAAAACACGCCGAGAACGACGACCACCAGAAGAAAACTGGTTCCGCAGCGTGGGTGGAAGCGGCTCTGAGGCCGCACATTTTCAACAGTCAGCGGCAGTCCCTTTTCATAGCAGAAAATCGTTTTATGCTCCGCTCCGTGATATCCGAACATCCGTGCAACGTCCTTAACGCGGGAAATGCCCCATAAATACAAGAAAAAAATTATAAGCTTGCAGACTCCCTCCAGCAGACTCCGCAGCATGAGTCGTCCGCCCATATGCGGTATTAACCCTACCAGAAACGTGGGCAGAAGAACAAACAGAGCAACAGCAAGACCAACACCCAGCACAACCGCAAGATAGATGAGAATTTTCTCGGCTTTTTCGGTACCGAAGCTCTTTTCGACCCATATGTCAAACTTGGAAGGCTTCTCCTGTTCCTCCTCGGGTAGCATCTGTGCAGAATAGGTTAGTGCTTTTACGCCGTATATCATCGACTCGATGAATATGACGGGGCCACGGATGAAAGGCAGACCCCAAAACTTTTTTTCCTGTGCAAGAAACTTAGGTTCCTCAACTTTAGTTACAATGCCATCCTCCGTACGAACCGCGACAGATTGCTTAGTCGGGCCTCTCATGAGTATGCCCTCTATCAGCGCCTGCCCGCCGATACTTGTGCGGAAGTCCTGATTCTTTTGCTTTTTTTTCATCTGCTAAAATGTCCTTTCGGCAGTCCCTGCCATGAAAAAATATTTATATAAGACAAAACCCCGTAAATTATCTCTTATTGAGATTTATGTCCTCGGCTAAGTGGAAGTCTGACATTAACAATGACGCCTTTGCCATCAGCATTGGCAACGGTCAATTCACCGCCGTGTCTCTCCACAATCTCGTTGCACACGGCGAGACCTATCCCGCTGCCGCGCTCCTTGGAACTCCCCTTATAAAACTTATTTTTGACAAAAGGCAGTTCCGCAGGCAATATACCCGGACCGTAGTCGCGTATGGAGATGTTAACATAGTCGCCATCCCTATCAACGGCCACATCAATAGCGCCGCCATCCTTTCCGTATTTAGCGGCGTTGTCCAGAATGTTCAAAAATACCTGGCGGAGACGCTCCGCGTCTCCCGGCATCTCAGGAATGGGTACAGGCGACCGCATATAATGCAGCTCAATGTTCTCCTGTTTCAAGAGCTCGCTGTATGCGAATATGGTATCCTCTATCTCAGCCTCTACATTGATCTGCTCAATACTCAAATTGAAACGTCCGTCCTGTATCCTTGTAAATTCCAGAAGCTCCTCAACCATCTTTGTTAGCCTTGCGGCTTCCTTGGAGATGATCTGTATGCCGCGTCGGGAATCCTCTTTAATCTCGGGATCGTACAAAAGAGTCTCGCTCCAGCCGGTAATCGCAGTAAGCGGAGTGCGCAGCTCATGTGACACCGATGAAATAAACTCCGTCTGCACCTTTTCAGCCTGGCTGATCTTGACCGACATCTCGTTTATGGCATCTGTCAGTTCACCTATCTCGTCGTCATATTTCTTCTCTGCCTGTATGCCGTAACCTCCATCTGCGATCTGCTTAGCCAGCGAGGTAAGGCCGCGTATCGGCACGACAATTGTATTTATGAAGTATATATTTGAAACGACAACAACAAGGATAATAAATAGCCCCACAATAGTGGCAACCAGCATCGCAGCCTTGACCTGTTCGTCCACCAGCTTAAGACTTGTCACATAGCGCATCACGCCGACGATACTGCCGTCCGCATATTGCATAGGCGCACATACCGACATTATGCGCTCTCCGGTAGCCTCATTCTCGCCGGACCACGAGCTGATCTCCCCGGTTTCCAGCGCTGTTTCTATCTCCGGAGTACCGGGCGAAGTACCGGCAGAAATGCCGTAGCTGGATACCTCCACCCTGCCCCGGCTGTTGATAAACTGCAGTTCAAGAGTGTCCTTATCCTCAAATGTTTCCGTATAGCGGTAAGCGCTCTGGTAATACTCAAGGTAGGTCTTAGACACATATGAGGTGAAAAACTCGGCTGCTGTCTGGGCCTTGTTCTCAAGGCCGGTACGTATGGCGGAATGGTAGTAATTGTTCATTGCAATGGAAAAAGCGAGTATTGCAACGGCGACGATAAGCGTGATATACGTTATTCCGTTTACCGTCCAGCGCGCCTTTATTCCCCTGAAATGCAATGAACTCACCTCCGCACGAAATTAATAAGCGGCAAAACTCAGAAGCCCCATTTATAGCCGTATCCCCATACGGTCGTTATATAGGTGGGAATCGTGGGATCGTCCTCGATTTTTATACGCAGACGTCTGATATTTACATCGACTATTTTCAGCTCGCCGAAATAATCCCTTCCCCAGACCTCGTTGAGGATATCCTCTCGGGATAGGGCCTTGCCGGGATTCTCCATAAAAAGCTTCATCAAGGAATACTCAATCTGTGTAAGCCTGATGCGCGCACCGTTCTTCTCAAGCGTGCGGTTGCGGGTATTCAGCCTAAACGGCCCGCTGGTCAGTTCACCCGTCTCCTCAACGCTGTTTTCCCCGCCTCCGGTGCGGCGATAGAGCGCGTCGATTCGCGCAGTCAGTTCTGCGGGAGAAAAGGGCTTGGTAACATAGTCGTCCGCACCGGTCATAAGCCCCGTAACCTTGTCCATCTCCTGACTTTTTGCTGTCAGCATAATTATACCGATCTTAGAGCCGCTGGCCCTTATACGGCGACAGACCTCAAAGCCGTCAATATCGGGAAGCATTACGTCCAGCAGAGCAACGCAGATATCGGGATTCTTTTTCAGCTCCTCGAGAGCCTGCGCACCCGTCTCAGCCTCTACGGGCTCATATCCCGAGCGCTTCAGATTGATAACGACAAAGCTGCGAATACTGGATTCGTCTTCGAGAACCAAAACTTTTTTCATAAAACCCAACCCTTTCGTATGTACGTTGCTCAAAAAGCAGCAGCCCGACTCAGATATGTTATACTGTGTTAAACTGCTCCTGTGTTCCATTCGGAATAAATGAGGTGAAATCTTGATATCATGTCCTGTTTGCGCTCTTCCGTAACGAATTCAGTCTGCATATCATTGAACTCGGCAGCATAGATGGTGCCCTCGCTGCTGAGTAGAATAAACCTGCCTCCCAACTGCGCCCTGTCGGACCTGTTTTCATCAGTCAGCATGTAAATTGTTACAATGTCTGCAACCTTCTCGGTCGAAGGATTGTATGTGGAGAGAACTACAGAGCGTTCACCCGATGAATCCGTCTCACGCCTTACGGTAAAACCGTTGCGCCACTCTGTCGGCAAAACCAGATACCAGCCATCGTTGTAGTTGTGATAAGTGGACAGACGGAGCGTCGGCGCTCCCGAAGTATCATAGCTGTACCAGTCGAAAACATAGTACTGTGCCGTTACCTTAGGCTGTATATATACCTGCTCCGCAAAGGGGACCTCCAGCGCAACGTCGCCGTCGATATCACAGCTGAAGACCTCGTAACTGCGCTTTGCAACGCTGTCCGAAGTCTCTCTGTCCATGGTGATATTGCGCAGCTTGTCCTCAGAGAAAACAAAGATATCAGTCATATACCAGGTTCCGCTCTCCTCGTTCTTGCAATGTCCCTCAACAAAAATAGCTGGGACATTTCCGGCAATTGCAGATATTCGAAACCGGTCGGCATCTTTCATAGATTTTGAGACGTTTGCCCCGGTGTGAGTTATGTCCCCAGCCTTGTCGGCAAAAAACACCTCAACGCCGCCGCCCTCATCGTCAAAGTTCAGCGCCGTGATGTCTGAGCGTCCGTCGCCGTCTATGTCTCCAACCAAAAAGTCCGCGCAGTTCTCGGAAAGCATAACGGCGGTGTTCCAGTCCTTAAGAGAATAGGCGCTTACAAGCATGAGCTCCGTACCCGTCTTCCACGAGACCATTATCTCGGAAAGGCCGTCTCCGTCCAGATCCGCATATTCCACACGGCCGATCGCCGTACCCTCTCCGGATATTGTACTGGCCAGCTCATAAACGCCGTCAATGTTTTTGTAGACGCAGATCTTGGGTACCAGCTCCTCGTTCCGCAGAAAAGCCAGCGCCTCCTCGCGTCCGTCGCCGTCGATGTCTGTAAGCTGAATGCTCTGACGCCGCGAACCGACCGTCGGCGCAAGGTACTCGCTGCCTGCGGCTATCTCCTCATCAATAAGCTCGCGCAGCTGTAAAAACTCATCCTGGGGCTGCGGAAGGCTGTAAAGCTCGTCGATATTTCCAATATTGACACAGCCGGGGAGCTGTGCCAGCAAAACAGACAGTACAACTGCCAAACAAGCCCTTTTTTTCACGCCGCCATGCCTCCCCCAGCTCAGTTTCTATTCTTGTATTGTATCATATCGCGAATAAAAATGGTAGTACAAAATCACAAGATATTGTGCTAGAATATCGTAAGACATCAAAAAAAGAAACATCGCCTGCGGAGGTGCCGAAAAATGCGACTATACTATGCTGACATACGAGGTTTGGACGAGAGTAAAGCTCTCTATCCCCCCATAAGCAAAAGCCGGGGTTCCGCCTTTGGAGTCTCCCTTCTGGCGCTGGCCTACGAAGATTACAACAGCGCCACCATGCCGCTGATAAAAAAGCTTGCAAGTGGCAAGCCGTGGTTTCCCGGGAACCCGGGCTTCCACTTCAGCATAAGCCACAGCCGCACCCATGTCCTCTGCGCCGTATCAAAGCGCCCTGTGGGGGCAGACACAATAGACCACCGAAATATCAGCTCCGCTGTCATCGAAAAGCTGACAACCGCGGAGGAACTTGAAGCCCTCTCATTTTTTGAAATCTGGGCGCTCCGGGAGAGTCTTTTTAAACTTGATGGCGAAGGCGACCTGCGCACTATGCGGTTCATCAAAAGAGACGGAAAAATAATTCCGCCGGTCCCCGGAGTAAAATGCCGTCTCTACGGAGATATAGACGGCAGCTCAGTCGCTGTAAGTACGCGCGAGGGAGTTTTCCCCAAAAAGCTAATCAAAATCCCCTCCGAAAAGCTGCTGAGGGAAGAAAACAAACTGACCCGCATGATGGAAAAAGAAAAGAACGAGCCGCTTTAAGCGGCTCGTTTTATTTACACAATCACTTGTCGTTATTCAGAACTTCCTTCTGACGTACAAGTTTTTCATATTTTGTCTTTGCGTCCTCCTCCGCGCGCTTGAACAGCTCATCGGCGCGTTCAGGGAAACTGAGCTTCAGTGACGAGTATCTGACCTCATTCATTATAAAGTCAAGATAACTGGCGCTGGGAGCCTTGCTGTCAATACTCAACGGCTGATCGAGGCGCGGATCATAACGGAACAGATTCCAGTAGCCTGCCTCTACCGCCTGCTTCTCAGTGGTAATGGACTTGCCCATACCGTTTCTGTTGCCGTGATTGATGCAGGGAGCATAAGCGATTATTAGGGACGGACCGTCGTAGCTCTCGGCTTCCAGTAGAGCGCTTAGCGTTTGCTGATAGTTGGCGCCCATGCAGACCTGCGCAACATAGATATAACCGTAGGACATGGAAATCTGGGCCAGGTCTTTCTTTTTTACGGACTTGCCGGCCGCGGCAAACTGAGCCACTGCACCTGTCGGGGTGGCCTTTGAGGCCTGACCGCCGGTGTTGGAGTAGACCTCGGTATCGAATACAAGAACATTGATATTCTCTCCGCTGGCAAGAACGTGGTCAAGACCACCGTAACCGATGTCGTATGCCCAGCCGTCGCCTCCGAAGACCCAGAAGCTGGGCTTGACCAGCATCTCACGATTTTCCACGATCTGCTTGAGCAGTTCGGTTATTTCAGAGCCTTCGCCCAACTTGACTGCACTGTCCGCAATAAGAGCTTCAAGACTCTTGGATGCCTTTTTGGATGCCTCGGCGTCATCCTTGCTTTCGAGCCATGCCTTTGCAGCCTCTCTAAGCTCTTCGGGAGTATCCTTGTGCGCGGAGAGCTCCTTCACCTGAGCTGAGAGGAGTTCGCGGCGCTGCTTACCGGCGTGCAGCATTCCGAAGCCGAACTCGGCGTTGTCCTCAAACAGGGAGTTAGCCCATGCGGGGCCGCGTCCGTCTCTGTCTTTGGTATAGGGATAGCTGGGGGCACTGCCTCCCCAGATGGATGTGCATCCCGTGGCGTTGGCGATATACATTCTGTCGCCGAACATCTGGGTCGCCAGCTTTGCATAGGGCGTCTCGCCGCAGCCGGCGCAGGCGCCTGAGAACTCAAGCAGCGGGGTCTTGAACTGGCTGCCCTTAATGGTATTGTCCGCAAAGGGTACTTCCTTATATGAGACATTTTTGTAGGCGTAATCGTAGCCCTTCTGTTCCTCGCGCCTCTCCTCCAGCGGAACCATCCTGAGCGCCTTGTCCTTGGCTGGGCATACGTTTACACAGCTGCCGCAGCCGGTGCAGTCCAGCACGGAGGGAATGATGGCAAACTGATAATCCTCACAGCCCTTTCCCTTCATCTGCACTGTCTTCATCCCCTCCGGGGCCCTCTTCGCTTCATCCGCGTCGAGCACAAACGGGCGTATAACGGCGTGCGGACAGACAAACGCGCACTGGTTGCACTGAATGCAGTTTTCGGGTATCCACTCGGGAACATCAACGGCTATGCCGCGCTTTTCAAAAGCTGCCGTACCACTCGGCACGGTACCGTCCTGATAATCAAGAAATGCCGAAACTGGCAGCTTATCACCGCGCATGGCATTGACAGACGAGAGTACGTTCTCGGCGTACTCCTTGGCACCCTCAAGACCGCCGTCAAGAGAAGCTCTCCCGGCGCCCTCAGCGGCGTCTGCCCATTCAGCGGGAACTTTGATCTCTCGGACCTGCTCAATACCCGCATCCACTGCCTCAATATTCATGTTGACGATTTTCTCGCCCTTTCGTCCGTAGGTGGTGCGTATAGCCTCCTTCATATAGGTCACGGCATCCGCCTCAGGAAGAATTTTCGCCAGCTTGAAAAACGCGGCCTGCAGGATTGCGTTGGTCTTGTTGCCAAGGCCGATCTCCCGGGCGATTTTAATGGCGTCAATAACATATACATGGATATTGTTGTCTGCAATATACTTTTTTGCCTCGGCAGGCAGGTGCTTAGAAAGCTCACCGGCATCATATGCGCAGTTTATGAGGAAAGCGCCGCCTGGCTTAATGTCCTGGGCCATGTCGTACTTCTCGAGGTAGGACGGGTTGTGGCAGGCGACAAAGTTCGCCTTGGAGACAAAATAAGTGGACTTTATCTTGCTTTTTCCAAAGCGCAGATGGCTGATAGTAACTCCGCCGGACTTCTTGGAGTCATATTGGAAATAGGCCTGGGCCTTGAGATCGGTGTGGTCTCCTATAATTTTTATTGAGTTTTTGTTCGCGCCGACCGTACCGTCTGAGCCGAGACCCCAGAACTTGCAGGAAATAATATCGTCAGGAGTGGTATCAGGCTCCTCGTTAATGGGTATGGAGCGGTGGGTAACGTCGTCAACAATACCGATAGTAAAGCTGTTTATAGGCTCGTCGGACTGGATGTTGCGGAACGCCGATACGATAGCTCCTGGGGGGACGTCCTTGGAAGACAGTCCATAGCGCCCGCCGTACACGGGGACATTCCCATACTGACTGCCGGCCAGGGCAGTAACAATGTCCATATAGAGAGGCTCGCCGATAGCGCCGGGTTCCTTAGTGCGGTCGAGAACTGCAATCGACTTGACGGTAGTGGGCAAAACGCCTATAAGGTGCTTTGCGGAGAAGGGACGATACAGGTGCACCTTTACGAGACCGACCTTTTCACCCTTCTTGTTCAGATAATCGACAACTTCCTCTGCTGCCTCACAGACGCTGCCCATCGCAATGAGGACGTGTGTAGCATTTGGAACGCCGTAATAGTTGAAAAGCTTGTAATTGGTACCAATACGGGCATTGACCTGATTCATATAGTCCTCAACTATTTGGGGCATTGCATCGTACTTTGGGTTTGCAGCCTCTCTGGTCTGGAAAAAGATGTCGCCGTTCTGTGCGGTGCCGCGGGTAGTGGGATTTGCAGGGCTGTTCGCCCGGCGGCGGAATTTCGCAACCGCGTCATAATCTACCATCTCCGCAAGCTCTTTATAGTCCCAAACCTCGATTTTCTGCATCTCATGTGAGGTTCTGAAGCCGTCAAAGAAATGAATGAAAGGGAGGCTCCCTTTAATTGCGGAGAGATGTGCAACCGCTCCCAGATCCATAGCCTCCTGGGGGCTGTTGGAGCACAACAGGGCTGTGCCGGTCTGACGGCAGGCGTAAATGTCTGAATGGTCGCCAAAAATCGACAGTGCGTGTGTGGCGATGGAGCGCGCGGAGACGTGGAGAACTCCGGGCAGCTGCTCGCCCGCAAGCTTATACAGATTGGGAATCATCAGCAGAAGACCTTGTGAAGCGGTGTAGGTAGTGGTAAGCGCACCTGCAGCCAAGCTGCCGTGGACCGCTCCCGCGGCGCCGCCTTCGGACTGCATCTCAACAACATTGATCTCCTGTCCGAAAATGTTCTTTTGGCCGGCGGCGGACCATTTGTCCGCAAGCTCTGCCATTGTAGAGGAGGGCGTGATCGGGTAGATTGCTGCAACCTCGGAAAACGCGTAGGAAACGTGAGCGGCAGCAGTGTTGCCGTCCATAGTTTTCAGTTTTCTTGACATTGTGTCATCTCCTTATAAAAGTCGGAAAGTGTTTATAAATCTCTTAACATATTATTTCTGCCACCTATGTGCAGAATACCACAAAATGCAGTATATACCGGTAACTTATTCTAGCATGCGGAAAAAATATTGTAAACTATCATAAATCACAGGCTTTTTTATTGTTTTACTTGACTTTTTGCACTTACATATAAATAAGATATTTCAAATGTATGGTATGTTTGGGTTTTTATAAAAATACACTTGTGCTTTTGCAGAGCAGAGGGTATAATACTAAAATGACCCGTGAACCGGTATCTTTGATATAGTCTGTAACTTTACGGTCCATCCCTCAGTTGGACCGATAACATACGAAAGGGGCTGACATCATGGTCAAAATCGAAAACGAAAAGGGCATGATAAGCATCACCGGCGATGTATTTACAACTCTGGCCGGCGATGCTGCTACAAACTGCTTTGGTGTCAAAGGCATGGGCGCCCGCTCCAAGGCGGACGGTCTCGTACATCTTCTCCGCCGTGAATCCATGTCCAGAGGCGTCAGCGTCAGCTTTAATGACGACGGAAGCATATCGCTCGTTCTTCACATCGTAATTGATCACGGCGTAAATATAAAGGTTCTTGCGGGAAGCATTATGAATGAAGTCAGCTACAAGGTCTCAAAGGCGACCGGTGTCCCGGTCAGCAGAGTGGACGTATGTGTTGACTCCATCATCATCGGCTGATTCTTCAGACGAACTTCCCCGGAGGTGTTTTTAATTGAGAGAGACAATCGACGGTGTCATTTTCACCGATATGCTGCTGTGTGCTTCGGCAGCACTCCAGCAAAACAAGCAGCACATAAACGACCTTAACGTTTTTCCTGTTCCCGACGGCGACACAGGGACAAACATGAGCATGACCATGGAGTCCGGAGCTTTAGAGCTCCGCCGCAGGAATCCCGAAGGTATCGGCGAAGTCGCAAAGTGCGCTGCAAACGCATTTCTTCGCGGTGCCCGGGGTAATTCCGGCGTTATACTTTCCTTGTTGTTCCGCGGCATGTCCAAGTCATTGAAGGGCAGGGACACCGCCACCGCATATGACTTTTCACAGGCAATGGCCGAGGGGGTCGAGGCCGCTTACAAAGCCGTTATGAAGCCGGCTGAAGGCACGATCCTCACTGTCTCGCGCATGGCGGCAGAAGCCGCTTCCGATTTTGCCGAGACCGGTACGGACATTGAGCTCATGCTCTCCTGCGCCCTCGAATCCGCAAAAGATGCTCTTGCAAATACAGTTGAACTCAACCCTGTCCTTAAAAAAGCCGGTGTGATAGACGCAGGCGGAAAAGGCTACACCACAATTCTGGAGGCTATGCTCGGCTCCCTGCGCGGTGAAGTCACCCCCGATTCTTACGATATCGACACCTCCGAGCTTGCCGAGCAGGCTGATTTCAGCAGCTTCGACACCGGAGAAATAACCTTCACATACTGCACAGAATTCATCGTAGGCAGAGAGAACAACAAATCCGCAGATCTGCTCCGCGGTTTTTTGCAGACCATAGGCGACAGCGCCGTCGTTGTGGACGACGAGGAGATCATTAAGACCCACGTCCACACCAACGACCCCGGTAAAGTCCTCACCGAGGCGCTCACCTACGGTAGCCTTCTCAAGATAAAGATCGAAAACATGCGGGAGCAGCATTCCAACCTCTCGGGAGGAGCGGCAAAGCAGCCTGAGCAGGCAGCTGCCGCACCGCTTGAGCAGTCAAAGGACTTCGGTACTGTCGTTGTCTGCGCGGGCAAAGGAATAGAAAACCTCTTCAGCGAACTGGGAGCGGATGGAATAGTAACCGGCGGACAGACCATGAACCCCTCAACCGAGGACATTCTGACCGCTGTGGAGGCCACCCCCGCCCATACAGTTTTTGTGTTCCCCAACAACAAAAACATTATAATGGCAGCGGAGCAGTGCGCACCTCTCACCGACAAAAAGGTCGTGGTAATACCCACCAAGACCGTAGCCCAGGGTATTTCAGCTCTCCTCAATCTGGATACATACTCCCAGACTGAGGAGGAGATAATAGAGACTTCCAACGAGGCTATCGAGAGCGTACACACCTCCCTGATCACCTACGCTGCAAGGGACTCCGACTTCGACGGGTATAAAATCAAGGCAGGCGAATACCTCGGTCTTCTGGACGGGGCTCTTGTGGGAAGCGACCCCGATATCGAAAATCTCATAATAAAGCTGTCTGAGAAGCTCGATGAACTTGACCCCGAGTTTGTAACCGTCTACTATGGCGAGGATGTAGATGCCGACGCGGCACAGCTCGTCGGGAACATTCTATCCGAAAAATATCCCCATGCCGAAACGAGCGTTATAGACGGCGGCCAGCCTGTCTATTATTATATGATATCCGCCGAGTAAGGCAGTCACAGAATAAAAAACCCCTTAAACCAACGGCTATAATTATCCGCTGTCTGGTTTAAGGGGTTTTTTTATTCGTTTTTCTGCCGCGGCTTGTCGTCGTTTGCTTGTCCTCGGTTCTTTGGCCTGTTGGGGCGCCGCCTGTTGTAGCTGCGATTGCCGCCGCTGCTTTTCTGCTGTGTATTTGCCTGCTGACCATTCTGCTGTTTGGGCTGATTGTTTTGGCCCTGCGGCGGCTTTGCCTGATTGCTGCCCGGTGCAGGCTTTTTCTGGTTACCGCCCTTGCCGCGGTTTCGGCTGTTGTTATGCAGTCTCTTTTTCGGCTCCGACTTGTTTCTCTCTCTGGAAGCGTTATCCGCCCTGTTTTGTTCGTTCTCTTCCAGCGCGAACAGATTAGGAGCTTTCCACGGATCCTCCTCCGGCTCAATAACCTCAGGCTCCTTTTCAACGTACACCAGAACATCTGGGAGCGCCTCGCCGGGCTTCGGTCTGCCTCCTGCGACTGTTGCCACCTGATCGGTGTCAAAGGTCTTTATTTCGGTATCGTTCTCCCCGTCGAGCTTTACGCGGACTTTCTGGCGCAAAACATTTGTCTGCACCACATTTCCATATCCCGACGTAGTCTGCACGAAAGCTCCGATTTTTGGAATTGTCTTGTTAAGCTCCTCATAGGCTTCCTGCTCATATCGCAGGCAGCACATCAGTCTGCCGCAGCTGCCGGAAATCTTCGAAGGGTTCAACGACATGGACTGAGTCTTGGCCATCTTTGTGGAGACGGGTTCAAAGTCATTTAAAAACTGACTGCAGCAGTAAGGTCTGCCACAGATTCCGATGCCGCCGAGCATTTTAGTTTCGTCACGTACACCGATCTGGCGCAGCTCTATGCGGGTGCGGAACACCGAGGCCAAATCCTTTACAAGCTCGCGGAAATCCACGCGTCCATCGGAAGTAAAGAAAAACATTATCTTGTTGCCTTCAAAGCTGCACTCAACATCCACAAGCTTCATATCCAGATCATGCTGGGCTATTTTCTCCCTGCAGATTTCAAAGGCCTCTTTTTCTCTTGTCTTGTTAAGCTCCGCAGTGTGCAGATCGTCCTCTGTCGCCACTCGTACGACGGGGCGCAGCGGCTGAATTACAGCTTCGTCCTCCACTAAGTGGTTGCCGGCCGCACAGTCGCCGATATCCAGCCCCTTGGCAGTCTCAACTATGACCTTATCTCCGGCCTTCACCTGAATACCGGCGGGGTCAAAGAAATAGAGCTTACCGTGACAGTTAAATCTTACGCTAATTACTTCTATCAATATAATATCCTCACATTTCAAATCGCTGAGACAGAGATATAGCCCCAAACGTGCTTTGCTCCCACATTCATTCGCAAATACTCCGCGGCAATGTCGAAAACACCCAGCAACCTGACCGCCTCTCCGCGGGATACTCCCGACGAAGCTCCGCGGCAGATTGCCCCACTCAGATAGGCGCGGCAACTTTCTATGAGCTCCGCAGATTTTTCACTGTCCAGTGTCTCACATTTCCAACAGTATTCGCACAGCGCCGCCGCATCGCCTGAGACGGCTGTATCGACCAGCTCCTCGGCCTCTTTATTTTCTGCCCTGCATACTGTCCCAGACTCCCGAATTTCTACACAGCGGGATCTGACGGTAGGCAACAGCTCCTCTGCGCTGTTTACGCACAGAATGAACACAGCATAAGCCGGGGGCTCCTCAAGGATTTTCAGAGCTGCGTTCTGCGCCGCCTGATTGAGGAGATTTGCCTCGCGTATAATATAGACCTTTCTATCCGATTGCTGCGGGCGTACCCAGACGTCCGCACTCATGCCGCGTATCTGATCTACATAGATTTCGCGTCTCCTTTTCCCCTTATCATCCGTTAGGCGGTCAATAAAAATAATATCGGGATGTACGCCCGCCAGAGCTCTTCTGCACTGTGCACAGACCCCGCAGGCCTCGGCCCCACCCCTGTCGCACACCATGGCTTGTGCCAGCTCCAGCGCCGTATTCTCTCTTACAGCCGCGTCCTGCGATGATATTATATAAGCATGGGATTTATTCATGGACCCGTCCGTCATAGCTTCACAAACTGGTCAACGTCCATAACGAAAACAACGGCGCCGCCCACCCTGACCTTAGAAGGCAGCATAAAATCTCCCATTTTGACGTTTTCGGGTACGTTTACTTCTGTTGTATGCGTGTGCTGTTTGATGATAGCAAGGACACTCTGAACTCTATTGTCATCTACTCCGGCAAATAGAATGCTGTTTTCCCTGTTGAAAAAGCCGCCGTTGCTGTTTGTAACGGTAGACGAGTAACCCGCTTTAGTAAGCGCGCCGGTGACAGCAGACATGTCCGAATTGTTTATGATTGCAAATACAATCTTCATTTAGTTGTCTCCCTTGTACCTTCTGCAAGGTTATATAACTATCGTCTGATATTTTCATTTAATATTATCTTGTTATTTTTTCGTCTTAATCTCTATATTACATTTATTATACTAATTCGTCAATGAAAAAAGGCAGTAAAAAGAAGGACGGGAAAACTTCCCGCCCCTAAATTCAATATGTAGCGCAAAATAATTAGGCTTTTTTCTTGAGCTCACTCTCGATAAACTCTGCGATCTCGCCGATTGTAGTAAGGTCCTTACCGTTCTCTGCGGAAATAATGATGTTGTAGCCCTCCTCCAGCGCCATAATAAGCTCTACAAGGTCAAGGGAATCCACGCCGAGATCTTCCATGATTCTGGTCTCCGGAGTAATGAGTTCGGGGCTGATCTCAAGCTGCCTTGCAAGTGTTTTCTGAACGGTTTCGAAAATAGACATATTATATCCCCCTATTTTACCAATCAGTTTAATTAATTGTATCTGGAATGATTGTCTGTTGGTTTTTCACAGGAGATGACAACTCTGCGGTTGGGCTCTGTACCTGTGGAGCTGGTGGTCACTCCCTCATAGCTCTGGAGCGCTGTATGGATAACATGGCGCTCGTAGGAGTTCATAGGCTCGAGGGCCATGCTTCTTTTGTACTTTAGAGCTTTGGCCGCCATCTTTTCGGCCAATCTCACGAGGGCTTCCTCACGCTTTGCGCGGTAGTTCTCAGCATCGATGCTGATACGGATCCTCTCCTCGGCTCCGCGGTTGACCGCGTAATTCGTCAGGTGTTGGATGGCGTCAAGGGTCTCGCCCCTTCTGCCGATAACCGCTCCCATACTGTCGCCGCTCAGTTCAATGAATATCGAACCGTCCTCTTTTTCGTTAATATTTATATTCGCCTTGGTATCCATATGCTCTAAAAGACCGTCAAGGAAGCTGTGGGCCTTTTCAGCGGCCGCTGATGTGGTAATAGCGCTTCTATCCTGACCACGATTCTTGTCCTGCTCAGGCGCCTTTACAGGCTCGGCCGTCTTTTTCTCATCAAGCGATTCATCAGGGGCCTCATAATATACTTTTATGATGGCCGGACTCGCGCCGATACCCAAAAATCCAGATTTAGCTCTCTCGACTAACTCAATAGATACGTCCTCTCTGGGAAGGCCCAACTGACGCAGGGCATTGGCCACAGCCTCTTCCTCCGACTTTCCGCTTACTTCAATATACTTCTGCATTGATCGTTACTCTCCCATAGTATTATTTGTACGGCTAGGAGTGATTGTAAAATCAGGCATTGTCTCCGTCCTCTCCGGCATCGCCGGCCTGCTGGGAAGTCTCCGTTCCGTTCTCGTCATTATAGGATGCCTCATCTGAATTGAATCTGTCCTCGACATAGGCTCTGCCGCGCGCATACTTGCGGTTACCCACCTGGGAACCATTGTCCTCCTGGGTATCCGACTGTGCTCTTTGGCGGGCCTTTTCCGCGGCGAGGCGCTCTTCCTGCTGGGCCCTCTCGGCCGCCTGAAGTTTCTTCTTGCTGGTATTTTTGTTTCTCTCTGTTGCTCCGATCTCACGAAGTTTCTCGGTCTCAAGACGCTTGCGCTCAAGCTCTTCCTCTCTGGCGTACAGACGCTTGCGGCGTTCCTCGTCCTCAACGTCCAGGATCTTCTTGTAGTGCTTATTGAGTATGGCATCCTGAATAATACCTAAAACGCTGCCAGCGATCCAGTATATACCCAGAGCAGCAGGCATAATAAATCCGATATAGACCGAAAACAGAGGCATGAAAAGCATCATACCCTTCATTGACTGCTGCTGAGCTTCCATTGCCGGGGGATTTGCGGCGCTGCTGATCTTCATAGCAAAGTACGAAAGCAGCGCTGAAATGACAGGGATCATAAAGAGTCCCAGTGCAGGTCCCCATACGGACGGGTCGCTCCAATCAACTTTTAAGAAAAAGTTCCACTGAGGGCGCTGTCCCAGGTTCATTCCAAGAAAGCTGAAGTCAAGATCTATAAGTCTATCGGAAATTCCCTGAAAAGCATGGTAGTTCTCATGCACAAGATTCGCCAGAGTAATTTCCGAATATGCGTTTGCTTTTTCAGGAATCGTGTACAGATCCAAATTTGCAAGTCTTTCTGTGATAGCGGTAACCTGCTCCGCAGTCAAACGCATAAGTCTTGTAAGAGGCTGGCGGATAACGCTATAAAGCGCTATAAGAATGGGAAAAGGAATGATGGACCAAAGACAGCCCGACATGGGGTTTATCTTTTCCTCTTTATAGAACTTAGCGACTTCCTGCTGATACTTTGCCTTGTTGTCGCCGTATTTTTTCTCCAGATCCTTCATAATGGGCGTGAGACGAGCGGTACGCATTGTACTGCGTTTACTCTTCATCTGGAAAGGAAGCAGAACGAGCTTGACCGCAAGAGCAAAGGCAAGCACGGACACTCCGTAGTTGCCTGTCCACTCATAAAATGTCAGCAAAAGCCACGAAAACGGATACGTTATGATTTCACCAAAAGACATTTGTCTCTCCTAATCGGTTATTTCGGTCAAGGGACCGGGTCATAGAAATCGTGCTCCCCTCTGTGAAAGGGGTGGCACTTTGTAAGTCGTTTTACAGCGAGCCACGAGCCTTTTGCGGCTCCGTATTTTTGCACAGCCTCTAACGCATACTCCGAGCAGGTCGGAACAAAGCGGCATGAAGGCTTCGTGTATGGGGAAATGCTCTTTCGGTAGAATTTGATAAGCATTATAAGGAGCTTCTTCATTTGACAGCACCGCCCCCATTGATTATTCCCAAACTCCCGCATGCGTGCAGAAAATCCTTTTCAAGCTGTGCATAGTCCACATAACGGCTTCTCACACGGGCTACCACAACAATGTCTAGACCCCTGGGCAGCTTCTCCTCGTTGAGTCTGTAGATTTCACGTATCCTCCGTCGGATACGGTTGCGCAATACCGCCTTGCCGATCTTTGTACTGACCGTGACACCCAATTGGTTATAGTCTCGCCTCGTCCTTCGATAATAAACTACCAACGTGGGTGTTGAAGCGCTTTTCCCCTTTGTATAGAGCCGCCGAAACTCATGATTGTTTTTCATTGAAACCGAATATTTCAATCTTCACATTCCTTTCGCCGGCAATAACGCAGACAAGCACTTAAAGGGCGGATAGCTCCGCCCTGAAACGTTATCTGCCTGTGAAAAAAGCCGCCAAAGACCACATGCGTTCAAACCGGTCTCCCATTAGTATGAGAGTTTTGCTCTGCCCTTGGCTCTGCGGCGCGCAAGAACCTTGCGTCCGCTCCTGGTAGACATTCTTTTGCGGAATCCGTGCTCTTTCTGAGCATGGCGCTTCTTGGGCTGATAGGTACGAACAGTCATCTTCGTACACCTTCCTTTCGTAGAATAATACTCAACAGCGGCGGCATGTTCCGGACTTAAATCCGGTGCTGTAAAAAGCCTCAAGCCGCCACAGCAGTTGACAAAATATATGCTCCGAACAATATTCTGCGGAAACTATGTTATTATACAGTATAGAAATGTAATGTGTCAACAGAAAAAACGGCATGTGGTTCCGTTAAAGGCCGTAGAAGAAGCCGGAAAACCGCTTGTTATTCAGCAAAAAGCGCATAAGCGGAAGTCCCAGCAGATAGAGCACGGCAATCTCGCCCAGTGCGACCTGCGCCCCAAAAACTAAAAAACTGTACCAAAAACCGTCGTCCAGCGGAAAAAGATAAGCAAGTTCAGCCCCCACAATAGGACCGTTGAAAAGAACAGGCATAGCACAAGCGGCAATACAAGCTCCCCAACTCACCGGCTGAGCTGCCTCGCCGACACTTACCTCGGTCTTTTTTCTTGCGCTTTTCCCTATTGCGGCGGTACAAAGCCCCGCAAGCAGCGTCGAGAGCGAGCCAAAAACTATGTCCAGAATACCCGCCGAGCTGATAATGTTGGAAATGGCACAGCCGGCAAACAGCCCCCAAGCGGAGGCCGGAAAGAAAAACGGTAAAATGCATAGCGCCTCTGAGACGCGAAACTGCAAAGCGCCGTAGCTAATAGGCGCCAGCACCATTGTAAGCGCTGCGTATATTGCCGCTATAAGAGCTGAGTATACTATTCTATTCGTAGTGCCGGTCATCTGTTTCACCCTCTATTTAAGTTTTCCGATTCCGCAAGGCTGTAAAGGCATCCGCAGTAGCTCTGACGGTACAGTCCATATTCCCGCGACAGCTCTGTGGAGCGCTTGTATCCCTCGCGCTTCTTAAAGTCCGACGGCAGCCATTTTACCCCATACTGCCTGCCGCATGCAAGTCCGATTTCATTAATTCTTTCGCTGTCCTTGTGTGGGCTTACGGTCAGCGTCGTACAAAACCAGTCGAAACCGTTGTCCCCGGCAAGTCTTGCCGTCTCCCTCAGACGGAGCTTAAAGCACTCGGTACAGCGAGCCCCGCCCTCCGGCTCGCGTTCCAGACCCTTGACGACTTCAGAAAAACTCTCGCCGTCATAGCCGCACTCCAGCATCTTCACCTGACTGCCATAACGCGCGATCACCTCACGCAGCCAGTAGAGCCGTTTGTCGTATTCCCGTCTCGGCTGGATATTCGGATTGTAAAAGAGTATCGTAACATCGAAATAGCGCGTAAGATACTCCAGCACATAACTGCTGCAGGGGCCGCAGCAGCACTGCAGCAGCAGTGTCGGCCTCTTATCGCCCAACGCACTTAACACAGCGTCCGTATCAAGCTGATAATTATGTCTCATGAGTTACACCTAATTTCATCTGGAAAATGTTATCAGTTTTTTGTTGACTTGTCCTTTCGTTATTATATACTATTGTCATGCAGTTTGAAAACATAAATAGGGGTACGGATATATGCGAATACAAAAACAGCTTGTGTTTTTTCTGTTCATAACAATCATCTTGTCCGCTTTTTCCTGTGCGTTTGCCCTGGAGTGGGACGAATATGCCGATGTCTCCGGCCACTGGGCGGAGGAGACCATGCTGAGCGGCCTCTCGGACGGCCTTATCGAGGGATATGAGGACGGTACTCTGCGCCCCGACTCCGCCATAACCACCGCCCAGATGATCACCATACTAACCCGTCTGTTAAACGCCTCTGAGAAGGCCGAAATATCTGCGGACGAGGGCGTGTGGTATTATGAAGCCCTCCAAAAGGCCGTCTGGCTCGGCCTTGTAGACGGAAGCTGCAGTGTGGACTCAGTTATGACGCGGCAGGACGCCTTCTCAATGATGGCGAGGGCCTTTTCCCTGACACCGGCCGATCCCGATCTCAACGTGTTGCCCAAGTTTTCAGACGCTTCCGCAATAAGCGCTGCAAACAGACCCGCAATAGCGCAGCTAATAAGCGACGGGCTGGTCGTGGGTTACGGCGGCGCTCTAAACACAAACGGGAGCATCACCCGCGCCGAATTTCTTACAGTTCTGTACCGTCTGGCAAAAAACTATGTCCCCGCAAAATCGCTCGGCTCCGTGACCGGTGGGGGAAGTGTCATATCGGGCGGCGGAAATCTTCTGAATCTCAGGCTCACGGACGGCGTATGGTTTGACTGCTCCTCGTCAAATATATCCCTCTGCGCCGTTGAAGCCGATGAAATAACCATCCGCAGCCATAAGCTCACCCGCCTTGCCGTATACGGCAACTCAAATATAAGCAGGCTTGTTCTCGACTGCGGCAGCTGCACAATAGACGACTTTGCCTTCAGCGGCGCGGCTATCACCACTCTGCAGCTCGCCGGGAGCTGTAACGCAGTAATAGCAGAGGACAATGTACGCAACATCGAAATCACAAGTAAAGGCGTTTCCGCCGAAATAAGCGGAACTCACGACAGCGTCGCTGTCTCCGCAAACGGAGCAAACGTAGCTGTAAGCGGCACATACGGCAAGCTGAAAATAATCGGAGACGGCAACACCATAACTCTGGCTGGCAAGGCCTCAGTCAGCAGCATAGAGATCTCCGGCAGCTCCAACACCGTTGTTCTCGGTTCTGAAGCCTTGGTAAGTGGCTTGACTGTTTCCGGAAGCTCAAACACCGTTACCCTTACTCCGGATATGGCAGTCAGCAGAATGGAGGTCTCAGGTAACTCAAACACTATCTCCATAGATGGCGATACAGATAGCATTTCCGTAAGCGACATGGCCATCTCCGGCGGCTCCAATTCGGTCAAAATAAACGGCAGGGCAGAGAACATCTCCGTCAGCGGCCTTTACAACCATATTACTGTTGATGGCAAGGCGGGTTCTGTCACCGTCGCGGGACGCGGCACCGCCCTTGACGGCGGCGGCAGTGCCGACAGTGCGGTCATAGAAGCGCAGGATTGCACCGTCACACTCAAAATAGCCCACCTGACAGACAACAGCCACAAGATGGAGACTGAGAGGGTGCTGGAGCTTGTGACCCTCGGATATAAAGGCAACTACACTTTGAAATGGGCTCAGGAGCATGATTACAAGGACTTCGAAAAGGAAATATGGATAAACGCCAAGGGCTACTCCAGTGAAACCGACTATCTTATCTGGGTAAACCTCTCAATGCAGCGCGTCAACATTTTCAAAGGGAAAACGGGCGGCTGGAAGCTCGTCCACAGCTGCATCGTCGGAACCGGCGCGCCCGGAACCGGGACTCCCCCCGGGGTCTATTACACCACATACAAGAATTACAACGGATGGACAACCAGAACATATACCGTAAAACCCGTCATAGGCTTCAAGGTCAATACAGGCTATGCCTTCCACTCCCGCATTTACTACCCGGGAACTACCAGATTAAGCGACTCATCCATCGGCTATCCCATTAGCCATGGCTGTGTCCGTATGTACGACGAGGATGTGCGGTATATTTACAACAATATCCCTCTCAGGACAACCGTCGTAGTTTACTGATCAATCGGAGGAACAATATGGATAAGAGAACAAGCAAGGACAACTATTACCTCGGCATAGCGGACTCCGTTCTGAGCCGCTCCACCTGCCTTCGCCGTAAATACGGCGCCATCATAGTGAGGGCCGACGAGATACTCTCCACAGGTTACAACGGTGCCCCACGAGGGCGCAAAAACTGCTGCGACCTGGGTTTCTGCACAAGAGAACATCTCAACATTCCCGCCGGCGAACGCTATGAGCTCTGCCGCAGCGTGCATGCCGAGCAGAACGCCATCATATCCTGTTCCCGCCGCGACATGATAGGCTCAACACTCTACCTTGTGGGGCGCGATGCAAAAACTAACGAGCTAATAACCGCAGCGCCCTGCTCCCTATGCCGCCGCTTCATTCTCAATGCCGGCATTGAGAGAGTAGTCTGCCGTATGGGCGAGTCGGAAATGGAGGTCATAGACACCTCCGACTGGATAGAGGACGACGACTCTCTTCCCCAAAAGGTCTGAAAGCAAATAAAAAAAGCGCCGCTCTCAGTTTTAACGAACTAGACCAAACGTTTACAATTCCGGTGTCAAAATTATACGGCAGAGAGCGGGGGCCTTGGCCCCCGCTCTCTCAGCCTGTCGAAGAACCCAGTCGTAGCATTAAGCTGCGGCTGGGTTTTCTGCATAAATATGGCAATAAGCAAGAAGAAAGCGGAGGAAAGTAGGGTCTCGCCAGCTCCAAATTGCCAGCTTTTTCA
>Ga0209510_1001111_pt1 | contig 31907 bp, 47 predicted proteins | sample BiotimSIPDNA_FD_185749 | JGI IMG/M metagenome (GOLD analysis project Ga0209510, IMG submission 185749) | Anaerobic biogas reactor microbial communites from Washington, USA - Biogas_R1 time_0 SIP DNA (SPAdes) (version 2) | ecosystem: Engineered > Bioreactor > Anaerobic > Unclassified | place...
CACTCAAGATATAGAAGACTATGAGAAGCCCGTTTTTTCAGAAGAACATAGCACAGAAGAAACAGAACAAATAAAGAAAAAACCAGTTGATAGAAGGCAAGGGTTTCTTGACTCGATGAAAAAACTTGCAGCTATTGATCATGAATCATTTGTTAACCTTTTGGGAGCTGCTGGGTACGAGCGTGCCGAGGATGTACCTGAAGAATCTTATGGAAAGGTTTACAAACAAATTAAAGAGGCTATGGATAAAATAAAGGCTGATTTTTAAGGAGTATTAAAAATGGATAATGTAGAAATACTAAGGATGTTGTTGGCCCTTTTAGTTATAATAACAATCTTGCTTTCTTTTATACTGTCTTTAATAATCTTTAGAATCAGTTTAGAAAGTGATGAAAGAGATAGCAAGAAAGAGAAAGAAATAAAAAACAGGAGAAAACAAAATGAAACTTAAAACAACAATCGCAATTAACGGCATGGCTTTCAAAGTCTATAATAACAATGGGGTAGCCGTTGTTCACACGTCCGCAAGCGTTCCGCAAAAAATTGCAGATAAAGTAAAATCTTTGTCAGGCAGATACAATTCAGTATCGGAAGTGACAAAAAGTGTCATTAACTTAATCAGGGAGCTATAATGAAAATAGAAGTAAGCATTGATTTATTAAAAGATTTTTTTGATAATTGCGGCAACTGCAAATATTGCAAATACAATGGAACTAACTGCGTTGGAAAATCATGTAATGATGCTAAAGTCGAGTCTCTAATAGAAAAATCAAAATTAGTTTTAGATTTCGATTTGGCACTTTTAGAATTAGAAAAACAAAAAAAGAAATGCACTGAAAAGCAAATCACTGGGTTGCTTTTTGCAATCACAATTTTAGAAAATATTAAAGAAGAATTTAAACAATAGGAGAAAATAAAATGAACCAAAATCAAAACGAACAAATAGAAATAAATTCAATAATCAGTTTGAACGCTGATAAATTCGAGCTTGTCGGAAAAGTAACCAACTGGGAAGAGCTTTTTCTAAACAAAGAAAACTTTCGTCAAGTTTTGATTGACGCTCAAAAAATTAGCCGTGGTCTGGTCGCTGACCCAACAACTAAAGAGGGATGCATACAAATTAAGTCAATGGCAAAAAAGATTTCTACTCTTCGAAATCTAATTGAAGAGAAAGGGAAAGAAATTGCAGCAGAATTGAAAGCAAAGCCTAAGCTAATAGATGCTACTAGAAAAGAGGTAAAGGATACATTAGATAAGCTAAAAGAAGATGTTCTTAAGCCCATTGTAGACATTGAAAAGAGACAAGAACAAATAGCAGAGATTGACAACATCCCAGCACAGGCTATGTTATATGACTCTGTGGGCATTGAAGAACAGATTGCAAAGCTTGCGGACTTGCGAGAAAAAGGAATTGATTATTGGAAAGAATCTTTTGAAGATGCATCTAAGTCAATTGCTGATTCTATGAGACAACTTAATGAATTCCTTTTAGCAGCAAGGAAAAAAGAGGCAGAACAAAAAGAATTAGAAGAATTAAGGGCTCAAAAAGAAGCGGCTCAAAGAATAATTCAAGAACAAGAGTTAGCAAAAGCAAGAATAGAAGCTGCAGAAAAAGCAAGGAAAGAGGCCGAGGAGGCAGCAAATCAAAGGATTCAAGAAGCAGAACAAAAGCTAAAAGAAGCAGTAGCAAAAAATCAAAAACAAAATTACACACAAAGTAATGCAGGTAAATTAGTTTCACGTGAAACCAAAACGCAAATAAAAGAGGCGTTAATAGAAAACTGTTTTTCAAAAAACATCTTACTAGACGAAGAAACGGCAAGGGTTATAGTCATTGCAATCATTGAAAATAAGATCCCACACGTCGGGATAATTGATTAATTACACACAAACTAAGGAGTAATAAATGCCTTTTTTAACGGAACCAACAGAATCGGAATGCTTTGAGGCAGAACAAGAACTGCTTTTTGACGTTCGCTTCCGACAACTTGATAGAGAAATCAGGAAGATGATTGAGCAAGATAAACAGAAAGATGCCAAAAACACCGAACAACTGCTTCAACCTAATTCACACACACACAAACAAAGGAATAACATCATATGTTTAATGCTCCACATTGCCAGTGTTGCGGTAAAAAAGAGGCTAAAAACGGCCAAGGATGCAATAACCCAGATTGCAAGGAATATTACAAGTTGAAAGAGTCGTTCGTTAAAAGGTCCAAAAACACATAACAACTGCTTCAACCTAATTTACAAATCAAACAAAGGAGCCAATAATGGCATATATGAATAAAGTAATGTTAATCGGCAATGTAGGCCGTGACCCAGAAACAAAGATTACAACAACTGGAACAAAGAAGGTTTCTTTCTCTTTAGCAACTTCTCAAAAGTATAAAGATGCTGCTGGGGAATACAAAGAGAAAACACAATGGCATAACATCGTGTGTTGGGGAAAGCTAGGCGATTTGGTAGAGAAGCTTGTCTTCAAAGGCTCATCGCTATTTATTGAAGGGGAACTGTCTTACAGAAAATGGGAAGACCAAAACGGACAACAAAAAACAGTAACAGAAATAAATGGAAATAATTTCCAAATTTTAGGAGCAAAACAAAATGAACAGAAAAGAGATCAAAATCAATCTAGCTCTCAAGCTGATTACAACAGCGTTGACGAAGATAACGACCTCCCTTTTTAGAAAGCATATAAAGTAAGGAACTTATAAAATGAAAAAAAATAAAACTAAAGAAATAAAATACTATGAGTTTGAAGGAAGAAAATATTTTTTCTCTGATAAAAATTTAGTGAGAAACAACGAAGACCATACCATTCTTTTTAATGATGGTGAACAGACAAGAAAAATATCTTTATTATATGCATCAACTGATTACTTTGCATTTAGTAATATTATAGAAAAGTTAGGAGTCTCTTCTGAAGAGCTAGAACAAGAATTCCCAAAAGCAAGAAGGGCTTTGTTTTTATACGAAATCGAAGAAATTGAGAATAATGCAAGAAGGGCTTTGTTCTTATACGAAAGCGAAAATATGGAGAATAATAATGAAGTGTCCTAATTGTGGATTTGAATTACAAGATCACGAGATAGTCCGAGAAGCCGCTAGAATCAACGGTTCCAAGACCTCTCCATTAAAAAAACTTTCTAGTAAAGCTAACGGAGCTAAAAAAGGGAAAAAGAACAAAGAGACACTTAAGGCATGAACCGATTTAATTACACTTTTGAGGACGTTAAAACACTTTTCAGAAATGAGTGTTGTAAGGGATGTAAAAAAAAATATTCTCAAAGGTGTATTAATTGCGAACAAATTAAACAGGAGAAAAAACAAAATGATCGAAATGCTGAATTGTGATTGCATGGAATATATGGCGGGATTACCTGACAAGGCGTTTGACTTAGCTATTGTCGATCCGCCTTATGGGATAGGGGCTGACAACATGGCTGGAGGAGCAGGTAAAAACAAACAATGGGACAAGGGGAAGAACTGGGACTCTGGAGTTCCAGATAAAACATACTTTGACGAGCTTTTTCGTGTTTCAAGAAATCAAATTATATGGGGCGGTAATTACTTTTTCGATTTCTTGCCGTCTACAAAATCATACATGATATGGGATAAACAAAACGATAACAGGGATTTTTCAGAGTCGGAGTTTGCGTGGTCATCTTTCGATGAAGTGGCGAGAACATTTAGAATGAGGCCAATGAATATGGACGGAGGTAAAATCCACCCAACGCAGAAACCCGTTGCCCTGTACAAATGGCTCATCTCCCGCTACGCCAAGAATGGCGACCGCATCCTCGACACCCACGGCGGAAGTGGAAGTATCTGCATCGCCTGCCATGACCTCGGCTTTGACCTGACATGGATGGAGCTGGATGCAGACTACTATAAAGCTGCCTGCAAACGGTACAAAGATCATGATGCTCAAACGGTGTTATTTGAACCGCAAGAGATAAGCCGAAATACGAATAAAAACGAGTTAGACCTTGAAATCTTACGCTAGCGGGTAAACTCAATGTTAAACAAAGTAAGGAAGAAAAATGACTACTTATAAAATAAACGGTGAAAACCCATCGTATGCTCTTCGATTCGGAGCAGATAAATTAACTTCTGAAGAATTCGACTACTGCGTTCGTGAAGACCCATGGACAGCACTTAAATACTGTGCGGACAAATTAAACAAAGAACAACTAGACTATTGTAAGGAGAAAACAAAATGAGTACATATAAAATAAACAAGGCAAAACAACGATACAACGAAGCAAGGGAAAGGATGTTATTATCAGCCCTTGATATTGTGAACAAATTAAATTCAGGTGTTTCTGTGGAGTTCATAAAAAATAAATTGGATTTCAAAACAGAAGCTCGTAACTATAAAAAGACAATTGAGAATCATTTGAAAGAAGAGCTAAAAAAACTTAATTTATCCCTAACAAAATAAATTAATAACAGCAACAAGGTCTTTCCGTTTTTTTATCGGAGAGACCTTTACTTTTGCATTTAATTTGTTCGCAATTTCTACGCTTGTGCATTTGCTATTTCCGCCTGCTGCTTCAATCATGTAAGTAGTATTAATAGCATAAGCGACGTGTGTAATCTTATCTTTACTTTGTCCGAAAAATAAAACGCATCCTTCTTGAATCGTTTTACACTCTTTAGTTTTATAATAATTATAAAATTCCTGTGCTTTCTGATCACCTTTAGGGTCAAGGCCTATGGGCTCAAAGATTAATTGAATTAGGCCAGAGCAATCTAAACCTTTCTCATTATCACCGCCCCAGATGTAAGGTGTTCGTAAGTAAGAAAAAGCTACGGCTGTGCAGATGTCAATATTTGTCATTTATGTCACTCACTAAAAAAAGCTACGTTAAATTTTGATATGTTGTTATAACACCAATCAGTTTCTTTAGGCCTCCCAAACCAGCTTTTAGATATGCTAACAGCCTTTTCTATAATAAAAGCCTTAGATGCTCTATAAACGCATTGGTCACGTAATCCATAACGTAATACTTTGTTAGTAGTTTTGAAATCTAAACACGTAGCATAGCCAAGCAAATCATGAACAAGCCACATTATTCTTTCATATAAAGAACCAAGGTTTGGGGCGTACCAATCGAGTAACGGAGAACCAGAACGCCCATCAAAAACAAACCCCTCTTTTGCAAATAAAGAAATAGTTCCTTTATCTGTAATTAGTCTAATCCATACATCTGAAGTTAGTTTGTATCTACGATTTAAGGACTTTAATTCGACCAAGCTCATTAAAGCAGCCGCACCAGATGAATTTATCTGTAAATCGTAAACTGCTTTTATGTCAAGGCTTTTGAGCTTCTTATTCACTTTTTCTCCCTCTCTTGGAAAATCGTTTGAATTTTAATAACATTATTATTTATTTCATTTAATTTAGAAAATAATTGGTTATTGATTTCATTTTGTTTAGCTTCGTTTTTTTCTTGGTATTTTTCAAGCTCATTAACACGATGACAAATAATACCGAAATCATTGTCTCTCTTACTTTTTGTTTTCTCCCTATCCTTTACAACGTTGTCAACGCTGATAGAAGAAGTAAAGCCCTTTATTAATCCAGCTAAAGCAATAATAAGGGTAATAATAGCCGCCGACATTTCCGCACTCATTTTAATTTTCCTGTGTTAATTCAAACTCGTCTTCATAAAAATCAATGTAGACTTCTTCAATTAATTCATCTGTAATGATAGAGAACCCTTTGAGCAATTCATCATTTAAAGATAAATTAATTTTAATCGAATTAGTGATTAAAAAAGAGCATGAAGTTTTTCCTCCAAAACAAATAGTCATCGGAGTTGGTTCTGCGGTGTTTATACTGACAGCAAAAGATTTGAACGGAGCTAAATCGCCGATGTATTTCCCTTGACCTTTCGATAGTGCTATTTTCATTTCTTGTCCTCCTTATGTTTCATTTACGATGACCGTAAAGCCCTTAGATACAAGGCTTGCAATAGCTGACGCTGATGCTTCTGTCACAGCACCGCATAATCCACTTAGGTTTATTAATTTTTCATTCACAGGTATTGCACCACTGGCGTCTAAATCAATTAGCAGATTATCGACCATAGTTGATGTCATAGAAGCACAAGAAACCCAAAGTGTATCATACACAGATGGCCAATTAGTTCGTCTGGTAACATAAGTAAAAGTACAATTAGTATTTATGTGTGAACGCAAAAAAACACATTTTACAATTTTCCCAATATCGCCTGTAAATGACGAAAGTAAGTTATTATAAAAGGATAGACGTATTAAGTTAGGTGTGCTATCTATCGAGCCTGTGAATGTTGAAAGTAAGTTGTTATCGAAGTTTATATAAGTTATGTTTGGTGTGTTATTTATTGAACACGTGAAGCTTGAATTTAAAAGTGCATCGGTTCTAATTACATATAAATTAATTAACGGATAATTAATCGCACAATAATTAATGTACGGAATATTAGCCCCATCTGTGATTACATTATTTTGTGTATCTCCAATACCGCTTAGTTTATCAGCCTTACCAAGCACAAGGTAACAGCTCTCACCAGCTGGCACCTTTACATACAAGCTGCTGAGCGTTGTGCCAATAGTGCTTTCAATCCCAAGTTCTGTTGTGCCTGCCGCACTTGTATAAAACTTTCCATTTCCTGTAATCTTGACAGATTGCGTCTCTAAGCTCTGGAGCTTTATAGTAGCAACCCCTGAGCCGTCACCGTTTGCCTTTAATGGTATTAAAAATTCATTGCGAAGATGCGACTTATATTGCAAAAGAGTATAAGCGTCATTAGCATAATCAGGAGTAGGATTGAATATCCTTTTTTTCGGAATATTTTTATAAAGTCCTAAGTGCCCAAGGTTATACATACAAGTTAACCTCTCGTTATATGAACTCGTACAGGTTCGCTTCCTGAATCAACATACACTTCTTTGAACATCCCTTGGACAACTGGTGTTGTTATCTCAACAGTATGCGAATCATCATCGTCATAAACATTTGTTGCGTCAGCCGTTACATTGGCAGGCTCTAAAGAAGATAGAATCACGTTACCATCTAGTGTGTTTGGGTAGTCTCTAGCAAGAGCTGCTATTTTTGTATTGGCACCATCGCAAAAGATAGCGTCAATAAAAATGCCATCACCTAGGTCTTCTAAAGTGTTTAGTTTTTCGCCTGGTAATATTTTTGCGTACAGTTCATTTGGAATCATTTTATTATCCTCTTTTTTATAAATATATATAAATTAAAGTGTTTTTATATTCTGTTTAAGTTTTATTTACTTTGTCCATTTTTTCAAAGATTGCTATTAAACGCCCAATAGCGTTACGCCATCCGCACTTAGATCCATATAGAAGATGTACGCAATCATGTACTTTATTAGACAAATAAACAAAATTATCTTCATTAGATAAATCAGTATATTTTGTTGCATCTAAATTAAGGTGATGAAGATTAGCCGTCTTCGTTAGCTTAGTCATCAGCACAGCACAACAACCAAGCTGTTGGATTTTCTTTTTTCTTTGTAAATCCTTCCAAGCTTTTGAAGCTCTGAAGTTTCTTTTCATTTTTTGAATTTCGTTCATATTATTATTAATAACATAGTTTACTTTGTACATATTAAGTATAATATAATTAATCATAGTTTACTTTATATGCATTATGTGGCGTCCTTATTTCCAATTAGCAGGTATTAAGTCGTAACCTACGGCTTGTGTGCATCCACGGAAACAGTATGAATAGTATTGAACGAATATAGGCTTCGTAGACAAGTATGTGTAGAGAGCGTGTATATCCCCTTGCATACCTGTGCAGCCATCAAATAGATACCTAACCTCAGTAGCCTTGGCCAGCCCTGTGAACATGGTTCCACAATTTGAGAGGGAGGTACATTTGGCGAACATCTCGCTAGCATCAGTTACCTCCCCTAAGCCTGTCCACGAATTTGGAATACTTGTGAGGGAGGTACAGCTGTAGAACATAGCACTAGCAACAGTTACGTTAGATAAGCCTTCCCACGAATTTGTAATGCTTAAGACAGCCCACGAAGCTGGAATGCTCTCGAGAGAGGTACAGCTTTGGAACATACTAGTAGAATTAGTTAACGCACCTAAGCCTTCCCACGAATTTGGAATGCTTGTGAGGGATGTACAGCTGTAGAACATACCACTAGCATTAGTTAACGCCTCTAAACCTGTCCACGAAGCTGGAATGCTCTCGATAGAGGTACAGTTTTGGAACATACTAGTAGAATTAGTTAACGCACCTAAGCCTGTCCACGAAGCTGGAATGCTCTCGAGAGAGGTACAGAAGGCGAACATAGCAAAAGCGGCAGTTACCTCCCCTAAGCCTGTCCACGAATTTGGAATGCTTGTGAGGGAGGTACAGAAGGCGAACATCTCACTAGCATTAGTTAACGCCCCTAAACCTTCCCAAGACGCTGGGATACCACGCAAATTGGTGCACTCATTAAATAAAGACGTAGTATTCGTATATGTGTTAGATGTGCCCCAAGATTCCACCCCAACAAATAACCCACGAACAGCGGAATCGTCGGAAATCCGTTGCCCAGCTGAAAACGTTACGTCGCTAATGGATAGCTTATGCGTTACTGTTGTGCCAAGATATGAGTAATCAGAAACCTTAGCTGCCGTGAACGTTCCGTAGTTCGTATTGACTGAAAAGTCACCTGTATTTGGTGAGTTTATCAACAAGACCATATCAGGTGCATTCCCACTCTGCTTCGCAAGTAAAACCCTGCGACGAGCCAAGATAGCTGTTATCATACGAGTTCACCCCCGCAAGCTATGCCATCGACGACATTTATCTCAATAGTTTTACCGAGTTCGATGTTAGTGATTTCAGAGCCTAGCCACCCAACCGCTACGGAATCTATCTTTACAGACAAAGTAGCATCTGAACCAGATTCAATCTTAAACCACCACAACGGAAATGCGGCTGAAGCATTATTTGTTAGCACAATTTCAATAGCAGTTATTGAAGTCTCTTCGCTCAAGTCTACTATGTAAAAATCGCCCTGCTCAATATTTACAGTAACTGTGCTTTCAGTAGTAGACGAATCTGCGTTTATTATAGTGAATACATCTTGCTTTGCGTTTAGGGCAGTTTTAATTCCTCCAGAAAAGACTGGGTTGAAGCTACCCGCAGTTGGAGTGGTATCAAATGTGAGCTTAGTTTGCAGATTTTGCACGGCGGAAGAGATTTTATAATCGACGTCCAAAGCTATTTCTGAACTAATTACATACAAATTATCTTTTACCCAAATAGGGTTAGATGGTGGATGTAACGCATCGCATAACATTACTTTATACGCTTTATTTTTTTCAGCTATCACATTAGCAGAGCCATTCATACTCAGCATAATATTAGAAGTGTTAAGAGTGCCTTCCCAATCGCTGTATGTATAAGCACTTGAACTTGTACCAGCATAGAATACTTTAATATAAGCACTTGTTAGCGGCTTTAGATTGTTATCCATAAATTGCGACAGTGGGTGAACTAAATAGCCGTAGTTTTCGTTGTTTAACATTTTTTATCTCTCAATTATTTGTTTTCTATTAAATGGATACATTATCACTTCAGTATAAAGGCCGTCTCTTGCACCAGATGGGAGAAACCATGTTGTCGGTATATCAGAAGGATCACTTACTCTCATGCTTACTTCTTTTCTATTTGATGCGTTAAAGTAATCATCTCCATTTAAGTAGAAAAGATAAAGCCCACCAGAGTTATATGTACTTTTAACGACATTAGTGTACACTGCTTTATTTTCATTATCAAAAGTAATATTTTTAAAGCATATCTTGTGCTTCGTGTATCCATCCGCACCAGCGGTCAAATCAAATGTTCCTGTACTTTTTATTTCATCGGCAATGTGAGCGTCTGTTATTTTTATGACAAGAATTTCAGTACCAGTTCCAACAAAATCAATACTATTGTAGTCGCAACCGCTTGAAATTATTTTTCCAAATGAAGTGCATTGTAGAATTAAATCAAAAAACGTGCTAGACTTTGTATCGCATGATACTGCGTTTCCAACAAGCGTCACGTCTTTTGCAGTCGTATTTATAGTTTTTAATCCTTTTGTAATGATCAGATCACAATCTAACACGCTGTTATATGCTTCCATATTTTCAGCCGTAAGATTATGCATGGAACTGGAAGTTATTCTACAATTGTGAAAAACGGCACCTGTAAATGTCAAGTGTCCTAATGCCACATCTAACAAACAATTATAAGCGGTCAAACTATTTACTGTCATATGTCCGACTAAATTCAGATCTGTTATAGACAAACCAAAAGACGATGTTATACCGTGTAATCTTAACGTGCCATTTCTTATTTTTTTGTTAGAGTAAAAAGTAACGTCATCGCCGATAATAATATCTTTGTTGCATAAATCGATGTTCCCAAAAGCTACTAACGCTTCTTTTTTATTCAAGTACCAGTCTATCTTTACTTCACCAACACTAGAAGGGGATAAAAGACCGTCGAAGCAGTTATATAAAGGCTCCGTGCATTCAATGTACTTAATACTTGAGCCAGTATATTTTAATTTACCACCATTTTTTTCAAAAACAAAAGAGGTGATTACGTTACTTTGTGATAAAGTAACTTCGCAAATAGAATCAATAATAAATTTTATTATCCCAGTGTATTGGCCTATAGCAATAGATGTTTCTGAAAACCAACTCGAGCGAACTTCAGGTGTGTTGCTAAATGTATTTCCACTTAACAAGCACCCGTTATAAGCATTTGCAAAAACGCAGTTAGTAATAATGCAATTACTAATAGTTCCGTTATAATGAAAATCTAAAACTAAATTTTGTAAAGTCCTACCATCTAAAGAACTATTTATTATTAATTTTTTACAGTACGTCCATACTGCTCTTAATGAAGATTTTTGCTCTTCTGCATACAAAGTAAAGTATCCGCCGAGGTTAGTAGTTATAATATTTGTGTCGTTGCATATAATGCTTCCAGTCCCAGTAAACATATTATAAATAATATTACTTTGTACAAAACACGTATAACCAAAATCTGCCGTGCCACTAAACCAAATGTTATCTTTGAATATTGCTTTTTGAATTCTATTTTGTAAACAGAATAAAGAAAAATCAGCCATTTCTACATGATAGTTATAGCCTTCTCTTGCGACTATTCCGAAGCATGAAGCGTCAATCTCGCTCGATGTTAAAAGCAATTTCCAATAATATTCACCGTTGTTTGATTTAAAGCAGCTTCCGCTATTTGCAACGCCAGAACTATCTCTGAAAAAATATCTTGATGGGCAGTCGCCTAGTGTGTAATATCCTTTGACTAAAATTAGATTTGATTCTGTATTAATGTTTTTTAACGCATCGATTGTATCAACTGAAATAATATTCGTTGCTGTTGTTGGTGCCTGTAATGAATCACCGAACGCAGGGTAAGTCGAATCCATTTGAAAGTTTAAAGCTCTTAAGTCATCATCTGCCCAATCGCTTACTGGGTCGCCATTCCCAACATATAGCCACTGCTTAACAGTATATTTCCCAACGAGTTTTACTGACGATTGCAGCGTTCCAAACGAACAGCTCACAGGATTGTTTATTGGTGTGCCTTCTTCGTTATATATAGCCTTCTGATTGCTTGTTCCATAATCTAAAAATTGAACCATCCCATTTAATGGCTTTTGATTTAAATCTAAAAACATCCTTCTTGTATCGCCGCTAAATAAAACGTCCATTTAGTACCTCGAATTTTTAATGTATTTCATGATGCTTCCTTTGTCTGCAATCTTGTTTTCAAAGCCTCTTTTTCTTGCGATCATTCCAAGCTGCGAAATAGGTAAAGCCTTCATGCTTCTTGCGTCTAGCGTTTTTCTTGCACCGTAATCTTTATTTGTCGCAAATCCATTTTTCACCTTTACGCCCTTTTCCACTGGGGTAAAAGAACACTTACAATTTGGATGATGACCGAATTCTCCATTAGCCAAAATTAAATCAGAACCCTTGAAAATACGGCCGTTACATCTTAAACAATAGTTACAAGTTCCTTTTTTTGATTTTTGAGGATTAATATTTGAGTGGTAAGAACTTTTATAATAAGTGTCTTTGTCGATCTTCCCGTCGGCTTCAATGTTCCCAGAGTACCAAGCGGTATTCCTTATCCGCTTCGCCTTCGGCTTACTCATTTTTAGTGCTTTAGATAATAGCATATAAATTAACGTCCGTATAATTTCTTAAACAATTGTTTTTTTTCTAAAGATTTCTTTTCATCTAGCTTTTTTTTGTCTTGTCGTTCTTCCTCAATATCATCCATGAAGAACGGCTCTATATCTCTAGTCAGTGAACCAGAAACAAAAGGAGAAGCTTCTCTAATAGCGTAGCCTCTAACCATGTCAAATATATTTTGCCTATTTTCTGGACTTGTAATATCTTCTTTAAATTGTGACGGCATTTTTTTTGGCAAGCTTTGCTGATACTTCGCTTTCTCCGACGCACTAACTCTTTTCCCAGTTCCCAAAACTCGATAGGTTTCTGGGTTTTCTGACAAGGCTTCAAAAGATTTATCTTTCTTTATCGCCTTATGCCTTACTGGCTTTGCGTTTTTTAATTTTTCTCTCTCTTTAATTACTTGATTAAAAACACCGCTGGTATATTCAGTTACACTTGGCTGATAGCCTTTATCAAGCATCATTTCAGCGATCTCTTTGTTATTAAAGCCTTCTCTTTTTAACTCGCCCATAAAAAAATTATTTGTTTTTTTGTCAAATGGGTTTTTCTTTTTTGCGGCTAAAAGGTTATCTACAATTTCTTTACCTTTTTCAAAGTCTTTTTCTTTCACAAAATCATCTTTTACTCTAGAAAATCTAGCAGGTTTTTTGGGCTTAAAATAACCGAATGCACCTTTTTCCCTTTTTTCTGCTCCCTTCATAATGACCTCGGCAGCTTCTGAAGATGCCTTTTGATAGTCGGCTCTTGCCTTCCTTAAAAGTGGGATAGTTAAGTTATCTATATCTTCAATATTCTCAAAGACTACACGCCCATTTAACCAATCATCAAAAGCTTGCACACTTGGAAAAGAGGATTCCAACTCATCTATAGAATAGCCTTTTTCTTGAATTGCTTTTCTTATTTTGTTTGGATTTTTTAATGTCTGTGCATCAGAGATAAAGTTTGGAAGCTCTTGAATCCTTTTAAGATTCTTAGCGGCCTCTTCTTTATTTCTAATCGCATTTTCTTTTGTCATTCTTTTTAATTCTTTTTGTCCTAAATAATTTCTTGAATAGCCTGTAATAGGAATTCCAGCTTCTCTCATAGCTTGCCGCCCTCTTTTCATTGCCTTGTAATCAGCGGCGGTGTTCAAACCTGCTGCCGTGACAATATCAAAAAGAGATGGATTAGCACGGTCTTTATTTGTTTTTTCATCGTAATACAAAGCATCTGCTATTTCAGAAGCGACAGGGGCAAAAGATGCATTCCCAACAGTCCTTGGAATAGCTTTTGAATATTTCACTCCTTTAAACAGTCTTGAAAAAGGATTTGCCGTTTGTGCTAAGTTTTCACCGACATCAAGAGCCACCTCTGCTTTTTTTATTTTTCCATCACCGCCTTCCAAAATATCCTTTTCTACGCTTTCTTTTGTTCTTGGAATAACAAATGAACCAAGAAACCCACCCAAACTTTTTCCGTAATCACTAACTACTTTAGCCCTTGCCCCTTTTATTCCAGCTTCTTGCATAACTGAAGACACAAGCCTTTTCGCTTCTGCATTCCATGGCAAGCCCATATTACTAAATGCAGCCTTTTGTCTTGAGATAAAAGCCTTGTCGCTTTCATTAGGCGCTTTTGCCATTACATACAAATTACCTTCTTCATCAATCGGCTTATATGCTTTTATAATTGCCTCTGGTGTCAACAATGGAGTCTCTCTATCACCAGCATCTTTTAATGACTTACGGCTTTCTTCCTCTCTATCACTCCTTTTTTTCGTAGCGATCTCTTCAGCATATTTAACAGGCTCGAAAAGATCACTCACAAAACGAGTTTCAAACATTTTCAATAATTCATTTTTTGCGGCTTCACTCTCGTCAATAGAGCCATCACGCAGAAGCCTATCAAGCTCTATGATTTTAGAATAGTTTTTTTCAACTATTTTTTTCTCTTTGTCTCCGAAGTCGATTGGATAAGAAAAACCCTTTGACATTAATAATCTTCTCCTTCAATCAAGTTTAGTTTGTAAGTATTTACAACTTCATCTCTTGATAAATTTTTGCCATACACAACTTTATGTAAAGCGGCAATGTCGTCGATTATAAAACGGTTATTACTTACGTTTCCACCTTTTACAGTTTTGTTTTTCAAATTTTCAATTGACTTGTAAGCCTTATCCTTTCTATCTTTTAACGCTCTCTGGTTTTTTTCTAGTTTACTTTCAAACAACTTTAATTTATCTAAAGTTTTTGATGCATCATCTTTTTCTAGTGATTGAAAAGTATCTGATAACCCAGAAAATTCTTTAATAAAACTATCGTTATCTTTTAATCTATCTACTATACTTTCGATTTCTTCGTATACAGAATCATCTGTATCTATTTTATCATCGTCAATTAAATTAGATTCAAAAGGACCAAATTTTATTTCATAATTTTTCTTCATATCGTTTGCTCTTTTTTGAAGAGCATTCCTTTTAGCCGCTAGGTTTCTAGCCTCTTGCGATTCTTTAGAGCGTGACTTTATCTGTAATGTCAAATTGTTTATGTTATCTTCAAGGTCTTGGATATTTGATTGCAATGTTAAGCGATTGCTCTCTCCTATAGCTTTTCTTGTTTCTCCGCTTTCTTTTTCTGCTTCGGTTCTTGCTCTTAGTGATTCTTCTCTGTTTAATCGACCAGACTTTGCTTCTACAAATTGAGCGGCAATTTCTGGGAATCCGTATCTATTGCCCTCTCTCATAATGGCTTCATCTGTTAAGCCGTTGCCGTAATTATCAAGAAAGTTTAAAAAGTCTTTTTTATTTTTTTCGAGGGCAGCGTTTTTTTCTTCCGCTTCTTTATTCCCTTTTATCTTTAATCCCAACCCAATCAATCCACCAATAGATCGACCTGCATTAGAATAATCACTTGATAAGCCTTCTTCTAAAGGTTTTGTGTTTAATTGATTTTGAAATCTGAATAAATTAAAATCAGGCATTTTCTTTCACTCCTTTTTGGGGAATAAACGCACTTGCAAATCCAAGAACATCTCCAAAAATAGAACCCAAAGCCGTCGGTGCAGAGGCTTCTGAAATTCCCAAGTTCGCTAGTGCTTGCTGAATAGATGAGTCATTTTGCAGTTGAGACAATAGAGCATTGTTTACGCCCTCTTGTGTATCACTTACTGATGTTTGATAAGCGTTTGCGACATTACCCAAGTTGGAACTATAAGCCATATCTCGATTTTGTTCACGGCCTATATTTCCAGCATCAATGTTCAACTCATCAAGCAATTTGTTGTAATCAAATGATTTTTCTTTATTCATTTGTTCTTGTGCATCGCCATATAGTTCCCTAGCCTTATCGCTTGCAACAGCTTGCAGTTGCTGCCCAGCCCCTCCGCTAAATAGCCCACCTTGCCCAGCTAAGGTGTTTTGTGCCGCTTGTGTCGCTTGTTCGATCATATATGATGCATTGGGGTCTAAGTAATCATCTACTGTTTTGTCCCAATCAAATCCGCTAACTTTTGACGAGTCAACAGAATAGTCTTTATTGCCTGCTTCTTTAATGCTATTAATCCAATCACTTACTGAAGAAGCACCACCTAGCTGATCTTGCAGGTTACGGCCAGTTCCTTTTATTGATTCCAAAATTTGGCTATATGTTTGTCCTGATTTAGCAAGAGTATCTTGTAACATACTCTCTGCATTATCATACGCCTTTCTTTTACCCTTTACATTAGTAAGCCCTATTGCATCTGTAGCACTTGAAATGATATCACCTATTGCCATTTTTTCCTCATTGTTTTAAAATTAAGTTTGCTTGAATAAATGCAAGGCCAACTAATGAAACATCTAATGATGTCTGTTCCTTACAAATATAAATTTTGTTTGTTCTTTGGTACAAATTAACACCGTTTATTTTTTGATAAAAATTAAAGTCTAATGTGTAGTCATATACAGCATTTGGAAGATTTAGTTTTTTAATTGTAGATAAATTAACTAATCCATCCGATTGGAGCAAACCAACCATCCCGTTCTTTATTAATACCAACGGAAGCAAGTCTTTTGTTTCTGAAGAATATGGATTTATTACGTTGCTTGTTATCATTTATCTACCACACTCTGTATAATCAAGAATAGCTTTAGAAATATTAAATGGGGCTGGGTCTGTCATCGTTACTTTGAACGCAATTCTTTGTGCTCTTCCTAAATTTCTAAAAATACATCTTGAGTTGTATTCTCCTATACGCCCAGCCTTTGCCCACTTTTCGCCAGCCCATGTATAGCCCCCATCTACGCTAGTCATAAGCATTACATTTGGGTTAAAACCTTCAGGCGTTGACCCATTCATTTGATCGTCATACTCTTTTTCTATATTCGTTTTTCCAGAATTAATAATTATTTCTAAAGAATGAATTATTATCTTTTTAAAATTGTTGATAATTATGCCAGTTGTTCTTGAGCGTTCTATTACTTTATCGTTGTAATCTGTATATTTATTTTTATCTAGATAAATTAATTTGTCTTCATTGAAAGCACCCATTATTATTTTGTCAGAATACTTTATAGCAAAGGCAGGGAACCAACATTTTTGTTCGTTGTTTATGTCTCTTGTCGCTCTTGTATGCCATTCATTTTCGTCAAAGTCATAACAATAAGTTCTATTAGCAGAAGGGAATGATATAACATAAAATGTATGCTTCCCATCAACATAACAGAAAGAGAATGCATCATCTGTTCTTGTAAAGCTTTCTATCTGCTCTTCTATCCATGCAGAAGAAATCTTTTCTATGCCCTGCCCGTCACTTACCCAAATGGCATTTGTCCCTACTGATGAAGCGCCTAAAAAAATTAATTTGTTATTAATTGCCGAAACACTATATGGTGCCTTACATCCTATTGAACTATTTTTTGTAGACGTTATAAAAGGGGTGTTTATATTATCTTGCCACCTGTATACTTGATAAGAACTATACCCGATAACGAATAGATAATCATCCATTGCTTTTATAGCAACGATGTTATCGCTTCTGAACTCCGCTTTTATGTAGTTAAGCGAGCCCATCCAAACATCTTCTGTGACTAAAGTCCCTTCAACATATGAACCTTCTGAAGGTGGGTAGTATTGATTATCGTCTGCAGTTACTAAAGTTCCGTCCTTTTTCATGAAAGTATATCTTGTCATATACTTATAAAAAGCGTAATTGTTATTAATGCCATTCGGCTTTCCAAGCTCTGAATAATAAAAGTAATCACTGTCTTTATCATTGCAAATTATTCTATAGTTTAAAGCCGTGATCATTGTCGGCCTTATACTTGTTAGCTCTCCAGCCTTTTTGGGCAATTCCAACACATCGACAGATACTAACGAACTTTCAGTTTCTAAATTAATAGTGTAGATATTAAAAGATGAGCAGATACAAAGGTGTGCAGGCACTCCGCTTGTTTCTGCAAAAGATACAGGCCCGCTATTATCTGCAACATCGCCGATGTAATCATAAGAAAAATCATTATAAATTCTATAAACCCTAGCCCCGTAGACCCCATATAATAAAGGTGTTCCACCGTTATAGCTTGTCAGCGGACTTGTCGATGCAATGTATAGCCCTCTACAGAATCCACCTAGTTGTGATAATATCGTTCTTGAGCCAGTAAGACTTTTTAAAACTTTATTCGTGTAGTGTTCGTTAGATTCCAGCGTTTCTGGAAACATATTAAAGTTTTCTTCATGAGAAACAAAGTCTAAATCTTTGTACTTTGACGATCCACCAGTAAATGAATTAAGAAGCTTTTTCATAGGAACAAACCTGCATTGAACTTATCAAACTTGCTTATTGCATATTCTCCAAAATCATAATTTTTGAAGTTTGCTTCCTTAATTAATTTTTTTACTTCTTCAAATTCTCTTTTCTTTTCTATATAAAGTAACGAGCTTGGAGAAATATCGTCATTCACAAGTAAACGTAATTGAACGTCACTAATTAAAAGATTTTGGTATTCTGGCGGTAGCGTAAATTCATCGTTCAAATTAAATGCTGGTAAGTCTTCTTTTATGACGGCCTCTAAATCATACGCAACATTTTTTGTATCAAAAAAAAGTTGAATCATTCGAACACCATTTACATCTATATTTCTTTTTATAGAAAATAGTGATGGCATCACACCGCTATTAGTAAGCTCATAAAGAGATGTTAGTTGTACTTGCTTTATACGTAGCTTGCTTGAATTGCATAATACATACAACGCAGCAACATCTATTCCGTTACTTACAAAGTAATTTCCATTTATTTTTTGCGGTGTTTCGCTGTGATAATTGAAAGACAGCAACCCTTGCGTGTTATAGATGTTAATGCATCTATTCATCAATGAAAGAATTCTATTTGCCTCTTCTAACCCGACGGAATTATTTCCGCTCGTGTAGTTAATGTCTGCCGCTATTAATGTAATTATATCTCTTATAGTCATTTTAATCCTAATAAAAAAAGACAGCACGAAAAAAACTCTTCGCACTGTCTTTTACCCAGACAGGTAGGGTTAATAAATAATATAGATAAATTAAGCTTATATGTACAACTTAATTATCAGATTGATACAAACAATAGAGCGGCTCTACGGTCATCAATGCCGCCAGTTACAAAGGCCGAATCAATTCGATACTTTGCTGTTAGCGTGTTGATGTCGCCACTAACTAATGCAGTTGTTTTGATTTTGGAATCGATCCCAGAAACAGAAACGGATTCAAAACCAGCGGTGTTTAGCTCGACAGCATCATATTCGATATTTCCTTTTTCGAAAACGAAAACAACAGAATATGTTCCTACCGCACCGCAGTTAACAGGAGTTGGTTTGTTAGTAGCTACTGGCATGACGCTGACATTAGCATGTGCGCCAGTGTTTGAGAACGCACCCACTTTTAGAGTGATCTTTCCTCCCGATGTACCTGTGGCATCTTCTTGCACAACGAAAGCCTTGAGATTAGTTGTATTTTTGCCCAACACATCTTTTGCATAAACGCCTGCAATTGTGAAGACAGAACCTTTTTTAATCACAGTAGAACCAGTGATAGTTGTTCCCGAAGCATCGTCAAGAAGGATTGTTCCTGCGACGCCATCTACTCCAGCCGTGTCGATTACCCAATCATCATCCATTACATTCGCAGCTGCAACAGTGAATACGGGCATCTTTGATTCTTTCCATTGGACGTTTGCGAATCGCCCAATTTGGCAATCTTTGTACATTGGTTCCAAAATAGCTGGAGGAAGGAATGAGCCGTTAGCCCCTTTAGAACCTAGCTTTGCTGCCACTGTTGGTGACATATAGCCTACTAGATTAGTAGCTCGATTTTCACGAAGCTTGCCAGCGGTTGTTGCTAATGCATCAAAGTCAAGTGTTGAAAGAGCGGCTGTTTGTGCGATTCCAGCAACTGTATAAGCCTTGTCAATGATAGTTTCGTTGATTGTTTCACCGTAATTTACGGCACGAGGCTGGACGATCTCTTTATCGAAATCATCAACGTTTGTCACTCGCTCTAATACAGTAGCACTAAAAGCAGTGTTAGCAGAAGAAATTCTTAAGTCTTTTGAAAATTCTGCATTACTTAAAGTTTCATTTGTTATATTACGCACCCCATTTTCTGTGATCACTACAGAGCCAGAATCAGGAATGACAACACGAAGGAGGCCGCCAGTACGCCCCTTTAATCCCTTCTGTGAAGATCGAACGTCTTCAAGGATAGGGGAATATTTTTCAACAGCAACAGACAGAATGTCAAGTTGTGCTGTGGTAATGTTTGAAGCTAAGTTTGCCATAAATTTTTTCCTTTTTAGTACTGATTCGGATATTTTCTTTTCAAGTATTCTTTAGCATCAAAGTCTTTGCTATTTGGATCTAGCCTTGATGATGTGCTTGATGAAGATCCTCCGAACTTTCCAGAATTAGGCAGAGAACGTTTTGGTTTTTGTTCATCTGCATTTTTATTTTCTTGTTGTTGGGCTTCTTTTGTCCCAGTTATTTTTTTCAGAATCGCTTCTTCGAGCTGCTTTAAATTGAAGTAAACTTCTTTTGTACTCAGTGTGCTTAGTTTGTCTACAACGCTAGGGTTTGCTGCAATTAAGTCAAACATCACTGGGAATACGCTACTGTTAATCATGAACGAAGACATCTCTTGTCCTTGCTCACTCTCTAGAAAATCAGAATAGTCTTCTTCAAAATCCTCTAGTCTGCTCTTCCATTCTTGTAACTCTTCAGGAGTTTTAAGAAAGTTTGCGATAGTTGCGTTTACTTTTTCCTGCTGTGCTCTTTCAGCTTCTCTCTCTTTTTGAGAGGATTCAAATTCTTTCATAACGTCTGTCTTTATTGACTTCTTTAATCTGTCCGCTTTAAATCGCTCAAATTCTTCCTCGTCAATAAAGTCATCTCTTGTGAACTCGGGCTCTTCCTCTTTTTTCTTGAGGCTTTGCAGCTCAGCTCGCAAGGCTTCTAGTTCTCTCTGATGTTTTTTTGCTTGTCGTGCTAATCGATCTTTTATAATCCGCTCGACGTGTGGAGAACTATTGTTTTTAAATTCTTTTTCACCATCAGATTTTTTTTCTTCTGGTGTCTCGACACTTTCACCTTCGACCGTTTCTTTTTGGGTCTCGGCTTCTTCTGTCGGTGTTTGAGTCTGTTCTTCTACAGGCTCTTCTGTTTTTTGTTCAGTATCGTTTGACGAAATGCCACGATACTTATTGATTATATCTTGCTCTTCAGCCATATCTCTGTCCTTTGTTTTTATAAATATAATTAAATAAAATTACAAGTGTTACATATAAACTAATTTTAATACAAATTAATTATTATTAAACGCAAATGCTAACAACTCGTTTCTCTTTTGTTCCTCTTCTAACCTCATTTTTTCTGCTAGCTCTATTTCCTTCAATGCCGTTTGCCTTAATGTATTTTGTATTTTAGCTTGCTCATTAGCTTGTTCCATCAGCTTCTCCCGTTGTGATGCGTCTACCTTCGCTATTTCTAATTGATAGTTTAGTTCGAATTCTTTATTTCGTTGTTGCATCTCTATTAGCTTTGTTTTCAATGAGCTTTCATTCTGTACTCGAACCATCAACAATTGGTTCTGGCTATTGATCACATCAGTATTTATTGTTTCCTGCAACTGCTTACTTTGTTCGCTAAGTTGTTGCAATGCTTGCTGTAGTTGTTCTATCTGCTGCTTACTTTGTACTAATTCTAAAGCCAAAGCTTGCGGTGTTTTATTCACTGGTCTTAACTCTTCAGGTAAAGTCAAAAGAATGGCGTTACTCAATGCTTCTGCATTTTCTATTTCTAAAGTCTTCACAACTTCTGCCATAATCAAAGGCTTCACTGCATCAGGCACAAGCGATTGTGTTGCCATCAGTTGCTGCCTTAGCATCTCTTTTCTGATATAAGTTTCTGGGCCGTTAGTGACAGCGATTTCAAAAGTATTCTCTACTCCTTCTACATAACATAAAAGTTCTAAGCAGATGCTCATCAAGTTTTTTAAGCTTGATTTTGCATGTTGATAATAGTGTGACACATTATTTACGTTAGCTTGTGAGCGAAGTAAAACTTCGGTCGCTGTTGCCTGTGCGGCGTCTGTTTCAAAAGCAAGACCAGATTGTGGAACGCCAATGATGTTCGCTATTTGGCTCTTTGCATTTTCAATTACGACTAATAAGTCATTACTTTTTAATTCTGGATATTCTGAAAATGGGGCGGTTAATTTTCTACCATCTGCCGACCATTCCTTATAACGCTCAACGCCTGCTGTTGATTTGTTACTTTGTGTGTAATCTTCTAAGTATCCTTCTACCGACTCGAAAGAAACCCTTGTTTTTGGGATCAATGGGCAAGCAAGTCTTTCTTTTAACGCTGAGTAAGAATAGTTAACTATCTTAATAAGATCCCTAACATCCCTTACAATGCCCTTGTAATGCCTGCTTCCTTCTTTCCAAAATTCATTTGCATACAAAGGAACTACGGGTATCTTCTTTAGTCCTTCGTAGATAATGGTCTCAACGACTTCATCGCCGATGATTCTGTATAAAGTAACGCCGCTTTCATTGAGAGTAAAGTAACTAATAACATTGTAACTATACTTTCCTGATTCCCAACATCCAACGTCTAAATTTTTTGATGCCTTCAATTCATATTCTGTTAGCGTGAAAGAAGGAAATGTTTGTTTTATTTTCTCGTAGCTCATCTTGTCTACAAAAGCAATCTTCTGTATGTCGCTCCCATCAATGGCTTTCGATTCGCTATCTATAATAACCTGTGTTGGATCGTCTGAATAATTTATCTGTATTTCATTTCCGTTAGTTGTAATGAAAGCAAAGCCCTTGCCCATAATTACAGCGTCAGACACGCATTGCATTATGATACTATTTAATCCAGAGTCAATAGATATTTTCTTTAATTTGTCTTTAATTATTTCTGGTGCTTGTCCTACGACTTCGACGTCATACGGGTATCGATTAAAGCTGTTACATATAGCGTTACGATACATCGGAAGCGGATTTACTGTAGACTTGTCCCTACTTTTTCCTCTGACCTTTTCATCTTTCTCATCCCAAACTTTTGTAGATGAAAAAATATCACGGTCGATTTTCATCTCATCTATTTCTGATTTATATTTGTCCTTCGCTTTATTTGCAAAGTCTATAAACTCTTTTACAATTCCGTTCATAATTACCAACCTTGTTGTGGCAAGGGTGAATACCTTGCTTCATTTGTATGTAAATTAAATCCATTTAATACACTTAAAGATACAGCGTCAAGCTCATCTGGGGAGTGGCCAATATCTTTTTTTATTAATTTTTTGTCAATTATTTGGCGTTGTCCAGAGCCGTTCAAAAAATATGTTGTTGCATTTATTTCGCTTACGATATCTTGACAGTTCTTTAGAGAGAAAGCTTTTTTCCCGCATAAGTCTCTCAACTTAAAAAGCATCTCCGCTCGTTTGTTCGCGTATATGTTGTTACTTGCTGAGGATGCGAAGTTAATCCCAAATACCTTGTCTCTATATTCTGTTGTCTTTACAATGTCTAGAAATGAACTCGCCCAACCGCCTGTATTATCAACATTCACAGAGCACAATGTTCTATACTTCTTTGCTATCTTCTCAAAATTTAAGTATAAATTAATGCCATCCAAGTTTGAGAATTTGTTCGATTCAACAACGCCTTTCTCATTACTAACGACTATGAATGTGTTATCAACGCCTTCTCTTGCCACATCAATACCAATAGACACGGGCAAGTCTGTAGGCACATCACTCATGAAAATGAAGTTGTCTGGAATTACCGCATTGATTGGAGACTCTGAAAGCATATCAGCGTATAGCTCTTGCCTTGCTAGCTTCTCGTCTCCAGATAAAGCCTCTTTGAAAAGCTCTAAAGAATCTTCAGATAAAAAAGGATTATCAAAAGTGGAGCACTGTATTAGATCTAATTTTTCTTGATTTGATTTCGTTACAAACAAATTAAACCAAGATCCGCCTCTTGGTGTTGTTGTAAAGTTAACAGTAGGATTCAACACATCTTTTCCACGCAAGCACATAGATAGATTCTTCATTACCATATGCTTCTGCCAGGCAGCTTCATCTATATAGCCATCGTGGTAATCAGTATATGACCGAATAGCTTCTGGATCTTCTCCAGATAAAAAAATAATGTTGCTTTTTTTCAGCGTTAAGACCTTGTCAGTTTTATTTTCATTAAAAGGAACTCTATATAATTCTAAAGCGTTTTTTACGCTCGGGATAATCGTTCGCCTAAGCTCTTTATACGTTCTTCCTACGACGATCTGGTTTCTGCCATTTGCGGCTCTTCCTGCTGCTCTATGCCCAAGAATGAAAGTCTTCCCTGAACCACGCCCACCAACAAAAGCAGTAAATTTCTTTTCTGAAAGAAGAAATCTCGATTGTTGCTCGGATATATCTACGCTAACTTTTATTTTCATTGGCGTTACTTTGTCTCGAAATAATATTAAAATCAACTTGAACTGTTTTTGCGTCGTTGTCTTTGTTGTCTTTGTCTTCTTTATCGACGACAAATTTCTCCATGAAGTATTGTGGGCTATTATTTTTCACATTGCCAAAAAAATAACAGTCTTGTGCAAGTAGTGTTTTGATTTGTTCTTTTGCTTCAAGAAACCAGTTAGCAAAATCCTTTTCTACCGCAACTCTTTCTTTTGAATAAGATTCGTCACCCTCTTGATACGTATCAACAAATGAGCTACGAAGAGGTAATATTTTTTTTATCTTGCCGATCTCTATAAAATACTTCGCACTTTCTGGATAGATAGAAAGTAAAAAATTACAGTGATTACTGCATCGCACAAGTGACATCGTGCAAAAAGAACGCCATGCGTTTAAAAGAAATTCAGGATCGTTCTGGTCTAAAAAAGATGGGTGTTTCAAAATTGGGAAATAATTTTCTTTTATCCAATTGTAATAATCACGCCGCAAATTAATAAGCTTCCTTTCAGGTAGCTCTTTCGCAACGCCTCTCCTTTTCCAAGACACTATCTTTCTACTCGCTCTAAAAGCGTTAAGCATCTCTTGTCTTGTCTTTTGACCGTCTTTAATATCTTTTTCAGTTATCATTTTACATAAACGAAGTTTTAGGTTTTTCTTCTTCTTTATCTTTCACTTTGAAAGATGCTTCTATCTTTGTAACTCGTTCGTTAAGCAAGTTGATTTCTTTTTCAAGCTCATCAATTCTATTTTTTCTGTTTGGTTCTTTCATTATAGTATCTCTGTCTGTTGTATGTGTGTTTACATATATAATATACACATTTTATTACACAAACTAATGAATTTGTGTATAAATATACGCATAAATTAACGTTTGTACATATAAATTAGGTTAATTTGTACGAAACAAGACATAAAAAAAGACTGCCTAGATAGAAGTAGTTATCTAAGCAGCCTTTTCGAGGGGGAGAAAACAAAATCCTCTTATCTAAATATATATAAAAATATAATATAAAGAAGATATTTTAATTTTTTATAGTAGCCATCCTTCAGATGGTGGAAATTAGTCTAATGCTTGCTTAACCAGCATCCTATAGAATGTCAGGTACAGCGGTTGTTAGGGCACATCCTCATATGTTTCATAGAAAATATCTGGTTTGCAGGGATACAGTTCGCCCTTCACTCCTTGGATAATGAAATCTCCAAGCGTGACAATATGATTCCCTTCAAGCGTTTTGATTGTTGGAATACGGATTGGGAGTTTGTCTGGAAAGAACACGCCACTATTCCAAGCCTCATGTAACCAGCTAGGCCAATCTCGATTATCTTCCCAGCGATCGGCTGTAAGTTGAAAAGCTTCAATTGTTACGGGCTTCTTTCTGTACTTCAGATTCATTTGTTCCTCGTTGTTCTTGGTTTTGTCTTACTCCGCACTCACGAATTAAGTCCTCTTTTCCAAATATAAATAAAGAAATCTTATAGAGAAAGAAAAAGGTTTTTATTTTTATATTACCTACAATGGCTGGTAACGTGATTCTATTTTATTTTTCGCCAAATAATTACATCTACAAATGGCAAGGTCTATTTCTGTATAGGCACTATCGCAAACCGAGTGCGTTACACTTGGTATCCATACGTGGTAGTTTGGTTGCTGTTTAGTTCCCTCGTTGCTTACCCAATATCCGTTTATATTATGCAAAATACCAAGCTTCACTTCTTCTTCTGTGCCATTTGGCTCGTATGTATTTTTAGTTTCAGTCATTTATCAAAGTTTTAGTTTATTGAATCGCCACAGTAGGTAACAATGTAAATAAAAATCATAAAGAGTTAGAAAAAGTTTTATCTAAAAATCTCAAATAAAAAAAGAGTATAGCATGGGGGAAAAATTTTTACGCTTTCGCATGTTTAGGGATTTATATATATAATTTTTTAAGAAAGGAAATCAAGGAAGTCTTTGTTTGACTGTTAATGCCTATCATCATTCAATTGAATAACGTTATGCAAGCATTTACTTTCTTATTGTACATTAGTTTATAAATACTGTTTTTTAACCGCTTAAAATTTACATTTTTTTTTATCATTTTTCAAGGGTAGTTTTGTAAACTTTTTTATCCCTACGTACATATAGGCTCACAGGCTTTTGTACTTTTTACTCCTTACTTTGTATGTATACACTTTCTATATGGCTCTAGGGAGTTTGTATATTCGTACAAATTAATTTTATGTAAACTTTTAATTTGTATGTAAAAACAAAAATTGTGTTTTTGGTGTTGTTTTGTGAATAAAGTGTTTATTAGTAATACTTTAGTACTAAGCACAAGAAAAAACAGAAAAAAATATATTCCAACTTGGAATAGCAAAGCAAAGGCGCCACAAAAAAAGACATATATATATAGTGTGTTTCCAGAAGTTACATAAAGTTTACAAAATATGGCGTTTTTAGCGTAATTTAAGCACTTTGTAAATTAATGAAAAAAGATAAAAAAACTATTGCTAACGGTTAGGTTTTAGTCTATATTTATAACATGAGCGGCGGTGAAGCAGCTTAACAACACGGAGAAAACAAAATGACCGAACAAGAAATAAAGAAAAGTCCTTGGGATGCGCTAGAACACCATTCTAACGAGCTAACTAAAAAGCAATTTGATTTTTGCGTTCGTGAATCGTCTTATGCCGCTCTTCTATTCTGTTCGGAAAAGTTGTCATCTAAGCAGTTCGATTTTTGCGTTCGTGAACAGCCAATGCACGCTCTTCAGTTTTTTGCTGAAAAACTAACTCCTGATCAATTCGGTTTTTGCGTTATTAAAAAGCCTTGGATGGCTCTTGAATACTGTATAAACAGGCTAACGCCTGAACAGCTAGATTTTTGCGTTCGTGAATCGCCAGCTACTGCTTTTGATTGCTGTCCTCATAAACTAACGAAAGAGCAGAGAAAAGATTTCGAGAAAATGGAAAAATGGCTAAATGGAGGAATAAAAATAAAAAAAGATAAGAAAACTATTGCTAACCGTTAGCTTTTAGTATATATTTATAACATGAGCAACGACGAAGTTGCTCAACAACACGGAGAAGACAAAATGAAAAACTTATCTATCGAAGCAAAAGAACTTATCAATGACCTTTTTGAAGAAACCTATACACCAAGAGAAATTAAATCAGCTATGGAAGATGGTGCATTCCTGGAGAGCTTATATATATATCAAGAGCTCGCTGAGGAGATCCACAACTTTTTATCAATTCCTAATATTTTTGAAGCCGAAATAGCTTTTTTGGACGAAAAAGACAACGAAATAAAAAGAGCGTGTATTTCAGGATCCGATGAAAAAAAAATAATGGAAACCGTTGAAAAAAGCATTGCTAACGAAAAAGATCCGTCGATCATATATGGAAAAATAATCAAGTTTTTGCCGATAGAGTAAATTGGTTCTTTACATACACAACGGAGAAAACAAAATGACTAATCAAGAAACAACAGCAATAGAAGAGATGGAAAAAAGATACGCCGATGGCTGGTACAACTCCATAGCAAAGGCAGGAGTCTACCGAGTTGGTAATGATTTTTTTTACAGGTGGTGGAAAATATACGCAGAGATGCCAGAAGGATACTTTGAAGATAAAAACAGCGGTTCGCCGTTAAGTCATACTGTTTTTATTATAAACGGGAGTCCTCTTCGTGGTGGGAAAAGAGCCTTACTTTATGTAAAATAATCACACACAACGGAGAAAACAAAATGATAGATAAAGAAAAAAAGAACGATCTACGGGACGCTCTTATATACAGTGCAGACATGATATCTGCAGAGCATTTCGATTTCTGCGTTCACGAGTACCCTTCGACAGCTCTTTATTACTGTGCTGATAAACTAACGAAAGAGCAATTAGATTATTGTGTTCGTGAAAGGCCAGCTGCTGCTCTTGAGTACTGTGCGGATAAACTAACGGCAGAGCAACTAGACTACTGCGTTCGTGAATGCCCAGCAACAGCTCTTTTAGAATGTGCGGATATGCTTTCTAAAGAGCAATTAGACTATTGCAAGGAGAAAACAAAATGATGACAGATAAAGAAGTGGAAAAATATCCATGGTTAGCTCTTGAAAACTACGCTGAAAAACTAACTCCAGAACAGCTAGATTATTGTATTCATGAAATGCCTGTGACGGCTCTTAAACACTGTTCAGACAAACTAACTCCAGAACAGCTTGACTACTGCATTCTAAGAGGGGCAGGGGCATCGGCCGCTCTTAAATATTGTGCGGACAAATTAACGAAAGAGCAGTTTGATTTTTGTGTTCGTAAATCGCCCTGGACGGCTCATGAATTTCATGCAGACAAACTAACGGATGAACAGAAAAGATATTGCGAGGAGAGAAAAGATGACTATGAATGAGATGGATGAGGAAACATACCTTTCTATAAATGGTGCAAGCAGGCAAGATATAGGAGATAGTGCTTTTCATAAAAATAAAGGCAATAACTCAGATAAAACTTGGTCTAAAATGATTGATGCACAATCTGAAAAAGACCGACGTCTAATAGCTAAGCGAGAAGAATTGAGAAAAGAGTATTGGCAAAAAGTAGAAAATGGTGAACTCAGACCACTAACTAGAAATGAAAGGCTAATAGCAACTGCAAATGGTTGCCCAGACAATGAATGTACTATCGCAGCGAGAAGATTATTGAATAAAAAAGGTATTGATTGGCGGCAATTTTAATTAAGGAGAGAATAAAATTTATGGTTATAAAAAAGTTTGTTCTAAACAAAAAAGGGTATGCTACAGTAGAGCATCTTGATGGAGACATAAGAGTTATTCCTCCATTGTATCTTGGTCAAATGATATGGAAGGGTAGAGATGGTAAATTTAGATATGATAAAGAAGTTCCTGATGATTACTGGATTAAACACGATTTCTTGAAATCGAAGGGATGGAGCCCTGCATATCATTACAAAATAGATTGGCACAAAGGAGATTATAATGATAGGGGTGGTTGTTCAATGGAAATAGCACTCGAACTCGAAGGATATTAAATTACAAAAACGGAGGAAACAAAATGAATGTGAATCTTTTTAAAATGTACGAAGAAGGTAGAAAAGAAGCAGAAGCCAAGAAATGCAATATAGCCATTGTTAGCGGTAGTTATTATTGGGTAAAACTTATGAGTGATGATAAGCACGAACCTGCAATAGCGATAAACTTGTTTGGTATTATATACTTTCAATTTTTCAATGGTATAGCAGTACCCTGCTATAAAGCAAATGATTACAGCGAGTGTGTATTTACCGATAACAAAAAAAATATTGCGAGGAGAGAAAAGATGACTAATCAAGAAGTGAAAAAGGTTCTAAAGCTTACACTTAAAAAAAAGTGGTTCGACTTGATGAAAGATGGGTTTAAAAAAATAGAGTTTCGTGATCCTAGCGATTGGATTTTTTCTAGACTACTAGATAAAAATGGAGATGCGAAAAAATATGACTTAATTGAATTCAAAAATGGATATTCAAAAAACGCCCCTAGTTTTTGTTGTGAATTTCTAGGCTGGGATATTGAAGAAGAGCAAACAGATTATTTTTTCGGCAGTGAAAAAATAATATCTGAAGTTGGAACGATAAAAATCTTTATAGGAAAAGTTTTATAAATAATGATTTTAACTAAAAGTAAAAAAAAGTCAGAATTAAAAAAGCTTTTTTGGAAAAAAAAGAGGGATAAAGAAATGGAAGAACAAAATGATTTTATAGATAAATTAATTTGCGTTTCTGAAAAACCAAAAATTGAAACCATCTTTGAAGACTTTAGGAAAAAATATTGTGGTACTAAAAGAGGTTTTGAGATTGAATATAAACTATTCAAAAAGACGTGCAAAGCATATAAATTAAAGCCGAGCGAAGAGGTTGTAAAGCTTCTGCCCGCTTTTCTTAGAGAAGATGAGTTACGAATGAAAGCTTGGCGATCGAATAAATTTTTTCCTGAACGTGCTACCTTGCAAACGTGGCTACGACAGGCCAGGTGGACTCAAGAGTTTAGTGAAAATAAAGCTGTCCAAGCTAAGAGCCAATTAGAGAGAATTCTTTTAGGAGAAGACTAATGAATGAATTACAGATAAATGAAGGCGTTTCTTCGCTAACGCAACGTGAAATAAAATTTCTAGTTCAGTTATCGATGGCTTACGAGTGTGCTGGGAAAAGGCTTTCTGATGTTACTTTGCGTGTAACAGCGAGAATGTACGCAAAAGAACTGAAAATAGATGATGAAAAAATTGCAGATCTTTTTTTAGAAGCTAGAAAGATTTCGGAAATTCCAACGCTTCAAATCTTAAATAATTTGTGCGTCGAAAAGTTCAGAAAAAAAATAAAATATAATCTACCCGAAAAAATATCTACTGAAGAATTAAGTGAAAGTAGAGCTTTTTTTGGGGAGCTTTATAATAAATTTTTTAACAACAAAAAAAACAGAGGTAAAAAATGAATCAAGAAATAGTAATATCAGAAAGAAAAGATGAATATCAAGTTGTAAACGTCAATGACTTGAAAAAAAGGTCTTATCTTGTGACTGAAATAAAAAAAGAAGTGATGAAAGAGAATGTACACTACGGCTTAGTACCTGGATGCGGAAAGAAACCCACACTTTTTAAGAATGGGGCGGAGTTACTTTGTATGTCTTTTGGCTTATCGCCTGAATCTAACATACAAATTAATGAGTTAGGAGAAGGGCACCGTGAGTACATTGTAACTACAACACTTCGTAATCAAAATGGCTTTGTTGTTGCGTCATCAGCAGGCTCTTGCTGTACAAAAGAGAGTAAGTACAGATACAGAGGTACTGAGCTAATCGCAACTGGAAAGCCTGTCCCAAAAAAATATTGGGAAGAAAAAAACAATTCGATACTTGGCGTAGGATGCGTCGCAAAAAAAGATGAAAACGGCAATTGGATGATTTTCAAAAAGGGAGAGAATAAAAAAGAGAATGAAGATATTGCAGATGTGTATAATACTGTTCTGAAGATGGCTGTAAAAAGGTCTCTTGTTGCTTCTGTATTGCTTGCAACGGGTGGATCGTGCGAATTCACTCAAGATATAGAAGACTATGAGAAGCCCGTTTTTTCAGAAGAACATAGCACAGAAGAAACAGAACAAATAAAGAAAAAACCAGTTGATAGAAGGCAAGGGTTTCTTGACTCGATGAAAAAACTTTCAGCTATTGATAATGAATCATTTGTTAATCTTTTAGGAGCAGCTGGCTATGAGCGTGCCGAGGACGTACCAGAAGAATCTTTTGCAAAGGTTTACAAACAAATGAAAGAGGCTATGGATAAAATAAAGGCTGATTTTTAAGGAGTATTAGAAAATGGATAATGTAGAAATACTAAGGATGTTGTTAGCCCTTTTAGTTATAATCACAATCTTGCTTTCTTTTATATTGTCTTTAATCATTTTTAGAATCAGTTTAGAAAGTGATGAAAGAGATATCAAGAAAGAGAAAGAAATAAAAAACAGGAGAAAACAAAATGACCGATAAAAAAAGATAATAAAAGACTTGCTAACCGTTAGCATTTAGTCTATATTTATATCATGAGCAGCAACAAAGCTACTCAACAACACGGAGAAAACAAAATGAAACTTAAAACAACAATCGCAATTAACGGCATGGCTTTCAAAGTCTATAATAACAATGGGGTAGCCGTTGTTCACACGTCCGCAAGCGTTCCGCA
>Ga0209510_1001112_pt1 | contig 31903 bp, 20 predicted proteins | sample BiotimSIPDNA_FD_185749 | JGI IMG/M metagenome (GOLD analysis project Ga0209510, IMG submission 185749) | Anaerobic biogas reactor microbial communites from Washington, USA - Biogas_R1 time_0 SIP DNA (SPAdes) (version 2) | ecosystem: Engineered > Bioreactor > Anaerobic > Unclassified | place...
TACTTGGAGTCACCAGACTCCATACTATCCTAGGTCGATCATCAGGTCTCCACTGTTTTGTTTTATAAATTTTGGGCTATGGGCCTATAGCTCAGCTGGTTAGAGCGCACGCCTGATAAGCGTGAGGTCGATGGTTCAAGTCCATCTAGGCCCACCATTCCTTATTAACTAATAGGTTTGGGGTCCAGATACGAAAAATCGGCGGCGCCGGTTTTTTTGGCGAAAACCCGACTTCTTACTCGGTGATTTATTATGGGGGTGTAGCTCAGCTGGGAGAGCACCTGCCTTGCAAGCAGGGGGTCAGGAGTTCGAATCTCCTCATCTCCACCATTAGCTTAATCCCAATGGTCGCAAGCCGACAGGCGCAGGGAGCATTGCGGAGTAAGCTACGCCGAGTGGTTGAGCGAGGCGTTACAGTAATCCCAATGGTCGCAAGCCGAAGGCGCAGGGAGCATTGCGGAGTAAGCTACGCCGAGTGGTTGAGCGAGGCGTTACAATAATCCCAATGGTCGCAAGCCGAAGGCGCAGGGAGCATTGCGGAGTAAGCTACGCCGAGTGGTCGAGCGAGGCGTTACAATAATCCCAATGGTCGCAAGCCGAGTGGTTGAGCGAGGCGCATATCGTCGAAGGCGAAAGCCTGAGACACTACATAAAGACATAAACAAGTTCTTTGAAAACTGCACAAGCGAAGTAAAAACAAGCGCGTTTTAGGTCAAGCTAATAAGGGCGTATGGTGGATGCCTAGGCGTCAAGAGGCGAAGAAGGACGTGGCCAGCTGCGATAAGCCACGGGGAGCTGCAAGCTAGCAAAGATCCGTGGATTTCCGAATGGGGGAACCCACCTGGTAGGAGACCAGGTACCCTGCACTGAATAAAATAGGTGCAGCGGGGCGATACCCGGTGAACTGAAACATCTTAGTAACCGGAGGAAGAGAAAGTAAAAACGATTTCCTAAGTAGCGGCGAGCGAAAGGGAAAGAGCCTAAACCGTAGATGTGTGATAGGCTGCAGCCGTTGCATTTACGGGGTTGCGGGAGCATCTGATATTGTTCTGCAGAGCAGTACAAGAGTCAAAAAATAGCTGTTTAGTTGAAAGCGTCTGGAAAGTCATACCACAGAGGGTGAAAGTCCTGTAAACGAAAAGCAGCTATCTCTTGGGGATGCCACCCAAGTACCACTGGACACGTGGTATCTAGTGGGAATCAGGGAGGACCACCTCCTAAGGCTAAATACTACTTGACGACCGATAGCGATTAGTACCGTGAGGGAAAGGTGAAAAGCACCCCGGGAGGGGAGTGAAAGAGAACCTGAAACCATATGCCTACAAGCAGTCAGAGCACTATTGCGGAGTTTCGGCTCCCAAGTGTGATGGCGTACTTTTTGTAGAACGGGCCGACGAGTTACGGTAACAAGCAAGGTTAAGTCAATGAAGGACGGAGCCGAAGCGAAAGCGAGTCTTAATAGGGCGTATAGTTTGTTGCTGTAGACCCGAAACCGGGTGATCTACCCATGACCAGGGTGAAGCGATGGTAACACATCGTGGAGGCCCGAACCAGAGGATGTTGAAAAATCCGTGGATGAGTTGTGGGTAGGGGTGAAATGCCAATCGAACCCGGAGATAGCTGGTTCTCCCCGAAATAGCTTTAGGGCTAGCCTCAGATGTTTCCTGACGGAGGTAGAGCACTGGTTTGGCTAGGGGCCTTCACCGGTTACCGAACCATCCCAAACTCCGAATGCCGTTTAGGTAAGAATCTGGGAGTCAGACTGCGGGCGATAAGGTTCGTAGTCGAAAGGGAAACAGCCCAGACCGCCAGCTAAGGTCCCCAAATTAGACTAAGTGGGAAAGGAAGTAGAGTTGCTCAGACAACCAGGATGTTGGCTCAGAAGCAGCCACCATTTAAAGAGTGCGTAATAGCTCACTGGTCAAGTGACTCTGCGCCGAAAATGTAACGGGGCTAAGTCTAATACCGAAGCTGCGGCATGACACGAAAGTGTCATGGGTAGGGGAGCGTTCTCATCGGGTAGAAGTATGACCGAAAGGACATGTGGACTGATGAGAAGTGAGAATGTCGGCATGAGTAAGCGAGAAGGCAGGTGAGAATCCTGCCCGCCGTAAACCTAAGGTTTCCTGGGGAAGGCTCGTCCTCCCAGGGTAAGCCGGGACCTAAGCCGAGGCCGCAAGGCGTAGGCGATGGACAATCGGTTGAGATTCCGATGCCACCTTGAGCCGTCAGAGTGATGGGGTGACACAGGAGGGTAGACGAAGCGCACGGATGGAAGAGTGCGTCCAAGCTCGTAGGGTGTGAGACAGGCAAATCCGTCTCACTTAAGCCTGAGGAGTTAAGGGGAGGGAAGCGTAGTACCGAAGTCGTTGACCCCAAACTGTCAAGAAAAGCCTCTAGCGAGGCAAAAGGTGCCCGTACCGCAAACCGACACAGGTAGGTGAGGAGAGAATCCTAAGGCGCGCGAGAGAACCCTCGTTAAGGAACTCGGCAAAATGACCCTGTAACTTCGGGAGAAAGGGTGCCCCGTGTAGTGTAGCCATAAAGACTTGTGGTGGCATGAGGGGGCCGCAGAGAAGAGGCCCAGGCGACTGTTTAGCAAAAACACAGGTCTCTGCTAAATCGAAAGATGATGTATAGAGGCTGACGCCTGCCCGGTGCTGGAAGGTTAAGGGGAAAGGTTAGTCTTCGGGCGAAGCTTTGAACTGAAGCCCCAGTGAACGGCGGCCGTAACTATAACGGTCCTAAGGTAGCGAAATTCCTTGTCTGGTAAGTTCAGACCCGCACGAAAGGCGTAACGATCTGGGCACTGTCTCAACGAGGGGCTCGGTGAAATTGTAATACCGGTGAAGATGCCGGTTACCTGCGATAGGACAGAAAGACCCCGTGGAGCTTTACTGCAGCTTGATATTGGATTTTGGCAGGTCATGTACAGGATAGGTGGGAGGCTAAGAAGCGAGTCCGCCAGGATTCGTGGAGCCAATGGTGGGATACCACTCTTGATCTGCTGGAGTTCTAACCTGGAGCCGTAAACCGGTTCAGGGACATTGTCAGGCGGGCAGTTTGACTGGGGCGGTCGCCTCCCAAAGTGTAACGGAGGCGCCCAAAGGTTCCCTCAGCGCGGATGGAAACCGCGCGCAGAGTGTAAAGGCATAAGGGAGCTTGACTGCGAGAGAGACATTTCGAGCAGGGACGAAAGTCGGGCTTAGTGATCCGGCGGTTCCGAGTGGAAGGGCCGTCGCTCAACGGATAAAAGCTACCCCGGGGATAACAGGCTTATCTCCCCCAAGAGTCCACATCGACGGGGAGGTTTGGCACCTCGATGTCGGCTCATCACATCCTGGGGCCGGAGAAGGTCCCAAGGGTTGGGCTGTTCGCCCATTAAAGTGGTACGTGAGCTGGGTTCAGAACGTCGTGAGACAGTTCGGTCCCTATCCATCGCAGGCGCAGGAAACTTGAGGAGAGCTGTCCCTAGTACGAGAGGACCGGGATGGACAGACCGCTAGTGTACCAGTTGTCTCGCCAGAGGCACAGCTGGGTAGCTATGTCTGGTACGGATAAGCGCTGAAAGCATCTAAGCGCGAAGCCAACTTCAAGATGAGGTTTCCCACTGGGTTAACCAGGTAAGACCCCAGCAAGATTAGCTGGTTGATAGGCCGGGGGTGTAAGTGCAGCAATGTATTCAGCCGACCGGTACTAATAGGTCGAGGGCTTGACCTAACACACGATTTGATACTCGCTTGTGTAGTTTTCAGAGAATTTGACCGACGCATAACGTCGGAGTACCTAAACAGAATATAGATTTCCTGGCGGTTATAGCGGAGGGGACACACCCGTTCCCATCTCGAACACGGTAGTAAAGTCCTCCAGCGCCGATGGTACTGCATTTAGTGGGAGAGTAGGACGTCGCCAGGAACTAAATTTCAGCTCCTTAAGTTTTCATAGCTTAAGGAGTTGGCTTTTTCTTGCTGCGAAAGACGTCCTACTCTCTGGGGAAGCTAAGGAACTTATGCACTGCCGTGCATAAGCAAGCGATGAGCGCGAATCTCCTGGTGGAGATTCGGCTCCCGCCTGCGTCGCCAGGAACTAAATTTCAGCTCCTTAAGTTTTCATAGCTTAAGGAGTTGGCTTTTTCTTGCTGCGAAAGACGTCCTACTCTCTGGGGAAGCTAAGGAACTTATGCACTGGCGTGCATAAGCAAGCGATGAGCGCGAATCTCCTGGTGGAGATTCGGCTCCCGCCTGCGTCGCCAGGAACTAAATTTCAGCTCCTTAAGTTTTCATAGCCTAAGGAGTTGGCTTTTTCTTGCTGCGAAAGACGTCCTACTCTCTGGGGAAGCTAAGGAACTTATGCACGTCGAAGCAAGCTGCCTTTGGCAAAATAGAAGTAAAGCGAAGAGGGACGGACAACTTTTAAATATTTCGCCACTCGTAATAGGTTTGCCAAAAGGACCGGTTTTGTCGTTTCTCTTTCTTCATCCAAACCCCATGCGGACCAGCGCTTACTTATTAATGCTTTTACAGGCCCTCAAGAGTGTTTTAGTTTTTTGCTTTCGAGAGGGTCCAGTTTGCCGCTTTCCTAAATGCATATCAAACCACCCTCGGTTCTTTCATGCATCGGCAATGCCATTCGCTGTATTCTTATTTTCTCAAAGATAAGTGAAAGACACAGATTTTTAAAACAGCAGATATAAGTATAAAGTACGTGTGAATTTATGTTGTTGGATTTAAATGTCTGGAGTAAGTCGATTAAAAATGAAAAAATGGTAATTGTAAACAAAAAAAGAGGAATCTGTTGTTAGAATATTGAAATGCTAGCTAATCTCCTTTATCTTCACCCTTGAACGCAAACGATATTTGCAACCCAGAAAGAAAGATATCAGGAGGTTTCACATGGTGACCTACTATGCCCATTCGCTTGAGAATCAAAAACAAAAGGACTGGCAACGATTAAAGGATCATTTACTGGAGACTGCGGCCCTGGCCGAGGAGTTCGGCGGCAAGTTCGGGGTTGCTGCTTTGGCCCATGCTGCAGGATTGCTGCACGACATCGGCAAATATTCCCCGGAGTTCCAACGACGTTTGCGGGGAGACAGCATTCGGGTTGACCATTCAACTGCCGGGGCACAGCTTGCGGTCCAACTCTATGGACAGTCCGCAGGAAATATTCTCGCCTATGTTGTCGCGGGACATCACGCCGGGCTGCCCGATTTTGGGAGCCCTCAAAACGCTTCTTCTTTGGCAGCTCGCCTGGAAAATCGCAATCTTCCTGATTTTTCGGCATTTGAAATTGAAATGAGGTCCTACCTCGATAAGCCGCTCACCCGACTGCCATTGACTCCATCCCGGAGAAATCCGGGCTTCAGTTTTCATCTGCTCATCAGAATGCTCTATTCGTGTCTGGTTGATGCCGACTTTCTTAATACCGAGAGTTTCCTCAATCTTGAGCAGCACAAGCTTAGGGGAGGTTATGATTCTCTCGGGCTGATTGAAAAACGATTGGACGAATTTATGGATGCCAAGCTGAAGAATAGCTCCCCCTCCGCTGTCAACCGTCATCGCAAAGCGATCCTGGATAATTGTATCAAAAAGGCGAATAATGCACCGGGATTGTTCACCCTGACAGTCCCCACCGGCGGAGGGAAGACGCTGGCATCACTCAGCTTCGGCGTTAAGCACGCTCTCCGGCATGGGCTTGACCGAATTATTTACGTAATCCCTTATACCACCATCATCGAGCAAAATGCGGGTGTATTCCGGGAGGTTGCCGGTCGGGGCAACGTTTTGGAACATCACAGCAATTTTCAATTTACCGCACAGGAAGATGACAACTGGGCCCAGGAGTTTCAAGGGCTCAAGCTATCCGCAGAGAACTGGGACGCCCCCCTGGTGGCAACGACCAACGTACAATTCTTCGAATCTCTATTCGCCCATAAAAGCAGCCGATGCAGAAAGCTTCACAATATTGCCCGGAGCGTCATTGTCCTCGATGAAGCGCAAATGCTCCCTACCGAGTATCTCAAGCCCTGTCTTTTGGCCCTGCGTGAATTGGTGGTCAATTATGGATGCAGTGTGGTGTTGTGCACCGCTACGCAGCCGGCGATCGCGGCGTATCTTCCCGAGGGCCTGGAAATCACCGAATTGGCCCCCGACCCCCCTCGCATTTACCAGGATCTCAAGCGCGTAAAAGTGACTGATCTGGGAGAACGAAGCGATGAACAGCTGACCGGGGAGCTTTCGAATTATCAACAGGTTCTGTGTATAGTGAACACCCGAGGACATGCGCTGAAGATTCATGAAAAAATGAAAGACTCAGGGGCCTACCATCTCAGCGCCCGCATGTGTCCGCTGCACCGCAGTCAGAAATTCAAGGCAATCAAGCAGGCCCTGAGCAATGATGAGCCCTGTCGAGTCATTTCAACCCAACTGGTGGAAGCGGGGGTTGACCTTGACTTCCCGGTGGTTTACCGTTCCATATGCGGCTTGGATTCACTGGCACAGGCGGCCGGACGCTGCAACCGGGAGGGACATTTGGCGTATGGGATGGTTTACAGCTTTCGCCCGGAGAAGCATGGCCTTCCCAAGGGATGGCTGAGCAAGACCGCAGAAGTGGCCTCAATGGTCATGCGCGGAGGGCAGGACCCTCTCGACCTTGAGGCTGTTAAAAAGTATTTCGAAATGCTTTATGGAATTGAAGGCGCCAATCTCGATAAGGAAGATATCCTGCACCGGGTGGAAGAACGCGCCAAACAGCTGGCCTTTCCCTTTAACGAGATAGCGGACAAATTCCGAATCATTGATGACAATACGGTCGCAATAATTATTCCTTATGATGATCACTGTGAGAAGTTGATCGACTCGGTCCGATTTAGAGGGGTGACATCCGGACTAGCCAGGCAATTGCAGCCCTACACGGTTCAAGTATATTCCTATGAATATGCGGAATTGATGAAATACCGCCTGCTGACCTCGGTGGGCGGCCACTACCTGGTATTGAATGATATGGGGATGTATAGCCAGGTTACCGGTCTTCTCTACACGCGAGACCATATCCTGGTTAACGATGTATTGATTGTATAAGGGAGGTGATGAAGTGGCTTATGGAATCAAACTAAAAGTATGGGGGGCGTATGCTTGTTTCACCCGCCCGGAGATGAAGGCGGAAAGGGTGAGCTACGACGTGATGACGCCGTCGGCAGCCCGGGGAATCCTGGAGGCTATCCACTGGAAGCCCGCTATCAGGTGGGTGATAGACCGGATTCAGGTTTTAAACGAAATCCGTTTTGACAACATTCGCCGCAACGAGGTGGGCAGCAAGATTCCGGTCCGCAATATTGAACAGGCTATGAGGGGGCAAGAGATAACTCTCTGCCAGGTGGCTGCGGAAGATCGCCAGCAAAGGGCAACGCTGATGCTTCGTGACGTGGCCTACATAATCGAAGCCCATTTTGAGATTGTCGAACCGGGGAGAGAAGACGGCAATCCGGCCAAGCACTACAATATCTTCCTGCGCCGGGCGCGGGAGGGACAATGCTTTCACCGACCTTACCTGGGCTGCCGGGAATTTCCGGCCTATTTTGCATTGCTGGAAGACGAGCTGCCCGCTTCTTTCTACCATGGGAAGGAACAGGATCTGGGATGGATGCTGTTGGACATCGACTATCGGGACAATATTACTCCCCGGTTTTTTAGAGCCAGCATGCGCGACGGGGTAATCGAAGTGCCCCTCATGCCGTGAAAAAGGAGGTGAAACAGTGATCGTTAACGCTCTTTACGAGTATTACCAGCGCCTGGCCGCTGATCCCCGGCAGGATGTGCCCGGATACGGATACAGCTCCACCGGGATTTCATTCGCGTTTAATATTTCCCCGGATGGCGAGCTTTTGAACGTGATAGATCTGCGCCAGACCAGGAACAAGAAGCTGGTGCCGGTGGATGCCAGGGTCCCGGAACAGATCAAGCGATCCTCTGGTATTTCGCCGAATTTCATGTGTGACAACAGCACCTACATGATCGGCGTTGATCAAAAGAATAAGCCTGATCGGGCGGTTCTTGCGTTTCAGGCCAGCGGGGAACGCCATAAGGGTATTTTGGAATCTCTTGATGATGCGGGAGCCCAAGCCGTTTGCGCTTTCTTCAATGAATGGGATCCAAAACGAGCTGAAGAGCACTCTGCATTAAAGCCATATATTGAAGATGTAACCGGCGGGGCTAACATTGTGTTCATGCTGGATGGCCAGGTCGGGTTTATTCATGAAAGATCTGATATCAAGACGGCATGGGCTGACTATCAAGGCAAAAACGCATCAGATGTTATCTCCCAGTGCCTGGTTACAGGCAAGGTAAGTCCTATTGCCCGATTGCACCCGGCCATCAAGGGTGTTCCAGGGGGGCAATCGGCAGGTGTTTCACTGGTCTCATTTAACGATACCGCGTATGAGTTCTTTGGCAAGAAACAGGGTTCAAATTCACCGGTCAGCGAAGAAGCGGCTTTCGGCTATACCACCGCTCTCAACCACCTACTTAAACAATCACGCCAGCGTTTGAAGTTAAACGACAGTACGGTAATGGTTTTCTGGTCCGAAGCCGGTTCGCGTGAAGAAAATCTAATGGCCGAGCTGCTGTATCCCACGCAGGATAAAGACCAGGAGAAAATTGACAATACCAGCGCCCATGATCCCGAAACGGTGGAAATGGTCAGGGACACGCTGCGGAATGTGAGGAATGGCAGGCCGATAAAGCTGGATTCGCTTGATGCTGAGACACGGTTTTATATCCTGGGACTGTCGTCGAATGCGGCTCGCTTGTCGGTCAGATTCTGGCAGGTTGACAGCTTTGGGGTGCTGGTGGAACGAATTGCCCGCCATCACGCTGATATGGCCATAGAGCGTCCATCTAACTTTCAGGAAGCCGAGTTTATTCCCATTACATGGATTCTGCAGGAAACCGCACCCCGGCGAGATAAAGAAAGGATACCGCCTCTTATGGGGGGCGTTCTATTGCGATCAATACTGACCGGGTCGCCTTATCCGCAGGGTCTGTACACCGCGATCCTGACCCGAATAAGATCCGACCGGACCGTCAATTATGTGCGCGCCGCAATAATAAGAGGATGCCTGATCAGACAATACCGGCAGGCGGCAGCCACGAACCCAGCGCAACAAAATCAGGGGGTGACCATAAGCATGAGTCTTGACGAAAACAATACGAATACCGGATACCGCCTGGGCCGATTGTTCGCGGTGCTGGAAAAAGCGCAGCAAGACGCGCAAGGCCCTAACATAAACGCGACCATAAGAGACAAGTATTTTGGATCGGCATCCGCTACCCCGGCCGCGGTATTCCCCTTGCTGATCAGACTGTCTCAGCACCATATCGCGAAATCAGATTTCGGCCGTATGCAGGACCGAAGAATTCAGTCCGTTCTCAATGGGGTTCAGGATTTTCCTCAGTATCTGAATCTGGAGGATCAGGGAAGGTTCATGCTCGGCTACTATCATCAGAAACAGGCGTTCTACAAGAAGGGGGAGGAATAAAATGGCAGACACAATTAAAAACCGTTATGAGTTCATCTTACTGTTTGATGTGGAAAACGGGAATCCCAATGGTGATCCCGATGCCGGCAATATGCCCAGAATCGATCCCGAGACCAGCCTGGGGCTGGTGACGGATGTCTGCCTTAAGCGGAAGGTTCGCAATTACGTAGAAACGACCCGTCCCGGGAGTGAGGGGTTTGAAATTTACGTAAAAGAAGGCGCGGTGCTCAATACGCAGCACCGGAAAGCATACAAAGCGCTAGAAATTGATCCTGAGCCCAAAAAACTGCCCAAGGATCAGGCTAAAGCCCAGGGACTTACTCGCTTCATGTGCCAAAATTTCTTTGACATCCGCAGCTTTGGCGCGGTCATGAGCACAGATGTTAACTGCGGGGTGGTTAGGGGACCAATTCAATTTGGATTTGCCCGCAGTATAGATCCTATTGTCCAGCAGGAGATCACCATCACCCGCATGGCGGTAACATCCGAAAAGGATGCCGAGAAAAAAGACCGAGAGATGGGACGGAAACATATTGTCCCTTATGGGTTATATCGAGCCGAAGGCTTTATATCAGCATGTCTGGCTGAAAAGACTGAATTTACCGAAGCGGATCTGGAAGTATTCTGGGAGGCGCTGATCAGCCTGTTTGAGCACGACCGCTCTGCCGCGCGGGGCAAGATGGCTACTCAAGCTTTGATTGTATTCCAGCATGAATCCAAACTGGGCAATGCTCCGGCGAATCGCCTTTTTGACGCTGTTGCCGTAACCAGGAAGGATTCTTCCCGACCGCCTCGTTCCTTTAAAGACTATGAAGTGTCCATCAGTGAAAATACGATTCCTGCCGGGGTCAAAGTGATTCAAAAAGTATGACGAACGAACGGGTTTATACACAAGATGACTTGCTGCCGTTATCGGGTATTCAGCATTATGCCTTTTGTGAGCGGCAGTGGGGGTTGATCCACCTCGAACGGCAGTGGGAGGAAAACCTGGGTACGGCTGAGGGCCGTATCCTCCATGAACGGGTTCACAACCCCGACATTAACGAATTCCGAGAGGGAGTGGTATTCGCTCGCTCAGTTCATCTGGTTTCTCACCGGTTGGGGTTGTGGGGCTTGGCTGATATGGTTGAGTTCCACCCCGTGGGATCTGACGAGGGAAAAAACGGAGTTCCACTGCCGGGACGCCAAGGGCTGTTTCTGCCCTTTCCGGTGGAATACAAGCGAGGCAAGCCGAAGAAGGATGATCGGGACATAGTGCAACTCTGTGCCCAGGCATTGTGTCTTGAAGAAATGCTCCGGGTAATCATAGAGAAGGGGAGTTTATTCTACGGACAAACGCAACGTCGGAAGGACGTAGTTTTTGACCAAGGACTTAGAGACAGGGTAACCGATCTGGCCGGGAAAATGCATGACAGCTTTACGGTCGGGGAAACAGCACCGGCCAGAAAAGGGGTAAAGTGTGACCTCTGTTCGATGGTTGATGTGTGTCTCCCGCAAATAACTCGCAAAGTTAAGCCCGTCCATAAGTATTTGCGCGATCAGCTTCGAGACCAGTAGAGCGAAGTAGCAGAGGTGAGGGCAAAGATATGAGAAAAATGTTGAATGTGCTTTACGTCACCAACCCTGAAGCCTACTTGGCCCGGGACGGTGAAAATGTTGTGGTGCGCGTTGGGCAGGAAGTGCAGGCAAGAGTGCCGGTTCATATACTCGAAGGAATCGTGACCTTCGGGTATACGGGAGCCAGCCCCGCTCTGATGGGATTCTGCGCGGAGCGCGGAGTGACGCTTTCTTTCCTGAGCGTTAGCGGTCGATTTTTGGCCCGGGTGGAAGGACCCGTATCAGGCAATGTATTGCTGAGGCGGCGCCAATATCGAATGGCCGACGACCCGGAATCATCAGGGCGAATTGCGGCTATGTGTGTCATCGGTAAAATTGCCAATTGCCGGACTGTTTTACAGAGGGCCTTGCGCGATCATGGTGAAAGAATGAATTCCCAGGAAATGAACCCGGTGATCACCCGCATGGCAAATCAACTGAAGCGACTGGAGAATTGCGAAAATGTTGATACGATACGCGGACTGGAAGGGGAGGCCGCGAATTTGTATTTTTCATGCTTTTCCAATCTGGTACTGGAAGAGAAAGAATCATTTTTTATGAAAGGTCGGAATCGCCGGCCTCCGTTGGACAACCTGAATGCCCTCCTGTCCTATCTATATGCCCTTTTGGTACATGAGGTCCGCTCAGCATTGGAAACTGTTGGACTTGACCCGGCGGTTGGTTTTCTTCATCGCGATAGGCCGGGGAGACCCAGCTTGGCCCTGGACCTGATGGAGGAACTGCGTCCGGTATTAGCTGATCGTCTTGCGCTATCATTGATCAACCGCAAACAGATAAACGCATCCGGTTTCACTAGAAATGAAAGCGGAGGAGTTGTCATGGAGAGAGAAACGCAGAAAACAGTGTTGACCGCCTGGCAAAAACGAAAATCTGAGGAAATTACTCACCCCTATCTGGAGGAAAAGATTCCAGTCGGACTATTGCCGTATGCGCAGGCACTGCTGTTTGCCCGTTACTTAAGAGGCGATCTTGATGGCTATCCGGTATTTATCTGGAGGTAGTCGATAGAGAAAGATTTGAGCAGGATGAAAATAATTGTCAGCATTCGAATTGTGTGGCGGTAGTATAGAATGGAGTTGGGATCTAATGATGGTATTGATAACTTACGATGTAAATACCAGCACCCCTGAAGGACAAAAAAGATTGCGTCAGGTAGCTAAACAATGCGTGAATTACGGTCAACGGGTCCAAAAATCGGTCTTTGAGTGTTTATTGGATCCCGCTCAGCTTGCGAGCTTAAGAAATCGTCTGGAGAAGATTATCAATCCGTCCCAAGATAGCATTCGTTTCTATTTTCTGGGCAACAATTGGAAGCGAAGGGTCGAACACATCGGGACCAATGAGTCTTATGACCCTGAGGGAGTATTGCTGATTTGAATGTGCGAAACCCAAGCTATCAATTTGGGATTAATATCGATAGGCGTTAACAATGCTGATTAAATGAAGGATTAAGCCTTGTGGACAGCAGAGAGGTTCGCGCTGCCATTATGTAGAAAGATAATAAATTTGCAGGATCAATTAGAAGTTTAGAAATACAATTGAATAATGAGGTTCGCGATAAACGAACGATGAGACGTTGCGTATAGCCACTTTTAGAAGACACAGTCGCGCTCCGCAGGAGCGCGTGGATTGAAACACTCTGGCATCTGATTCCATTCCTCGCCGTCAAGTCGCGCTCCGCAGGAGCGCGTGGATTGAAACTGCCATCGTTCCCACGCCCGTTTATAGGCCGTAGGGGTCGCGCTCCGCAGGAGCGCGTGGATTGAAACAAGAAGTGTGCAAAATGTTCGGCTGCCACCGCCAGTCGCGCTCCGCAGGAGCGCGTGGATTGAAACCTTTGATAAACCGCACACATCCATTATTTCTTTGTCGCGCTCCGCAGGAGCGCGTGGATTGAAACTTTTTTCTTAGCTATTTCTTCCTCAATTTTTTCAGTCGCGCTCCGCAGGAGCGCGTGGATTGAAACGATAGTAGTCCGACTTTTGCCAGTGCCCATATCCATGTCGCGCTCCGCAGGAGCGCGTGGATTGAAACCTCGCTATCACGATAACACGGATTTTCCGGGGTTTTGACGTCGCGCTCCGCAGGAGCGCGTGGATTGAAACCCTCCGGTGCTTGGTACGCCATATCCAAGGTGATGTCGCGCTCCGCAGGAGCGCGTGGATTGAAACAATGTCTATAGCGGTTTCATCGCAATGTATAAATAGTCGCGCTCCGCAGGAGCGCGTGGATTGAAACTCCTTCGAAAACTGGATCAAAAAATACACCAGCGTCGCGCTCCGCAGGAGCGCGTGGATTGAAACAGTATTTTAGACATTTTGCCTGATGAAGAGGATTTGGTCGCGCTCCGCAGGAGCGCGTGGATTGAAACAGATACGATCGCAAAAAACAGCACGTTTCCTACACGTCGCGCTCCGCAGGAGCGCGTGGATTGAAACCTCTTGTTTTGCGTTTCGGACACCTGCGCCGCTGTCGCGCTCCGCAGGAGCGCGTGGATTGAAACATCGGAGGGCAGTGATCGGGGGGTGTGGGTTAATGTCGCGCTCCGCAGGAGCGCGTGGATTGAAACCAGTGAAGGGTATGTCGGACAAGACGCGGTTACGTCGCGCTCCGCAGGAGCGCGTGGATTGAAACAGGATTTTAGAGCGGCGATTTCGCGACGATGCAGTCGCGCTCCGCAGGAGCGCGTGGATTGAAACTCGATAAATGGTTACCCAATAATTATTGGAGCCGTCGCGCTCCGCAGGAGCGCGTGGATTGAAACGAACATATAGAGGAAATTGAGGGGAGGATGAAGCGTCGCGCTCCGCAGGAGCGCGTGGATTGAAACTCTATCTTTATTCCTTGCCCGAACCTACAGTCATCGTCGCGCTCCGCAGGAGCGCGTGGATTGAAACATTTAAGATATGATTGGGCGGATGAAAGTGGAGTCGCGCTCCGCAGGAGCGCGTGGATTGAAACCGGGTCAAGGAGATGTCTGTGTGCCCCATCAGTTCCATAGGTCGCGCTCCGCAGGAGCGCGTGGATTGAAACTTTCAAGCCAAAGAAGCACTGGTGGGGGGAGGACGTCGCGCTCCGCAGGAGCGCGTGGATTGAAACTTTTTAAAGGGGCTGGCAGAAATATCTGTAGAAGCGTCGCGCTCCGCAGGAGCGCGTGGATTGAAACAGATAGTCTGCCCGTGCCTGATGATGGGGATCTGTGTCGCGCTCCGCAGGAGCGCGTGGATTGAAACCTTGCATAGCAATTGACTCTGTTCCCCACATGATACCGTCGCGCTCCGCAGGAGCGCGTGGATTGAAACAGTGAATCTGAACACATACTGTGCGGCGAAGTCTGTCGCGCTCCGCAGGAGCGCGTGGATTGAAACAATGATTTCGCAACATACGTAAAACTGCACGATGGTCGCGCTCCGCAGGAGCGCGTGGATTGAAACTACAGTTTTTGGTAATAAAAGATTCTTTACGGTGGTCGCGCTCCGCAGGAGCGCGTGGATTGAAACTAACAACACGCTCAGGCGTTTGTGATTTAGCTCGGTGTCGCGCTCCGCAGGAGCGCGTGGATTGAAACGCCAGTGTGCATTGTCAGGGATGGTCTACCTGGGTCGCGCTCCGCAGGAGCGCGTGGATTGAAACAATCTTGGCTAAATCCCTCACTCGTCCAAGACTCTCGTCGCGCTCCGCAGGAGCGCGTGGATTGAAACTGTTGCCCTCAGTCCGACCAAAAAAGCCGTATTCTGTCGCGCTCCGCAGGAGCGCGTGGATTGAAACCACATGTATACAGTAGACTCTGTGACACCGAAAAAGTCGCGCTCCGCAGGAGCGCGTGGATTGAAACTTCAATTTCTTCATTGTCTTTTTTTTGTTGAATGGTCGCGCTCCGCAGGAGCGCGTGGATTGAAACAAAAATTTCATCTGGCATTAACAATCTTGAAGTCGCGCTCCGCAGGAGCGCGTGGATTGAAACTTTGAGGCTGCGTCAGTATGCAGCCAGGGTAAAGTCGCGCTCCGCAGGAGCGCGTGGATTGAAACAAGTATTCGCCCGACCAGTTGTATACCAGGATGCGTCGCGCTCCGCAGGAGCGCGTGGATTGAAACACATTTTTATTTCCTTTGGGTCGTGGAGAATTTGGTCGCGCTCCGCAGGAGCGCGTGGATTGAAACTTTTTGTCTATCTCGATGGTAAACTATACAAGGAGTCGCGCTCCGCAGGAGCGCGTGGATTGAAACATACCGCTATTGCAGATGCTGGTTATGATCTTTCGTCGCGCTCCGCAGGAGCGCGTGGATTGAAACTGGTGTTATACTTCTCAGTCGGCTTCAGCGGCCGTCGCGCTCCGCAGGAGCGCGTGGATTGAAACGCTTTTGTTGACGAAGATTAAAACCAACCTCCCGGTCGCGCTCCGCAGGAGCGCGTGGATTGAAACGTACATTTTTCGTCGGTTCGATCAGTCGTTTCTTTTGTCGCGCTCCGCAGGAGCGCGTGGATTGAAACAATTATGGGGTTTCGTGATGTATTTAGACTTGTGTCGCGCTCCGCAGGAGCGCGTGGATTGAAACGTGTTGTGGACAGGAGTATTTTAAGCGGTTTTAGTCGCGCTCCGCAGGAGCGCGTGGATTGAAACTGGAATCAGCTCATCGGATGAGTGGGTGGCTTTTGTCGCGCTCCGCAGGAGCGCGTGGATTGAAACCCTTTTTACCAACAATTCCAGCAAATTTAGAAAGGTCGCGCTCCGCAGGAGCGCGTGGATTGAAACCGCAGCATGTTTGCGGAAAAGACCGGGATTTCGCGTCGCGCTCCGCAGGAGCGCGTGGATTGAAACAATCAGGGAAAGCTCAATTCTTTGTTTCCACTCCGTCGCGCTCCGCAGGAGCGCGTGGATTGAAACATCAAGCTTATTATTTTTCGCATGAGCGCAGGGAGTCGCGCTCCGCAGGAGCGCGTGGATTGAAACAATACCATAGTCCGCATGAGTCAAAACAGCTTCTGTCGCGCTCCGCAGGAGCGCGTGGATTGAAACTAATTTGTTGTGTGTGTTAAATTTCACGCATTATATGTCGCGCTCCGCAGGAGCGCGTGGATTGAAACGAGCCGTCTAACTCATCTGTCCAAACACAAGTGTCGCGCTCCGCAGGAGCGCGTGGATTGAAACCCAAGACCCCGGGAATTTTGGAATCAGCTCATCTGGTCGCGCTCCGCAGGAGCGCGTGGATTGAAACTTAGTTTATATAATATCACAGTCAATACTAGCTTGTCGCGCTCCGCAGGAGCGCGTGGATTGAAACTTTCGGTATCACCACCCGCCCAAGATCATCAATGCGTCGCGCTCCGCAGGAGCGCGTGGATTGAAACAAATTATCTTGAGTTCTCGGAGCAGCTGGTCCCTGAGTCGCGCTCCGCAGGAGCGCGTGGATTGAAACATTCATCGACAGCGTTAAACAGTCCTATCTATCGTCGCGCTCCGCAGGAGCGCGTGGATTGAAACTCCGCAAAACTCATCATATAGTTGTAATCCGCTTCGTCGCGCTCCGCAGGAGCGCGTGGATTGAAACCCCGATAAAACCATACTGGTTTGGCAAGTAGACTGGTCGCGCTCCGCAGGAGCGCGTGGATTGAAACAAGAACGAGCGCGCTGACATTTTGGTCGAGGTTGTCGCGCTCCGCAGGAGCGCGTGGATTGAAACCACCCAACCAGTCACTTTTTCAGTGCCAATGTCGTCGCGCTCCGCAGGAGCGCGTGGATTGAAACAGACCTGGAGCTACAGCCGGAATACGAATTACAGGCGTCGCGCTCCGCAGGAGCGCGTGGATTGAAACAATTCCTGTCTTTTCAATATTTTGCATAATAACACCGTCGCGCTCCGCAGGAGCGCGTGGATTGAAACTAAAAAATAAAGAGAGAAGGTTGTTTCTTAAAGAAGTCGCGCTCCGCAGGAGCGCGTGGATTGAAACATCTTTTTTGTTAGAACCGTCAGCGGATTTTTATGTCGCGCTCCGCAGGAGCGCGTGGATTGAAACTGGATAGCGGTTTCGTAATCTCCAACAAAAATGTCGTCGCGCTCCGCAGGAGCGCGTGGATTGAAACTGCATCTGTTTTGCGGACTTGGTGCCGCTGCATACGTCGCGCTCCGCAGGAGCGCGTGGATTGAAACTAGGAAAATGCTCAGCATCATCCAGAAACAGCAGTCGCGCTCCGCAGGAGCGCGTGGATTGAAACCTTGTTGTGTTGATGGCGCCCGTGATTAAAGACGTCGCGCTCCGCAGGAGCGCGTGGATTGAAACACCCAATGCCGCTCCTCTGGCGGGACGCTGAGGCAGTCGCGCTCCGCAGGAGCGCGTGGATTGAAACGCCATTTACGTAACTTCCCGGCCTCCAGCCCTCGAGTCGCGCTCCGCAGGAGCGCGTGGATTGAAACGGCACCCAATCTTAATCCAACACCCGCCAAAAGAACGTCGCGCTCCGCAGGAGCGCGTGGATTGAAACTAACGATCAACGCGCCATTACAATAGAAATTGCTGTCGCGCTCCGCAGGAGCGCGTGGATTGAGATAAACCACCCGTGTGAGGCTGAAAGTAACATGTGTGCCGTGCTCCGCAAGGGCACGACTTGGTGATCGCCCTATGTATGGGAGTATTATATCTGTCTGACGTTAGAGTTTTTCGTGACTTTGGCTTCAAACTTTCTGCTGCAGGGCTAAAGTCAACTGATTAACAGAAATCATTAATGGTCTTAAGAGGGATAAAGCCTTTATTGCCGAATACACATGGAAAATGGAGGTGGGCTGTGAATTTTATCGGTAATATTATCTGGCTATTATTTGGCGGCATAATTGCAGCTATTCTATGGGCGATAGCAGGCCTGATTTTGTGTGTAACAATTATTGGCATCCCGTTTGGACTTCAATGTTTCAAGATAGCTGGATTTGTCCTGTGGCCATTTGGGAAAGAAATCGAAGTTGGTCATTTTGGAGCGGGGGGATTGATTTTTAATATTATCTGGCTCATCGTTTTTGGATGGGAGTTTGCCATTGCACATGTCATCATAGGTTTGATTTTTTGTATAACAATTGCAGGTATTCCATTTGGAATTCAGCATTTTAAATTTGCCAAGCTCGGGCTCATACCCTTTGGAGCCAAAATCATCCAATAAAATAATGTTTACACAACTTCATTTATCTGATAAAGCATATTAATTATGATTTAATCTAAAAGTTAAATAGCTCTTATAGGGCTGTCCAGGGGGGCGTACGGTAAGTTGCCTGACTGGTATAAGGCTCTTAAGATAAGTAGTCGGGCGTACTAGAGTTACCCGATTGCAAATTACTTATAACAGGATCTCTCACGGGAACCTGTGTTAGAGAAAATTATATTCCCGCTTAAAGGCGAGTAGTTATAAAGACAACTTGTGGACCGTGGGCCAAAGTAAACTGAACACGGAAAAAGAATGATATAAAAGGCGAACAGACAGCAGGTAAAACAGCTGTCTGTTCGCCTTAACTATGATACTGCATTTTAAGAATTCTGATGTCTCATAGTCTATTGCCGCACTTTCCGCAAAAGCGCGCGCCGGGAGCAACGCCGGAGGCGCATTTCGTGCAGAACTTTACCTGTGTAGCGGTTTGGAATATCAGGGGCAAATCTTCATTTGGTGCGGCATCCGTCAGAAACAGCCAGTCTATATCCTCGCCGTCCTCGCAAAATCCAATCGCTCCGCCGGGAGAGACCACATAGAAGCTGTACTCGTCCGGGGGATTTTCCGCATCGCTTACCTCGGCAATCCCCAGCAGGCCCTTTTTGTCGTATCTTTCGGAAGTGGCAAACTGCCAGCTGGCAGCAAGCGTTACGGCAAACTCCGCCGCCTTCAGCAAGGTGTTGAATTGTTTCATTTCAAATCCTCCCTCTTTATTTGAACAGCAGATTATTACACCGCTTGCAGCGGTCATTTTGGATGGGATTCATCGTGGAGCAGATGTTGCAGTAGAGGATGCGGCCTTTGGATTTATCGTATTTCTCGTATGTACCGAACATCGGATGAAATCGCACCCTGTCACCCGGCCTCATCGCTTTGATATATCACATAGCCACGGTATTCCTTGCCGTCCACCGTAAAATAATAACCCTTGGAAACGGTGCGGGAGCGGTTGGCACCCGCTTTCATATCGTCCAGACGGCTGTCGTAGCTGTCCACTGTGCCCATTACGCTATCGCCCCATATTCCAGCACAAGGGTGGAAAGGCTGAGATACATGGCAAACAGCAGGCAGGCGTAAATCAGCATAAGGATGGGCAGTGGTATTTTGTTGCTGTTATTCCTTGACATCGTGAACGCTTCCCTTCATTGCTGCTTGCTGCTGCGTCTGTTCCTCCGGCCCGTGCAAAACAAATACAGACCGGTTAAAAGAAACAGCGGCGGCAGAGTGAGAATGGTGTAGGCCTGTAGCGGAAAAATGAGCAAAACGCCCGCCGCCAGTTGAATATAGGCCAAAGTCCGGCACCAGCCATGCCGGTGAGGTTTTCCGGCAAAGGTCAGTCCCGCTATGGCCGTCACCATAGAAAAAGCGTACACGATCGCCGCCAAAAAGCAGCCGATTCCGGCATAGTCGTAGTCCAGAGCGGCGCTGTTGATCAAATTCAGGCACCACAACAGCATCGGCAGTGCGCAAAGCAGCATCAGCGCGGAGAAAATCCGTAGAAGCACGGGTTTTAGCGATCTGTAATCAGCTGTGCCATTCATACTTATAGCGATGGCAAGCAGCAAGGATACTGCTTTCGTTTCATTGTTCCATTCTCCCTTCTGTACTTATTCCGCCGTAAAGCGAAACATCAAATCAGGCGGTACATTTACATACCCGGAATAATAATGCATGGTGACTTCTTCTTGATCCGCGAGACGCTGATACAGCATCCAGCCGCTTACCGATTCACCGGGAGCAAGCTCGACATACCCCCTGTACATTTCCTCTTTTTCTTTTCCAGGCAGGAAATGGGAGCCATCGTCCGCGGTCATATCGCTGCTATCGCCTGTTTCTCCCTCTTCATAAACGATGCATATCGCTTTGTTTTTAGGCGTTTCAACGGTTTCGTTCGAAATGTTTTTAAAGGTAAAGTGTACCTGCAAAAACTTGTGACCTTCCTTTGCGCTGTTCAATAATAGATCCGGATTAGGCGCCTCCGCTTTGTCGATGGTGATGGAGAAACCGTCTGCCTCGGCCGCTTCACCGATGCCATAATACTTGCTTACTCTCGCCTCGCCGGAGGGAGCATTGCCCGATTCGGCGGGCGCGGAGCTTTCTGACGGTGATTTACCGCCGCTATTCCCGCCGCAAGCGGCGAGGGTGAGCGGCATTATAAGCACCAATAATAAAACGATAAACTTTTTCATCACATGCCCTCCACATTCTTTTTTCTCAGTTGTTATTATTATGTTCCTTGCGGGGCAAACTGCCGCCAAACAGCTCGGACTCTTGCCCCGCCAATGCTTTGTAATTACCCGATCCGGATTACAGCGTCGCCCAGCGCGTCGGCAAAGCTATCTGCTGTGAAGCCCAGAGAGCGCAGGCCGTTCTCCAAATCGCTGATCGACACGGTGCTATTGGTCGCAAGCTGCTTGCGGCACAGCTCGACGGCGACATGCGTCTTCTCGGAAATTTTGCTTATCTCAGCGCCGACTCTTCTCGCAACATCTCTTGGTCTGATAAAGTTGTCAAACTGCTTGATAAGCTGACGGTAGCCCTCCATTCTCTCGCCCAGGGCATGGGCGCGGGCAAGCTCCTGGTCGGCGATGTCGGTAATGCTGTCCGCCAGCTTGAGCAGCCGGTCGCATTCGGCGAACCGCTCCTTACCCTTATAAGCAACGCTGGAGGCTACCTTTTTCGGGTTGTTGAGCGCTGTGCCGTGAAGGCCCGTATCCATCACCTTGGGAAGGTCGCTGGCATAGCTTTCCTTGTGCCCGAGAACATCCTCGATGACCGTTTGGTCGGTCTTTTTCGCAAAGCGGTTGGCAATTTTAAGATCAGCGCTTTCAGAGCCTGTTGCCGCCTTGTAAAAGCTCTTGTTATAAATGTGTTGGGTTGTAATCTGGTCAAAATAGACCGTTTGGCCCTTGGAATCGACATAATAGGCCGTCCAGTCACGGTCCATGGTGATCCTTTTTCCGCTTCTGAGCATTGGCTGAGAGGAGGCGCTGGCGTTGACAATTTTAATTTGGTTTACCGGAACGCCGGTGGCAGCCGAAAGCTCGCTTTTGGCGAGGGTGTCCGCCTTGCTGTAAAAGGAGGCAAGGGTTTCGTTAAAGGCCTTTCGGGTGACGTTTAACCCCTCGTCGGCATAATCCTGAAGCTGATACATCGCAAGCTTGTTTTGCTGCACCTTAATGGTCAAGTTGTCGAGCAGCTTGCGGTTGGCGTCGGTGGGATTGAGCCTAAACTGCCATTCGGCGGCCTGAAGATTCTCCACCTGCTCCTTCGCAAACTCCCGTCCCGCGCGCAGGGCTTTGTCCAGCTCAAGCTGCTCGGCAGATTTTCCAAGTCCGTGCTTCCCCGATTCTACAAGCTTCCCCGCCTTGGCCGCAGCCAGATTTTTAGCGTTGATTGAATTGGAAATAGCGGTTTTGGTTGTTCTGCCGGTAACCGCCGACGAGAACCTCTTTACACCTTCCACGGATTTTACGGCTGCCGTCTTCACCGACCTGCCCGCGCTGGCAGCGGCCTTGCTCTTGAGTGCCGTGCCCAGTGCTTTTTGGGCGCCTATGTTAATGAGGTAGTCGACGGTGGCAACCTTTGCTCCCAGTCGGAAAGCCTCCAGTGCGCTGCCGCCGCCCTGCTCGACATATTCCTTCATCGCGCGGATTCCGGCAATCGTGGTGAACGCTACCTCCGATTTGCCAAATGTAACAACGCCAAGTGCCAGACGCTCCATAAAGCCCAGCGATTGCTCAAAAGCTGACGCCTTTTCATACAGGTCTACTGCCTGGTCTGTCAAGACCGCCCACAGCTCACCCATCATGGTGAAGGTCTCCGGCTCTGTGTTGGCGCCTTTAATGTCGCCGACTAAAAAGCCGTTCCAGATTTGCTGCACCGTTTCCAGCTGATAGGCGTCATAGCCATAGGCTTCGTCATAGCCGCTGAGCATCACATCAATGATTTTCACCAGTGGGAACAGATTGTTCAAATATCCTTGCGCGCAAATGGCGCCTCGGATGTGCTCCAGCCGCTCGGTGAGGTGGCGGTCTTCCTTGATCGAAGCCACGCCCTCCTCGGTGGTCTTGTGCTCGCGCAGCGGCTGGGAGCGCATCAGCACTTCCTTTTTCAGCACAACTTTTTCGTGTTCTTCGCCGTCGCGCATGATCGCAAGGGTTAGGCTTGCTTTAAAGCGGGTAGGCGCGTCCAACGCACCTTTGCAGCAGCGGAAGAGTACGCTACGGCTGCCGCCCGGCTCTCCCTCCAGCACCTCGCACTGAACGCCCAGCTTTTCGATCATCGGCTGGTCTTCACTCTTTAGGGCCTGAATTTCAAAATCGGTGATAACGGGGGCAACTTGGAATATTTTATGATTCTCGATGTCCCAGTCATAGAGCGTGAGTGTCGCCTTCGTCTCGGCAGGGACATATTGCTTGCCATTGACGGTAAATTCGAACATGCTGCTTTGATGATTTGCGGGGTCATATTCCTCGACGTAGCAGCCGAGACTGCCGACATCCAACCGCAGCCCCATATGGAAGCGGTAGAGGGGCAGCTCGCCTGTGATGGTGCGCCCGCCGCTGGTCGCCTTTATTTCAAGGGTGTAGGGATCGTAGTAGCCCGCTTCGCCTCCAGCCTTGCTCTTTTCGGTGATGAGCGCGTAGTAAAGATTCTCTTCCTCGCCCGGCTCAATCTCTACGCTGTACCCGTCCTCGCGGAGGACACTTGCGGTCACCGCCACGTCTTTGTCCATGCCAAGGACGGCAAACGGCAGCCGCTCGGTCTTGTCATAACCGGCGGGCAGCGTCAGGTTCTCCTGCCCGAAGACGATTTTTTGCTCGCCGATTTGGAAGGTGACATTGTTGGTAAAGCTGCCGTCACCGCCGGCAAATTTAAACGAAACGACGGCCTCTGACGGAATATCCGCGGCTGTTTCGGGCGCGTCCACATATGCTGCCTTGTATTCGCCAGACATGCCCTCGCCGTTGACAACCAGATAATGCGGTGAGCTGATGCTGATTTGGGCGGTCAAATCGCTGCGCGAGGTTTCAGCGCCCTCGGGCGTAATTTCTACAATTCTGGCATATACCGCCACCTGCTCGCCGACCAAAATGGTGTCGCCAAAATCCTTGCGCAGCCGCATTTCGTAGCGGTTTTTCTTTTTTTCATCGCCGCCTACGCCTGCGCCCGCCATGGCCGCCGCGCCACCTAAAATGGCGATGGCAATAGCGGCGGGAATGCTAACACCTGTTTCGCCCGCGTCATTGTCGGCATCGGTGTCTACGCTGCCTGTTGTGCCTGTTTCTTCATCTGCCAGGGCTATCGGTTTATCGCTCAGCTTGACGCCGTCAACCCGAAAGCGAATATTGAGTACTCCTTCAGGTTGGCCTGGCTTATGAGTATCGTCAGCAGACCTCATTCGAGTGGCAAAAGCTACTATAACGAAGCTATTCGTATCCTTATCAATATGGTTGCCGGTATAGTGGGAAGCTTCTGGTAAACATTTCATATTTTTATAATCATATGTTTCCAGAAACTCGCCCCCGTCCTCGGACGTATCGTGATAATGCGAATAAGAGCCGCCGACATTATACAGAATCCCACTTAAGCTTGTGTTGCCAAACTGGACGTTCTTCATCGTAAAGTGGCCGGATGCTCCCATTTCATGGAGCGTACCGAATTTATAATAACTAGGACCATAGCTAAAATCCAGCCGATACTCCGGGATTACTTCTCCTCTTTTAAGCACCAGGGTCTCGCCGCTTATCGGAAAAGAACCATCATTATTCTCTTCAGCACCTACTTCTTGCCTTACCCAAATATCAAAAGGGACTACCAGCGCTTCAATCGGCACAAGCCGAATCTCCTCCGCACGGCTCCAAAACTCATATGTAAAATCAGAATGTACATTTCCGTCCGGGCCATCCCCCAGCCCTATCGCACTGATAGGGTCCACATATCCCTTGGGTATTTCCCTGCTTTCCGCATAGGCGGCTAAGGGAAACAGAAGAGAAGCGCATAGCATCAGCAGCAAGGCCGCCGCCAGCCATCTTTTCGCGTTTTTCATCGTGGGGTCACCTCCTGTTTGCTTTTGTTGATAATCAGCACGATGCCGCCCGCAAAAAGCAGCAGTATTCCGGCCAAGATGCCATTTTTGCCGCCGGGTATCAGGCTAACCGCCGCAAAGAGGGCAAAGCCCAATGTCCAGCCGCTCATCAACGCCGTCACGGCCGCACCGTTCGCTTTTGGCAGCAACGCGGACGCTAGCCGGCGCAAAAAGCCGTTTTGGGTCAGCGCCTTTGCCGAAAGCGCAAAGCCCGCGACACAGACCATTGTGTTATGCAAACTGGAAGAAACCATCAGATTGCAAGCGATCAGTGCAACCCCTGCGCCCAAAAGCAATGGAGCATAGGCCGTCCTTGAACACGGATGTCAGCTGCCCTAAGCCGCCCTTTATGTCTTGCAGCATCCCTTGCTTGACCACCAGTTGAACCAGCAGGGCCGCTACCAGTCCCTTGCCTATGCTGCCGCCGATGAAGCTGCCCTTGGCGGCTGTTATCCAAGAAAGCACCTGAACCGGCAAAGGGGAAATGCCCGAGACCGCCAAAAGATTGACCAGCAGCCAGATAATCGCAAGGGAAATGACAATCACCAGTCGTTTTTTGTCTTTTAGCGCTCCCTTAAAGCCACCTGCCAACCCTGTAAAACCACTTTTTAGCACAGACAGCAAGTCTTCTGCGTCAGGCCCTCCCGAGAGAGGGGAAAGCTCAAACGGCAACACGAACTCGCCCGCCGAACGATAAGCGGGAACCGTGTTGGGCAGGTTATCTTTCACATACGCAGCTACCTTGGTTTTTGCATTTGCCGCCATCTTTTCGCCTGCCTTCGACAGGGTGCTGCTGCTATCCGGCACTGCCTTATCGGGCAGCGTTTCCGCTTCTTTCGGCACGGCCAATGTGCGTGTTCCGCATTTGGTGCAGAATTTCGCACCCTCATTCAGAGCCGTGCCGCAGCCTGTGCAGAATTTACCCATAACACTCACTCCTTCTTTCATGAATCACTCGCTTTTGCTGCGTTACCATCCGGTGATGTCTGCCGTTACGCCAGTTTCACAAAGCAGTTTTTGTGCGGCATCCAGTACCGCCTGCTTTTGAGTCATTCCGTGCAGCAAATCTACCCGCATGGTCTGAGCCGCATCGCCAAAGGTCAGGCACATCCGTTCCTGCTCAATATGGGCGGTGTGCAGCCGCACGCCATACACTCCGTCAAGGCCCCATCGATAGATCTCACTGCCGACAAGGATACCGAAGGTGGACACTACGGTTTCCTCGGTGTCTTTTTTCATTTGGCGGCCCGGCATGGAGGTGAGAGCGGATGGCACCGCAAGGATGCGATTATCCCAGATGAGTGTTGCGTCATAGAGCAGACGGCTCTGTCGCACCAACAACAGGAGAGAGATGGTGCTGATGGCTCCAAAGGCGAAACCCGCTTCCTGCCTCCATGTCGCTCCGAGCCACACCGCCAAACAAACACTGATTGCAAGCAACAAGGCATAGCCATTGCGCCGTTTGCGGATTGATTTCATTTGCTCTATACCTCCTCCAGTATAAATTTTAGGCCGGAATCCTCTAAAAAGCATCGACCGAAAGGGTGAATTGGCAGAAAAAATCCCCTCATCCTTTCGGGTGAGAGGTCTGTTAAATCCGGTGCTTACGCGGTTTTGTATATCATACAACCGTTTGGTTTTTCAGCAGGGTGCTGATCAGCTCCGCCCGGCTTGAAACATCATATTTTGAAAAAATATTTCTTGCGTGCGTTTTAACGGTGTTCTCGCTGATGAACAAATCTCCGGCGATTTCCCGGTTGGATTTGCCGGAAAGGAGAAGCTGCAATACCTCCTGCTCCCGGACAGTCAGCGGATCAAGGGCTTTGACCTGCCGTACAATATCCGTTTGCTGTGACCGGCTCAGATTGTCATAAGTGGCAAGGTAGGCATGGCTTTTTAAGACTAAAACAAGCTGGCGATTGAGAGGCGGCAGTATAAGCAAAGTAACACAAACCACAGTCAGAGCAATCACCACCACCTCCGCGCCGGAAATCCCCATGGATGTCATCACCATTCCCAGGACATCTCCGCAAAGGACACCGAACACATTGGCGGAAAGTCCGACGCCAAAGGTTCTCGCCGGATTATCGCTATAATCCAGCATTTCCCCGAGGATACTCCACCAAAATAAATCAAGAATACCGCAAGCGCCGAGCATTAGCGTATCTACAATTATGTAATCGGAAACATTTCTCCCCAGCACCATAAAGCTGATGAATGCCCCCATCATCATGGCCAGCCCAAGATACAAGAATCTTGAGCGGTTCGCCTTCATAGGCATGTTGCGCATAATAGCGAGCGCTGCGATATAGGGCACGGCCCAATACCAGCATACCAGACCTGTCAGATGCCCAAAAGTGGGATTGATGACCTGATACATCAAGCCGGAATTAATGGTGATGATGAAGACAAAAAGGCATAAGAGCAACAGTGGATTTTTGATGCTTCCCATCTTGCTTTGGAGTATTTTGTTCTGCTCATTCTCCGGCTCCGCGGGCAGCATCCAAATGAACACCGCTCCGATTATAAGGCAAAGCATAGAGAGGCCAAGCCCGATAAACGGCGACCGGTTTATCGCAATCACATTGACCGCAATCATCAGCAGATTGGAAAAAATCAGAACCTCGGCGCAGGATTTAATGCGCTCGTTCTTTGGCGTAAAGCTCCTGAGGAAATGCCCCCATGCCGCCATCGCACAGCCGCTAAAGTATCCGCTGATAATCAAACCGCCCATCCATAGAAGGGGAAGCGAAAAAAAGAAGGGGATGGCAGAGACTAAGCATAAACCTATACCGACGAGCATCATGCTTTTGGCGGCCCCCTGTGACCGGACAAACAGGCCGCAGGTGAAAAGCCCTGCAAAATGTGCGATCATGGCAGCCAGTATGTAGGAGTAGGCGTTCACTCCATAAAGATCCAGCAGACTATACAGCGCCTGCCCTTCAAACAGAAAGGAGAGCAAATACACAAATGAAAACGAAAATGCCGCAACAGAAAGTCTGCGGGAGCTTAAAAGATTATGTTCGCTCATCGGAGGCGCCGCCCTTTTTAACCCATTCGTCTATATCCTCGGCTTTGAAACGCCAGAGCTTTCCCGCCTTGGAGGCGGGCAACCCGCGCTGATCAATCCAACGCATGACGGTGTGGCGCTTCACGTCAAGATAGTTACAAATTTCTTGCAGGGATATCCATCTATTTTGAATGTCGTTTTCAGGCACGGCAAGTACTTTGCTTTCTTTCAAAGGCATATGACTAATCATATGATAATGATACTCCAGGCAAGGCATGAAAGCAATCTATATTGACAAGGAAACCGGTTGAGTGCCTGAACCAAATCTCGTGCTCTAATGAGCAGGATAACCGCGATGTTCAAACCAGCCAGAATTGTTAAAAAGATGGCAGCGACTGTTCAGGTCAACTACCATCTAATTTAACCGTCTGATCTATATGCTTTTAAATGCGGGACAGCTACGGCCTATTCCTTTGTTTTCGTGAGCTCCTCTTCACGCAGGATTCTGCGCAATGCTTTACCGGTGTTGGTTCTGGGCAACGGCTCAGTGCGTAACTCAACCGCACGGGGAATCTTATAGGCGGTCAGATGTTCGCGGCAATAGGTCAGCAATTCTTCGGCAGTTGCGGTTTCGCCCGGCTTAAGCTGGACGAAAGCCTTTACCAATTCACCTCGGTACTCATCGGGAATACCGATCGCCATAGCATCAGCTACTTTAGGGTGTTTGAGCAATACTTCATCGATATCCCGAGGATAAACATTAAAGCCTCCGGTAATGATCATATCTTTAGTCCGGTCCACGATGAAAACGTAACCGTCTTCGTCCATATAAGCCACATCACCGGTCTTTAGCCAGCCGTCAGCGGTGAATACATTGGCGGTTTCCTCGGGTTTTCTCCAGTATTCCTTCATCACATAGGGGCTTTTCATCAAAATCTCTCCGGGTTGGCCCAAAGGGACATCATTACCATCTTCATCGACTAATCGAAAGTCCACATCAATATAGGGGACACCGCAGCTCCCCGGTTTCAGCTTGCTGTGTGGGGTACTTAATGCTAAAGCGGTAGTTTCGCTCATTCCATATCCTTCAAAGAAGTTAAAATCGTTTGCCCGGCATTTATTGATCAGATCCAATGGTGCCGGAGCCGCACCGGTACCGCAGTAGACAAATTTGTCGTGCCAGTCTATTTCTTTCATTCTGGGGTTATAGAATAACGCCTGAAGCATTGTGGGTACTGCAGGCCAGTATGACCACAAATCGAATTTCTCAATAGTATCAAATATCTCATTAATATCAAACCTCGGCAGGATTACCTGAGTTGCGATAGCATAGGCGCCATAACAGATGCAGCAGACTTCGCCATAGACATGGGAGAAAGGCAGGACGCTCAGTACTCGTTTGGCTTCCATGGGACAACGATCGGCCATATCCTTGGTCCACAGAGCGACATTCATTGCTCCGGCTGTAATATTTCTCTGGGTCAGGACGGCGCCTTTAGGGATTCCGGTGGTTCCGCCGGTGTACTGGATTACCGCGGGATCATCATATTCAATATCAATTACCGGGGGGGCCCATCTCTGATCAGTTTCTAAAATCTTCGAGAAATGCAGCCATCCTTCTTCAAGTCCGAGTTCCTCAGGTGTACTGAGCTGTTGATTGAGCATAAAATCTGACAATTTCGTGACTATGACGTTGGGAATTTTCGCTTCCTTATTTAACTGTTTAATTACCGGAACCAGAGCATCGTAAGTTATGAGGCAGCTCATATCTGCATCTTCAAGCACAAATTTCAATTCTTCTGCAGTGTACAAAGGGTTCACGTTGACAACAATAGCTCCAGCCATTAAAACTCCCCAATAAGATATGACAAACTGGGGACAGTTAGGCATCAGGAGACCTACCCGATCACCCTTTTTAATCCCTTTTTCAACAAAAACATTAGCGAGGTGACATACCATTTGATAAAGGTCGTGAAAGCTGATTTCCGCCCCGTAGAACCAGGTAGCGGCTTTATTGGGATAGTAGACAGCTGATTCACGCAAAATGTTATACGCGGCAGTCTTTGGATAAATAACAGTTGCGGGAGTTTTCCAATGATAGCTCTTTAACCAAAACTTGCTTTCATATACTGACGTCGTCATATTCATCCCTCCAAAATCTAATGTAGTGTAATAAAACTTAGAACTGCCGTGTCGAAGGTGCTTCTTAAATTCCTCCTTTCTAACTTTCTGTAGTGCGAAACATTGAGATTAAAGGCACACTATAAATTTAACCTATTTGCAATAGTTTTGCATAACAAAAAAAGTAGACTATTCAGAAAAGTATAGCCTTATTGGTGCCGTGATTCATAATTTTTGCCGATAGAGAATGGTTCCATTGGAACTCGGTGTGGTGTGACAAGTGGCGAATGATCTTTAATGCAGGAACATGGTCTCATTAAGCGAATATCCTGAATCGGGATTTTAATACTCAGAAACCTAGTGAATAATTCTTCACTGATATTACATAAAGCAATTTTTCCCAAAAAAATAGGCGGGCTCATCCCTTCAGAAATACCGCCTGACATATGATAATAGTATAATTTTGCAGTTGCCAAACAATCCGTGTTCAGTGGCCGCGATCTGAGTCAATCATGGTTTGTTGAGGTACCTGACTTTCTGACTAATTGAATGAATATTTTTCTTAAGTGGCCGTAATGTCAAAGGTTAGCGGCCATTTATTTTTTCTTTATATTGTCCTGTTATATCCTGTTATGGTATAATGTTCTTATGAAAGAGAGGTGTCGCTATGTATGTGGCTGTGACTGGCAAAGGGAAATCCAGGGTCATTCAATTCCGTCATGATAAGCGAATTCCTGGCTCCAATAAGAAAAAGATTGAAGTCATCGAAACCTTGGGCAATTATGAAAAAATGGTGGCAGAAGACCCCAATATTATTGAAAAACTCAAGGCGGAAGCCAAAGAAATAACGCGTAAACAAAAAGAAGCGAACGCTCCGATCCGGCTTACGGTCCATAACCAGAGGATCAATAAGCCGGAAGATGCTATGGTCAGCTTTCACGTTGGACATAGCGTGCTTCAGAAGTTATGGAAAGACATGAAGCTGGACGCAAGCATTCAAAGGTATTGTGGTCAGCGAAATGTCGATGTGATTATTAAAGCCATTCAAGGTTTGCTCTACCATCGCCTCACTTGTCCCCAAAGTGTTTTGGCCAGCGCAACAGATCTAAAAACCTACGCTGGTATGGAAACGATCAGCCTAGATGTCTATTATCAAGCTCTGACGGTTCTTAGTGAGATTAAAGATGACATCATTGAACACTTCTGTGATTTCTTCGCAAAACACACTAGCCGCCAAGGGCCTATGGCCTACTATGATGTCACAACACATGCCTTTGAGAGTGTCAAACAAGGCGAGTTGCGTATGTTCGGCTTTTCTAAAGATCACAAGAACAACGAAGTTCAAGTTGTTATGGGTATGCTCATCGACAATAATGGGATTCCAATTAGTTTTGAACTGTTCCCTGGTAATACGATGGATCAGAAGACATTGGAGGCGGCGGTTAAGGAACTTAAGAAGAAATACCACTTAGACAAAATCGTCATTGTGGCTGATCGCGGACTCAACGGCAAGGACAATCTGCTCTATCTACTGAACGAAGGACACAGTTTTGTGTTTGCCTACACGCTGAAACGCGCCACTGAAGAATTACAAGCGCTGGCTTTGGACAAGTCTGGCTGGAAAATAACCAAACTTGATTCTACGGGAGAGATCCTGCGTATGGAGAAGGTGTTACACCAAACAATGGAAGCCAAGATTGAGTTGACTGACGAAGAGAAAGCATCGTTAGCCGGTGGCCGAGGAAGGCCCCGTAAATGCAAGAAAGTACCGATACCAGTTTGTATTCATTTGACTTGGACTAGCGACCGGGCCAAGAAAGATCGACAAGATCGCGAACGTACTATCGAGAAAGTACGCGAAATGCTGGAACGGTCAGGCGCTATAAAACAGTCTGTCAAACGAGGAAAAAACCAATATCTTGACATCAACATTGATACCGAGACCGCTCGCCTGGATGAACAAAGAATCAATCGCCAAGCCAAATTCGATGGCTATTACGCCATTATCACTAATGAGACAGACTACAGTACAGATACGGTTAGCAAAATATATGGTGGCTTATGGAAAATAGAGGAAAGCTTCCGGGTGCTCAAGACGGACTTAGCAGCCAGTCCAGCTTTCGTTTGGCGAGATGATCGCGTTTTGGGCCACTTCACACTATGTTTCATGGCCCTTTGTTTCTTACGTTATGCTCAATATGTGCTGGAAGACAGCGGTAAAGGTTGTGCATCTGCCGCTGTTCTAATGAATAGTTGGGAACAAGCATCTGTTACAGTAGTGGGCGAATATCCGGATATCCGATTGTCACCGACCCGCCTTGATGCAGTTTATCTGGACT
>Ga0209510_1001114_pt1 | contig 31877 bp, 28 predicted proteins | sample BiotimSIPDNA_FD_185749 | JGI IMG/M metagenome (GOLD analysis project Ga0209510, IMG submission 185749) | Anaerobic biogas reactor microbial communites from Washington, USA - Biogas_R1 time_0 SIP DNA (SPAdes) (version 2) | ecosystem: Engineered > Bioreactor > Anaerobic > Unclassified | place...
CCGGGGAGTTGATCCCGGGGTGGGGAAAAAAATTACAGAGATCGTAAAAGATGTTGAAAAGAGCGCTAATGCGATGCACGTCGATCTGCGTGGCACGAATCCCACACCGGGGAACATAGAGGGGGGCCTTTCTTCGATAGAGGAAAAGTCCATGGGATGCCTTGCTAAGGCGGGTTCATCAAAAGTGATGGAGGTCGTCCGCTATGGGGAGATCCCAAAGTCAAGGGGTTTAGTGATAATGGATACACCGGGATTTGATGTGGAGTCAGTTACGGGCATGCTTGCGGGAGGTTCACAGGTTATCCTCTTTACGACTGGTCGGGGAACTCCGGTTGGAGCACCGATAGCACCTGTGATCAAGATCACCGGCAATCCTAAAGTCGCTGAATGGATGAGAGAGAACATTGATTTTGACGCAAGCCCTATAACATTGGGGAAGGAGTCGCTTGAAAGCGCAGGGGAGAGGCTCTTTCAAAAACTGTTGTCCGTTATCTCTGGCGAGCAGACTTCATCGGAAGTGCTTGGCCACACAGAGACCGGCATAACGCGCATCGGCCCGAGCGTGTAGTTCGATCTTATTATTGACTTCAGAATGAGATAGATCCATTTTCGGATCTTTTAATAAAATCAAAGTTAAAGCTGCCTCCCTATTGAACGAGGGAGGCAGCTTTAATTGATAAGTTAAATTTTGGACCTGTCTAGATGGTTCTTCCTACCTCAAAGCCCTCCATTATGGCTTCTCCGCCCAGACCGACTTTTGCGGCGTCCCCGATGACGCGGACATCATAACCCTCTTTTTTAAGAGCATCTGCAAGGCCCAGTACGGGCTTAGCCCCTACAGCGAGCACGACTGTGTCACACGGGATCACTTCGTTTATGGCACCTGAGACCTTCACTCCTGCATCTGTTATCTCATCGACCGTGGTCTTTGTGCAGATCCTGACCTTGTTCCTATCAAGATCTTCAAGAAGATCCCAGCGAGGTACCACTATTTCATCTCCTGCTATCGCGTCCAGCATTTCGATGATGGTCACGCACTTCAAGTAATTCGCAAGCTGGTTTGCTGTTTCAGCTCCTACACATCCGCCTCCCATAACAACAACGCGGTTGCCGGTGTTCACTTTGCCTCCAAGTACATCATGTGCGGTGACGACGTTTGGCCTGTCGATCCCGGGTATGTTTGGGATGATGGGTTCTGCTCCCGTGGCTGCGAAAATGACATCAGGATTTTCCTTTTTCACAAGTTCCGGAGTGACTTCCGTTTCCATCAGCACAGGTACGTTCAGTTTTTCGAGCTCGTTTAACTGCCAGTTGGTGTAGTTGACCATCTCACCTTTTCCGGGCGGAACTGCACCTATGCGGAACTGTCCGCCGGCCCAGCGGTTTTTCTCGAAAACCTTAACTTTATGTCCACGCGAGGCCGCTGTGATAGCTGCCTCAAGTCCGGCAGGACCTGAGCCTATGACCATTATATTTTTCGGTGCCTCTGTCTTTTCAAGAGAGACTTCACTCTCTCTGCCCAGGGTCGGGTTTAAAATACACTGGATCGGAACGTTGTTAAGAAGGTTTTTTACGCATCCGTGGTGGCATGCGATACAGTTGCGGATCTCGTCGAAACGGCCCTCTTTTGCCTTATTGGGTGTCTCGGGATCTGTAAGTGACTGACGCCCCATCGCAACTATATCTGCTTTCCCGGAAGCAATGATCGTTTCTGCAAGTCTTGGGTCGTTTATCCTTCCGACAGAGATCACAGGCAGTTTGGTTATCTTTTTTATCTCTGAGGCAGCATTGGTATTCCATGAATGACCGCGGTACTGCGACGGGATTATGTCATCAAAGGAGCGGTAAACGCCTGCTGATACATGGATATAGTCAATGCCTGCTTCTTCGAGATAGGGAACTATTGTCATTGTGTCTCCGATATTCCTGCCGCCGGTAACATACTCATCCGCAGAGATGCGGTATCCGACAATGAATTCATTGGAGACCTTTGAGCGAATATCTTTGACGACCTCCACCGCGAAACGGATGCGGTTCTGGAGAGATCCCCCGTACTCATCTGTACGCTTGTTGGTGTAGGAAGACATGAACTGGGAGATAAGATATCCGTGAGCTCCGTGTACTTCTATTCCGTCAAAACCCGCTTCTTCAGCCCTTCGCGCACAGTCTCCGAATTCTGTTATGATTTTCTTAATTTCCTCGATACTCATCTCTTCTGGCATATCCGGACTGAATGGGCATGGGATAGCCGAAGGTGCCTCAGGTACCTGACCGAGAACCATTTTGCTTGACTGTCTGCCTGCGTGGTATATCTGCGCGATCAAAACAGTATCATGCTTGTGGATCCTTTTCGTAAATTCCTTAAATCCTGGGATCTGCTCATCGTTCCACAGTCCGGGCAGATGCTTGAACCCTTTTCCGCGAGGCCTGACAGCAAAATCTTCCGTAATTATCATACCGAAGCCGCCCTTGGCTTTTGCTTCGTGATACGCCGAAAACATTTCGGTGCATGTTCCGTCTTCGTTGCAATAGTTCGTTACCATTGGGGCGACCGCCATGCGGTTTTTCAAGGTCTTCCCCTTGATGGTGATAGGGCTAAAGAGATTTTTCAACATTTTTCATTCCTCCTATTTGCATTATTGTCTTGGTAAAATGAGTTGTCCGTCGATGATGAACGTTTGGCAAACAATGGTTTTTTGTGCGTTTATGGCAATGCTGTTGCGTAAGATCATAAAAAAATTATGAAATATAGCACTCTTATAATTATCTGATATATTGCATTATTTTATATCAGTACTTTGCACGTATAATTTGGGTGAGATAGGCCTATTCTAAAAAATCAGGTGATAAAAAATGGAGAGTTTCACGATAACCTTGGCGCAGGTCACGCCTGTTGTACTGGATGTTGAAAAGAACATGAAAAGGGCATTGTCGCTGCTGGACGATTGCGGGAAACGAGGGAGTTCGATCCTTGTGCTTCCGGAGCTCTACCTTTCCGGTTATGAGATCAAAGAGGCAATATCGACCGAGGCGGGAGCGGAAAGGCTCGAAAGGAACGTCAACGCCGCACTTCCTCTTATTGCGGAAAAAACCAGAGATAGCAAGTGTGATATCCTTATCAGCTATCCGCTTTTTGAGCAGCCCGGCAAGAGGCCTTATATTGCCCTTGAATATTTTTCCGGAGGAAAAAGCCTTGCCCTGCACAGGAAGATAAACCTCTGCAATTATGCACAGTACACGGAACACCTTACATTCAGCGAAGGCGATCAAGTGACGGTCGCTGAAGCTCAAAACTGCAAGGCGGGGATGTTTGTCTGCGAAGACCTTTGGCATATGACCAATGCCATCTTTGCCGCAAAGCTTGGAGCAGAAGTCATCTTTTATCCAGCGGCAGCCACAGTCCTGGACAGGACAGATGGAGAAAAATGCTTTTCGAACTGGATAAAACTGACCCAGGGAACGGCCTTTTCTCAGACAAGTTATGTTGTCTGCTGCAACCAGGCAGCCTCTGGCTGTTCGATCTACTTTGGAGGCTCTCATGTTGTGGATCCGAACGGTGACATCGTGGCCCAGCTTCCCCTTTTTGAAGAGGCCGTGGCGGATGTGGAGATAGACGCGGGATATCTTCGGATGATCCGGGAAAAGAGGCCGCTTCTGAAAAACGAGCGTTTCGAGGTGTACAGGAAATATATGTGAAGCACAGCTCTGTAGGTAGATTTACCCGCGGTGCCGCCGCTCATGTTTTCATAGTGCCGGAGTAAGGATATAATCGTTATATAATCGTTAATTATTTTTAAAATTTTAAATTGTCATATGAGGTGGATCGGATGAAAAGAAAAGATCTCGATCTGGAGAAAAGTCCCGTAGAGATATCCGAGGGCATCTATTGGGTCGGTTACACGGACGACAATGCGGGACTGCACTGCAACCCCTATCTGATAATCGAAAACGACGAGGCAGTGCTTATCGACGGCGGAAACAGGGACGACTTCAGCACGGTCATGCTGAAAATATTACGGACCGGGCTGGACCCGTGCCAGATATCCAGGCTGATCTATCAGCACTATGACCCGGACCTTTGCGGAAACCTTCCACAGCTCGAGGCGATAATAAACAATGATGATCTGCAGATAATTTCCCACGCAGAGAACAATATTTTCATCCATTACTATTCCAAAAAGACGCCTAAGAGAGATTTTCGCTCCATCGGCCATGAGTTTGCCTTTAAAACCGGGAGGAAACTGAAGTTTTTTGCGACTCCCTTCTGCCATTCGCCGGGGAGCTTTGTTACCTTCGATGAAAAGACGAAGACGTTATTCTCCAGCGACCTCTTCGGCAGTTACGACGCAGGGTGGAAGCTTTACCTCGATCTGGACGAGCGGTGCTTAAACTGCGAAGGAGCGCAGGTATGCGAGAGAAACGGGGAAAAATGTCCCCTTGAAGGTATAAAAAAGTTCCATCGGCAGATAATGTCTTCGACAAAAGCACTTGATCACACGCTTGACGTCCTGGACTCGATAGATGCGGAGATCGTCGCTCCGCAGCACGGAAGCATCATTTCTTCCGTGAGGGATATAAATGCCGTAAAGAGACATCTGCGTTCCCTTGAGAGCGTGGGCATAGACTATGTGCTGAGGAATATAAAGTAATGGACATGCCCTTTCCGTGCGATGTGCTGGGAGGGTCACTGAACGACGGCAGTAAGGCTGCGTCGGAGCTGGAACTCTTTGCCATAGAAAGCTATGCGAAAGAGGTCGATGACCGTCTTGATAAAGAACTGCTGAAAAAACTGATACTTGACCATGCCGAGGCAGCAAGATCCCTTGAAACGGCATTGTCCGCACTCTCCGTAAGCGAAGCCAGGCTCAAAGAAGCGAACAGGATCGCCCTTCTGGGATACTGGGACTTTGATTACAGGCAGCAGACAAGGCACTGGTCGGAATCGATGTACGAGATCCTTGAGGCGGACCATTCCGAGCCGCCCTCTTTAGATCTGCTCCTGAAGAAAATCCACCCGGATGATCGGGGTATGTTCCTTGAAATGCGAAAGAGCATGGCCAAAAAAGATAAGGATGCCGCCATGGTAAGGTTCAGGCTCCTGATGGACGACGGAAGGGTCAAATGGGTAAGCCTCATTTTTCGTACCGAGACGGATCGGGATGGAAGGCCTCTCCTGAGCAAGGGTACGATCCAGGATATCACCAAGATCAAAATGGCCGAGGACAAGCTTGAGGAATACAGCAAGCACCTGGAGGTCATGGTAGAAGAGAAGGTCAGGGAGATATCGGAATCACAGATGGCCACCATCTTTGCCCTGGTCAAGCTGTCGGAGTCAAGGGACGATGATACCGGGGCACACATAGAGCGGACTGCGGCTTTCTGCAGGCTGCTTGCATCCAAGGCAATGGATCATCCTGATTATTCAGATAAGATCGATGAAAAATTCGTAGAAACGATATATAAGGCGAGCCCGCTCCATGACATAGGGAAGGTAGGCATCCCGGACTCGATACTGCTGAAACCCGGCAAACTTACCGAAGAAGAGTTTGCTCATATGAAGCAGCATGTCATTATCGGATACAGGACGATCGCCGAAATTGAAAAACAATACAAAAATAACGAGTTTCTCAGGATGGGCATGGAGATATGCAGATACCACCATGAGAAATGGAATGGCTCCGGTTACCCCGAAGGGATATCTGGAGAGGATATACCGCTGTCCGCCCGCATAATGGCCATAGCCGACATATACGACGCGCTCCGCTCGAAGCGTGTCTACAAAGAGGCATACTCACACGAAAAGAGCAGGGATATTATCGTATCCTACAGAGGGACTCATCTTGACCCCGTCCTTGTCGATCTTTTCGTCGGATCAGAGAAGGATTCCGAACGGCTCTTTGACGAGCTCTCATAGCGAAAAAGACACATAAGATCATATCAACAGCAGGATGCCAGACTGATAAACGGATCTATAGGCTGGCAGAAAGAGAGGTAATTATGGAAAAACTTCCATCAAGCATATTCAATGATGTTATCGGACCGGTAATGAGGGGGCCGTCCAGTTCCCATGTCGCAGGGGCGTCGCGGATCGCCGCGATCGTGAGGCAGTCCCTTGATAACAAAGTTAAAAAAGTTGTCGTTGATTTTGATGTGAACGGATCATTGGCCGAATCCCACGACGGACACGGGACAGATATGGGATTTGTGAGCGGCATTCTCGGCATGCCCGTCACTGATCCGAACGTCGCAAATTACACCGAGCTGGCGCAGAAAGCCGGAATAGATATAGAATTCCGGATCCTGGATTACGGGGCGGTGCACCCCAACAATTACAGGATCTTCGCACAGGATGAAGACGGATACTCCCATGAATGGGAAGCTGTATCAGTCGGCGGTGGCATGATAGAGATGCAGAAGTTCGACGGATTTGAAATAAAAATGGCAGGAGATTTTTTCGAAGTCCTGATCGCAGCGGATTGCTCTGAAAAAAGTGCCGAGAAGATCATGGAGATCATAGATCACTATGTTAGCGGCTATGATTTTGCGCTGACCGACACAAAAGACAGTCGTGTACTGTTTGAGTTGAAATTTGCGGAAAAGCCTTCTTTGGATGCGCTCGAGAAACTTAATAATGAAGATCTTGTCATTGATGTCGTTTTTATTGAACCGATACTTCCCACCCACTCCCGCGCCGGATGCAAGGTGCCGTTCCTGACCTCCGATGAACTTATTGAGCTGTCAAAGACCGACAGCAGGGAACTTTGGGAATTTGCGCTGCTGTATGAGAGCTGCAGAGGCAATACGAGCGAGGAAGAAGTCTTCCGGAAGATGTCGGATCTTGTGGCGATAATGGAAAACGCCGTTGAAGAGGGGCTTCGCGGTACCGAGTATAAGGACAGGATACTGGGTTACCAGTCGTATAAGATCGATGAGGGTATAAAAAAGAAAAAACTTGCCCCCTGCGATCTTCTCAATACGGTTATCAAATACATAACCGCCATCATGGAGGTCAAAAGCTCGATGGGCGTCATCGTGGCCGCTCCGACGGCGGGTTCATGCGGATGTCTCCCAGGGACGCTGATAGGTGTAGGCCGGTCGATCGGTGCATCAAGGGATGAGATCACCAAGGGAATGCTCGCGGCCGGGTCGATAGGGATATTCATCGCCGAGTCCGCAACTTTTGCCGCGGAGGTAGCCGGCTGTCAGGTCGAGTGCGGCGCGGGATCGGCCATGGCTGCTGCGGGAGTCGCCCAGATGCTTGGAGGAACAGTCGAAGAGTGTATAAATGCGGCATCTATTGCCCTCCAGAACGTTACCGGCCTTGCATGCGACCCGGTAGCCAATCGTGTCGAAGTCCCCTGCCTGGGCAAGAATATTATGGGAGGGTCGAACGCCATATCGAGCGCAAACATGGCGTTGGCGGGGTACGATAATGTAATCCCGCTGGATCAGACCATCAAAGCCATGTACGACATCGGCCTTAAACTGCCGTTGGAACTTCGCTGTACGTTCGGAGGACTCGGCAAAACGGAAGCTTCCCTGCAGATAAGGAAAAAACTGGAAGAACAAAACAACAGATAGTACAAAAATCACGAATGATATGAAAAAAGTTGGATCGGCACCGGATGCCGACCCAACTTTCATTTTTTTATGGCGGAGAGGGTGGGATTTGAACCCACGTGACAGCTCAGCACCGCCAAGACGATTTCGAGTCGCCCGCCTTCGACCACTCGGCCACCCCTCCGGATAAAACCACAGTCTGTCAGAATCGATATAAATATGGCGGAGAGGAAGGGATTTGAACCCTTGGAACGGGGATAAGCCGTTCACTCACTTTCCAGGCGAGCGCCTTCGACCACTCAGCCACCTCTCCGCGTGCATCGATCAATTGTCTGTTACAAACTGACGGAGCGCATTATAGCCTATTCCATAGTGAATGTCAAAATGGATCAGAGTGCTTCAGATCGCCTCATCCGGAAAAAACTGCGCAGCAATTCGGCGCACTCCTCCTTCAATATTCCTGACCTGACTATACACCTGTGGTACATTCTAGGATCCTCGACGATGTTGTAAAGGGAACCGACAGCCCCTGCTTTGGGATCCCTGGTTCCGTAGACCAGGGTGCGCAGCCTTGACTGTACCATCGCGCCGGCACACATGACACACGGTTCCAGTGTGACATAGAGTGTGCAGTCATCGAACCGCCAGTTTCCAATCGCCTCTGACGCCTCTCTCATAGCGGTCAGCTCAGCATGTCCCAGGGGGGAGCCTTCGAGAGACCTGGAATTCGAACCTCGTCCTATGATCTCGCCGTTCCTTACCAGCAATGCCCCTACGGGTATCTCACCCCTCTGCATCGCTTTCTCAGCCTCTTTGAGAGCCTCCCTCATATAATGAATGTCATCCATCGTGACATCTCCATTCTCTATGTGCTATACTTTCCTCTGTTCCTAAACTGTGCCTGTAGCTCAGCTGGATAGAGTGTCAGCCTCCGGAGCTGAAGGTCTCGGGTTCGAATCCCGACAGGCACGCCATCTATAAGGATTATGCTATTATATAACAATGAAAAGCGAGTGTTTTTTGCAGGGTGTCCAGTCCTATGCGGCGAAAGCCCGTGAACCCCGTCAGGTCCGGAAGGAAGCAGCGGTAAGCGGTGTCTTTTGGGTGCCATGGGGTCACTGGACTCCCTGCAGAAAGCACTCTTTTTTATGCCTGACATTTAAAGACGGAGGATAAAAATATGGATAGCCAGCCTTCCGGATACCTGCCAATGAAAGAGAGACCCGCACCCGGGGACAAGCTTATATTGGTACCTGTATATGTCGTACCCGTCGAGATCTTGGAAAGAAGCATCATGCACGGCCTCAGGTATCTTTATCAGGTCGTCATAGTCGACGGCTATAACGGCAGAACGACTCTTGAAGACAAAAAGTCTGTCGATCCCGACACGGACTTTGTCCCGGAGACAGATGAGCAGGAATGCCTTGAGCTTAAGATATCCCCTTCGCTTGCAAAAGAACTGGCAGAGCACGGAGCTGTGCCTTCCGAATTTCAAAGCTGGAAAAGGGTCATAAGGAACAGGAGAGTATCGATAAACGAACGGAAAATACAAGTGGCATGGAGGATATACGCTGTCAGGGGCAAGGAGATCATCGACACCTTCACAGGCGAGACGATCCGGTCCGCGGGCCTGGCGGGCATGCTCTTCAGCTAAAAACATTTTTGCGGTCTGACATTTGAAACCTATCAAGGAGGGGCCCGACATGTGTGACGATATCATCAAACTAAGCAATGAGCTGAGAAATTATTCCCTGTCTATCGGAGCAGGCAAGATCGGGTTTGCCGACCTGCGTCCCTGCTCGGAGGAGATCAGAAAAACTTACGGGAACACATGGGATGATTATCCCTGTGCCGTTTCGATCGTCCTGAATATGCCCTCTTCGGTGATAAGGGAATTGGCCCTTAAGGGACCCACAGATGTTTATGCACGGTATTACGATGTAGCGAACACAGCCCTCGACATAATGGCGATGAGGATAACGGACTGGCTTGAGTCAAGAGGTTTCAGAGCTTTCCCGGTACCGGCAAGCAAGGTCGTAAAAGGCGGTCTGTACGGTATTTTCAGCCATCGTGCCGCTGCGCATCTGGCTGGGCTCGGCTGGATAGGCAAGAGTTGCTGTCTCATCACACCTGACAGAGGTCCTATGCAGCGCCTTGCGACAGTCCTCTGCGATGCCCCGCTCGAGTGCGGAGTGCCGATGGAGTCGAAGTGCGGGGAGTGTACCTGCTGCCAGAGAGCATGTCCCGCCGGTGCCATCAGTGGCACGGTATGGAAGATGGGGCAGTCGGTCGAGGAAAGGGTAGACAGGAACGCATGCAGTGAACTGTTGAAAAACAATTTCGAGACCTGCGGGAACAAAATCTGCGGCCTTTGCCTCAGCGCCTGTCCATGGGGCAAACGCTGATCTGACGCAGTATTTGTCAGGGAAGATGGAAGACAGCTTAAAAAAACATTTAAAAGCTGTCGAAGCTTGCATAAATAAATGCCCCCGTGTTATACTGGGGAGCGGTGCAAAACACACAGGCGCGGATCGCAGAAATGTTGCCCAAGAGGGTTTTTTTGCGGGATGAAGCGTCTGGAGGAAAAAACAGGAGGGATACACATGGGAGTAGTAAGCATGAAACAGCTGCTTGAGTGCGGTGTTCATTTCGGACATCAGACCAGGCGCTGGAACCCGAAGATGAAGCCATATATCTTCACGGAGCGCAACGGTATCTACATCATCGACCTGCAGAAGACGGTCAAGGGACTTGAGAGGGCATACGACTTCGTTCGTGAAGTAGCCAAGTCTGGCGGAAGCATCCTTTTCGTAGGCACGAAGCGCCAGGCGCAGGATCCTATCAGGGAAGAGGCACTCAAAGCAGGACAGTATTACATCAACCAGCGCTGGCTTGGAGGCCTTCTCACGAACTTTGCGACGATACGCCGCAGGGTCACCCGCATGGTAGAACTTCAGGAGATAGAAGAGAACGGAACGATCAACAGGTACCCCAAGAAGGAGATCATCCAGCTCCGTAAGGAAAGAGAGAAACTCGAAAAATACCTTTCCGGCATCAAGGATATGAAGGATATTCCCGATGCTCTCTTCGTCATCGACCCGCGCCGTGAAACGATCGCGGTGCTCGAGGCCCACAAGCTCGGCATACCTGTCATCTCTATCGTAGACACGAACTGCGATCCCGATGTCATCGACTATCCGATCCCCGGAAATGACGATGCGATCCGCGCGATCGAACTGGTAGTCGGACTCATGGCCAATGCGTTCATCGAAGGCCGCCAGGGACAGGACTCAAGGGTCGAAAGAGCAAAGGATGAAGAAGAACCGGCAGAGGAAGAAGTTGTGCCTGTAATGCCCGAAGAGCTTGATCCCGTTGTCGATGAGATCGACAAAGTCGCGGTAAAGGCTATCGAAGAGCAGAAAGGCTGGAAGGAGACTAACTAATGGCAGAGATCACAGCAGGACTTGTATCTGAACTTCGCGCACGTACATCAGTAGGTATGATGGACTGCAAAAAGGCGCTCGTCGAATGCGGCGGCGATATAGATAAGGCAGTCGACTATCTTCGCGAGAAGGGGCTTGCCAAGGCGGCCAAAAAGGCCGACCGAAACGCGGCTCAGGGTATGATCTTCAGCTATATCCACAGCAATGCCAAACTTGGCGTGCTCGTCGAACTCAACTGCGAGACAGACTTCGTTGCCCGTACCGAAGAATTCCAGCATCTGGGCCACGAGATAGCGATGCAGATCGCGGCGGCAAATCCGACATACATTGTGCCGGAAGATGTCCCGCAGTCAATAGTCGACCACGAGATCGAAGTCATCAAGGCGCAGGCCCGTGAAGAGGGCAAGCCCGAAAAGATGCTCGACAAGATCGCGGAAGGCCGCATCAATAAGTTCTACGAAGAGAACTGTCTGATGGAACAGAAATATATTCGCGACCCGGACAAAAAGATAAAGGATCTGGTCATCGAGAATATTGCCAAGATCGGGGAAAACATTAAAGTAGGCCGTTTCTCCCGTTTCATCATCGAAGGCTAAACAGTCAAAAGAGCGAGGGGTTTCCCTCGCTCTTTTTTTAGTTTTTTTCAGACAAATTTAATTACACAAAGAATATCAATTATTATTCGCAGCCGTTTTATATTTCATCGGACTTTATAGCCGCTATAATAAAGTTTATAAATATATAAGGAGTGTGCCCTGATGGATCGTAAATATAACCGCGTATTGCTTAAGCTCTCCGGAGAGATTCTTGCGGGAGACGCACATTTTGGACTAGATTACGAAGCTATCAGGGGGATCTGCGAGGAGATCGTCGAGGTCGCAAGAGAGGGAGTCGCCATCTCCATGGTAGTGGGAGGCGGAAATATAATCCGCGGCTCGCAGACCGTGAGCGTCGAGAGGGCACAGGCCGATTATATGGGTATGCTCGGTACCGTCATAAACGCGCTCGCGCTTCAGGATGCTCTTGAGCGCCTTGGACAGCCGACCAGGGTGCAGTCAGCTATAGAGATGAAACAGGTGGCGGAGACAGTTATCCGCAGAAGGGCGATCAGACACCTTGAAAAAGGAAGGATAGTCATATTCGCGGCAGGGACCGGTTCACCCTACTTTTCAACAGACACCACGGCCGCGCTCAGGGCTTCGGAAATTGGTGCCGAATGTCTTATCAAGGCCACAAAAGTAGACGGGATATACGACAAGGACCCCGAAAAATATCCCGATGCAAAGCGTCTTCCCAAACTCACATACATGGATGCGCTGAGGATGCAGCTCAAAGTAATGGATGCCGCGGCATTCTCGCTTTGCCAGGAAAACAAGATACCCATCATAGTATTTGACGTCAACAAGAAGGGCAATCTGCGCAAACTCCTCCTTGAAGGAGAAGAGATCGGATCTGTCGTAAGCGATCAGGCTTAGCGGATATCTTCTGACCAGGCGGAGTATGAGTAATAACTGTCAAAAATAGCTGCTGCGCCCAATAAAACCGCACATTTAACAGAAATTTGGTATATACTATTGTGCAGGTCAGATGACCTCAACCCGGAGGCATTGTGCCGAAGGTTATGAAAACTGATCGAATGCCTGTATAAGCGGCATATTATTCTATAAGGAGTGATCTGCGTGCCTCAAAATTTGATCAAAGACCTAAAGACCCGCAGTGAAAAGACACTTGAGTTCCTCAAGGGGACACTTCAGGGAATAAGGACAGGAAGGGCTCATCCTGCCCTTGTGGAAGACATAAAGGTCGACTACTTCGGTACTCCGACGCCCATCAAGAACATGGGTACCGTCAGCGTGCCCGAAGCTCGTCAGATAATGATCAACCCATGGGACAAGACGGCAATGAAGGCCATCGAAAAAGCCATACAGGCCTCGCCCCTGGGTATAAACCCCCAGAACGACGGCGAGACCATCCGCCTGAACCTGCCTGAACTTACACAGGCCCGCCGCGTAGAGCTGACCAAGATAGTCAATAAGTCGGCCGAAGAGGCAAGGATAGCCATCCGCAACGTCCGCAGGGACGTCATCGACTCACTCAAGAAGATGGAAAAAGAAAGCAAGATAACGGAAGACGACCTCAAGAAGTATCAGAAGGAAGCCCAGGAACAGACAGACACATTTATTAAAAAGGTCGATGAGATGCTGGCCGAAAAAGAAAAAGAGATAATGGAGAAATAGAGATCCGCATATTTGCATATCTCGGGGAGGCATTGCTTAGGCGATGCCTCCCTGTGTTATATTATTCGAATGATGAAAGAGTCGGAGTTCCTCAGAAAAGTCAGAGAGATCGGTGGGAAGGCCTATGTCGTGGGAGGCTGGGTACGCGACAGACTGTTGGGGCTGTGTCCGCATGACAGGGACTATGTGGTCTGCGGACTTGACGAAAAGACGTTTGCGGAGACATTTCCCGCGGCAGTAAAGACAGGAGGCTCCTTCCCCGTATTTATCCTCTCCATAGACGGTATCCCATGCGATGTTGCCCTGGCAAGGACCGAGAGAAAAGAGGGCAGCGGCTACAGGGGCTTTGCTGTCGAATTCGGACCGGACGTGACCATAGAAGAGGACCTTTCCAGGCGTGACACCACGATAAACAGCATTGCGTGGTCGCCGGAAGACGATAAGCTGACAGACCCATTCGGAGGGCAGGCCGACATCGAGGCGAAGGTGATAAGGGCAACTTCCGTACATTTCTGCGAGGATCCCGTGAGAGCACTGAGGGCGGCCAGGCAGGCCGCCGAGTTTGGTTTCACGATAGAGCCGCACACTCTTGAGATGATGAGCCGCTGCGGACGCGAACTTTCTGGAGAACCCAGGGAGAGGATATTCGGTGAACTGAAGAGGGCCATGCATTCAGGAAGGCCCTCAGTATTCTTTCTCATGCTTGCCCAGGCCGGCATAATAGATACGGTCATCTCTCCGCTGTCTCTTATATGGGACATAGAGACATCTGACGGCGGCGAGAGGTTTAAAAAAATAATGCACATATTGGACAAAACCGCAGCGGAAAGCGAAAGAGCCGAAATAAGGTTTGCCTCCCTTGTGAGGTCGCTTTCATCCGCACTGCCGGAAATGCCCGCAGACTGCGTTTTGAACGAGATAGACAGCATGCTCAGACTGCCTGTCCTGTGGAAGAGATGCGCCGAATTTGCCGTAATGCATCTGCCTGATCCTTCTGCGGGAAAAGATCCGGCCGCAGCAGTCGACACCCTTGCAGTCCTCCAAAATCACCCGATAGGAATAGACGGATGCCTCGCCATAACAAAGGCCGAGGGCACCGCAGACTCCTATACCTTCCTGGGAGACAGCGAGCTTTATCTCGAAATAATGAAAAAAGCCCGGGCAGAACTCCCCTCCGGAATAGAGGGAAAAGCCAGGGGAGAGTGGATAAGGGCGAGGCAGATCGAGGCAGTTGCGAAGCTACTGCTGTGAAACTGTCGGAAAATCACCGGCGTGAAGCTGCAAAACCTTGTTCAGCATGAAACGGTTGTGAAACGATTTTAGGAGTCAAGAGACATCGGCGGAGAATTGCGGCGTGGGTCATGCCGCGGAGGTCTTAAATCTCTGTCGTCCCCGGACGTTTCTAAACGGGGAAACAGCGGCTTTGGGTTTAGGTTCTAAAAAGCCGGTGATAGCAAGGATCTATGGACACTGGGCTCCCAATTAAGGCATTTGGGGGAGACGATAAAAAATCTTTCTTTCACCACAGCATTTCTCAGCTGCAAATTCTCCAGGCGCAGCTGTTGATTTTGGGACACCAATATCGCAATTGAGGGTTTAGGGTTCATAGACCCAGTCATAGATGATATTTAAAACAGCAGGACCCCCGATGGATGTTCTGGGGGTCCAATGTTTTTAGGGTATTATTGAATGTGTTACGATGGTCGATCGTTTTGCTGTGCCAACGAAATTACCACCTCAACGGTCTTGGTCCTTAAGGTCCTACACCTGCTCAGCAGTATTTAAAAACAATTGCTTCCCCATTGCTTCACGCGACTGTATTTGTCGCAGCTTCACGCGGCATCAACATGTCGCACTTCACCGCGCTACTTTTGCTAAGTCAGCGTTGCTATAAATCCCAATTGCCACTCCTACAAGGAGGAGAGGAACTCCTTCAGACGCCCCATCCCCTCACGAATATTCTCCATCGAACATGCGTAGGAGAACCTCACAAAACCGGGGGCGAAGAATGCTGTTCCGGGGACTGCTGCGACGTACTTCTCTTCGAGCAGCTTTTCGCAGAACTCCATGTCGTCGGGGATCGGGCTCTCCCTTACATCGATAAAGACGTAGAAGGCGCCCTCGGGATCTCTGACCTTGACATAGGGCATATCCCTGATCAAGCCGAGGATGACGCTGCGGCGCTCTTCGAAAGCCTCGCGCATCTTCTCAACGTCTGGATCCGCGTCCTTCACGGCTCCCCAGGCAGCCCACTGGGCAATTGAGGATGCGTTCGACGTCAGGTGTGTCTGAAGTGTGTTCATCTTGGCTATGAGGGCTTTGGGGCCGAGTGCGTAACCGATCCTCCAGCCTGTCATCGCATAGGCTTTGCTTGCCCCGTTGACCAGGATGGTCTTGTCTCTGAGGTCGGGGGCAACGCTCAGTATATTGATGTGATTTGCGGGGGCGTATGCGAGCCTCTCATAGATTTCGTCGAAAATGATCCAGAGATCCCTCTCTCTTGCTATGTCGGCGATCATTTTCAGTGTCTCTTCGCCGTATATCGCCCCTGTGGGGTTTGACGGGGAGTTGATTATCATGCCCACAGTCTTGTCGCTGAGGACGGCTTCGATCGCTTCCTTTGTCGGGATCAGATCTGTCTTTAGGGTATCGACTATTGCTTCCTTTCCTCCCGCAAGGTGTATCTGCTCGACATAGCTTACCCAGGCAGGCGAGAAAAGCAGTACTTCGTCGCCGGGATCGACAAACATCTGGAGTGCCTCGTAGAGGAGCGGTTTTGCTCCGGGTGCGACAAGGACTTCATCTGGGGCGTATTCGAGTCCGAAACGCCTCTTATAGTAGTTGCAGACCTCCTTGCGGAGTTCGATTATCCCTGAGTTCAGAGTGTAGTGTGATTCGCCGCGCTGAATGGCTTCTATCGCCGCTTTCGATGCGCATTCCGGGGAGTTGAAGTCGGGTTCGCCGACACTGAAAGATAATACGGGTTTGCCCTCCGCCTTCATTGCTTTTGCCTTCGCGGAGATGCTGATAGTGGCTGACGGCTGGATCTCGAGTATCCTTTTTGACAGTTTCATTACATTTCCCCCTCTTCAGTTATCCTGCTTACCTGTGATTATACCGTAGGCTCTTTTTCAGTCAATGAAACCGATTTTCGAATAGGCAAATATACATAATTTAGTCGTTTGAGAGCGGCCGCATATGATGATACAATTAACTCATCAGCAATAGTATCATCCACATCACTTCGAATGGAGGAGTTGCCATGGAGGTACGTTTTCTTACACGCAATGTGGAACTGCCGACAGAAGTCAAAGAATACATGGAAAAGAAGGTAGGGAAAATCGAAAAATTCTTTGACAAGATCATTGACACGCAGATCGCACTGAACTTCAAGCGCGGTATGAATGTCGTAGAGATAACCTCCAACGTTAACGGGGTGGTAATGAGGGGCGAGGACTACGCACCCGATCTCAGGAAAGCCTTTGACAAGGCGCTCAAGAACATCGAGCGTCAGGTGAAGAGACACAAGGGCTATCTTACAGACAAGGCAAGGCTGAAGGTACAGGATTTCTCATTCGATATCGACCCGGAGCTCATGCCGCTGAGTCCTGAAAAGGAAGAGGCATCGCGCGATATAGTCAAGACCAAGAGATTCAACGTTGAGGTCATGACCCCGATCGAAGCGACGATGCAGATGGATCTTCTCGGGCACAGTTTCTTTATCTTCAAGAATGACCAGACCGGAGCCATCAACGTCGTTTATCGCAGGGAGGAAGGCGGATACGGCCTGCTTGAGCCGAAGTGATCCCCGGCTGACTGCACGGCGGATGCTGCCGCATCAGAAGCGGTATTTGTGGCAGAAACGATAAGTAGTAATATAGGGGGGCCGAAAGGCCCCTTTTTTCATAAACGATAAACGGAGACTAAAGGTGATAGCTGAGATATGACGGATAAGATCATTGATTCCCTAAACCCGAAACAAAAAGAGGCTGTAGTATACTGCGATGGGCATGAGCTCGTGCTCGCAGGTGCAGGCAGCGGAAAGACAAGGGTCCTTACCTCAAAGATAGCCTATCTCATCGGAGTCCAAAAGGTCGCGCCGTGGAGGATCCTTGCGCTTACCTTTACCAACAAGGCTGCCAAAGAGATGAAGACCAGGGTCGAAAAACTACTCGGGTCCGGTCTCAGGGGCATGGAGGTATCCACCTTCCATGCGTACGGACTCCGTTTCCTCCACAGATATCCGGACGCGCTGACGAAGCTGGGCTATCCGAAAAGCTTTGTGGTCTTTGACAGGGGAGACACGAGGAACGTCATAAAAAAGATACTGACCCAGCTTGACATAGATCCCAGGATAATGGATGTCGGGGGGGCCATGGAACTTATTTCAAAGGTCAAGACGGAATCGAATCCCGTGACAATGGAACCGGCGATCCAGTCCAGATGGCTTCCCTTGTATGAGAAATACAGGCAGCATCTGCTTTCTCAGGGAGCGCTGGACTTTGACGACCTGATGGTCCTGCCCCTGCATATCCTTGCCACAAACAAGGAGGTGCGTGAGCGGGAACGTTCACGTCTGGACTGGATACTGGTCGATGAGTACCAGGATGTGAACAGGCCCCAGTACCTCCTCTTGCGCTGCCTTGTCGATTTCGGAAGAAAGATAATGGTCGTCGGGGACCCGGACCAGTCGATATACGGATGGCGCGGAGCCGACATGAGCATGATCATGAACTTTGCCAATGACTTCAGGGGGGCGAAGATCGTCGTCCTTGACCAGAACTACAGATCTACCGGGAAGATACTTGAAGGTGCCAACGGCGTCATCAAGAGGAACTCTGACAGGCATCCGAAGGACCTATGGACAGCTGCGCCGAGGGGCGAACCGATAAACATATACAGGGCGCGTACGGACATGGATGAATCCGAATGGATCTCAAACCGGATCGAGAGACTGAGGGACGAAGGCTACAGGTACTGCGAGATGGCGGTCCTTTACAGGATGAACGCCCTCAGCCGCGGGATCGAACAGGCGCTTCTCGAAAAAGGTATTTCGTACAGGGTCATTCGCGGGCTTGCATTCTACGAAAGGCTCGAAGTCAAGGATGTCCTTTCGATGCTTCGTCTCGCGGTCAACCCCAGAGACAGCATATCCCTTGCCAGGGTGGCGAACGTTCCGGTCCGCGGTGTAGGGAAAAAGAGCGTCGAATTGCTCTCGGAACAGCTTCAGAAAACTGCCGGGATCGATGCGGCCGATGTCTGGAAGGAGATCGCGGAGACCGGAGGGGGCCTGAAGGGGAAATCGGGCAGCGGGGTCAAAGAACTGGCAAAGAATATGCTTCAGATCCTCGAACTCTCCTCCGATGTCCACGAGGCTGTAAGGTCCGTGCTCTACTCCCAGGGCTACGAGGAATACCTTAAGGCCAACTACACTGAAGACTGGGAGGAGCGGGTCGAGAACGTTCTTGAAATACTCTCCCTGGTCCCGGAGGAAGGGGATATCGCCCAGGTACTCACAGAGATACCCCTCTTCACCGATCAGGACGCAGGGAACGATACTGAGGACAGGGTCAACCTCCTCACGCTCCATGCTGCAAAGGGACTCGAGTTCCCCGTCGTATTCATAATGGGGATGGAGGAGGGCATCTTTCCCAGCGCACGCGCCGTCGATGGGGAGAGCGACCTCTCAGAAGAACGAAGGCTCTGTTACGTTGGCATGACCAGGGCAATGGAGCGGCTCTTCATGAGCGGTTCTGCTTCGAGGCTCCTGTTCGGAGGTGTGCAGAGAAACAGGACATCGAGGTTCATTGGGGAGATCCCAACGAGCTCGACTGAGATAAAAGACGATACAGCCGGAGGCGGTTATTTTGCTGACAGTAGGACTGACAGGAGACGTTGGCGCTGGTAAGAGCACCCTGGCCAGGGTGTGGCAGGAGATGGGGGCAACGGTCATCGATGCCGACAGGGTCGCTCGGGATATGTGGAATGACCCTGCCGTTCAGAAAAAGGCGGCCGAAAGATGGGGCTGCGATTTTTTTGACGGGGATCAGAAGTCTGTTTATGCGAAGATAGCCGCGAAAATTTTTTCCGATGAGGAAGAATATGAGTTTGTCTCAGATCTTCTGCATCCTGCGACCATTTCCACGATAGAAGAGTTTGTAAAAGGCGCCGATGGGTGGGTAGTTGTGGAGATCCCCTTGCTCTTTGAATGCGGACGTCCCGAATGGATGGATATCGTGGTATTCGTTTCGGCGTCCCCGGAAAAACGTGCTGTACGCAACGCTTCGAGGGGATGGGATCCGGATGAGATAAAAAGACGTGAGAGCCGGCTTATGCCTAGAGATGAAAAGATAAGAAGGTCAGACTGGGTCCTGGAGAACTCCGGAACGAAAGAGGAATGGGAAGCCAAGGCCAGGGAGCTTGGGAAGATATTTATGGAAAAGGAAAGATCTTCTAGATCATAATATCTTCAAACCGGCTTATCACAGACCTCTTTTCAAGGGAATAAAGCACAGCCGCGCCTATAGCAGCACCCGGCAGACTGCTTGTCAAAAAAGAGAAAGCGAAGAAAGCAAAGTTCACTGATGCTCCTGTCAGAGGAGCCACCATGGCTGCGCTGACCCATGCACCTATGATGCCTGTCCCGACAGGTTCGGCGAGAGCGGAAAAAAGCTTATGTCTCCCATGCAGGTACTTTCCAGCCATACCAACAAGAAGTGCCCCGAATATGCTTCCGGGAAAAGCGAAAAGGCTTCCTGTGCCCATCATGTTTCTTATCAGGCTAGTAGTGAAGGCTGTTCCCACAGCCCAGAACGGTCCAAGCAAAACACCGGCGATAACGTTTATCGAATGCTGAAAAGGAAAGCATTTGGTTGGCCCCACAGGAATGGAGACAAAAGAGAGAGCCACTCCCGCACCTGCAAGTATCCCTGCAGCAAGGGCTTTTTTGAAAATAGTCATTTTCATGTCTTTGTTTTTGTTCATATCAAACACCTATTGGGTTCATATCAGGATACCGTTATCCTCTTGCGCGTATTTGTTAAGCCAATATGTGACAGGGTTCTTGACGCCCACAATATTCTATCAAAGAATCACAGGTAGTGAGGTCATTATTTGAGTGTGCTTTTCCTTGTTAATGTATAATAACCGGATAGTTATTCCTCTTTTGGGAGTTGTTTTGATTGAAAACGATAGTTCTGCCTGATCTGACCATTGAGACAGAGTGTGATCTTGAAATAACTATGATGGTGCTTGGCGGCAGGAAGCCGGCAACAGGGTGGATGAGATCAGTCGATTTCCACAGTGGAATATGGGCGGTGGACAGCGGTGTGGATCCCTGTTTCGATGCGGGCATCCTGCCGGACAAACTGGTCGGGGACGGAGACAGCGCATCTCCCGAAGCCTGGAAGTGGGCGGCAGACAGCGGGGCGGACGTAAGAAAATTTGACAGGGACAAGGACCTTACCGACTTCCAGATAGCACTCGGCCTTCTTTCCCGGCAGGATGAGGGGAGTGAGAAAGCTCTCTTCGTGACAGGCGGATTTGCGGGGAGGTTCGACCATCTCTGGTCTACGGTCGTCTCTTTCCTGAACTGCGGCGGCGGCATCAGGCCGCTTGGAATGGCCGATGAGAGGGAGGGCATGATCTTTCTGCACGGGCCCGAACGCCTGAAGATCAGCTTCGGAAAGGTGCCCGGCGCCATATCCCTGATATCCTTCACCGGCGAAAGCAGGGGCGTATCGATCAAGGGTGTAAGATGGCCTCTTGATAATGTTGTGCTTAAATACGGCGAACCTTACAGTGTAAGCAACAGGCTCGCCGGCGGAAGAGAGGCCGAAGTTTCGGCAGCGGACGGTACAGTCGGGGTATATTGGGTCTGGGAAGCATAAAGATATTTGTGATTTGCCGCTAAGGGCCTCTTGCCAGTCATGATAAAATACATTTTGTAAAATTTCTGATCGATAGGGATGTGATCATCGGTGTTTTTCGGTGGCGGGAATATTACGGCGCGTCTGGCTGAACTTCTCCTGAGTCTGCCCGCGGTGCTTTGGGCTATAACATTTCACGAATTTTGTCACGGCTATGCCGCAATGAAGCTCGGGGATCCGACAGCCAAGATGGACGGCAGGCTGAGTCTGAACCCGCTGCATCATCTTGATCCGATAGGTGCGCTATGCCTTCTTCTTTTCAGGTTCGGATGGGCGAAGCCGGTTCCCATCAACCCCGGATATTTTAAGCACCCGAGAAGGGATATGGCGCTTGTGAGTCTGGCGGGAGCTGCGGGAAACATACTTACGGCCTTTGTCTGCGCGCAGTTCGTGAAGCTTTTCCCCGTGCTTTTCCAGACCTATGCCGCACAGCAGTTTATACTCATAATGATCTACATGAACGTGGGGCTTGCAGCATTCAACCTTCTGCCGATACCCCCGCTTGACGGGTCGCGTGTACTGTATGTCATGCTCCCATACAAATACCTCAATGTTTATTACACGATGGAAAGATATGGGATGTTTGTCATCGTCGGACTGATGATACTCGGAGTGATCCCTGTCCTCATGAGCCCGCTGATGAGACTTATCCTCAACATAATACTTTAGGTGGTACCGAATAAATGAAGATTTTGCTGACAAACGACGACGGAGTATATTCCATTGGGATACAGACGCTGGCGAAGAGCCTGACAGAAGCAGGACATAATGTCCTTCTTGTGGCTCCGGACAGGGAAAGGAGCGGCTGCGGCCACGCAATGACCATGGACAGGCCGGTGCATCTGAGGAACGTGAACAGGCTCTTCCTGTCTGCAGATTTCACGGCCAAGGCCTGCGACGGTACGCCTACCGACTGCGTAATAATGGCAATAGACGCGATGGGGTTTGAACCAGATATGGTCATATCAGGCATCAACCAGGGACCGAACCTTGGTGACGACCTCACCTACTCCGGCACCGTATGCGCCGCTATGGAGGGCGTGATCTTCGGCTACCCCTCTATAGCGGTATCGCTTGTATCAAGCTCCAAAGACAAGGAACTGCACAATGAGACCGCGGCTGAGATCGTGATGGCCCTCCTTGACTGGACAAAGCAGTCTCCCATCCCCGAGGGGATCCTGTACAACGTCAATGTCCCCAATGTCCCCATCTCGGAGATAAAGGGCGTTCTCGTGACGAGAAAAGGCGTCCGCCGCTACGTCGACAAGATAAGGACGGTAAAGACCCCTAACGGCGGGGAGGCATACTGGATAGGCGGGAACATTGAAGATGACATGTCGGACGGCACCGATGTTTGGGCCGTTGCTAACAATTATGTTTCAGTCACACCTGTCCACATGGAAATGACAAACTTCGAGACTCATAGAGAATGCAAGGAAGCCGGTCTGGAAGCCTATATAGAGACTAAGATCAATAATAATTCAGCAGAACACGAAAAATAAAAGGCAGTTTTTGTTGACATTTATCCAAGACGTGATAAAATACCACACAAGTTTTTAGAAAATACTCGTAAAAGGAGGCTGGAGCTTTGCATTACACCGCTGTCGAACGAGCACGACGTACCCGACGAATCGACCTTGTTGCGCATAACAAATGCGATGACGGGGCCATGGATTCGATTGCTCGGCGACAGAGATAAAGTGCCATCGGCTGAAAGCACTTTTCGCAGGTAGTATCGAAGTTCCCGCACCCCTGAGCAGAACCCGAAGAAAGATCGTTTCGATCAAGTAGGGGGTCCGGCAGTTTTCCGAGAACAAACTAACCAAGTGGGCGCGCTGCGCCAACGAGGGTGGCACCGCGGGTAAATCATACTCGTCCCTCTTCCTTAACGGGAAGAGGGACGAGTTTTTTGTTTGTTTGGGCGAACTGGTGCCCAAAGAAAAAATTTGAATAAATTTATTTGGGAGGAATTCAAAATGATGACAGCAGAAAAAAAAGGCAAGGTAGTATTGGCGTACAGCGGAGGACTTGATACCTCGGTGGCGATCCCCTGGCTCCACGATCAGGGCTACGATGTAGTGACCCTTACGATGAATGTCGGCCAGCAGGCAGACAATCTTGAGGAGATAAAGGCAAAGGCCTATGCGGCTGGAGCAGTGAAGGCCTATGTGGTCGACCTGCGTGAGGCCTTCATCGACACTTTCGTATGGCCGGCACTGAAGGCAAACGCCGTATACCAGGGAGTCTATCCCCTCAACTCCGCGCTTTCGCGTCCGATGATAGCCCAGGCACTTATCTGGTGCGCGGAAAAGGAGGGAGCCGTAGCGGTGGCTCACGGATGTACCGGCAAGGGGCAGGATCAGGTCCGTATAGAAGTTTGCTGCAACGCGCTCAACCCCGATATCGAAGTTCTTGCTCCCGTCCGCGACTGGGGTTTCACAAGGGAAGAAGAGATGGACTACGCCGAAGCCCACAACGTTCCTGTGCCGACGACGCGCAAGAGCCCGTACAGCCTCGACGACAACCTCTGGGGCAGGTCGATCGAGTGCGGTATCCTCGAAGATCCCTGGAACGAGCCGCCCAAGGATGCTTACGCTCTCACAACTGATCCCAAGGAAGCTCCCGACGAAGAGGTGACGGTCGAGATCACATTTGAGGCAGGTATCCCTGTTGCGATAAACGGGGAGAAAATGGGAAGCATAGAACTGATCGACTTTATGAACAAGACCGCAGGAAAAGCCGGGTACGGAAGGATCGACATGGTCGAAGACAGGCTCGTCGGATTCAAGAGCCGCGAAGTTTACGAGTGCCCCGGCGCCCTCGCACTGATGGAAGCCCACAAGAAGCTCGAGACCATCACCCTCTCAAAGGACACTCTCAAGACCAAAAAGGAACTTGAGGTAAGGTTCGCGGAGATGGCATACGAAGGATACTGGTTCTCTCCCCTGATGGAAGCGGTGCAGGCATTCATGGACACCACGCAGAAGGTCGTCAACGGCACTGTGAGGATGAAGTTCTACAAAGGCAACGGGATCGTCAACGGAATGAAGTCTGACTCTTCCGTCTACAGTAAGGCCCTTGCGACATACTCAGCAGGAGACATATTCGACCAGTCAGCATCGGTAGGTTTCATCAAGATCTGGGGCATGCCTATCAAGACATGGAGACAGACGCACAAAGAGAAGAACGTCAATCCGATCGATGCGTTTATTACTGCCAAAGGTAAAGACGCCTTCTAGTAATTGGGATCTATAGCAGCGCTAACTTAGCAAAACTTGCGGAGCCTTCCTTCGACGTATGTCCAATACGCCTTCGGAAGGCTCCGCTGCGCGTTGCGTCGTTATCACTTGCTCTAGATCCCAATTACTGCAATTGGGGCATCTCGTGGCGCTAACTTAGCAAAGCTGGCGGCGAGGTCGTCCGCCGGAGAATTTGCTGAATGGACCATTCAGTGGTGAATTGGCCCTTAGATCATAAATCTTGAATTCTCCGCCTGACGAAGTCAGGCAAATTCTCCGCGATGCGAAGCGAGCAAATTCCCCGGCAGCCGAAGGACGCGAATTCTCCGCGGCATGATCCACGCCGCAATTCCCCGCCCCTGTCTTTTGGAACTTACGATCGCTCCGCTATTGCTCAGCAACGGCTCAGCTGCTCTTATTTCTGCAGTGCCTCCATCGCAAGCCTGATGTGTTCCTCCATCAATCTAACGCATTTGGCTTCGTCGTGCTCCTTGAGGGCTTCAAGGAGCAGGATGTGCTCTTCGAGGCTTGGGTTGTCCGCGAAGTTGAAGAATGATTCGAAGAATATCGTCTGGACATAGGTCCTTGAAAGGATATTCTTCACATATGCCGCCAGCGTCCTGTTGCCTGAAGAATCGGCAATGATCTGGTGGAATGCGTCGTTTACGTTCATGTACAGCTCAAGGTCCTTTTCCTCAAAGGCCTTTCTTTCGTTGTCTATCTGTTCCTGGAGCATGCAGATCTGAAGAGGGGTAATTATGTGCGATGTCTTTCTGATGGCCATTACCTCAAGGTAGCCCCTGACTTCGTAGGTGTCTATTATCTCCTGTTTTGTAGGGGAGACCAGGCAGGCGCCCCATCCGGGCACGATCTGGACAAGCCCCTCGTTCTCCAGCCTTCTCAGCGCTTCCCTTACCGGGGTCCTGCTGACGTTGTACTCTTTGGCAATGGAGATCTCGGGCAGCCTCTGCCCGCTTTTCAGAGTCTTGTCAAAAATGCCTCTGCGGATCCCTTTGTACACAAGATCTGCCGATGTTTTCCCGTGAGTGTTGTTTCTCACCATTTGATCATCCCCGCTTGATTTCCGTATGATAACAATATATACAGTCGTACCTTATTGTGCAAGCAAAATGCTTGACATAAAAATAAGTATCATATATAAAAGGATCAAAACTTGTATTCATTGTATACCATAGCAGGAAATTTTCATATATATTAGAGGAGTGATCTATGTGCTGGATCTCAATAAACTCTGTAATATGAAGGGCAAGACCGCGGTCGTCACGGGTGCCGCATCGGGCATAGGCGCCGGCATCGCGAAGTTTTTTGCTGATGCGGGAGTAAACGTCGTGATGGCTGACATCAACGAAGAACGTGCAGAATGCGTCCGGAGCGAAATACTCTCTGCAGGAAACAATGCTGTTTTTATCAAATGCGATGTCACAAAGGAATCCGACTGCAAAGCTCTTGCTGACACCGTTGCAGAAAAATTCGGCAGGATCGACATACTTGTCAATTGCGCGGGTGTTGCCCGCCGCCGCACAGTGGAAACACTTTCAGAGGAGGACTGGGACCTCGCACTGAATGTGACCCTCAAGAGCGTGTTCCTGATGAGCAAACACGTTGTCCCCTACATGAAGAAGGCCGGCGGAGGAAAGATCGTGAATATCGGTTCGGGATGGGCACTCAAGGGCGGAGACCACGCCGTCTCCTACTGCGCCGCGAAGGGCGGAGTCTGGAACATGACAAGGGCGATGGCTATCGACCATGGTCCCGACAATATAAATGTGAACTGTGTCTGCCCGGGTGACATAGACACACCCATGCTGAAGAGCGAGTGCGAACAGCTCGGCGGAGTGTACGACGAGAAGTACAAGGAAGAGTGCGCGAAGCGGCCGATGGCAAGGTTGGGCAGGCCGTTGGACGTTGCGATGTGTGTGTTCTTCCTTTGCAGCGATATGGCACCATGGGTGACTGGGTCGAGTCTTGTTGTCGATGGCGGCGGCATAGCTTAAAACGGCGATTATACGCGCCATCTGCTTCGTGACCGGCCGGCGTTCGATCCTCGACGTATCATTTATACGCCTCCGGTGCGAACGCCAACCGATCACATCGTATCTGGCACGTCTAATCGCCGTTTTGGTTAAACGGCGAATATATGGGGCATCTGCTTCGTGACCGGCCGGCGTTCGATCCTCGACGTATCATTTATACGCCTCCGGTGCGAACGCCAACCGATCACATCGTATCTGGCACGTCTAATCGCCGTTTTGGTTAAACGGAGGATTGTCAGGCAGAAAAGACATAGAACATAAAGATTTGTAAAAAGATGAACAGTAAAAAATTCTAGATTTGGAGGGATAGGAGATGGGGAAGAGGGTTTACCCTTATATTCCGAATTCGGTGCCTGAAGTTCAGGAGGAAATGCTGAAGTATATCGGGGCCGGATCGATCGAGGATCTTATAGCGGACATCCCGGAAGAGGTCAGGATGAAGAAACCGATGGAGCTTCCCGAACCTTACGAGGACGAAGCGGGCCTTTACAGGCATGTGAACGGCATCCTTAACAAAAACGTTACTGCTGAGGAGCTTCGCTGCTTCCTTGGAGCAGGCTGCTATGACCATTATGTGCCGGCAGTGGTCGATGAGGTCATCAACAGGTCGGAGTTCCTGACGGCGTATGCCGGTGAGCCTTATGAGGATCACGGCCGTTTCCAGGCGCTCTTTGAATATCAGTCGATGATGGCCGAGCTGCTCGATTTTGACGTCTGCAACGTTCCGAACTACGACGGGAGCCAGGCATGCGGCACTGCGCTCAGAATGGCGACAAGGATAACGAAGAGGAAAGAGGTCCTGATACCCAGGAACCTGAATCCTGATGTTCTCAGGGTCGTCGAGACCTATCTGCAGCCGGATGTGAAGATTATCAACGTTGACTACAACGCGAAAACAGGACGCATCTGCCTCGACAGCCTGAAGGCGAAGCTTACGGACAAGGCAGCGGCGGTGCTGGTCATGAATCCAAATTTCTTTGGGATCATAGAGGAAAAGGCCGGGGAGATAGCGGATATGGCGCACAAGGTCGGAGCACTGATGGTCGCATACGTTGACCCCTCAACGCTCGGCGTGCTCACGCCGCCGAGCCGCTACGGGGCGGATATAGCCTGCGGTGACATCCAGCCTCTCGGCATCCACATGAACTACGGGGGCGGAGTCGCAGGTTTTGTCGCAACGAGCGAAAAGCCTGAGATCGTAGAGGAATATCCTTCGAGGCTGTTCGGGATCGCACCGACGAGCGAGGGCGAGTGGGGTTTCGGCGATGTCCTTTGGGAGCGTACCTCCTTTGCAAACAGGGACTGCGCCAAGGAATTTGTCGGTACACACGCAGCACTCTGGGGCATAGCAGCCGGCGTCTATCTTGCCTCAATGGGGCCTCAGGGTATGAAGGAACTTGGCGAGGCCGTACTGCAGCGCCAGATCTGCCTGAAAAAAGTTCTTAAAGATGTCAAAGGAATAAAACTCGACCGTTTCTCGGGAACGCCCTTCCAGGAGATAGTCGTTGATTTCAGCGGCACAGGCAAGAGCGTCTGCGAGATAAACGAAAAACTTCTTGAGAAGGGTATTCTTGGCGGTTATGACCTCGGCAGATCCTTCCCTGAACTTGAAGGATGCGCCCTTCTCTGCGTCACGGAGCAGACTTCCATGGAAGACATCGGGGCTCTGTCTGATGCGCTGAACGGGATACTGAGATAAGGAGGGGCCTTTGATGGACAGCTTGACCAGAATGAAAAGATTTCGCCAGGCCAGGTGGAACGAACCGATAATATACGAACTCAGCGAACCGGGACAGCGTGGAGTCCTTGTTCCGGGACCGTGCTGCGGCTGCGTCTCAAAAGAGGAGGCCATCGGGACTCTTCCCGGCGGGATGGTAAGGAATGATACGGCAAATCTCCCGGAGATCGCACAGCTTCAGCTTGTGAGACATTACAACCATCTTTCCCAGGAGAATATCGGAGTTGACGGCAATATCGACATCGGCCAGGGAACGTGCACGATGAAGTACAGCCCGAAAGTGCACGAACGCCTTGCCGGATCGCCCAAGATGCTGCACATGCATCCGCTTCAGCCCGAAAAGACGGCTCAGGGCGTACTTGAGATCATGTACAAAACCGGAGAGCTTTTCAAAGCCATCTCAGGTCTCGACGTATTCAGCGTACAGCCCGGCGGCGGGTCGCACGGTGTCCTGGCCCTTGCTTCGATAGTGAGGGCATATTGGCGTGACAGGGGTGAAGAGGCGAAACGCGACGAAGTGATAACGACCCTCTTTTCACACCCGGCGGACGCAGCTGTACCGATAGTCAAGGGATACAAGGTAACGATCATCCAGCCCGACTCAGAAGGATATCCGGATATCGAAGCCTTCAAGGCCGCGCTTTCGGACAGGACGGCCGCTATATTCTTCACCAACCCTGAAGACACCGGGATCTTCAACGTCAGGATAAAGGAGTTCACAAGGCTTGCCCACGAAAAGGGAGCTCTCTGCTGCTATGACCAGGCCAACGCGAACGGCCTGCTGGGGATCACAAGGACTGCGGAAGCGGACTTTGACATGTCGTTCTTCAATCTCCACAAGACATTTTCGGCCCCACACGGATGCGGCGGGCCCGCGACGGGAATGGTCGCGGCAAGGAAAGAGCTCCGTCCCTACATGCCCGTCCCGCTTGTCGAGCACTGCCCCGAAAAGGGATACTACCTTGACTTTGACCTGCCAAAATCATGCGGGAAGATCAAATCCTTCTGGGGAGTCATCCCTGTGGTGCTGAAAGCCTATTCGTGGATAATGACCCTCGGTGCCGAAGGTCTCGAGGAAGTCTCACGGGTGGCCATACTTAACAACAACTACTGCATGAAGAAGATCCTTGCCATAAAGGGTGCTTCGATGAGTTTTCCGAACCACCCCTCACGCATCGAGCAGGTCCGTTACAGCTGGGAGAAGCTCAAGGAAGATACCGGGTTCGGAACGGCGGACGTACAGCGCTGCATAGCTGACTTCGGCACCCATTACTGGTCCAGCCATGAGCCGTTCGTAATACCGGAACCGTTCACGATCGAACCAAGCGAATCCTATTCCAAAAAGGACATCGACGATTACTGCGCAGTCCTTGAAGAGATATCCAGGATGTGCTACGAGGAGCCCGAAGCGGTCAGACACGCACCGACAGACAGCACGGTACATCACATCGACCACGACTACTTCGATGATCCTGCGAAATATGCAATAACCTGGCGCTCTTACAACAAAAAGTACAAAGGGTACTTTGAGCCTAAATAACATGAAGATCGGTTTCCTCATCAACCCTGTTGCAGGTATGGGGGGAAAAGTTGCTCTAAAAGGCACCGACGGAGAAGACATCCTCCGTCGGGCCATAGAGCTTGGCGCGGTCCCTGCTGCAAACGGCAGAGCAAAGGCCGCGCTTGCCGTATTCAGGGAAGCCTCTTCAGGTCATTGTTTTTATGCTCCTGCAGGCGAGATGGGTGGAAAGCTGCTTTTTGAAAGCGGACCGGAGCCAGTGATAATATGTGACCCTGCTGAAAAGACGACCGCCGATGATACGAAAAAAGCTGTGTCCATCATGCTTGAGGCCGGAGTCGAGGCGATAGTCTTTGTGGGCGGCGACGGCACTGCGCGTGATATATGTTCTGTGGTAGGCGACAAGATCCCAGTCATAGGCATACCTGCAGGAGTGAAGATCCATTCAGCCGTATATGCGAAAAGGCCAAAGGATGCAGGAATGCTGGTAAAAAATCTTCTCCTGGGTAAGGTCAAAAGATTCACTCTTGCGGAGGTAATGGACCTTGACGAGGATGCCTTTCGCAATAACGTAGTCAGGGCCAGGCTTTACGGATACATGAAGGTCCCTGATGACAGGGAGTTCATGCAGGACAGGAAGTCAGGAAGCTCATTGTCCGATGATTCCGAAAGGCTTGATATTGCTGCCTATGTGATCAAAAACATGCATGAAGACGAGATATATCTTATAGGGTCGGGAAGCACTACATACTCCATTAAAGAGTCCGTCGGCACAGAGGGTACCCTGCTCGGTGTGGATGCCGTCGTAAACAGGGCGTTCACCGGAAAAGACATGACTGAGAGTGAGATCAGAAACGCGCTTTCAGGTTTTGAAAAAAACAAGCGTCATCTGGTCATCACAGTCATCGGAGGCCAGGGCCATATATTCGGAAGGGGCAACCAGCAGCTCAGCCCCGATGTGATAAGGATGATCCCAAGAGAAAACATTACGGTCATCGCAAACGCTTCGAAGATGGCCGCCCTTTTTGGAAAGTCACTCATTGCAGATACGGGCGATCCCGTGCTGGACGAGGAACTGAAGGGCTATATCCCCGTCATCACAGGTTTCGGCAAAAAGGTAATGCTAAAAGTAGGATAAGATCCGTTTTCTAAAAATACGAAGATAGATACATAAAAGGGGGTCGTTTGATGGGAAAGTACTGTGAACTGAAAGATAAGAGGGTGATGGTCACGGGCGCTGCGAGCGGCATCGGCCTGGCAACTGCGCAGAGGTTTGCCGCCGAGGGAGCGAAGGTCTTTGTCGTCGACTGCAACAGGGATGCCCTTGCAAAAGCTATGGAGGACAACCCTTCATTTGCCGGTTCGGGCGTATGCGATGTCAGCAGGGAAGAGGATGTCGTCTCAGTCTTCGAAAAGATGGACAGGGAACTTGGCGGTATCGATGTCCTTATATCCAATGCCGGCATAAGCATCAGGAAGGATTTTGTTGACATCACCTACGAACAGTGGCGGAAGGTCATCGACATCAACCTCAACGGCATGTTCCTCTGCTCGCGTGAAGCTGCCAGAAAAATGAAGGCGCAGAAAAGCGGTGTCATCCTAATGACCGCATCTACCAACGGGACGGAGGGCCACCGCTGGTACACCGACTACAACGCATCCAAGGCAGGAGTCATCCTGCTCACAAAGAGCATGGCTCTGGAGCTTGCCCCCGACGTGAGGGTCAACTGCGTCTGCCCGGGATATGTCCTGACTCCGATGCAGAGGGCCGAGTACACGGACGAGATGCTCGCAAAGGTGAACGAAGGCATTCCGATGAAGCGTCATGCCGAACCTGAGGAGATAGGCGCTCTCTATGCATTCCTTGCTTCCGACGACGCAAAATACATCACTGGCGCCGACATAAGGATCGACGGGGGAGAGACAGCCGGACTTTATTAATGGCGGAACTGCCGGAAAACCATCGGCGAGCGATAGGCAAGCGTAGGCAAGATACCGTCTCAGCTGTCAAGTATAAAAGTAAACTTTGTTCCTTGTCTTTTTAAAGTAATAATCCATCTTGCGGCCGCCGGTGCTTTCCCGGCAGTCCGGTGATCTTATTAGTGCGGAGCACAAAAAAGAAGCTGCGTGAAATCCTAAGATTCCACACAGCCTCTTTT
>Ga0209510_1001115_pt1 | contig 31846 bp, 30 predicted proteins | sample BiotimSIPDNA_FD_185749 | JGI IMG/M metagenome (GOLD analysis project Ga0209510, IMG submission 185749) | Anaerobic biogas reactor microbial communites from Washington, USA - Biogas_R1 time_0 SIP DNA (SPAdes) (version 2) | ecosystem: Engineered > Bioreactor > Anaerobic > Unclassified | place...
TGATATAGGCGGCATTAATATACCGCGGTTCAAGATCCTCCGGGATCAAAAACGGAAGTTTCGGAGGTTCGGGCATGGTTAGAACGGGATGTCGTCGTCATCGACCGTGTCGCTGCTGTCCTGACCTGTCTCGCCGCGGGAAGAGAGGAAGCGAACGGTGTCTGCGAAGACTTCATAGCTGCTGCCCCAGGTGCCGTCTTTCTTCTGGAATACCTGCGGTCCGCCGGTGTTGGCGTCCGGGCGCAGACGTCCTTCCACAAGGACTTTTGAGCCTTTGGTCAGATATTGGTTGCAGCTTTCAGCCTGCTTTCCCCAAACGGAAACGCGGAACCATGCGGTTTCTTCCTTTTCACCATAACGGCGGCTGGCTGCCACGGAAAAAGTGGTCACGGCTTTGCCATCGGGGGTATAGCGCATCTCCGGATCTCTGCCAAGATTGCCTATAATAATGAGTTTTTGGTACATGGGAAATCCTTTCGTGTGTCGGTAATTTTAATCTCATGCGCAATAAGCGTTTGTCCAATTTTACACCATTCTGCTCCATATACCGCAAAAAACCTAAACTCAAGGAAATCAAACCAGACAGATAGCACATTTATAAGGTATGATAAATATGACCCCATAATCGACAGGAGCTGCGTATGTGCGACACAATTGGACTGCTAACTTCACCAAAAGCCCTCTTTGCCAAGAATAGCGATCGCTCTCCCAACGAGCCGCAGGTCGCTGAGTTTTACCCCGCCGAGGATCACAGCCCCGACAAACTCCTTAAAACTACCTACATCACTATTCCGCAGGTTGCCCATACCCACGCGCTGCTGCTCTCGCGCCCGACCTGGCTTTGGGGCGGTGAAATGGGCGTGAATGAATTCGGCGTGTGCATCGGCAACGAAGCTGTTTTTACCAAGGGCAAATACGCCAAAACTGGTCTGACTGGCATGGATCTGCTGCGTCTTGGTCTGGAACGCGGCAAGAGTGCCGCGGAAGCCCGCGATGTGATCATCAAACTTTTAGAAGAACACGGGCAGGGTGGGAACTGCGGGTTTGATCATACCTTCTTTTATGACAACTCCTTCCTCATCATGGACCGTGAGGAGCTTTTTGTTCTCGAAACCGCAGGACGGGATTGGGTATACAAGCAGATGCAGCGGGCGAGCATCTCCAACCGCCTGACCATCCGGTCGGACGGGGATGCTTACAGCGCGGGAGAAGCCATCGATTTCCGTAGAACCCACCTCGAACCGCTCTATTCTCACTTTTCGGGTTCGGCTGACAGACTGGCGCAAACCAGCGCCTGCCTGGCGGATGCCAAAAACGCCGCGGATTTGATGGGCGCGCTGCGCCTGCACCGTGAAGATGTGCAAAACCCGCTAACGCAGGGCAGCGTTGCCAGCCCCTGCATGCACGCCGGCGGAATTGTTGGCGATCACAGCACCGCCAGCATGATCGTGGAACTGGGGGAGCAAATTCGCGTCTGGCTCACGGGTAGCTCCACTCCCTGCATCTCTCTGTTCAAACCATGGGTGTTCGGCGCTGAGCTCACTGCTCCCGTTTTTGCCGCCAATGATCCGACCGCTGAGCAGGACTGGCTCGCGCGTGAAGCCTTTCACCGTCAAGCTATTGGGCGCGCCCTGCCCAAAGAATTCTATGCTGAACGCGACCAACTGGAAGCAGACTGGATAGCCGCAGCGGATAATTCCGATGAAGAGAACCTTGCCAGCCTGACCCGCCGTGCCGCTGCCGAAGAAAGCGCTTTTTATGAACGCTGGACCAGCCAACTGACCTCCCTGCCCATCAGCGGCAAACGCGGGTTTCATCGATACTGGCAGCGAAAAAACGCAGCCCTTGGCAACAGAAGCAAATGATCTTATCTCATTCCTCTTATGACCTGGCTTTCCAGGAAAGCTTGACGCAAATTGACGAATCAGGATATACTTCAGCTCCGCCGGGGTGTAGCGCAGTCGGCTAGCGCGCTGCGTTTGGGACGCAGAGGTCGACGGTTCGAGTCCGCCCACCCCGACTTTTTCAAGCTCAGAAAAGCGATTTACTTGTGAGTACGCCCTTTCTTTCTCTTATCATCCCCGCCCACAACGAAGCCGAGCGCCTGCCAGCTTCTCTGGAAGCAGTTCACAGTTTTATCTCAACCTTTCCCTTCGACATGGAAGTGATCGTCGTCGAGAACAACAGCCATGATGCCACCGCGGAGATCGTAAGGGAGTGGATGCAGGTGATGCCGCAGCTCCGCCTGATCAGCCTCCCGCAGCCGGGCAAGGGCAACGCCATCCGTACCGGGATGCTGGCAGCCAGGGGGGATTATCGCTTCATGGCAGATGCGGACTTCTCGATGCCGGTCGAGGAGATCCGCAAGTTTCTGCCCGAAGACAAGCCGCTCGCGCCGGTCGCCATCGCGTCGCGCGAGGCGCCTGGATCGAAACGGATTGGGGAGCCGTTCTACCGTCACTTTATCGGACGCGCCTACAACATGCTGGTACGCCTGCTCCTCCTGCCCCGCCTGCAAGACACGCAATGCGGCTTCAAATGTTTCAGCGCCGAAGCTGCCGCGGCAATCTTCCCGCTCCAGAGGCTTGAAGGCTGGAGTTTTGACGTGGAAGTGCTGACGATTGCCCGGCAGTTGGGGTTTGAGATCGTAGAAGTACCCATCACCTGGGTCTACCAACCCGGTTCGCGGCTGCATTTGATACGGGATAGCTTCCAGATGGCAAAAGACCTTGTTGCTATCCGGCGCGCCAGTAAAAAAGGCTTGTATCGTGCCCCGAAAGCTTGATCCCAGCCTGATTCCACCTTTTCCCACTCTTGCTTACGAAAAAAGCATTACCAAAAATAGCTGCGTTTTAATTGCCGGTTTGGATGAGGCTGGACGCGGAGCATTGGCGGGTCCGCTTTGCGGCGCGGCTGTGATTCTGCCAGTGGAGAAGGAGGGGCTTGTTGAAACCCTGATGAGCGTGCGCGACTCAAAGCAGATGAGCGCCATCGAACGGGAACTCAGCGCCGAAGTGATCCGGAGGAACGCGTTGGATTGGGCGGTTGCCTGGGTGGAAGCGGAAGAAATCGACGCGCTCGGCATGAGCAGAGCCGGCCAGTTGGTGTTTGAGCGCGTTGTCGAAGGTTTGGGAACCCGTCCCGGACATTTGTTGTTGGACTATTTCAGGCTGCCTGGAGTGAAGCTGCCCCAGACTTCGCTGGTCAAGGGCGATCAACGCTCGCTGACAATCGCCTGTGCCTCTGTGCTGGCGAAAACCGCCCGGGACGCACGCATGCGCTCTCTGGCAGAGGGGGAGGATCCCTACGGCTTCGTGCATAACAAAGGCTACGGCACGGAGGATCACCTGCGCGCGATCGAAGCGCACGGGCTCAGCCCTCACCACCGTCGTAGTTTTTGTGAACACTTGCTGCAGGGCAGGCTTTTTGATTGATTTTTCAAGCGATAAGTTAATTTACCTTAATCCAGAACAAAAAAACCTAACTAAAAGATGAAAGACTCGTTTCGGGCGGGATTGGAAGCACTTCGCGACTCATCATGCGGAGAACCCGGCGCGCTTCCAATCCACCAACAAACCCTCAATCAATTAAGAAAAATGCCACTTGGAACTCTGTCGAAGGCGGATTGAGGGCACGATATGTTCGTCAGTCATATTGTTCACGACGCCCTCAATCGCGCCTACGCTGGAAACATTCAATAAACAAAATCCTGGTTGAGGCATGATAAAATTGATACATCAGTTCGAAGGAGCGTATTATGACCTACCACGTTGCCCCAGATTTCTCTCGCGAAGAACAAATCCGAGGTCTGATTGAGCAGATCAGCGCCTATATTGAGCATTTCCACCACGGATCAGTTGAGTTGATCAGCGTTGAAGGCGATACGATCCGGGTGCGGCTTGGCGGCGCTTGCGCTGATTGCGAGCTTTCCACTCAGACTCTGCAGGGATGGGTCGCTGGTACCATTCGCCAATTCTTCCCCGAAGTCACCGTCATCGCGGCTGAATAACCCCAATCCAAACGCAGAATCGCTTAATTCCGCGCAAAACAGACTCTCTTTAACCTAATTCCCGGTAAGTAGGCACGCTCGGCGCAAAAATTTCTCGCTGGACGGTTTCCAGCAGAGTCTCCCCTTTCAGATCCTCCACGGTATAGCAAACCGCATTCATCTTGTTCGCAAGGTCTTGCGCCAGACCGCTATCGAATACTTTCTGCTCCATATTGATGACCACACTGTGGATATTCTCATTGGCAAACATCCCCGCCAGCTCAGTGACTTCCTCCGCCACCAGCCTCCCAGGGAGGAGCGGTACATTACCGGCGCCATCCGTCAGCACAATCAGGAGGGGCTGCACATCCGGATGGAGGATCTTCTCGCGCTTGATGACCTCATATGCCATCTGAAGCCCGGCAGCCAAAGGCGTCTTTCCGCCGACCGGGATGTTTTCGAGCGCGCGCTGCGCCAGCAGCACCGAGTTGGTTGGCGCGAGCACCAGGGTGGCTCGGTCTTTTTGGAAGACCACCAAGCCCACACGGTCGCGCCGCTGATAGGCGTCTGTGATCAGGGAGAGAATCGCCCCCTTGGTCGCCTTCATCCGCTCAGAAACTGCCATCGACCATGAGCCGTCCACGAGAAACAGAATCAGGTTGGCAGTCTTCCGCACCCGGATCTTTTTTTGGAAATCATCCGCCCGGATGGCGAAAGCCACATCGCGTTCGGTGCGCAAGGCTTCGCGCTGTTGCTGGAAAGGCGCGGCGGCACGGATGGTCGCGTCGAAGGCCACATCGGAAGTATCCTTGGGGGCTGACTGCGCCTGGATGTAACGACCGCGTTTGGTTTTGGATCGGGTTTGGGAACGCCTGCCGCCCTGCTTGCGCACCATCTCGTCCAGGGGCGTGTCCAGTTGGCGCGGTTCAAAGGTCTCGCCGGGCTTCACAACCTTGCCGCCCTCCCACCATTGGGCGTTGATTTCGGTAAAAATCTGCTGCTGGGCTTCTCCGACAACGGGGAGCTCATCCTCCGCGTGATCGTCTACGGAGTCACTGTCTTCCGGGGGTCCGTCAGTTTTTTTTTAGATTCATCAGCGGTTTCGGTCGTTTCTTCCTCACCACTGCCGACAATGGTGGTCTGCATTTTCAGATCAGCGAGTTTGGAATCGAGCGCTTCCAAGCCCACACTGCTCTTGCGGAAAGGTCCGGCTTTTACGCGGTGCGGCAGCGCCAATTCGGCAGCCATGGCGATATCCCGCGGGGTGATGCGCGTGCGCCCCTCAAAAGCAGCCTGCGCGCGGGCGGCTTTCAGGATCACCAGATCCGAGCGGTGACCGTCCACCTCCATCTCAGAGGTCAGGTCTGCTATGATCAGGAGGTCCCGCTGGGTATAGCGGACCTCGTCCACTAATTTGCGCGCCATTTCGATCTGCCGGGAGAGTTCCTGCTCCTTCGGAAGCCAGGCGTCGCGGAAGGCTTCGGGATCGGTCTCAAAGGCGATATTGCGGCGCATGATCTCCACCCTCTGGGCTTTGTCCAGGATGCCGCGGATCTCGACCGAGAACGCGAAACGGTCCAAGAGCTGCGGGCGCAGGTCGCCTTCTTCGGGGTTCATCGTCCCAACGAGGATGAAACGCGCGGGATGGCTGAAGGAGATGCCCTCCCTCTCGACCATGTTTATGCCCATCGCGGCGGAGTCGAGCAGGATATCCACAACGTGATCATCCAACAGGTTGACTTCGTCGATATAAAGCAAACCGCGGTTTGCGGCAGCCAGCACGCCCGGCTCGAAATGGCGCTCGCCTTTTTGAATCGCGCGTTCGATATCCAGCGTGCCGACCACGCGGTCCTCTGTGGCTGAAACGGGCAGATCGATAAAGGGCGTTTCGTGAACTTCCACAGGCAGCGGGTCTTCTCCAGCGACAAAGCGCTCCCGGCACTCCGTGCACCAGGAAGCGGGTTTGGCGGGATCGCAGCCGAAACGGCAGCCGCTAACGGCGTTCATCGGCGGCAGCAATGCCGCGAGCGCGCGCGCCGCAGTGGACTTGGCGGTGCCGCGTTCGCCGCGGATGAGCACGCCGCCAATGCGGGGATCGACCGCGTTGAGGATCAGCGAGCGGAGCATGCGCTCCTGCCCGACAACTGCTGTGAAAGGAAAAATTACCCGTTCGGTCATATATGTCTCCTGCAAGGTTCGATTATAGCATGCCAGACCGCGCCGCAATGGGCAGTATCCAATCCTGTGTTTTTTCGATTTGTCGCGCTCCTGAGGACCTTCTCCGGTTGCAACGCGCCAAATCGGCGCGAAAAGTGGGCTGATCGTGCCAATTTCGCCCTTTTTGAGAGTTCCTGATAGTTTCTATTGGCTAAACTGGTACCTGAACGTTGGAATAAGGAGATTGTTTATGGAAGTACCGCGCCACTGGCGTTTGAACAAACAGAGATACGCGCTGCAGGGTGAAGTTTGCCCGCACTGCGATGCAAAAATTTTTCCACCCCGCGACGTCTGCCCGGAATGTGGCGGCGAAGCCAAAACACCCTTCACCTTCAGCGGTCAGGGCGAGGTGTATTCCTTCACAAACTACAGCAATGCTCCCGCTGGCTTTGAGGAGCAAGCTCCCTACACGATTGCCATGGTCAAATTGAATGAGGGTCCGGTTGTGACCGCCCAACTGACCGACCTCGGCGCTGAGCCCGTGCGCATCGGCATGCCAGTCGAGATGGTCACGCGCAAGATTCGCAATGATGGCAGTGACCGCGGCATGATCGTCTACGGCTACAAGTTCCGCCCGGTGATGCAGGGGTAACCAAAGATACCCAGCATTTGCATAAAAACCCCTTCCAGCCGGAGGGGTTTTTATATGCATCCTTAAGGAAACCAAGGCAAAACCATTCTGCCAACATAAAAAGAAGAAGATATAACACGTGGCTCTTGTACTCCACGATTCGAATAGCCGCTCTCTCAGCTCTGGTTAACCGGTTGTTAACAACTGTAGTAGAATAGGTATCCCTGAAGAAATGAGTAGATGATGAATGAGATACCTCTTTACGAAATTTTTATTCGCCTGACGGCAGCCCTGATTGCCGGCGGCGCCATTGGATTTGAACGGGAGCGCGACAGCCAACCCGCCGGCTTGCGCACGCATATGATCCTCGCTCTGGGCGCCGCCCTCGTCACGATCCTCTCTATCACCATGGGCGCCAGGTACAATTCGGACCCGGCGCGCTTGGCGGCACAGGTGGTTTCGGGTATCGGCTTCCTTGGAGCCGGCGCCATCCTGCGTTTTGGGTTCAACGTCAAAGGTCTCACCACCGCCTCCACGCTTTGGACCACCGCCATGATTGGTCTGGTGATTGGGTATGGCTTCTACCTGGTGGCAGGTTTTGCGGTGCTTATCATGCTTATCGTCCTGACCCTCGTGGAGCGTTTCGAAAAGAAGTTTGTGCGGGTCAATGTCATTCGCACGGTCGTGGTCGAGGTCCAGGACCGCGAGGGTATTCTCCGCGAGGTGCGAAAGACTATGACAAAAATCGCGGATGCTATTATAGTGTTCAATGTTCAAAAAAGCGTCAAAAACAAGTATATGCGCCTTGAGATCATCGCGCGCTTTAACCGCAGCGAAAAGATTGAGGACTTGGTAGAGGTTATCACTTCCATTAATGGCGTCAGAAGCATAAAAATCGAGTAACCCCGCGCAATCAAGGGGGAGATTGATGTATACTTTTTACTACCATGCCAGCCCTGAAAACCCTTCTGGCAAGCTATGACCTTGCATTCCTGCGCGATATCGCAGAGCTCTGGGGAATTGAACTCCAGGCATCCGAACGCCGCTCCGTTCTGATGGAACTCGCCTCAGCGATGAGCTCCAGACAGCTTTTTGAGGAGGTTTTCGGATCCCTGCCGCCGCAGGCGGCAGGTGCGCTTATTGGGTTGAAAGCGCTTGATGGGAAGATGCCATGGCAGGCTTTTGAACACGCCCAGGGCGAGCTCCGCCCAATGGGTCCGGCGCGCCGAAAACGCGAAAAGCCGCACCGTTTCCCGCAGAACACCGCCGAGCGGCTCTGGTATCAGGGCTTTGTCGGCAGAGCGGTTTTGCAAGAGAACGAAACCTTGAGAGAATTCGCCTTCATCCCCGAGGAATTCCTCGAGCTTCTGCCGGATTCCCCCCGTGATGAAGACCTGCCTCCCCGTCAACTGCCAGCTTGGGCGGAGGCGAAAGTTATCGCAAACCCTGCGCATGGCGACCGCGTTTTGGATGACCTCTGCACGCTTTTTGCCGCTCTGCGCATGGACATGCTGGAGCAATTGCCGCGCATGAGCGGGATCCAAACCAGCTATTGGCAGTTTCTGCTCATCCTGTCGAAATCGCTCGACCTGCTCGACGAACACCAGCAGCCCAAAGAAAACGCGCGCGTCTTCCTCGGGAAACCCCGCTCAGAAGCCCTCCGCTGGCTGGCGCAAAGCTGGGCGAATTCCCATGCTTTTGACGAATTGCGCATGGCTCCGAGCTTGCGCTGCGAGGGTACCTGGCAGCATGATACTATCGCCCCCAGACGCAAAATCCTCGAATGGCTGAATGCCCTCCCAAACCTGACCTGGTTCAAGGTTGAGGACTTCGTGGATGATGTCTTCCGGCAACAGGCGGACTTTTTACGAAGCGGCGCGGATTACAACACCTGGATCATCAGCACCAGCGACGCCTCCGCCCGTCTGCTGCACAGCTTCGAGCACTGGCGGGACGTGGAGGGGCAGTATATTCGCTTCCTTATCGCGGAAGTACTCGTCTACCTGGGCATGGTGCGCACAGGGAAGCTCCTCAACCAGTCAGAAGACCTGGTTTTCCAGGTTTCACCGGGATTTTCCGGGCTGCTTAGCCCTGATGGCTCGCTGGAACTGCCGGAAGAGGCCCAACCGGTTTTGGTGGGCAGGGATGGGAAGCTTGAGATGACCCCACTCGTGCCGCGGATCGCTCGCTACCAGCTCGCGCGCTTTGCCGAATGGCACACGCTGCAGGCGGACCGATACGTCTTCCAGCTCACGCCGGCTTCGCTTCAGGCTGCCGGGGAGCAGGGGCTTGAGCTCAAACATCTGCGGGCTTTGCTGCGCAAGTATGGCAAACCGGGCATCCCACCCGCGCTGCAAAAGGCTCTCGCCCGGTGGGAAAAGAACGGCTTGGAAGCCCGCATGGAGCCGCTGATGGTCCTGCGGCTGACGGAACCCTCCCTGCTCGAAAAACTGCGTGAGTCAAAGGCTTCTTCCTGCCTTGGCGAAGTGCTGGGTCCGGCGGCGGTCCTGGTGAAACCGGGCTGCGAGGGAAGAGTGCGAGCCGCGTTGCACGACCTGGGCATCCTGACAGATATTCCAGAAGGGAAAGAATGACGCCAAACAAGCCGGGCTTTTTTGAAAGGGCTTTGCGCTTCAGCTTTCTGATCGCCAGCGCAGCAGGCTTCTTTCGCGTTTATGGCGCCATTGTTTACAGGGCGGAAATCCTGGAGTTCAGCCGCAGAGCCTGGCTGCCTGCTTTCCTCATAGCGGCAGGCGGCTTAATGGGGCTTTTTAGTCTATGCGTCTGGCTACTGCTCAAACTCAAGCCCAAGCCGCCTGCATGGCTGCCTTGGGCAGGCGTGCTTGTAAGTATCGCAGCCTACTGGTCCGAAAGACTCTTCCTCTGGGCGCCCGCCCAGCGGAATGTAAACACGCTATGGATGATTGGCGTGCATCTCGTCTGGCTGCTCCTGGCTGCGGCGAGCTGCCTGCAAACGAAACGGAGACTGAATGAACACGACTAACCGGGAAATGGAAGTCAAATTCCTTATCGCAGACCTGCCTGCCCTGCTCAAAAAAATGGAAGGCTTCGGTGCAAAAACTCTGCGACCGCGCATGCTCGAAGTGAACCTGCGCTTCGACACGCCCGATATGCGCCTGCGCTCTCGCGCGGAGGTGCTGCGTTTGAGGCAGGACGACCAGACTATCCTGACCTTTAAGGGTCCGGGTGAGATTGTGGATGGAGTCATTTCGCGCCAGGAATTGGAGGTGAGCGCCAGCGATTTTCAGACCACCCGCGCAATCCTCGAGGGACTCGGTTTCCAAGTGTTCATGACTTATGAGAAATTCCGCCAGAATTACCGATTAAACGGATTAGTGGCATCCGTTGACGAACTGCCCTACGGCAACTTCATCGAGCTGGAAGGCAGCAGTCCGGAGCATGTCTGCGGTACAGCCGCCTTGTTGGGCTTGGATTGGGAGCAGCGCATCAACGTCAGTTACACAGCGCTGCTGGAAATTTTCAACCAAAAAACCGGTCACACCTTTCGCGATCTCAGCTTTGAGGCTTTTGAGGGTCTGCGCGTGCTGCCTGAGCAGCTCGGTCTGGCTTTTGGCGACCTGGTTGCCTGAACAGAACTACCAGGTCTCAGCGCGGACGATCTCGCTCATCGCTTTGCGTGGTCTCGCGGCTGGCTGCTCAGCAGGATAGCCAAGCGGGATAACGCCCAAAACATATTTGTCATCCGGAATACCCAAAACCGGACGGATTTCCGCCTGATCGAAAAAACCCACCCAGCACGTGCCCAAGCCCTGTGCGTACGCTTCGAGCAGCATGCTGCCGACGGCAATCGCCGTGTCGCGAATGGCACACTTGAGGTCCAGGTGAGGACTATTTTCGTCCAGGTATAACCCCGGCTCCACTTCCACGCGGGCGGCGATATCCGCCACTGCAATGATGAAAGCTGGCGCCGTCATCATCCAGGTTTGATTGTGGCAAACCTCCATAACCGCCTGCCGCTGCTGCGCACTTTGGATCACAATAAACTGCCAGGGCTGCTTGTTGTTGCCTGAAGGCGATAACCTGCCAGCCTCCAACACTGCCCGCAACTTCTCCGGACTCACCGGTTCGGGGAGATACTTTCGAATGCTTCTGCGATGCTGTATCGATTCAATCATTTTCACCTTCCTTTTTATTAGTTTAGCCTATTTATAAAATGTGAACGAACTCAGTATAGATTTTAACCGTATGCTAATAATATATATAAAATAGTAACAAAATCACCCATTTCTGCCAAGTACGGGAGAATAATCGCGGGCTTTTGGCTTCAAAACCCCATTTATTCCTCAAATGGGTTAAAATAGAAACATGGTTTGACATGCGAGAAATTACACCGTCTTTCTTCCCGGATCTCGAAAAGCACGTTGAAGGTCAGGTGCTGAGAAAGACTGCGCCTTATCCCATCCAGAGCTATCACGAACTCGTCCGAAAAGTTGCCCAATTGTCCTTCCTGAACAAGGATTATTTGCTCTTTTTCCGCGGGCAAGATCAGGATTACCAAAACAAAGCCGGCACGAGCACTTTCTACCCAACCATCTACCGCAAGGAGATCCTTACCACCCAGGAGGTACGTGCCCGGTTTGAGATGCTCGAGATAGCCGCCTGCAAGCTGACCGAAGCCTTTGAACGTGAAAAACTGGACGGCAGGGCAGACCTGCGGCGCAAACAGTACATCACCTGGAGCATCCTGCAGCATTACGGTGTTTGCGATACCCCACTGCTGGACCTGACGCAGTCGCTGCGTGTTGCCGCTACCTTCGCGCAGATGGACAACAAGGCTGAGCGCGGAATGGTCTATGTGTTTGGCTTGCCCTACACCACCAACCGCATCACCTACAACAGCGAGCAAGACCTTGTGATCGTGCGTCTGCTTTCGATCTGCCCGCCCCAGGCTTTGCGCCCATACTTCCAGGAAGGCTACCTCTGCGGCACGCTCGATATTACCGATTCTTACACCAATAAATCTGAGTTGGATTTTAAGAACCGCCTGGTTGCCAAGTTTTCCATCCCAACGGATGAATCGTTCTGGGGGAATAGCTTCTCACGCATCCCCAAGAACCTGCTTTTCCCTGAGAATGACCTGGTCGAGGAGCTCTGCGTCCGCGTCCGCGAAGAGATGATCAGCGAAATGAAGTCTGTATTTGTCAGTTGACCATTCCGCAGAGGGTTTATACTTTTTTAGCAGATATTCATCAAAAAGTACCGAGGACACAAAAATGACCGTTGTAATCCCTGATAATCGCAAAAAGTATCAACTCTTCAACCGCACCTCCGCAATGAACCTGGTATTCATGGTCCTCCTGGCGCTGTATTACCTATACATCACGCGCGGAGGCAGTCCTTTGCTCTCTCTGAGCGGGCAGACTGCTCCAGCTTCCCTTCCAAAACCAGCTTACATTGTTGCCCCTCCGGTTTTTGGTGTAATTGGACTGGTCTTAGCCATTGCATGGAAGCCTCTCCGCAAAGGGGTGATCGTGTTGCTGGCAATGCACTATTTGCTGACGATGTCGATCCTGCTGCTGGCGGGGTTCGCGGCGGTCTCTTCGCTATTCACGCTGAAAATTGCCGGATTCCTGCCCGTCATTCTGCTCCTGTTGGTTCTCGCGGTACTGGTATTTCTATTTCTCTGGAACCTCAAGGCGCTCAAGGACCTTGACCTGCCCGCGATTTTTGGCAAGCAGTAGCCCACCCTTCGGCTGGCATAAAAACACCTGGTTCCCAGGTGTTTTTTTACCTTCACAGCTTGTGGTAAAATCCAAACGCTTCTTATGGAAAAGAAAAAAGAACTTCGCAATTCCGCAAAAGCCATCATCATCCGCGATGGAAAACTGCTCGTGATCCTCAAACAACGCGACAACAGCGCTTACGCGGTGCTGCCTGGCGGTGGGCAGCATTGGGGCGAAACTCTGCCCGAAGCCCTCGTCCGCGAATGCCGGGAAGAAATCGGCACGAAGGTGCGCGTTCGCAAGCTGCTCTTCATGCGGGAATACCGGGCTGCACATCATGAATTTGCGGATGTTAATCCGGGCACACATCAGTTGGAGTTCTATTTTAAGTGCAAAATCAGCCGGGATTACGAACCCGCGCAAGGTTCTCACCCCGATAACGGACAATCTGGCGTCCGCTGGGTGCCGCTGGACGAGCTCGACAAAGTGCGTCTCTACCCGCGCGCCATCTGCCCCATCCTGGCAGACCTCAAGCACAGCGATCATCCCATTTACCTGGGCGACTGTAACTAAGCCCTGCCTGCCCCACAAAGGTATAATTAGCCCAATCAAAACAATCCGTGCAACGGAGGACAAGTATGCGCCAATCTTTTCTAACCAATGACCAGTTGCTCTTCCTGCAGAATGAAAAGCAAAGCCTGGATAGCATTCTGGCTTCTTTGAAGGCTTTTAATCTCAGCGAGGAATCGCTGCAAAACCTGCGCAAGGCGATTGACCAACTGGATGAACTCTTTTTGATAGTGGCAGTTGGCGAATTCAACGCCGGCAAGAGCGCGCTGATCAATGCCATCCTGGGCGAAAAGGTGCTGGTTGAAGGCGTCACGCCCACCACTGCGCGCGTGACCATGGTGCGGTACGGAGAAGCATTCAGCGAACAGGTCGTGGATGAGGGCTTTGCCATCGTTACCTATCCGATGGAGCTGCTCAAGGAGTTGAACATCGTTGACTCCCCCGGCACTAACGCCATCAACCGCCAGCACGAACGCCTCACAAACGAGTTTGTGCCCCGGTCGGACCTGGTGCTGTTTGTCACCTCCGCAGATCGCCCGCTGACGGAGAGCGAGAAGCTCTTTCTCGAGAAGATTCTCACCTGGGGCAAGAAAATCGTCCTGGTGATCAACAAAAGAGACATTCTTGAAGATGAAAAATCCCGCCATGAGGTGGAAACCTTCGTCCGCGAGAACACCGCCGTCATTCTCGGATCCGAGCCGGAAATCTTCAGCGTTTCCGCCCGTCTGGCGCAGAAAGCCGCGCTTGCGGAATCTGAGGCGGACCGGGAAAGCCTGCGGGCAGCCAGCGGCATTAACGCCCTCGAGCACTACATCACCGAAACCCTCGATGACAACTCGCGCCTGGAGCTCAAACTGCGCAATCCCTTGGGCGTCAGCACGCGATTGCTGACCGAAGCGCAAGAGCGCAACAGCGCCCAGGTGCGCGAGATTGGCGAAGACGTCGCCCTTTCGGCTTCGTTGGAAGGTATGCTGCAGAGCTACCGCCGCGATCTTTCCGGCGAGCTTCCTCCAAGGTTGGCTGAGGTGGAGAACATCCTCAATAGCTTTGAAAACCGCGGGCAGGATTACCTTGACAACACCATGAAACTTACCCGTATCTTTGATCTCGCCAAACCGGACAAAATCAAAGCCGAATTTCAGGAAGAAGTTCAGGCGGATGTGGCTGAGGAGATTGACGCGAAAGTTCGCAGCCTGATCGACTGGCTGGTGGATAAGGACCTGAATGTCTGGTACCAGGTGGCTGGAGCGCTCGAACGCCGGCAGGCGCAGTCCCAACGGGCAATGCCAAGCGCGAGCCCCCAAACGGAACGCCGGCGCCAGTTGATAGACAGCGTCAGCATCACTATTAAAGCGATTGTCGACCAATACGACCGCAAGCGCGAAGCTGAACAACTAGGTAACTTTGTCCAGGAATCAGTCACCCAAACCGCGCTTTTCGGTGTCGGGGCGGTTGGGATCGGCGCGCTTGTGGCGACTGTGCTCACAACCAAAGCTCTGGATGTCACTGGTCTCGTGACTGCCGGTGCGCTGGCAGTTTTGGGTCTCTTTGTCATCCCCTACAAGCGCAAGCAAGCGAAAGACGCGTTCAGGGAGAAAATGGCTGAATTGCGCGAAAACCTGATGAAAACGCTCAAAGCCACGTTCGACCGCGAAAGCGAAAGCGCCATCCAGAGGCTGGAAGGCAGCATCAACCCGTATACCAGCTATGTTCAGGGAGAACAAGCCCGTTTGCAGACAGATAAAGAGACGCTGGACGGACTGCAGGAACAATTGGAAAACCTGAAACTCTCCATTCCCAAAGTTCTAAAAAGTACCAGATAATAAAAGAGAGGCAAGCACCTTTTCAGGGACTTTGCCTCTTTCTATTTAAAAAAACAGCGTGGAAATCAGCCTTGATGATCCACCAGCGTTCCAATCTCTTCGCCGTAGATGGCGCGCATCAAGTCACCAGGTTTCCAGAGATCGAGCACAAGGATGGGCAGGTTGTTTTCCATGCACAGGGTCACTGCGGTTGAATCCATCACGTTGATGCGTCTCGCGAGGATTTCAAGGTAGGTCAGTTTCTTGATCTGGACCGCCTCCGGATGGGTGATCGGGTCTTTATCGTAGATTCCATCCACTTTGGTTGCCTTGATGACAACATCCGCGCCGATTTCGGTCGCCCGCAGGGCAGCCGCCGTGTCGGTTGAGAAGTAGGGGTTACCCGTGCCGCCGCCAAAGATGACCACGCGCCCTTTCTCAAGATGGCGGATGGCTCGCCGGCGGATATAGGGTTCCGCGACGGTGCGCATTTCAATCGATGACATCACCCGCGTGACCACTCCGATTTTCTCGAGGGCGTCCATCAGCGCGAGGGCGTTCATCACCGTCGCCAGCATACCCATGTAGTCCGCAGTGGCGCGGTCCATGCCGGTATTCTCACCGGTGGCGCCCCGCCAAAGATTGCCGGCTCCGATCACAATCGCCACATCCACTCCGGTCTCATGCACCGACTTGACCAGTTGAGCGATCGTGCGGGCTTGGCTTGGGTCAATGCCCTGACCGTCTGGAGACGCCAGCGACTCGCCGGATAGTTTGAGCAGGATGCGTTGATACTTTGCTGTTTTCTGAGTTTCCGTCATGCTATCTCCTTTGTGGAATACTGGTTAACAAAGCTCCTTGATAAATAAAGAGCCAACATTTCGGTTGGCTCCTTGCTGATTAAGCGGCTTCTTCCTCTTCGGCGGGTTTTTGGGTAGTCTCACCCAAAGCCCATCTCACAAAGCGGCGGACCACGATGCGTTCACCCAGAGCGGCGACGCGGTCGTTGATCAGATCGCTCACAGTGCGGCTTTCATCGCGGATGTACTTCTGGTTCAGCAGAACGGTTTCATCCTTGAACTTCTTCATGAAGCCTTCCACAATCTTGGGGATGATCGCTTCGGGTTTGCCTTCGGCGCGAACGCGCTCGGTGATGATGGCAGTCTCTTCGGCTAAGACCTCCTCTGGGATGTCGGCTTCGGAGACATACTTTGGCGAAGCGGCAGCAATTTGCAGCGCGATTTCATGGGCAAGCTCTTTGAAGGTGTCGGATTTGGCAACAAAGTCAGTTTCCGAGTTGATTTCAACCAAAACGACCAGGCGTCCCTCACTGTGGATGTAAACTTCCAGGCGACCTTCGGAGGCTTCGCGGTTGGCGCGTTTTTCGGCTTTCTTCAAACCCTTTTCGCGCAATTCTTCTAGAGCCTTTTCAAAATCCCCGCTGGTGTTTTGCAGTGCGCTCCGGCAGTCCATAATGCCGCAGCCGGTCTTTTCGCGCAATTGTTTAATCATGTCAATAGTGATTTCCATAGTTTTTCCTCTCTTGTCCAAAGCTCCAAAAAGCTATTATTCCTGATCATCCTGTTCGTCGTCTTCAGCCTCAGGTTCACGCTCACGCTCATAAACGATCTTGGCACGGGTGGAATCGCCGAGGAGCATTTCGTCGTCAAGTTCTTCATCATCATCGATGCGGCGGGAGATCTTGGAGGGAGTCTCGATCACGACTTCTTCTTCCTCATCCTTGCGCATCATCTTACCTTCGATCACTGCGTCTGCCATGCGTCCTACCAGAAGTTTGATGGCGCGGATGGCGTCGTCGTTGGAAGGGATCACATAGTCGATCTCGCTGGGGTTGCAGTTGGTATCGACCAAAGCGATTACCGGGATACCCTTAGAGTTGGCTTCGCGCACGGCTGTATCTTCGCGCTCGATGTCGATGACGAAGAGCAGATCGGGCAGGGTCTTCATGTTGCGGACACCGCTCAGGCGGGTCTGCAAGCGGTTGATTTCGCGTTGGATCAGCAAACCTTCCTTTTTGGTGAGCTGATTGATCTCGCCGGTCTCGAACATTTTTTCGAGGCGGGTCAACTCAACGATACGCTGCTGGATGGTAACCCAGTTGGTCAGGGTGCCGCCAAGCCAGCGCTGATTGACGTAGGGCATGCCGCAGCGTTCGGCTTCTTCCTGGATGGTTTCCTGAGCCTGACGCTTGGTGCCGACGAACAGGATGCTGCCTCCAGCGGCAACAGTGTCGCGAATCTTATTAAATGCATCGTCGAGCAATTTGACCGTTTGCTGCAGGTCGATAATGTGGATTCCGTTGCGTTCGGTAAAGATGTATGGACGCATTTTTGGATTCCATTTGTTGGTTCGATGTCCAAAATGGACGCCGCTCTCTAAGAGAGCTTTCATAGATACAGCAGGCATGATAACTCCTTTGCGTTATGCCTCCGCCCGGTTTTGCGGCTTCTCCAAACCCATTTTGGGCACGCAGGAGAGCCTGACCCAGGCGTGTGTAATAGTAGTCTCCGGCACTGCCGGAGCCGTTGCTTAGTATATCACAGAGTTGCTTGTGTCAAGCGGGATTCTCCCCGCATTTTTCATTATTTTGCGGTTTGAAGCTGGAAGGGCGCAAATGGAAGCGTTGAAAACCCTGTCTTTTGGTCACATTCCCTGCTTCCAATTCGCCGGAATCGAATCATCCAACCGGCGGATTGGGGACGGTCAAAAGGATTCAAAATATCAGACCTTGTCGTCCCCACTCGCGCCCGCTGCAATGTTACATTCAGCAGTTATCATAAAAAAGAAGAGAGATCGGCGGGAGTAATGCCCTGCTCCGCGGGTACATACCCCCGCCGTACGGATGGGGTTGTAAGGATGGGGTATGTGCCCGCAGGGTATCGCTCCATCCGCGAACAAACGATTAATTATTTCCAATTGTGGAATAAGACTTCGCAGCCTGACCTGTCCTGTCCCCTGGCTGACGCCGATCCTTCTTCCAGGAGGGCTTATTCTCTAAGCGACCAATTGTTAGAAAAAAACGAGTAAGATGCGTTTGACGTATCTGAGTTTTAGCGGAAGTTAACGGTATAATCCAAATAACTTTCTAAAAGGCGGCTCCGGTGGAGTTTATACAGGATATTCTCGAAAACCCAGCATTATTGGTAACAGTTATTCTGACAATTGGGGTCATCCTGGTCAACGGATGGACGGATGCGCCAAACGCCATCGCGACTTGTATCTCAACACGCGCAATCAAGCCCAAAAATGCAATCATCATGGCGGCTGTTTTCAACTTCCTCGGCGTTTTCGTGATGACACTGATCAATAAAAGCGTTGCCATGACCATCAGCAACATGGTGGATTTCGGGACGGACGTGAGAGCCAGCTCGATCGCCCTCAGCGGCGCTCTGGCATCCATCGTCATCTGGGCAACCGCCGCCTGGTACTTTGGCATCCCAACCTCGGAAAGCCACGCGCTGATTGCCGGGCTGACGGGCGCAGCGGTGGCGTATTTCAACAGCTTCAAGGGGGTCAACCCCGCGGAGTGGATGAAGGTAATCTTTGGTTTGCTGCTTTCCACTTTTGGAGGTTTCTTCCTGGGGTGGGGGCTTTCCAAACTGATTGTACTGATATTCAAGGATAAGGACCGGCGAAGAACTAATAAAACTTTCCGGAACGCCCAGATCGGCGGGGCGGCTGCGATGGCGTTTATGCATGGGGCTCAGGATGGGCAAAAGTTCATCGCCGTGTTCATCATCGGCATGGCGCTGGCAAACGGGCAGGCTGTGTCCGGGTCGGTGGACATCCCGGTTTGGCTGATGCTGTTTTGCTCTCTCTTGATGGCTCTTGGCACCTCGATCGGAGGATACCGGATCATCAAGGCAGTGGGGATGGATATGGTGAAGCTTGAAGCCTACCAGGGCTTCAGCGCAGACCTGGCAGCTGCCCTTTCGCTGCTGGCGGCTTCGTTGTTTAAGGGTCTGCCCGTCTCCACAACCCACACCAAAACGACTGCCATCATGGGTGTCGGCGCAGCCAAACGGATTCGGTCGGTCAATTGGGGCGTGGTGCGCGAGATGGTGCTGGCATGGGTGTTGACCTTCCCGGGGTGTGGTTTGTTGGGCTATCTCGTGACGCGTTTACTGATCCGATTATTTGTGTAAGGAATGACTATGGCTAAGAAAGCGAATAACTATTTCAGCATGTTCAGTTTGATCGCGGATGACGCAATCCTCGCTGCGCGGCAGCTTGAAAAAACCGTCAAAAGCTATAATCCTGAGAAAATGGAAAAGTTGAATAAAGCTATGCACGAAATTGAGCATGGCGCGGACGAGAAAAAACATGAAATGATGAAGCAGCTCGCCGCTGAGTTCATCACGCCCATTGAACGTGAGGACATCGGAACCTTGTCGTACATGCTGGATGATGTGCTGGACAGCATTGAAGAAGTCTATCAGATGTTTTATATGTACAACGTCAAAGAGATGCGCCCTGAGGCTTCTGATTTTGTGGATCTGATCGTGCGCAGCACCCAGGCGATGAAAGCCTGCTTTGATGAATTTGAAAACTTCCATAAGTCAGACCTGATCGCGAGAAAAATCGTTGAGGTCAATGTGATCGAGGAGCTTGCCGACGCGCTCTACTTCAAAACCGTGCGGGAGCTCTATACCAAAGAAAAAGACGTCATGCACGTGATGGTTTGGGTGCGCATCTTTGACCGATTCGAAAAAATTTGTGACCAATGTGAACATGTTGCCGATACCATCAGCTCGGTCATTATGAAAAATTCATAACCTTTACGGTCGCAAAAAAACACCCTGGCAATTGAGACTGCTGCCAGGGTGTTTTTAGAAAACCAAATATATCAGGCTTTTGAAATGGTCACGAAGATCACAGGGCGGCGCTTGGTTTCTTCATTGATAAAAGAAGTTGCAACACTCTGAATCTCCTTCTGTAAGTTGTTCGCCGGGTATTGCGTCAGTTTGACCACGCGCTTGCGCAGCTCCGCGAAGAGTTCCTGTGCTTCATCCTGGGCGATAAAGCCGCGGCTGATAATCTCGAGGTCTTTGAAGACACCATTGTTTTTGTCCAACTCAATGTTAAGTAACACCACGCCGTCCTGGCTGAGCAGGGTGCGGTCACGCATGGTGGAGCGATCCACGTCGCCCACGCCGATCCCATCGACAAAGACGTAACCGCCGGGGATGCGTTCTTTGAGGGTCATCTCGCCGTGGGTGAATTCGATGACGCGCCCGTTTTCGACCAGCGCGATCTGGCGCTCATCCATGCCAACTTCGAGAGCCAGGCGTTTATGCTGCTTGAGCATGCGCAATTCGCCGTGAATGGGGATAAGATAGCGCGGTTTCACGAGATGGAGCAGGAGCTTGATCTCCTCCTGGCTGGCATGCCCCGAGACGTGCACGGGCATGATGGCTTCGTAGACCACTTCGGCGCCTTTTTCCATCAGGCGGTTGATTGCGCGGTACACAGATTCCTCATTGCCTGGAATGGGATGGGAAGAGAGCACGATCGTGTCGCCTTCTTTGACGCTGAAGCGGTTGTTGGTGCCGTTCGCCAGCCTTCCCAAAATGGATGTTGGTTCGCCTTGCGAGCCGGTGACCATGAGCACCACCTGGTCGTCGGGCATGGAGAGCGCCTGCTCTGTTGAGACGACCTGGTCCTCGTCATAACTCAGATAGCCAAGTTCCCGGGCGATGCGGACGTTTTCAGTCATGCTGAGCCCAACAAAACTGACCTTGCGGTCATGCTTTTTTGCGGTCTCCAAAACCTGCTGCATGCGCGAGATGAGGGACGCGAAGGTGGCGACGATGATCCGTCCCTTCGCCCGGTAGAAAACTTTTTCGAAAGCGTCATTGATTACGCGCTCCGAAGCCGTCCAACCCGGACGTTCGGCATTGGTGGAGTCGGCAAGCAGCGCCAGCACGCCCTTGCGGGCGAACTCCGCCAGCTTGCCGTAATCAGTGGGACGCCCATCGATAGGCGTGTGGTCTAACTTATAGTCGCCGGTATGCACCACCAGCCCGGCGGGGGTGTCAATGCCGATACCGACGCCGTCGGGCACGGAGTGGCAGACGTGGAAGAAATCGACCTTGAAGGGACCGATCTGCACGGATTCACCCGCCTGGATATCGACAAGTTTTGGTTCAACTGCCATTCCGCGCCGGTTGAGCTTGTTTTTGATCAAGCCGTTGGTAAGGGGCGTGGCGTAGACCGGCGCGTTCACGTATTCGAGCAGGTGCCCGATGGCGCCGGTGTGGTCTTCGTGACCGTGGGTGATAATAATGCCCTTCACCTTGCTGGCGCGTTCCTTGACGTATTCAAAATCGGGGATGATGTAGTCGATGCCAATCATGTCATTATCGGGGAACATCAAACCGGCATCCACAATCAGGATTTGCTGATTGTATTCATAAACTGTCATGTTCTTACCCACCTCGCCCAAACCTCCGAGGGGGATAATGCGTAGGGTTTTATTACTCATATTCTTTTACCTAATTTAATAAAACCGGCTTAAGCCGGGGAATAGTTTTACATTGCATGGATTGTACCCTGAAAATCGCTCTGAAAGCCTGCGTGCCGAAGAAAAACGCGACTCAGATGAGAACTCATATACTCTGTTTACATTCCTTTGATCAAAATCTAACAAACGAACCATAAACTCTAAGTAACAAAAGAAACATTACGGAGGTAGATATGGCTTACATGATTAGACGAACACCTTATTGGAGAAACCAATTTGCTTTGGATAGAGCGATGAACCGCTTCTTTGAGATGGATTCTGAACCCCTTCCGTCCGGCTTTCCCCTGGACGTTATCGAAAACGACCAGGAATACGTGGTGAAAGCCAGCGTGGCAGGTTTTGATCCCGAGAAGATTGAAATAACCTATGACGACAACACCTTGTCCATCAAGGGTGAGATCGAGGAAGAAAACAAGGAAGCCGCGGAAGGCAAGTACCATATCCGCGAGCGCAGCTATGGCAGTTTCTACCGCAGCATCTCGATGCCCGGTGTGATTGACCCGGAGGGAATTACTGCTGAGACCGAGAACGGCATCCTGGTGGTTCACATGCCCAAGAAACCCGAGACCCAGCCGCGGAAGATCGCGGTCGCAGCCCGGGAACCGAAGAAAGTAGTTGAACACAAAGAATAATTCCGAATTAAGATAAGAAGTGCCCAACCAGCTTCCCTCGCGGAAGCTGGTTGGGTTTAAGCAACGGCGAAAAATTTTTCCTTTGCTAAAACTTCCATGCGGATGGATTAAGCTTTATCCGCATGCGTCCTGTAAACCGGATTGCTCAGCAATTCCGCGATATCCTCTTATTCTGCGAATAACACACTATAATTACCAGGACATTCGTGGAAGGAGAAATCTCATGGACTACAAAAAGTATCGCGTTCCCGGGAAGGGCAAGATCAGCCTGAAGGATTACGATCCCAATGACTCGAGTGAGTTTAATGGCAATAAAGACAAAGGCAAAGAAGCTTTGCTGAAAGTCAACAAAGACATCGAAGCCTTGCAGGAGCAAATGTTCGCGGAAGGCAAGCGGCGATTGATCGTATTGGTTCAGGCGATGGACACTGCGGGGAAAGACGGCGTTATTCGCCATGTCTTTGAGGGCGTCAATCCTTCCGGTGTGCGCGTGGCAGCCTTCAAAACCCCCACGCCGATTGAGCTTTCGCACGACTACCTCTGGCGTGTCCACAAACAGACCCCGGGCAAAGGCGAAATTGTCATCTTCAACCGTTCGCATTACGAAGATGTACTGGTGGTGCGCGTGCACAGCCTGGTGCCAAAAGAGGTCTGGTCCCGGCGTTTTGACCACATCAACAATTTCGAAAAGATGCTGGTGGACGAAGGCACAACGATCCTGAAATTCTTCCTCAACATCGATCTGCAGGAGCAAGCCCAGCGCTTCCTGGCGCGGGTTGAAGACCCCACCAAGCAGTGGAAATTCAACCCCGGCGATCTCGAAGAACGTAAGCTTTGGGCGCAGTACATGGAAGCATACGAAGACGTGCTCAACAAAACCAGCACGGAGTTTGCCCCCTGGTACGTGATCCCCAGCAACAAAAAGTGGTACCGAAACCTGCTGATTGCAAACATCCTGCGGGACACGCTCAAAGGGTTTGAGATGCGCTACCCTGAACCGCCGGCTGATATCGAGAGTTATCACAAAAAACTGCTCGAAATGACCCTTTCCAAAGAAGGATAATGGCAGATCTTGAAGTGCGGATCGTGCCGGAAGCGGTTCTGATCGGTCGTTTACGGCGGGAGTACATCCTGCCTGCAGCTTCGCCTGCTCGCGTGGATGGGTTGGGCGGGAATCTGGCATATGCCGCCGCGGCTTTTGCCTCCTGGGGCGGCAAAGCTGGCTTGGTTGCGCGCGTCAACTCAGAATTTCCTTTGGAATGGCTGTTGCCTCTGCGGGAACTCGGCTTCTTAACGGACGGAGTCCACCCTGTTGAGGAACCGCTCGACCTGCGCAGATTCGTGGCGTATGGCGAAACCAACAAAGCCTATTTGGACAATCCGGTAACCCACTTCGCCGAACGGCAGCTCTCCTTTCCGAAGGAGCTTTTGGGCTACCAGCCGCGCCATGAATACTGCAGCAAGACAGACTACGAAAGTGACTCCTTTCGGGTAACCGACATGCCGCGGCTATTCCTGGAGGCGAAATTCGCGCACGTCTGCCCGATCGACTTCATCTCTCATAAAATCCTGCCATCCGTTCTGAAGGCGGGCATGATTCAGTGTCTGACCATGCGCGCCTGCTCCTGTTACATGGACCCCATCTTTTGGGAGGAAATCCGCGGGCTGATTGCTGATTTGACTGTGTTTATGATGACCGAAACGCAGGCGCTTAAGCTCTTTCAGGGGCGGAGAGTGGACCTCTGGGAGATCGCGGAGCATCTCGCTGGATATGGACCCGAAGTGGTCCTGGTGCAGACCAAGGATGGCGCCACGCGCCTCTTCGACCGCATGGGTCATAAACGCTGGATTTTGCCGGCGTACAGTGTGCGCGTCAGCGACCCGACCGGCATGAATGACGCTTTCGACGGCGGGTTTTTGGCAGGTTTCAAAAAGACGCGCGACCCGCTCGAGGCGGCTCTGCACGGTGGAATCAGCGCCGCAATCGCGGGAGAGGGGAGCGGTCCTTACTTCATACTGGACTGTCTGCCCGGGTTGAAAGAAATGCGTTTGCAAGTCCTGCGTCAGCAGGTCATTGCTGCGTAGCCGGCGTGGATAATTCTTTTGGTACCAGGCGGACCTCATAGAGGTTCGCCCAATTTTTCCCGGTCAGAAAGAGCCTGTCGTTGAGGCTGTCGTAGGCGATGCCGTTGAGTACTTCGCCATGCACGCTGAGGTTCTGTTCGGGGCGCAGACCGGACAGCGCGATAAGGCTCAAAACATTGCCGTCTTGGGGGTCGATCGCGGCGATGGTGTCGGTCAGGTAGATGTTGGCGAAGATTGTGCCCTTAATGAATTCCAACTCGTTCAGATATTCAACCGGCTGCCCCTGGTAGCTTACCCTCACCTGTCGCACGACCTGCATTGTGCCAGGATCAAGCCAATAGAGCGTGTTTGTGCCGTCGGAGAGGATGAGGGCGGAGCCATCGGTGGTGAGCCCCCAGCCCTGGGTCTGGTAATGGAAACTGCTCAGATGTTCGAGAGTGTCGGCGTCATAAATAAAGCCGGTATTTTCCTGCCAGGTGAGCTGATAGAGCTTGCCATCGAGCAAGACCAGCCCTTCAGCAAAGTATTTGGGGTCCAGCGCGACTTCCGCCAAAACGCTTCCGTCAGCGGGGTCAACCTTGCGCAAAGAGGATTTGCCGTAAAGACCGCAGCTTTCGTAAAAAACGCCCTCATCGATAACCAGCCCCTGAGTGTAACATGCGGAATCATGGGGATGGGTGGCGAGGAGTTCATAGCTGAGGGCTTGCCTGAGCGTCTCGGGCACAGCGGGAGTCTTCGCGAGCGGCTGACGCCCGGAGCGGATAATGCGCGCGAGCCCTATGCCCAGTAAAACCACGGTGAGTACGATCACGAAGGGGAGCAAGCGGCGGTACTTTTGTTTGTCCATTGCGCTAATTGTAGCCCAGAACCGTTGGTAGCGTTTACGCCGATACACCTACGACGATACAACGAAAACTTGACAAATGCCGCCTCAGAGACGAGCTGAAGCGACTAAAGAAAGAGAAAATACAGTGTGACGGGGCTATTAAGAAACTCGCAAACAGAGTGGATTCTCCCGATGTAACAAATGCTCACTATGTTCGCGAACATGATGTCGCGCAAATATATGGTCGAGAGCGCACCTTCGAGCTAACCCATCTTGAAGCCCAAGAAGGATGACAGATAGAGACGCGAGTCCCCACCGGTAATATTCGGGAGAAGGAAAACACCGTTGACAGGATTGTTATAAAAATAAGCATAACGGTCAAAGATCTGGTTGCCTTGCTTAGGTGGGACAAGAGTACTCGACTGCTTAAATCTACATGGTAAGAGGTCGTATCCCCTCCACTTTGTTTCGGGGACCTGCGGCCAATGCGCGTTGTAGTAATAGATATCCCCCACCTGCATTCCAACGGTGCCCGACCTTGAGGTCAGGGTATGACCGGTATAGCCATAATCAGTCTCCTGTATGCAAGCTCTGCTGCGTGTTGTGCCCCAGGAGTGGTAGAGGGATTTACTTATCTGGTTTCCATCCGCATCCGCCACCGCGCTCACGCTCCCCAACTGATCACCATAAAGGTAATAAACTTCACCGTTCTTATTCATCGCTATCCGCTGAGCGTCAGCATAGTAGTAGCTGATGTTCTCTCGAATTATGTTCGCGACATAAGGGAAATAGACGCAATAGGCTTGCGTACAGGGTTGGCTGGGTGCGCCGCCTGTGGCTTGAACATACCCCTCAACCGGGGCTTTGTAGTAATTCCCAACATAAAAAGTCTGCTCGGGGCTTTCAGGTAGATAGCCTTCATAATCTTCACCCATACCCGATTCCCTTCTCTGTCTTCAAGATACTCTTTGCCGTAGAGACTATTCAAGCGATTATCGACAACGGTAAATCTGTTGCAATATGCTCCACAACTTAATTCTGTAAGAATATCATGGTTCAATTATTACATCCATAAATGCGGCAACGGGTTCTGCATTGTTCCCATTGTCATCAAGAAAATATCCTTTTACCAAGACCCTTACTTTTGTAGGTTCCGTGATGGCTGCAGGATCTATAAACATAACGCTTCCAAACCAAAGGATTTTGAATCCGGGCTCAGGCTCAACAATCGCGTCATCCCCAAAATGGGTTATGTCGTTTTTTACGGAGTTCCATTGGCAAGTATCCTCATCAAAAACGTAGAAAAAATCAGTCTCCCCAACAATAAACCTTATAGGTCGTTTCAGGTCATAAATTGGTGTGTCAAATTGCTGGTACTCTCCTTTTCGAAGAACCACTTTTTGACCATTAAGATAGTCAATTCTCATCGTCTGGTTGATATCGTCATCCTTGCTCAAACCAACAGTCTGTAAGAACAATGCTTCTGAATTACATCTGGTCTTGCATCCTTCAAGGCTGAAGATTAAAAAGATACCTATTACCAACATCATAATTATTCGAAAACGATTCATTTTATGTCCTTACCTTGGCAATTGTCCAATGTAAAACTTTGGGGCATGATCTAGCAATGGTGTAAAGCTGTCTCGGTAATACGAACCAGTCATACAACCATAACATGTGAGATTCAACGATACTAACGTCAATGGATCAGTTGTTTTGTAACCCATAGCTATAGAAAAACTGTAGGGCCAACAAGAACTTCATTGACTCTAACCTGACCGCGGCTGATAAGTTCTGGAGTGCGAAAGTCAATAGTCCTCAACCCAATAGTTTCTTCAGGTACCCAAAGAGACATTCGGGTAATTTCAAATTCATTTTCATCGGCAGTTACATAAACATGCCAATACAGATCCTCTTTTGCAACATACTCTTCTAATGGCTGAAATTCCTCCAAAATCCTGACAGTGAAATCAATGAACTGGAGCGACCATGTCAAAGGATGACCTAATGGGACGGTCGGGCTAATTACATCTTCAGAATATCGATCAATCGATTGTGTCTTCCCTAATCCAAAATCATAACTCCCACTAATCGTATAACTAAATGGAAGCCCAGTGGTTCTAATATGCATTCTGCCAAATTGCATGGTTTCATAAATGCTTTCAGAACACGCCAGGTCATATTGATCCCCACACATCCACATCCCAGTTGGATCTGTACCATTGACGGGATTGTTATTTATGTAGGCATAACGGTCAAAACCCTGCGTGCCCTGTTGAGGCGGCACAATCGTATCAGCCTGCATGAATCTTCCAAGTTGCGGGTCGTATCCCCTCCACTTTGTTTCGGGGACCTGCGGCCAATACGCGTTGTAGAAATAGGTATCCCCAACCTGCATTTGACCTGTATAGGCGTAATCGGTTGGGCTTGTGCCTTGGGTGTGTCTGGTTGTGCCCCATGGCTCGTACAATGACCTGCTGATAAGCGTACCTGAGCCATCCGCGACCGCGCTCACGCTCCCCAACTGATCGCCATAAAGGTAATAAACTTCACCATCCTTTTTCATCGCTATCCGCTCACCATCCGCATAGAAGTACAAGGTCCCGAAGCGGGCTGTGATCGGTTCAAAGCTTATTCCACCTTTGGACACAACAGGCAGATATGCCTTATAGGGCAGCGAAGGCTGCGGGGGCTGAGGGGTCTGCGCAGGAGGTTCCGGTTCGGGATAAGCGCCTTCAAAGTAGTTGCCGATGAAGATCGTTGCCGTGCCGTCCGCGTTGATCTCCGCCACCCGCTTCCCATCCCCGTCATACAGCCAGGTCTTCCCCGCGAATGCCGTGAGATGGTTCTCAGCATCATAACTGATGAACTGCCCATTCCGGGAGATCATGTTGCCATTGGCGTCATAAGTATACGTGTTTGCTCCCGCGGACGTGGCGGCATGTATGTGGGCTGGGTCGGAGTATAGAAGCGCCCCCACATCACTCTTCGAAACCAGGTTGCCGGTGGCTGGGTCGTAGCCATAGCTCTGGGCGTACTGCCCCTGACCAACGCCATTCGTGCTGGCAGCGGTCAGACGATTCAGGGCATCATAGGTAAAGCTCTGAACCTGGTTGCTGTTCAACGCATCGGCAATGGTCAGGATGTCGCGTTGCCTCATAAGTAAAGTCACTATTAAGAAGTATCCTGATGCAGCCGCTCCGCCACTTGTTCCCATTCCGCCATAAGCTTCTCCAGGTCCTGTGAGATTGCCTGATATCGCGCGGTGACCTTCTCGAGGGCTTGCAAATCGGCTGTGGGTTTGGAAAGGCGGGCTTCGCACTCCGCCTTTTTGATCTCCGCGGAGTGAATCGTCTGCTCCAAGGCTGCCAGTTTCTTCTCGAGTTGTTGGCGTTGGTTGCGGCTTAGCCCGGATTTCGCTGACGCCGCAGCAGGCGCTGGCTTTTGTTCCGCGGGAGGAGAATCCTCAACTGCTTTTGCCTGCAGACGACCTTCTTTGGTCTGTTTGTATTCGGAGTACGCGCCTTTGAAAACCTGCAGGGCAGCGGCTTGGGTGTCCAGTTCCCAAATTTGAGTTGCCAGGGCATCAATCAGGTAGCGGTCGTGCGAGACGAGCATGATGGTTCCTGGATAATTGGCGAGCACATCCTGCAGCACCTCCTGGGTGGCGAGATCCAGGTGGTTTGTGGGCTCATCGAGCATTAGCAAATTCGCGTCCGAAAGCGCCAGCTTCGCCAGCGCGAGACGCCCGCGCTCCCCGCCCGAGAGCGTTGCCACCTGCGCGAAAACCTCATCGCCCTGGAACCCGTAGCGCGCCAGGTAGTTGCGCGCTTCTGCCGGCAGCATGTTGGGAGCGGCGCTGCCGATCTCATCCATCAGCGTGTTTTCAGCCACCAAACCCTCGTGCGCCTGGGCGAAATAGCCCACCTTGAGGTTGGCTCCCAGTTCCACCCGCCCGGCGAAGGGCGGAATCTGGCTGAGCACGGTCTTCAAAAGCGTGGTCTTACCCGCGCCGTTTGGACCGATCACCGCGACACATTCGCGCCTTTCCAAAACGAGGTCAGGGCAGGTGAAAAGCGGCTTGCCTTCGTCCTCATAGCCTACTTGCAGATCATAGGTGCGCAGCACGAGATTGCCGGAGCGGTCTGCCAGCTTGAAGCGCAGATGAATCGGACGGACATTGGCAGTCGGCGCGGTGAGGCGCGAATCAGCCAGGAGGCGTTCAAGACGGCGCTGTCTGCCGCGCGCCTGATTATTGTTTTGCGTGCCGAGGAAGCGGCGGATATAGTCCTGCTGTTTCTCGATATATTCGGTTTGCGCCTCAAACTCTGCCAGACGGCGCGTGTAGCGTTCTTCGCGCTGGTGTAAATAGGCGGTGTAGTTCCCGCGGTACACCTCCAGCGCCGGCGTCATCTCCCAGATGACGCGCACAGTCTGATCTAAAAAGTAGCGGTCGTGCGAGACGATCACGACTGCCCCGTTCCAATCCCTCAGGTAGTCTTCAAGCCATTCAACGGCGTTGATGTCCAGGTGGTTGCTGGGCTCATCCAACAAGAGCAGGTCCGGGTCGTCCAGCAGGATGCGCGCCAGGCGCGCGCGGGTGCGCTGCCCGCCTGAAAGTTGTTTGAGCGGGCGCTCATAATCGCTCTCCGCGAAGCCCAATCCATCCAGTGTCTGGCGGATGCGGGCGTGATAGGTATATCCGCCCCGGTTTTCAAAGAGCGTCTGCAGCTTGCCGTAGCGTTCCAAGACGAGCGGGTCGCAGTCGGGGTCCTGCATTTGCTTCTCCATCGCGTGCAGCTCTTCCCCCTGCGCGAGCAGGTCCTCGAAAGCCAGCAGGCAGGAGCTCCAGAGCGAGCCTTCCAGGATATTGACCGCTTCCTGAGGGAGATAGCCCACCTTCAGACCGCGCGCGCGGTTGACTGAGCCTTCGGTGGGGCTGTCTTCGCCGGCGAGGATGCGCAGCAGCGTGGTTTTGCCTACCCCGTTGGGTCCGACGATCGCGATGCGGGCGCGGCGCGGAATTGAACAACTAATCCCGTCGAAAATATCCACGGGTCCGAAAGACTTCGCGAGGTTCTGAGCGGTCAAAAGCGACATGGCATGCAAAGTATACCAGCAGGAACCCTGTATCTGTGTTTTGGCATACGCGGTGAAGGGCAATCGCATCTTATTCATTTACTTTCAAAAAAATGGCTTCCTCAGGTATTAAGCTCTTTCTTGTAGGAGTGTCGGCAATTAACTGGGCGTGAATCAGGTTAAGCTGCATTGTTCTATTTATTTGGGAATAAACAATGTGTTTTTGCGGATGGACTGATACCCTGCGGGCACATACCCCATCCGTACAAATGCTGGCCCCCTTTGTACGGCGGGGCTCGGGTGCCCGCGTAGCAGGGTATCAGTCCCGCCGCGTCTCCAAGTTGAGCGTTGTTGGAGAAGAATCGACCGAATGAAACGAAAACCTTCATTCAGCATCTATTAGATGCAATTGCCTGGTACGCGGCGAAGTGGGTTTTGCCATAGGACAGATATGGATTAAAATAACCCACGTAGCGCATCTACTATTAATGTACAGATTGGAAGGTATTTATGTCTGATCAAATCCCTGAAGTAAACGCAGGCCGGCGCCGAAAGAGCAGCAGTCGTCCGAGCTCACAAGCGGAAACTCCTGTTCGAAGACCAACCGCTTCGGCGAAGCCAAGCCCGAAGCCGACCAGACCAACATTCCCACAAGGAGGCTCGCAATCCTCCGGCAGTTACCCGGGCGGAAGCTCCTCGGGCAGCAGCGGGCTTGGCGGGTTGGGCAGTCTTCTTGGAGGGCTCGGCAGCTCGGGCGGTTCCGCAGGCTCCGGCGGTCTCGGCGGTCTGACCGGTTCCGGCGGCAGTCGGCGAGGTTGCGGAAGCGGGATCATTGGGATCCTCATCCTGGCAATTGTGCTGTATTTCTTGCTGAAGGGCTGCCAGGGCGGCTATCCGCTGCCGGATATGATGGCGCCCGGGCAGGACCCCGCTCAGAATGTTCCTGCGTACACAGAGCCTGCCCAAGTCTCGCAACCCACCCAGCCGCGCGCCACGAGCACACCCTGGCCCACGGCAATCAGCAGCGGTGAAAACTCTGGGCAGAAGTGGCTGGTGATGATGTATCAGGACGCGGATGACCAGGCGCTTGAACGCGACATTATGATGGACCTGAACGAGATGGAGATGATCGGCTCCACCGATCAGGTGATTATCGTCAGCCAGGTGGACCGTTTTCGCGGAGGCTACTCAGGGGACGGCAACTGGGACTCAACCCGACGCTACCTGGTGACTTATGATGACGACCTGAACAATCTCGGCTCTGAAATGTTGATGGACCTGGGCGAGAAAAATATGGGCGATGCTAATACTCTCGCGGATTTCCTCACCTGGGCAATCCAGACTTATCCGGCAGACAAGCACGTCCTGATCATGTCGGACCACGGCATGGGTTGGCCCGGCGGCTGGAGTGATCCGGCGCCTGCCCAACGTGACCGCAGCACCAACGCGCCTTTAGTCTCGGCGCTGCGGGATGACATCATCTACCTCAACGAACTGGAATCCGCGCTTAACCAGGCTATTCAGAAGACCGGCATCGATAAGTTTGACATCATCGGTTTGGACGCCTGTCTGATGAGCCAGATAGAGGTCTACACGGCGCTTGCGCCCTACGCGCGTTACGCGGTTGCCTCCGAGGAAACGGAACCGGGTCTGGGATGGGCATACAGCGCTTTTCTCAGCCTGATGGTCTATAACCCCGACGTCAGCGCGGAAGAAGTGGTGAAGAACATCGTCGATTCTTACATCAATCAGGACCAGCGGGTGGTCGATGACCAGGCGCGCGCGGAATTCCTGGCGCAGAACACGAGCGGCGGCGGATGGTTTGTG
>Ga0209510_1001116_pt1 | contig 31811 bp, 23 predicted proteins | sample BiotimSIPDNA_FD_185749 | JGI IMG/M metagenome (GOLD analysis project Ga0209510, IMG submission 185749) | Anaerobic biogas reactor microbial communites from Washington, USA - Biogas_R1 time_0 SIP DNA (SPAdes) (version 2) | ecosystem: Engineered > Bioreactor > Anaerobic > Unclassified | place...
GAAGCAGCTGGCTTATTGGTGCGAAAGGGCCAGGGAGACAAAGCTACAGCCGTTTGTAAAGGTCGCCAACACACTGATGGCAAGCAGGACCGGAATACCTGCATGGTATGATGCGCCACTGACGAATGCCATCCTTGAAGGCATTAACAATAAAATCAAGGTCATGAAGCGCAGGGCCTATGGCTATAGAGACCACGAATACTTCAATCTACTACTGCTCGGATTGCATGACAAAACCAACGCAATTCGGGGATGAACCTCTCTTTTCTCTGCTTCGCTTCACATGAATGCCCATGAATACCCATGAATTTTCATAAATAAATATTCACGTGAAACATGACACATTCTCCTTTTGTGCGCTTCGCTTTTACACGAATGTCCACGAATTGCCATGAATTTTCATAAATAAATCTTCACGTGAAGCACATGATCTGGAGCATTTCTGTATGTCAGAATTATTCAAGAGGCGTATCGAAGCCCTGCCGAAGGCATATCGAAGGCTTGCAAATGGATGGGGAGGGCAGGTTGAGGGTGGAGGGTGAAACGGAATGAGGGGCAAGGAGGGGGTGTGTGGATTTCTCCTTAATAATATATAAATTTTGTGTGGGATGGTGTGAGTTCGTGATTTTTTCCGTACCTTTGCGTGCAAATACATTGAGCTTATGAATAAGATTCTTATGACACTCTTTTTGACGCTGACAACGATGGGTTGTTGGGCACAGGAGGCATTTTCGGGTATCTGGCAGTGTGAGGAACTGAAAGGTTCGATTGTGGTTAATCTTGTGGAGAAGAAGATTCCTCTCAGGGATTTTGACGAGGAGGATACTTATGGGTATCTGAAGGGTGAACTGAACGGCACGTGGGTGATTATGAAAATAAAGGAATTGACGATGAATGAGAAGGAGAGGAAGGCTTTGGTGAGAATGGTCAGTGATATTGGTTATGATGCTCAGGATGTGGAGTTGAAGTTGGTGGATGAGAGCACGATGGAACTGAGGGCGGTGGGCGAACAGGTGATGAAGTGCATCGTGAAGGGTAAGTATGTGAAGATGCCGAAGGTGTCGGTGTTTAAGAAGAGTGAATAAAGGCTGAGGGAAAGTTGGAGAATTATTTGGATACTTTTAACCCCTCCCAGAGGGTGGCAGTGGAGTATTGTGAGGGTCCTTCGCTTGTGATAGCAGGCGCGGGGTCGGGCAAGACGAGGGTGCTGACTTATAAGATTGCTTATTTGATGGAGCAGGGTTATCAGCCGTGGTCTATCTTGGCTTTGACTTTTACGAACAAGGCGGCGCGCGAGATGAAGGAGCGTATTGCCCGCATTGTGGGCATTGACTATGCGCGGATGTTGTGGATGGGAACGTTTCATGGCATTTTCTTGCGTATTTTGAGGGCTGAACATGAGAGGATAGGCTTTTCTTCAAATTTCACTATTTATGATGCTGCTGACAGCAGAAGTTTGGTGAAGACCATCATGAAGGAGATGGATTTGGATGACAAATCCTACAGACCGGGCAATGTGTTGGGTGCTATCAGTAATGCGAAAAACCAGCTCGTGACAGCGGAGGAGTATGTGGCGAATCCTGCCAACAGGATGGGGGACTCCAGAAATGGCATGCCGTTGCTTGGTCAGATTTTCCAACGCTACAGCGAGCGATGCAGGAATAGTGATGCGATGGACTTTGATGATATATTGCTCTACACCTATCTGCTCTTTGAGAAGAATCCTGATGTGCTTGCGAAGTGGGAGCAGAGATTCAGGTATGTGCTGGTGGATGAGTATCAGGACACGAACTTTGCCCAGCATAGGATCACGTGGCAACTGACGAAGAATCATCGGCATGTTTGTGTGGTGGGCGATGATGCGCAGAGCATCTATAGTTTTCGTGGGGCAAATATTGATAACATTCTTCAGTTTCAGAATATTTATGCGGAATCTAAGTTGTTTAAGTTGGAAAGGAATTATCGTTCCACGCAGAATATTGTGGAGGCGGCCAACAGTTTGATTAAGAAGAACAGCAGGCAGATTGAGAAGGATGTGTTCTCGGAGAATGACAGGGGGGAGAGGCTTCATGTGATGGATACTCACTCGGATATTGAGGAGGCGAAGATGGTGGTGAATGCCATCCGAAATGTGAAGAGGCAGGATGGGTGTGAGTATTCTGATTTTGCCATCCTGTATAGGACAAATGCGCAGAGTCGTGTGTTTGAGGACACGTTGAGAAAGGAAGCGATTCCGTACCGCATCTATGGTGGTTTGTCTTTCTATCAGCGCAAGGAGATAAAGGATGTGATTGCTTACTTCCGACTGGCTGTGAATCCCAATGACGAGGAGGCTTTCAAGCGTGTGGTCAATTATCCTGCTCGGGGAATTGGGCAGACCACGGTGGGCAAGATATTGGATGCTGCCAACAGGCATCATGTGAGTTTGTGGAGGGTGATTAACAATGCGGAAGAGTATGAACTTGGTGTGAATAAGGGCACGCTTGCGAAGATTGCTGGTTTCAGAGAGAAGATAGAGGCTTTTATTGAACAGGCGCAGAAGTTGCCAGCCAATCAGTTGGGAACGCTTGTGGTGAAGGAGAGTGGCATTATTGCTGACATCTATCAGGATAATACTCCTGAGAATCTTTCACGTCAGGAGAATGTGGAGGAACTGATCAATAGCATTCAGGATTTCTGCGACATGCGCATGGAGGAGGGCAATGAGAATATATCTCTGAGTGATTTCCTTTCGGAGGTGTCGCTGATGAGTGATGTGGATACTGATAAGGGTGATGACGAGCACAAGGTGACGCTGATGACGATACACTCAGCCAAGGGATTGGAATTTGGCACTGTGTTTGTGGTGGGTATGGAGGAGGGCTTGTTCCCAAGTCAGATGGTGTCGGGCAATCCCCGAGATATGGAGGAGGAGAGACGGTTGTGCTATGTGGCGATTACAAGGGCCAAGGTGCATTGCTTCCTTTCTTATGCACAGTGCAGATTTAGATATGGTCAGATGGAGTTTTCTCCTCCAAGCCGTTTCTTGAACGATATAGACCCTAAGTTTCTTGACAGGCGAAGCAGCATGCGCTCTGGGCGATTGGGTGTGGATGATGAGGTGCAGTTGCCTTGGGAGAGAAAGCGAGAGAGCGGATCGACGGGCTGGGATAGACCCAGGCCTTTCGTGCCTTCTTCCACAAGGGTGGGGGCTGCTGGGGCTTCGAGACCTGCGGGATGGTCGGGTGCATCTGCATCTAAGTCTTCTTTACAAACGGAGGGTGTGGGTAGAAGGACTTCTGCCGGTTCAGCCACGGACGGGAGGTCGTCTGCGGGCTCTTCAATGGGCTTGCGTGGTTCGACCTCTGGCTCAGGCTCTTCGGTTGCTGTGGGTGGTGGACTGGCTGTGGGCAAGCATATCGTGCACAATCGCTTTGGAAGGGGTGAGGTGCTTCAGATAGAGGGAGCTGGTGATAATGCCAAGGCAACCGTGAAATTTGAAAATGTAGGAACGAAGCAGTTGTTGCTGAAGTTTGCAAAATTTAATGTGATAGATTAGCAAGATGACATTGTTGGAACAGAATATTGAGAGGATTCCTTCGCCATGCTATGTGATGGAGGAGGCTTTGCTGAGAAGGAACCTTGCCCTGATTGCTGATGTGGCTGAAAGGGCTGATGTGGAGGTGATCTTGGCATTCAAGGCTTTTGCCTTGTGGAAGAGTTTCCCTATCTTTAGGGAGTATATCAGCCACACGACGGCTTCGTCGCTCTATGAGGCGAAGTTGGCTTTGAAGGAATTTGGCAGTCGTGCTCATACCTATTCTCCTGCTTATACGGAGGATGAGTTTGAAGAGATTGTTGAGTGTTCGGAACAAATCGTGTTTAACTCGTTGAGCCAGTATGGGCGTTTCGCATCTCAAGTGAAGGGACGCTCTTCGATAGGTCTGCGTGTGAACCCTGAATATAGCGAGATAGAAACGGAACTGTATAACCCTTGTGCACCAGGGTCTCGCTTTGGCATTCTGAAGGAGGGCTTGCCCGAGGTTTTGCCAAGCGATGTGGAGGGCTTCCACATACATTGCCACTGCGAGTCGGGCAGTGATGCTTTTGCCCGCACTCTGGAACATATCGAGGAGAAGTTCTCGGGATGGTTCAAGCAGTTGAAATGGATTAATTTTGGTGGCGGGCATCTCATGACCAGAAAGGACTATGATGTGGAACTGCTGGTGGAGACTCTGAAGGCTTTCCACAGTCGCTATCCTTGGTTGAGGGTGATTTTGGAGCCTGGCAGTGCTTTTGCCTGGCAAACAGGACCGCTGATTGCAAAGGTGGTGGATATTGTGGAGAATGCGGGCGTGAAGACGGCTGTTATGAATGCAAGTTTTACTTGTCACATGCCTGATTGTCTGGAAATGCCGTATAAGCCTGCTATTCGACATGCGGAGACTTTGGAGGAAGAAGACCTTGAGACGGCGAGAAGCATTTCTCATACGTATCGTATAGGTGGCAACTCGTGCCTGTCGGGTGACTTTATGGGACTGTGGCGCTTTGATCATGATTTGCAGGTGGGCGAGTATCTCATATTTGAAGACATGATTCATTATACGACTGTAAAGACCAATATGTTTAATGGCATTGGTCATCCAGCCATTGGAATACTGCATGAGGACGGACAGTTTGAACTGTTCAGGAAGTACACCTACGAGGATTATCGTGATAGGATGTGCTAAGTGTAATTTTAAGGTGAAGTTTTTTAGGAAAAATCAGAAGGAGGTCACGATTATTCGTAACCTCCTTCCTCTTTGTTTTATTGGTTTTGTCTTATTGGTTGAAAAAAGTATGCTGATTGGATGAATGTCAGGGTGTTTTAGAAGCCTCCTCTGCCTCCGCCACCTCCGAAGTTGCCACGACCACCGCCGCCATTGCCTCCTCTGCCTCCACGTCCTCCACCGCCCTGAGGCATGTCTGGCTCGTCCATCCAAGCACGCTGCTCACGAAGTTCACGCCGAGCGGATGCTGTTCCCCAAAGGTTGAATCGGTAGATGAAGTGTGCCATCACGTAGCTGTAAATGGCGTGGGTTTCACGGTCAGAACGCTGGGTGTCGCTGATGTTACGGCTGATGTCGCTACGACGGTTGAGGATGTCTCGTGCCTCAAGAGATATAGTGGCATTCTTGCGCTTGAGGAATCGGTAACTGACCTGGGCATTCCAGATGAGTTCGTTGGTATTCATGGCTGCTGATGAGTAACCACGACGTGAACTCATGTTGATGTCGGTAGAGTAGCCAAGACCGTTCTGGAAGTTACCTGTAGAGGAGAGTCCGTAACTGAAGCGATAGGAATCCTGGTTACTGTTCTCGGTCAATGCACTGCGCTGTCTTGAGTAGTTGAAACTTCCGTTGGCACGGACGTCAATGTCTGTCAGACGCAGGGTTAGGCTGATTCTTTCGCCGAAGTTGTGGTCCTTTACAGAGTTGATGAGAGTATTGTGACCCACAATGTTCTTGCTGTCGTCATATATATTCTGCACATAGTAGCTGACGCGGTTGTTGAATGACCAGCTGGTGTTGGTGTTGAGCGTCAGTCTTTCCCAGAAGAATGGAGTGTTGAAGCCCATGTTGGCACTCATGTTCCAGTTGCCATTGATGTTTTCTGGGGTGGATTTGCGTTTGCCGGCACGCTCATCAATGTATTCAGTCTTTGTAGAGATGCTATTGCTGGTAACGCTATAGGTCCAGTTGATGTTAAACGTACGTTTAGTTGCTTCCCAATAGTTGTTGTATCTCAAATTGAGGTTGTTGGTGTGGGATGGCTTCAAGTTAGGATTACCTGTACGGATGTTCTGAACGTTGGTGCTGTCCACGAGATCGAGCAGGTCATCCATGCTTGGCTGATTGGTGTTGCTTCGCCAAGTGAACTGGAGGGTTTCTCTACGTGTGAAGCGGAAGCGGATGTTGAACGATGGGGTGATGCGATTGAATGTACGCTCATTGTCTCTCACCTTGTTCAGATAGTCCTGATATTGATGTTGGTTCTGACGCTCATAGCGGATACCTGCATTGGCATTGATGAGAGAGGTGTTGTAGCGCAGATTGAAGTCAAGATTGTGAGTCTTGTTGATATTGTCTGCATAGCGTGAGAGGGAGTCGCTCAGGAACTCGTCGAGGTTATCTGGCAAATTACCATACTGTCCGTATTCTTCCCAAATTCTTCTACCGATGGTAGCATCATCACCAAAATTGAATGTCTTACCGTCTGCGTGACGCTTTTGATAACTATAAGTATAGTTGATCTGAGCATGCAAGTTGCGCAAGATAGGCTCTGAATAAGAAACGTTGATGCTGTAGTTCTTATTGTCGGAAGGGTTGAGCCGGTGACGATAAGTGACGCGTGTGGAGTCGCTGCCGTCTATTAATGATGGGATTAAGTGGTAAGTGTAGTTGGAGAAGTTGTTGTTTCCACTGTTGTTCTCGCTGAGTGTACCGCTGAGACGAAGGCTGATGTTTCGTCCGTTAGTTCCTGTCACTGCGCTAGGGCCGAACCAAGGATTGCCACCCAATCTACGATTGATGAGAAGGTTTGCGCTAATGTTGTAGTTATCGCCCTTGCTCCAGTTTTGAGAGTTGCTGTCAGTTGCTCTGATAGAATCAGGAATCAAAGTGGCCTGGTATGCATCAAGAGGATCTGTCACACCATTGATATATGGGTCGCTGATGAATGAGAATGACTCATTGAGTGATCCGCTGCTGTTGTCGCCCTTTGTGAATCTTGGTTGCAGTTGAATGGTGGTGACTGAGTCCACTTTCCATTCCGCTTTGAAATCGCCACTCCAGCTGTTGTTGCGGTTTTTGTTTGTGCTGTAGCTATTCGAATATTTATCTGTGATCATACGTCCTGGCACATCGAAACGCTCAACGCTGTTTCTGTTCCAGTTCTCACTCTTGTTGGTGTTGTAGCGGATGTTGCCACCGAACTCGAAGTTCTCCACGTCGAAGACATATCGAACGCCCAACTGCTGAGCAGTGGCATTGCCATTGCTACCTGTATTGTTTCTGTTATAGATGACGTTGCCTTGTTTCTTCTCGGAGAATCGGTTGAGTTGTCCCTGGAGGCTGTAGAGTTCTTCTGTTCCATAACCCAAGTTTGTGTTTCCAAACCAACCCTGCTGGAAATCCTTCTTGATGGAGAGATCAATGACGGTTTCTTCCTCACCATCATCAATACCCGTGATGCGGCTGTAGTCCGACTTTCTTTCATAGGTCTTCACTTTATCTACAATCTCAGCAGGGAGGTTCTTCATAGACATATTTTGGTCGTTGCCGAAGAATTCTTTTCCTCCTACAAGGATACGGCTAACGGTCTTTCCGTTCACTTTGACCACACCATCCTCTACAGTCACACCAGGCAACTTCTTGATGAGATCCTCCAGCACACTGCCTGCAGGCACTTTGAAGGCATCGGCATTGAAGATGAGGGTGTCGTCTTTCATTTCCATCTCCTTGAGCTGACCAACCACCTCTGCCTCTTGCAACATGGTGCTTTTCTGCGAGAGCATGACTGTTCCAATGGTCATTTCTCCCTTGTTCTCTTTCGTTTTAGCCACAGTTATAGGACGATAGAAGTCCTCGTAGCCCACATAGGAGACTTTGAGCAGATATTTGCCATCCTTTACTTTTTTGATGTTGAAAGTTCCATCACTGAGTGTGGCTGCTCCTGTAATCATCTTGGTGGTGTCGGTACTCATCACACGAACAGTGCTGGCTATCAAGACTTCTCCATTGCCACTATCAATCACTTTTCCCTTCAGGTCTGATTGCGCATAGGTCAAGAATGTGACAAACGATAGGATCATCGTGAGGAATATTCTTTTTGATGGAATCATTTTAGTTAGTTTCTTGGTTTGTGTTGGGTTATACTTCGGTTTTGTTTTGGTTTGGTACGATGTTATGACTCTTTTTGAAGCAAGAAGTTTAAAGAGAGAGATGAAAATGTATGGGATATATGGGAAGGAGTGGGGAAGAATCTGAAAGGGGAGTTTGGCGAAATTGCCACGCTTCACCTCAATTATTAGGAGAGGAAGGCAACAGTATGTGTGTGCAGGAATGGAACAGTTGGATTTCCTTGCTATTTGGCATCTCGAATGATTGAGGCATTCTTCATGCTCTAACGAACAATTGTTCAATGGCCAATGAACAATTGTTCGATGCCTCATGAACCATGCGTGCGTTTTTGACCTCATAAGTATTGGATTGTCGAGTAATTATAAATGCTTGTATGTGAAGAAGATATGAGGAATCTTGAAGGGCGGGATGAGAATGTTCGTTTTCTTGGAAGGGTGGTATAGCGACAAAACGTGCCAGCATCATTTCACTCTTCTTGCCTGTAGGCACATTCCCTTTGAGCCGCTCATGATTTCAGACAAAAAAATAAAGGGACTCCATATATGATTGGAATCCCTTTATTGCGGTGTGTACGAGACTCGAACTCGTGACCCCCTGCGTGACAGGCAGATATTCTAACCGACTGAACTAACACACCATTGTTTTCTTTTTATTTATAGACCTCAAAAACGGTTGGTCTTTGTGCGGTGTGTACGAGACTCGAACTCGTGACCCCCTGCGTGACAGGCAGATATTCTAACCGACTGAACTAACACACCTTGTTTTACTATGGGATAGTTTATCTTTCCCTTTAGCGAGTGCAAAGGTACGACATTTTCTGAAACTGACAAAGGATTTGATGTATTTTTTATGAAAATGTTGAAAAAATGTTTTGGGATGTTTGATGGAAAGGAAGTAAAGAATGAAAAACATGAAGGAGAGCACTCGGCATGAGTGCTCTCCTTCATGTATCGTTGCAGATTTCTGCTTGTTTCGAGAATGGTCTGTTGATTAGAAGCCCATTTTCTTTGCTATATTCTTAGGAACAGCATTTTTATGAACAAGGATGTTCATGGTCTTATAGGCAGCGAAGGCTTTTGACACATACCAGATTCCCTTGTATTTGCTGGTAGTGCCCCAAGAGTTCTTCACCATGAAGTATTCCTTTCCTTCCTGATCCTTTGCAATTCCGTAGATGAGCATGCCATGGTCGTCTGTCGTTTCCCAGTTGTCATAGGCCTCTTGACGCATTTCTTGAGTCACAGTAATCTCTGGAAGAGGACGTGATGTTAGTAGGTCACGTTGGCTGACTGATGCAGAAGGACCAAACCATCGTTCGAAGTCAGAACCTGAGGTCTCTTTGATTTTCTTCACGTCTGGACATACGCCAATACCATCGCGGGTGAAGCCTGTTTCAGTCACGTCTGCGCCCCAAGCGAATGTGTATCCTGTCTTGATGGCATTGTCCATCACCTCCATGAGTTCTTCGATAGGAAGATTGTAGGAGAGTCCCCAACGCCAGTTGTCCTGTACCTCAATCACGAACTGGCTGTAGAAAGGATGGTGGGAGAAGGAAGCAAGGCTTACATAGTCGTCGAGGTTGAGTCCTGTTGAAGCCATGTAAGACTGTGGAGTGTACTTCTTACCTTTATAGGTGAACTCTGTTGGACACTCGCCAAGGTAGGCGTCGAGGGTGGCATTGATGGGCTTGAACCAGATGGGAGAGAGTTTCTTCTGCTTGCCTTTAGCCACAGACTCAACCATAGGTGTGAGAATCTGGAAGAATTCTGAGAAGTTGGGAAGAGTGTCGCCATAGAGTGTGCCAGGTGCAGGCATGGCTGTTTCGGGAATCATGCCGTAGTTCTTCATGCAATATACAGCATCGTAGAAAGAACCTCCCTCGCTGAAGCTGATGTCGCCGTGCAGACGAACTGAGGCCTTTGCACGGTCTTCATAAGTCTTGTGGGCAAGGAACATTTCGGAGAAGTCCCATTCGCCCTTACCCATGCGAAGCATCTCTGCCTCGAAGAATCCAAGTGCTGAATATGCCCAGCATGTACCTGAACGATTCTGATCCTTGATGGATGTGATAGGGTTTTCTTTAACTGTTGTGAACTCAAATTGCTCCTCTTTCTTGTCTTGTGCAAAGAGGGATATGCCACTTAAGAATAGGGCAGTTAAAAGTAGTACTTTTTTCATTTTATAGTTAATATTTAGTTATTCATGTGTATGAGTTCTTGGATTTCTATTTCCTGATGAACTCTTCTAATTCGTCAATGTGGTATGGGATGACGTGTTCGCCTATGATCTCACAGCCTGTGTCGGTGATGATGATGTCGTCTTCAATGCGGATGCCACCAAAGTTGCGGTAGGCTTCCACCGCTTCGTAGTTGATGAAGTCTTTGTGCATGCCTTGGCTTTTCCAGAGATCAATGAGATGTGGAATGAAGTAGATGCCTGGCTCGTCGGTCATGACAAAGCCTGGCTGAAGACGACGACCGCAACGAAGATAGTTCAAACCAAACTGTGTGGATGGTTGCACCTCCTCGTCAAATCCTACATAGTTTTGACCAAGACCTTCCATATCATGCACGTCCAGCCCCATCATGTGGCCAAGACCGTGGGGCATAAACATGGCGTGAGCCCCTGCACGGACAGCCTCTTCTGTATCTCCCTTCATGAGACCAATAGCCTTGAGATGGTCTGTGATGATGCGACATGCTCCCAAGTGCATGTCGAGCCATTTGATGCCTGGCTTTGCATTCTCAATGACCCAATCGTGTGCTGCTTCCACCGCCTGATAGATTTCTCTTTGCTGTGGGGTGAAAGTGCCTGAGATGGGGGTGACACGTGTGTTGTCTGAACAATAGTTCTCTTTGTTCTCAGCACCTGCATCGCACAGCATCAGCCTCCCTGCCTCCATGGGGTTGTGGCTGGGAAAACCATGCTGAATCTCTCCATGCATGGAAAGGATGGATTGGAAAGAGTAGCGGTCACCAAGACTCATGGCAATTCCTTCAATCACACCAGCAATATATTTTTCAGTCACACCAGGTGCACATAGTTTTTGGGCGGTTGTGTGCATCTTATAACCGATTTCGGCTGCGTCCTTCAACTCTATGATTTCTTCCGCCTGCTTGATGGCACGCATGTCAATAATAGCCTTGATGAGTTTGATGGAGGCTTTCTCTTTCGATTGCAGTGGATGGATGCCAACAAGGTCAGCCAACTGAATCATGAGATCGTGACGTGCTTGAGGAACGAAGTGAATGGTCTGATTCGTGGTAATGGCAATGTTGATGAGGGTTTTCAACTGGCTCATTGGAGCAGTATGGTTTACCCCGACTTCTTCAGCCAACTCCTTTACGGAAGGTACATAACCAAACCAAATGATGTCGTCAATGTCAATGTCATTGCCAAAGATGTATTCTTTGTCATTATCTACATCGATCACACCTACGAGTCCCTCGCGCTTCTGCCCGAAGTAGTAGAGAAAACAACTGTCTTGACGAAAACGATACGTGTTCCCTGGATAATTGTTGGGAGCATCATTGTTGCCGAAGAGAAGGATGAGTCCACCGCCCACACGCTTCTTCAACTCTGCTCGACGATTGACGTATATATCTTTTGTAAACATACGAGAATATCGTTTAGGATTTGTATAAATGCAAAGTTACACTTTTTTGCTGAATTATTTCATCCCTATCTCGTGTTTTTTCGAATCGTATTTGTTTTTTAACCGAAAGGCTAATCTCTTCACCTCTGGAATGCTTTTACTATCGTGCTCTACACACAAATGAATGTCATCCAGATAACGTAGTGTCCCTAATCTGCCCTCTTCATATCTATACATGTCCTGAATGTTTTTCACTTTGTCTATGTCCTTTAAGAGTTCGTTGAGATTAGCAATGACACTTGAGGCGGGGACCTCAAATTGTAGGCATGCTTCCGCATAGGCTTTGTCAGCCTTTTTCTTGTACTCTGCCACAGTGGACTTCTCCTTGCTGTTGTAAGAGTTTATTTGTTCATCGAGTGCGGCAACGGCTTTGATATATCTTTTTTTAGGTGACATCAATGCTGCTGGAGACTTCACATTCTCTAATTCATAAGTGGCAGCGTCAAGATCGTTGCACACAGCGGCACACTCTTCACTCACGTTCTTTTCTTCTGCAATACTGTCGGTCATGATCTCATCCCATGTTGGAGCGTTCTCATCTCCTATATTACCATATCGGTTGTCATATGTTCCATTGCTTTTCTCATCGCATGAAGTGATGGACAGCACGATTGTGAGGAAGAGAAAGGGCTGTATTCTTCTCCATTCGGAAAGTATATGAGAAATCTTTTTATACATTGTGGTTTAATGAAGTGAATTGGTATATATGAATATGATTTTGTAGAACTCGTATGATATTGCCATTGGTTGTGGGCAAGATAAGAGAGGTGTGGGTGATAAAAGAAAAGGAAGGGACATATCCTTGTGGACATGTCCCTTGGGTATGAATCGTTTGATTAAGAATCAAATTACTCCTGAGAGCCGTTCATCTTCTCCTTGAGTGCTGCAAGAGCGTCGATGTCACCAAGTGAAGTTGATGCTACAACGTTCTTGATTACTGTGCTCTGTTCCTTCTGTGGACGGCTTGCCTTCTTAGTGGCAGAGTCTGCCTTCTTTGCAGCCTTAGCCTCTGCACGAGCAACATCCTCGAAGATACGAGAGTGAGAGAGAATGATGCGCTTAGCGTCTTTGTTGAACTCTATTACCTTGAAGTCAAGAGTCTCACCAAGCTGAGCCTGGCTGCCATCTTCCTTCACGAGGTGCTTTGGAGTCGCAAAGCCTTCAACACCACCTTCAAGAGCAATCACAGCACCCTTGTCGAGCACTTCAATGACCTTGCCCTGGTGGATAGAATCCTGAGTGAAGACTTCTTCAAACTTATCCCATGGATTCTCTTCAAGCTGCTTGTGACCAAGAGAGAGACGACGGTTTTCCTTATCGATGTCGAGTACTTGAACCTCAATTGGCTCGCCAATCTTAGTGAACTCTGATGGGTGCTTAACCTTCTTAGTCCAAGAGAGGTCAGAGATGTGGATAAGACCATCAACACCTTCTTCCACCTCTACGAATACACCGAAGTTTGTGAAGTTGCGAACCTTAGCAGTGTGCTGGCTACCTACAGGATACTTCTCTTCAATGTTCTCCCATGGGTCAGTCTTGAGCTGCTTAACACCGAGAGACATCTTGCGCTCTTCGCGGTCGAGAGTAAGAATCACTGCATCAACCTCATCGCCAACCTTCATGAACTCCTGAGCAGAGTGGAGATGTGCGCTCCAAGACATTTCAGAAACGTGGATAAGTCCTTCCACGCCTGGTGCTATCTCAATGAATGCACCATAGTCAGCCATCACGACAACCTTACCGTGAACCTTGTCGCCAACCTTGAGGTTTGCATCAAGAGCATCCCATGGGTGTGGAGTGAGCTGCTTGAGACCAAGAGCGATACGCTTCTTCTCGTCGTCAAAGTCAATGATAACAACGTTCAGTTTCTGGTCAAGCTGTACAATCTCCTTAGGATCGCTTACGCGGCCCCATGAGAGATCTGTGATATGGATAAGACCATCAACACCACCGAGGTCAATAAATACACCGTAGTTTGTGATGTTCTTGACAGTACCTTCAAGGATTTGACCCTTCTCAAGCTTAGAGATGATTTCCTTCTTCTGAGCTTCAAGTTCAGCCTCGATAAGAGCCTTGTGGCTAACAACAACGTTGCGGAACTCCTGATTGATCTTAACAATCTTGAACTCCATTGTCTTGCCAACAAATGTATCATAGTCGCGGATAGGCTTCACGTCAATCTGTGAACCAGGAAGGAATGCCTCTGTACCAAGTACATCAACAATCATACCACCCTTTGTGCGGCACTTCACGAAACCTGTTACAATTTCATCGTTTGCCAAAGCATCGTTCACACGATCCCAAGAGCGTGCCTGACGAGCCTTCTTGTGAGAAAGCACGAGCTGACCTTTCTTGTCTTCTTGATTTTCAATGTAAACCTCTACTGTGTCGCCAGCCTTGAGGTCTGGTGCGTAGCGGAATTCACTGCGAGCGATAATACCTTCGCTCTTGTAGCCGATGTTCACAACAACTTCACGATCGTTGATAGCGGTAACTGTACCATCAACAACCTCGTTGTCGTTCACATTGTTGAGAGTGCCTTCGTAGGCAGCAGTTTGAGAGGCTTTGTCTGAAGCACTCACACCGTCATTCTCGAAAGACTCCCAGTCGAAACCTTCCAGCGGTTTAATGTCTTTAATTGCCATAAATAATAAAATGTTTTTTTAATTAATAAAGTTAGACATTATGTTGATAAAATCTAAAATATTCTTTTATGTCTGGACATGAATGTTTTATGCCACAAAAACGGCTGCAAAGTTAGTGATTTTCTGTAAGATGACAAAAAATAATATAATATTTACACATTTTATATTTTAAAAATAGTGGATTTCTCCTTCTTTTCTCCTTCTTCTGTCATTTTTTGATTGTATCAAGCCCATCACATTAACTGATGCAAAACTTATTCTAACAGTGGCCATCCGTCATGATCAAAGTACATCTTTCTGAGAAAGACCTTGGCTTGTCCATTATATGCTTTTTCGTAGGCATGAGAGAGGAAATACCACTGACCATCAACCTGATAGGCAGAGTTGTGTCCTACTCCAAAAAAGGACTCGTTAGGACCGATGAGCGTCTCGCCTCCACCTTTCTCCATGGCTATTCCTTTTCTATCCATGTATGGACCGTTCACTTTCTTGCTTCTTCCCACAACAGTTCTATATGTGCTCCTTTCCCCTCTACAACAGAAGTCGAAACTGACAAACAAATAATAGTACTTCCCGTTCTTGATGATGAAAGGTGCTTCCACGGCATTTTCTCCAGCCTCAATCGTGTCTCCTCCATCTATGGTGTAGTGCTCTATATTGTCAATCTCAGCCAAGGTGATCTTCCTGCCTATACGTCTGGAGATTGTTTTAGGTTTGCTGGCCACTGTCTTGAAGTCTTTCTTCAGTTTCACTATCTGAATGCCATCCCAGAACGAACCAAAGGTGAGCCACGGTGTTCCTTTTCCATCCACAATGAGGTTAGGGTCAATGCAGTTGTAGTTATCTTGATGCTGATGAGAAACAATGACCGCTCCTTGGTCTTCCCAATGGAAATCGGCAGACTGTGGATTGAGCGTCTTGTTGGTGGCAAGTCCTATGGCTGATCCGTTTTTGCCAAAGGTGGAGCAAGAATAATACATGAGCCATTTTCCATCATGATAACTGATGTCGGGTGCCCATGTGTGTCCTCTATATCCACGAATGGAATCTGTTGCCCATTGTGGAATGGGATTCAGCACAGATTTCTCGGGTTGCCAGGTCTTCAAGTCGGAAGAAGACATGCAACTGATACCCATTCCTGTGGAAAAGATATAAAAACGCCCGTCTTCCCCTTTTGCCATCACGGGGTCATGCACATCGGGATGCTCTGTGTCAAAATGAAAGCGAGGGCGACGCTGTGCTTGTTCTGTGTTTTGAGCAACTGCTTGAAGCGTGAGTGTTGCCAGTAGAATAGTTAGTAAATGTTTCATTTTCAGTTTGCAATCATAGGTTGATAAAAGTTCTCTTTTGTTTCTGCTTGTATTTTAATATAGGGAAGAGATGGAGTCCAAAACTATGTTTTGTGAAGAATCATCACAGCCCAATCATTCTTATCCACTGCTTTGACCACTTTTAGATGATGCTGATTGGCTATCTTCTCCATTTCTGGCACATCATTTGTGAAGAAACCTGATATGATGATTGTACCGTTTGCTTTGAGGTGGTTCACATAGAGAGGCATGTCTGCCGAAAGGATGTTTTTGTGAATGTTGGCTACGATTGTGTCAAACTCTCCTTCTATGGCGGAAACATCTCCAAGAAGAACATACACATTATTTATATTATTAAGGGCAAAATTCTCCTTTGCATTTTTAACACTGAACTCATCAATGTCGATGGCCACCACTTCTTGAGCACCTTTCTTTGCCATAGCAATGCCCAGCACTCCTGTTCCTGTACCCATGTCAAGCACTCTCTGATGAGTGAAATCCTTTTCGAAAAGAAGAGAGGTGATTTGGTACGTTGTTTCGTGAGAGCCTGAACCAAATGCCATGCGAGGGTCAAGCTTGATGCCAAACTCACGCTCTAAGATGGGGTCAAAGTGATTTTGCTCCCACACTTCATTCCAGTTCTTGTTTTCCAAATCATGGATGGCGTATGAGAATGTGACTTCTGGGATGAGAAAGTTGTGAAGAACATCGTTGAGGCTGTTCTCGTCAAAGTTGTCTTTCAAAATATATGCCTTGACGCCCTCATTCGTTGTTTCAAAAGAATCAAATCCTATCTCTCCCAATGTGGCAGACAGCACATCGCAGAAGTCTTCCGAGTAGGGGGTTATGGTGATGTCAGCAAAGATATACTGCATAAGTAGTATTTTTTTATGATTAACGTGAGTTTTGCCTATATTCGGCAGGTGGAACAATTGGCATCCATTGTCGGTGCTTCTTTTCAACCATGCTTTTCTCTTTCATTTTTTGTCAAAATTCACAGTCTGTTTAATTGGAATTTGCTTGCTGTGGAAGATGGGCAAAGCGATTCGGGCATATTTTGTCGCTGGACAACTCTTCCAAGAGGATGAGGGAGGTTGCCGTGACTTCTGAAAATCTTTATATCTAATTTATAAACAATGATTTATGAGTGTATGGCAACTCTGCGCTTATAAGGGCGAAAACGCACGCTTGGTTCATGGGTCATCGCACCATTGTTCATTGGCACATGCACCATTGTTCGTTTGGGCATGAAGTACACTTCTATCATTTGATGCGCCAAATGGCAGGGAGTTTCATGCTGTATCATTCTCTCACACGCCAGTCTTTATTGGCTCTCCTCTCCATTCGAGTGACGAAATCGGGTGCGGTCATTTCATCTATCTCACGCTGATCAGTTTTCTTTGATGGTCAAGTTCATCAAGTCCTGATAGTCTCCATTGAATAAATTGATATCAACATCTCCCTGAATACCATCCACCTTGCCTGCATCTGTGTGTTGCCAGAAAGCCCATTCTCCCTTGTATTTGAGCGAATCCACATAGTAGTGAGCAATCCAGTAAGGATATTTGTCGAACTCCGGAGTGTTGAGATAGGTGGTCTTGAACTTGTATCCTGTATAGAGAATAGGAGTGACTCCATAGTGCTTCTCCACTTCATTCATCCAGTTCAACACCTCTCTTTGTAATTGGGCAGTGTTGTAGTTGCCTATATCCTCCACGTCAAGTACGGGCGGAAGGTCTTTCTCTTCCAGCTGCACCATCTTGCAAAAGAACTTGGCTTGTTCCTTGCTGGGAGTGAAGGGACTGAAATAGTGGTATGCTCCTCGGATAATGTCGTTCTTCTTGGCATTGTAGAAATTCTGGTTGAAGTTCTCATCCCATACATTTATGCCTTGTGTGGCTTTCACAAAGATGAACGAGATGGGAGCGCCTTGAATCTGTGCGTTTCTCAACTTGTCCCAGTCTATTTCCCCCTGATAGTGTGAGATGTCCAAACCTCTCACCTGTCCTTTGGGATAAGTCACATTGCCATAGAGTGCCTTCCATCTGAAAGAGTAGGGACCTACGAAAGTCTTGTAGAAAAAAGCAATGTAGATGACAACGATGATGCCTAAAGCAGTCCATAAGATATAAGAAGGCACACGGCGAAGTGGATTTCGTCGTGTGCTCTTCTTTCTCTTATATTTTCGTTTGCCTGGCATTATTTGGCCTGTTCCAGCTGAAGAGTCTTGGTTGTTTGGTCACAAACCTCTGTTGGGCCCCAATACTGGATTGGACCTGGATAAACGTACTCAGTCTCTTTTGCCCACTTCTCACGGTTGGCAGCAAAGAACTTGAATGGTGCGCCATCCAACTCAACAAGAGCCTTGCGGATGACAGGCTTCATCTTACCGTTGCGCTTCTCAAGGTTCATCATCATGGTGATAGGCACACCACCTGCAATCCATTCTGCTGCAGGAGCAGTCGTGTTCTTGATCACAGACATGTAGCCAGTCTTGTCGTTAGCAATCAGGCGTGAAGCGTTGTAGCCCAGTGAGTAGCAGTAGTCTGCATCATAGTTGGATGGAGCGGCACAACGACCTTCGTAACCGAAGAAGTGGTGTTGTGAACCGAACTTGCCAACATACTTGCCTTCCTTCTTCCACACGGCGAGTTTGTCTGCCACCATGCGAGAGAGCAACTTCTCAGTCTCAATAAGAGATACCTGCACGTTTCCATGTGGGTCGCGGTCAAGAGCAAGCTGTGCAGCCACATCTGCAGGGAGTGAGTTGAAGGTGGTGAGGTTGCCTGCAGAGATATGCTGCTTGACAAACTCGATCTGCTCATTGCCGTTGTTGATGGTCTGAGCCTCTGGAGTGGCAAGCACATCATTGAGTTCTGCAATCAACTTCTTGATGGCAGGAATGAATTCGATGATACCTTCAGGGATGAGTACAGTGCCGAAGTTGTTTCCGTCCTTTGCACGTGCAGACACAGCCTCTGCGATATATGTGACAACGTCATCGAGTGACATGGCCTTAGCTTCTACCTCTTCCGAAATCAAACAGATGTTTGGCTGGCACTGGAGGGCGCACTCAAGAGCGATGTGAGATGCAGAGCGACCCATGAGTTTGATGAAGTGCCAGTACTTGCGGGCAGAGTTGCAGTCACGCTGAATGTTACCAATCAACTCAGAGTAAGTCTTGCATGCAGTGTCAAAACCGAAAGAAGTCTCAATCTGTTCGTTCTTCAAGTCACCATCAATTGTCTTAGGACAACCAATCACCTGCACGCCATACTTCTTGGCTGCATAGTATTCAGCCAACACGCAGGCATTGGTGTTTGAGTCGTCGCCACCAATGATGACGAGAGCCTTGATGTTCAACTCTCGAAGAATCTGGATACCTTTCTCAAACTGGTCCTCTTCCTCAAGTTTAGTACGTCCAGAGCCAATGATGTCAAAACCACCTGTGTTGCGATACTGGTCCATGATTTCAGAAGTAATCTCCATGTAGTTGTGATCCACAAGACCACCAGGACCGAGGATGAAGCCATAGAGTTTGTTGGCAGGATTGAGGGATTTCACACCATCAAAGAGACCTGAGATTACATTGTGACCACCAGGAGCCTGACCACCAGAGAGGATGATACCTACATTGAATGGAGGAAGTGCCACAGGCTCGCCTGGCTCAAATGTGATGACGGGCATGCCATAGGTGTTGGGGAACAGTTCCTTGATTTCATCTTGATTGCCTACTGACTGAGTAGCAGCACCCTCAACAGCCTTTACAGGACCCTGAAGTGCCTTTGGAAGTTTGGGCTGATAAGCAGCACGAGCTTTCTGGAGATTTGAAATTGCCATAGTTGAATATGTTTTAATAATTATGTAATTGTCTGTCTTGATTTTGAAGAAGGCCATTTGGTCAAGGAAAGATGACTTCACCAATAGCCTGTTGTATCTGTTGATTATGCACGTGCGGCCTTCACATAGCCAAGTGCTTCCTTGCATTTGTCCGTGATGTACTGCCAGTCACCTGCCTTCACCTTGTCGCTTGGGAAGAGTTTAGAACCCATGCCTACGCAGAAAACGCCTGCTTTGAACCAAGCGGTTAGGTTCTCTTCGGTGGGTGCAACGCCACCAGTCACCATAATCTTTGTCCATGGCATGGGGGCTTTCATGTTCTTCACCATTGCTGGACCATACACATCACCAGGGAAAAGTTTAGTGAGGTCACAACCTAACTGCTGAGCAGCACCTACTTCACTCACAGAGCCACAACCTGGGCAATAAGGAATCAAGCGACGGTTGCACACGGGGGCTATCTCTGGGTTGAAGAGAGGACCTACCACGAAACAAGCACCCAACTGGATGTAGAGTGCTGCCGTAGGAGCATCAACAACAGACCCGACGCCTAATGCAAGTTCGGGGCATTCTGTTGCTGCAAACTTCACACATTCAGCAAATACCTCATGAGCGAAATCTCCACGGTTGGTGAATTCAAATGCACGCACACCACCATCATAGCAAGCCTTGATGACTTTCTTTGCCACCTCTACATCCTGATGATAAAAGACAGGAACCATGCCTGTTTCTCCCATCTTTGCCATGACAGCCATTTTGTCAAATTTAGCCATTTTGTTTTTATCTATTCTTTATCTGAAAACAATAATCAATGCTCTTTCCTGTAAATGGAATATTCCTGAATTTCTATCTCTGCACACGACCGTTGGCATTACCACCAGCAAGAGCCTCCACTTCTTCTACAGACACATGGTTGAAGTCACCAGGAATGGTGTGCTTCAGAGCCGAAGCCGCCACAGCAAACTCCAAAGCCTCACCCTGAGTAGGTTTAGTCAATAGACCGTGGATGAGACCGCCAGAGAAGGAGTCGCCACCACCCACACGGTCGATGATAGGGTTGATGTCATAACGTTTGCTCTGATAGAACTCCTTGCCATCATAGATGAGAGCCTTCCAACCGTTGTGGGTGGCAGAGAAACTTTCACGAAGAGTAGATACCACATACTTGAATCCAAATTCCTTGGCCATAGCCTTGAAGATGCCTTCATAGCCAGCAGCATCGGTCACGCCAGCCTCTACATCTGCCTCAGGCTTGAAGCCAAGGCAAAATTCTGCATCTTCCTCATTGCCAATGCACACATCTACATACTCCATGAGAGGGCGCATGATAGAGATGGCTTTCTCGCTTGTCCAGAGCTTTTTGCGGAAGTTGAGGTCGCATGAGATGGTCACACCATGCTTCTTTGCCGCAATACATGCCAGACGAAGACACTCGGCGGAATCATCGCTGATGGCAGGAGTGATGCCTGACCAATGAAACCAGTCTGCACCCTCGAATATCTTGTCGAAATCGAAGTCTTCAGGCTTTGCCTCTGCGATAGAAGAGTTGGCACGGTCATAAATCACTTTTGATGGTCGCATGCTTGCACCTGTCTCTGCATAATATAGTCCCACACGATTGCCGCCACGTGCAATAAACTCTGTGTTCACGCCAAACTTGCGCAGTGCATTCACTGCTATCTGTCCTATTTCGTGCTTGGGAAGTTTGCTCACAAACACGCTTTCGTGTCCGAAGTTTGCCAAACTGATGCCCACATTGGCTTCTCCGCCACCTGGTATGATATTGAATTTGTCTGCTTGAATGAAACGGTAGTTCCCTTCAGGTGAAAGGCGAAGCATGATTTCGCCCATAGTTACGATTTTTGCCATCTTACTTATAACTGTTTTCTTGTTGGATGAATCCTAATAATAGGGTTGTTTCCTCAAAATGTCGTGCAAATGTACTCTTTTTTTATGAGAAAACAGTTGCTTGTCTGATAAAAAATCTCCTATAGGTGAATTTTTGCCTAAATTAAATTTTTATATGATTAAAAAACCTTAACTTTGCACAACCTTTACAATTATATATATGATTTGTCAAGGTTTTTTAGGAGTCACAAAGCATCGCTAAACAAAAGTTATGGAGATTACATCCAAAATACGCATCAAGGACATTGCGGAAAGAGCAGGAGTTTCAGTAGGCACTGTCGATCGTATCATTCATGGTCGTGGCAACGTGTCGCCCATCAGCATGGAAAGAGTGCAGAAAGTGTTGGATGAAATCAATTATACTCCCAACCATTATGCCTCCGCACTTGCTTCTCACAATGTGCACCAGTTTGCGGCCATTCTTCCTATGCATGAGGTGGATAGTTATTGGGCGCGTGTGGAAAATGGTTTGCTTGATGGTGTTCGACGCTTCAACGACTTCAAGATCTCCTTCAAAGTTTTTCGTTATGACCCTTTTAATACAGAATCCTTCAAGTTGGAATGTCAGAGCCTGCTCAATACCTGTCCTGATACCGTTATTATAGGTCCAATCTTCAATTACTCGATCATGGCAAATTTCACCTCTCAGTTAGATGAAAAGGGTATTCCATATGCCTTGCTCGATTCCAATTGGCCCGAATTTAACCATCGTATATTCTATGGACAGGATTCTCTCCAAAGTGGTGCTTTCTCTGGGCGTATCATGTCGCTCTCGGCAGACTCTTCCACCAAGCAGATTGCGCTTTTCAAAGTGATGGGCGAGGGTAGGGTGGCAAGCCGACAGCAGATGAACCGAGAGGTGGGCTTCCGCAAGTATATGGAAGTGCATAATCCTGACATAGAGATTGTGGATGTCAATCTCTATGTTTATGATAAGAAAGGCATGAACGACATCATGCGTGAGTTCTTCACCACTCATCCTGATATTCGTCTTGCCCTCTGTTTCAATTCTTCCGTCCATATCATTGCTTCTTTTCTGAAAGAAGAAATGCCTGATCACCCACATGTTACCCTTTTGGGTTATGATGCTGTGGATGCAAATGTGCAATGTATCAAGGAGGGCTCAGCCGATTTCCTCATAGCTCAGCACCCTCACTCTCAAGGGCTTGACTGCTTTAGGTCTATGTTCAACTCTTGTGTGCTCAAAATGCATATAGCCCGTGACCATTATATGGCCATCGAGTTGCTCACCAAGGAGAACATTGATTTCTACAAGGATTAGTCCTTTGCTGACCAATAAGTCAGCCTATACCGACAAATGAATAACAATCAACTAAGTATAAACTTCTAACCTACTTCTTATGATGGAAAAACCTCTCTCTCGCTCACTCTTGCTGAGCAGTTTGTTTGTGTTGGGAATCTTTTTTGCGCCACATCTTTCTGCCCAAAAGAATCGTGTGCCTTTGGTCTATTCTGTGGAAAATACAGGAGCCAAGTATGCTGAACAGAAATATGTGCCTCTCAACCTGCTTCCCAATCAGTCCAACCTGCCTAATCCGTTCCTCTTCGCCAACGGCAAGAAAGAGGTCAAGAATCTCAAACAATGGACTCAACGTCGTGCTGAAATTGCTTATTCCATTCAGCATTATGAGATAGGCACTAAGCCCACAGTTTCGATGGATGATGTAGATGCACGCATGTCAGGTGACACTCTGATTGTGGATGTGCATGTGAATGGGCAGACACTCACGCTGTCTTCCAAAATATTCTATCCTCAGGAGGGACAAGCACCTTATCCGCTCATTATTGGTGCAAGTGTCAATGCCCTTCCTCGCCAATTCTTCACAGATCGCAATATTGCCTCTATGGTGTTCTATGAGCGTCAGGTCAATAGTTATTCCCAAATGGGAAGAGGTGTGGCAGGTCGTGGCAAGTATGAGTTTGACCGCCTCTATCCTGATTTGACCGCCAATGGTGCTTATAGCGAGTGGGCATGGGGCTTCAGCCGACTGCTTGATGGACTTCAGAAACTTGGTCCAGAGGTGACGAAGATAGACATGTCACACATTGGAGTTACAGGTTGTTCCTATGCGGGAAAGATGGCACTCTACTGTGGAGCATTTGACGAACGAGTGGCTCTTGTCATTGCTCAAGAACCTGGTGGTGGAGGTGCTGCCGCATGGCGTGTATCCCGCACTCTTGGCAATGTGGAGAATCTTGACAAGACAGACTATAATTGGTTCATGGAAGAAATGAAGGTGAACTTTGGAGAAGAAAAAGTGAATCTTCTTCCTCATGATCATCACGAACTCGTTGCCCTCTGTTGTCCCCGTGCAGTCCTTCTTTTGGGCAATCCCGATTATGAGTGGCTCTGTGATCCTTCCATGTATGTCTCTGCCAATGCTGCCCTTAAGGTGTGGGAACGTTTTGGCATAGCCGATCGTTTTGGCTATTCTATTGTGGCGGGTCATGGGCATTGCCAGTTGCCTCAGTCACAGTATCCAGAGGTGGAAGCCTTCATTGACAAATTCCTTTTGGGGAAAGAAGCAAACACCACTGTGCGCATTGCTCCAGATGATTACAAGACGAAATACGACTACACCAAGTGGTTCTCTTGGAAGTAGTTTCGTCTGAATCTTTTTCGAGCGTGCTAAGTCGAGGCATCTTCACAGGCTGTCTCTGTTGTCTCGATCTCGCCCCTTCTGATATGTTCCTAAATACTCTGTTCAGATTTAGACTTTTTTGCCTCTTGTGCCAAAGTGCGTGTCTGGGGGATTGTGATTGAGACAATTGAGATAACGTGAGCGGTCAATACACCCTCCCCATGCTTCTGCAAGCCTTCGAGATGCCTTCGAGACGCCTTCGAGACGCCTCTTGGATAATTACCTTGAGTTTGATGAATTGTATTTGCCTTGAAATTTGGTGTCCCGCATGAATTATTGTGTCTTTATAGTGTGGAAATACAAATAAACATAAGAAATAACCGCAATAATCAACGAGGACAAGGTTGCGGGAATATTTTGTGTTACAGATGATTAGGCTACACCTATTTTCAAATCTGCAAGTTTCTTTGATATAATGATGGCAAATACACGCTAAAGCCAGTTAGGAAGAGAAGGATATCACTGTAATTCTACGATGTCTAAAGCTGAAATCAGGGTTATCATGATGCTCTTTCACAATTTCGTGGTCTGCTTGCTGGGGGGTATATCTGCATATTGCTTATTTCCAAAGAAGCCGTGCATCAATGTACAAAGTACATTTGACACACGGCTTGCCTTGTTCTGAATTGTTGAACTCACGTTATGTTGTGTGACGTTTTTTACTCGTCATCATCAGCAATGTCATCTATGTTGTCTATGTCCTCCAGTTGGATATTGCTCTCATCGGGCTCTTCTTCATCCTCCATATCCTCATCGCTTTCGCCATCCAATTTCTTCAGTTCGTCATCGTTCATGTCCTCATCCTCTTCCTCATTGCCTACATCCATGAGGTCGAGGTCCTCGTTCTCATCATATTCTTCCTCTTCTGTACGCTTATGGCGACGTCTTCTGCCGTCTTCCTCGTCGTCAATGCTGTAGTCATTGTGCACCTTCTCCACCTTTGGTTTTGGCTTCATGAACACACCCTCAATCCAGCCTCCTTTTTCCAACTCAAGCACTTCATAGTTGTCAGCCTTTCTGCGATCCACGATACCATCTTTTTTATGCATGGTCTTCTCGGGCATTACTGTACAGTCCACAAAGAAAGCAGACTCAATGATGTCTTGAATAGCCAATGAAAGCCCCTTCCAGCCTGTGCCCATGTTGTTCTTGATAAGTTCAAGCACTTCCCATGCCTCCAGGTGCTGAATGTTCTCCAGTGTCAGGTCTGTCACCTTCTTGATAGGGTGCTTGCGCAAAGCAATAGCATTGTTGCCGTTTTCGTCGGGAGTAGAATAGACCTCGTAGCCCATGCTTTCCAGCTGACTTGTTTTCTGCACATTGTCTCTTTTCAGATATTGAATGTCAAAAACAGTCTTGATGATGTTCATGTAGTGCTTTTCATTTTCCGAGAATTCATCCTTCTTCTTCTTGGCATTAATGATCATCTGGCTTAGTTCACTGGCAGTGATGGACCAAATGTTGCTCTTGTCCAAATCGTCAAGTTCCAATTTCGTCTTTTGCTTCATTGTCTATAATTAATAATGTATAATATGCTTTTTTCGAAAAGTGGCACAAAGGTACGAATAAGAATAAGAATAACCAAATAATTTAAACTTTTCCATTCAAAACATGTCATTCTCAGAGTAAATGACACGTATAAGGTGAAGAAAATACGTCTTTTCCTTTGCTCAATGCACGTATAATTGTAACTTTGTATGATGTTTGTCACATATTAATAACAAATACAATCTATATGTCTTTTCGTGGAAATCTAACCAACTATCTTTTTCTCAGTCGTTCAGCCATGATTTTTCTGATGACTGTATATGCTCTCTTTACGTCTTTGCAGCCTCTTCAAGCACAAACTTCAGTGGTCCAGACTGACACTATCAATAAGAACATCATCACCTATATCAAGAATGTGATGGGCTTCAATCGCAATGTCCCGCAGGAGAAGGTCTATATGCACTTTGACAATACAGGCTATTTTGAGGGTGAAACCATCTGGTTCAAGGCTTATGTCACCCGTGCAGACAACGGTCGTCCCACTAATCTCAGTAGGGTGCTCTATGTGGAACTTCTCAATCCAAGCGGAGATGTCATCAAGACCAAGAAATACCATGTAAATGATGTTGGGCAGGCTCATGGCGACATCAAGGTGGACTCTATATTTGGAACAGGCTTCTATGAGGTCAGAGCCTACACTCGCTACATGACCAACTGGGGAGTCAATGCCATCTTCTCTCGTGTTTTCCCAATATTTAAAGCACCAAAGACAGAGGGTGACTATACCAACCTCACGCTCGACACCAAACTCTATAAGGGACGTGACCCCAACAATCGTGACACCTCCGACTCTCTTTACACAATGGCGGTCAAAGAGGGTATCTATGAAGGCAATGATGCCAAAACAGTCTCAGTTCAGTTCTACCCCGAAGGAGGCAACCTCATTCAGGGAAAGAAATGTCGTGTGGCAATGTTGGCAGTAGTGGATAATGGTCAGCCATTCCAAGGCGAAGGCTTTGTGCTCAATTCGCAAGGCGATGTGCTTGCTTCTGTGGAGATCAACGCACAAGGAAAGGCTGAATTCCGTGTCACTCCCGATGGTCATCCATTGACCTTCAAGGTGAGAAATGCTAAAGGGAAAGAACAGACCTTCACGCTTCCTGATGCCCAAAAAGAGGGATGTGCGCTCACGCTTGATGTGATTAGCAATGATGTGCTGGCCACTCTCCAGTGTTCAGATGGTGTGTGTGACAATCTGATAGGTTATGCCCTCATGAACAATGGTAATATCTACTATTGCGACACTCTGGTGGCTTCTCCACTCATCGAACTTGAATTGGATCGCTCAGCCATGAAGGAAGGCGTCAATCAGTTGGCGGTCTTCAATAGCAATGGGCAGATTCTGGCCGACCGTCTTTTCTTCATCTGCCCGAAACCCTCTTCTGCAGATAGCATCTCCTTTGTCAGCAATGCCCAATGGCTCAAGCCTTGTGGAATGGTGAAACTTGATGTGCAGACCATCCCTAATGCCACCTTCTCTTTCTCGGCAATGGATGCAGGCTCGATGACAGGTGCTTATCAAGGCAACATGAAGACATGGATGTTGCTCGGTTCGGAAGTGAGAGGATATATAGACAATGTTAATTACTACTTTGAGTCGGATGACGAGACACATCGTCGTGCTGCCGATATGCTCATGCTCACTCAGGGGTGGCGACGTTACAATTGGGACGAGATGGCTGGTCTCACTCTCAGGGAAAAGATGCAGCCAGTGGAAGACAAATTCTATGTGTTTGGCAAACTCAACGAATACCGCAAAAGGAATCCTGTCAATAACGTGGATCTTCAGGTCATTCTCTACAATCAGCACGGACAGAGCCTCAATGGCCGTACCAAGACTGATGCTAATGGTAATTATGCCTTCGAACTTCCTTTCATGGATGGAGAGTGGAAGATGTTCTTCTACACTACGGTCAATGATAAGAAGAAGACCTTTTTGGTAGGTGTGGATCGCCAGATTTCTCCCACACCTCGCTTCATCAGTCCTCTTGAAGCAAGCATGAAGATCCCCGAGGGTCCTAATCTCTTTGTCCGTAAAGAGGGCGAAGAACCTCCTGCAGAAGAGACTTTTGTGCCTATCACTCAGCGTGATTATGTGCTTCAGGACGTTACGGTTAGAGCCAAACGACGTTATTTCACCAATGATGACTTCGTTTTTAAGAATGAGAACTATGGTCGTCGCTGGGCTTCCATCTATTATGATATTGACCGAGAACTTGACAACATTCGTGACCTTGGCGAGCCAGAGCCAACCATTTTCGAGTTCTTGGCTAAGAAAAATGCCATGTTCAACAATCCCGAGTGCAAGGGACTCCCTCTGCCTACAGCTGCTGATAGTGTGGAGGGAAGTTGGAGTGAATGGAGTGGCTATATGTCCTATGGTCATCGGCCTATAGAGTGGATTGTAGATAATGGCGATACAAACAACAGAGGTGCAAGGACTTCCGAAGGTGGAGCGGCTGGCGATGAGTTTTTCCCTGTGTCGCTCGATGAAATCAAGAGTGTTTATATCGCACCTTATGATCCTGATGCCTACACTCGTGGTCAGGCTCGTGGCCAGGCAGATGCAAGCGACATCTCCGACATAGATGCAGTCAAAGGTTTTGACCATAGCGTGAAGATCTATATTTATCGCCATCATCGTTTCACCACAGCCAGCAATAAGGGCATTCGCCGCACCTACTTCCAAGGCTTTGACACCCGTGAGACTTTCAAGACAGAAGACTATCATGTCATCCCTCCCATGGCAGACTTCCGTCGCACCATTTTCTGGGCTCCCGATGTCACCACCGATGCTTCGGGCAAGGCTCATATTGAGTTCTTCAACAACTCCACGTGCGAGGAAATGTTCATCACTGCTGAGGGAATAGATTCTGATGGTAAAATAGTGGTTAAAGACTGACACTCTTGACCTTGAAATGATAGTAGATGGAGATGAACGACTTGTTTTCATCTCCATCTGTGTGCTTATTCACGATTTTTTCCTTTTGTAGCATTCCTTTCTCCCATTTTTTTCATACCTTTGTAGGCACATTGTTGGCTATCTTTAGCAGGTCTCTGCTTCTGCATTCATGATGCCAACACCAATACAGACAGAAACGAAAGACATGCCCATGACAGCACGCTCAACGTTTCAACCTTCTCCTACTGCTGGACAGGAAAGGAAAACATAAAGGAATTATCAATTAAATCATATATTGACTCATGAAAGAATTAGCGCTTAAGTATGGCTGCAACCCCAATCAGAAGCCATCACGTGTGTATATGGAAGAAGGAGAACTCCCCTTTGAGGTATTGAACGGACGTCCTGGCTACATCAATCTTCTTGATGCTTTCAATAGCTGGCAACTCGTCAAGGAACTGAAGGCTGCAACAGGCATGCCTGCGGCAGCTTCGTTCAAGCATGTGAGTCCTGCAGGAGCAGCTGTGGGAGCACCGCTGAGCGACACGCTCAAGAAGATCTACTTTGTGGATGATGTGAAGATACCTCTCACACCTATAGCCACTGCTTATGCACGTGCCCGTGGTGCAGACCGCATGTCTTCTTTTGGCGACTTCATCGCACTCTCCGATACTTGCGATGAGGCTACCGCCCTTCTCATCAAGCGTGAGGTGAGCGATGGAATCATTGCACCAGACTATACTCCAGAGGCTCTACAGATTCTTCAGGAAAAGCGTAAGGGAACTTATTGTGTCATCAAGATGAACCCTGACTACATGCCTGCTCCAATAGAGCGCAAGCAGGTGTTTGGCATCACTTTCGAACAGGGTCGCAATGAGATAGACCTCACTGGCGATGACCTCTTTGCCAATATCCCAACAGCCAACAAGGATTTTCCTGCCAACGCTAAGCGTGACCTCAAGATTGCACTCATCACCCTCAAATACACTCAGTCCAACTCTGTCTGCTACGTGAAGGACGGACAGGCCATCGGCATTGGTGCCGGACAGCAAAGCCGTATCCACTGCACCCGTCTTGCAGGCAACAAGGCCGACATTTGGTGGCTTCGTCAGTGTCCTAAAGTTCTTGCCCTTCCATTCAAGGCAGACATCCGTCGTGCCGATCGCGACAATACGATTGATGTGTACATAGGTGATGAATATGAGGATGTGCTTCGTGAAGGCACTTGGCAGAACTTCTTCACCGAAAAGCCTGAACCACTCACAGCCGAGGAAAAGAAAGCTTGGTTGGCTCAGAACACCAATGTGTGTCTTGGTTCAGATGCATTCTTCCCATTTGGCGACAATATCGAGCGCGCTCACAAAAGCGGTGTGCAGTATATTGCTCAGGCAGGCGGTTCTGTGCGTGACGACAATGTTATCGATACTTGCAATAAATACGGCATTGCCATGGCATTCACTGGCATACGCCTCTTCCATCATTAATCAAATCCTTTATGGCATCAGAGAACGAGATTCAGTACGCCATCATGAATGGCATCAACTTTGGCAAAGCCAAAGAACCGAAGGATGATTCCGACAAGGTGAAGACCAAGGCTCGTAAGAAGGGCTATCAGACAGGTTCCCACAAGTCGGGTGCGGCAAAGCACAAGGCGGAAATCCGTGCACGTGTCAAGAGCCGCTCGTCCCAAAAGAAGAAGTAAGAGTTTTGAAGACGAGACTCTGCATACTACTCTGCATACTGCTCAGCATCATTGCATGCGACGATCAAAAGTCGCGCACTGCTGCTGAGCAGTCTCCTTATGTCCATGCCTCTGCCCAGTCCGCCCCTCATTTCGACCTGCCCGACATCCAGCAGAACGGCGAACTCATAGTCCTCACCCTTTATGGTCCAGAGAGTTACTTCGACTTTCGTGGTGAAGACTTCGGACTTCAGTTCATGCTTGCCCGCGAATACGCCAAGAGCATCGGTGTCAGTATCCGCGTGGAGGTGTCGCGCAATCAGAGGGAACTGATCCGAAAACTCATGGATGGCGAGGGCGATATGGTAGCATATCAGGTGGACATAGCCGACTCTCTCTCTTCCGTGGTCAATTATATCGCCCAGCAGGAGATGAGGCAATTCATGGATAGTGTGTCTCGCCAGCGTCACGACTCCTCTCTTCAGCCTCGTCCCCATGCCGCTTGGGTCGTTCGCAAAGATTCGCCTCTTCTGTCCGAATCCCTCTCGCAATGGATGGAAGTCCATCAAACCGACTTCTTCGACTACACCACCATCCGTGTACGCTCCAAGGGTGGACGCACCTATGCACCTCGTCGCCACGTGTCATCACCCATCCTCAATGCCAGTCGAGGTCAAATATCCCAATACGATGACATCTTCAAAAGATTCGCTCCCTCCTGCGGTTGGGACTGGCGACTCCTCGCTGCCCAGGCCTACCAAGAGTCCACCTTCGACCCTCAAGCCGTTTCCTACATGGGTGCGATGGGACTCATGCAGCTCATGCCATCCACGGCTCGTCAGGTAGGTGTGTCCCAGACAGAAGTGTTCGACCCTGTAAGCAATGTGCGAGGAGCCACTCGACTCATCTCCCAACTCAACAGACACTACGCATCTATAACCAATCCCGATGAGCGTATCAACTTCATCTTGGCAGCCTACAATGCAGGTCCCGGTCATGTGGATGACGCCCGTGCCCTCGCCCAAAAGAATGGTCGCAATCCCGACAAGTGGCTCGGCAATGTCGATTCCTACGTGCTCAAGATGAGCGATCCCGCTTTCTACAACCAACCCGAAGTCCGTCATGGCTACTTCCGTGGCAGAGAGACCTACGAATATGTCAATAACATCCGCACCCGTTGGAATGAATACCGTAAGAAGATTCGATAGGGTAGAGCAACCGATGCTTTTCTGAAGAATGAGACTCTTTCTCTATCTGAACAAATCATGTAGCACTTTTGTGTCTCTTCGCTATGCTTCTGCCCTTCAAATTCCGATAAAATTCGATGCCAATTTTATGGAGAACCACTTTCAGTAGAAGCCAGGCAAGTTAAGGCGGGCAAACTTTATCTCAGACCCATCCTCAAAAGCAAGAAAAAGAATCTTTCTGAAGTTCTTGTAAACATCATATCTTTCTTTGTAACAAAAAGTTATGATTACCTCAGTTCGGGATAAGAAATATCTAAAATAGTTGGGAAAAAAGTTGGTAGTCCAACAAATATTTTGTATCTTTATGTGTGAAAAGCAATTAGTTACAAGAATATAAGCTATGACTACCGGTTACAAAGTTACAGAATTATTTTGTGTTATTGACGAGTTTTGCAAGTATTTTGAGGCAGAAAATGCGGGAAAAGTGTTTTTGAGCGATGATGGAAGGAAGCGAAGAAACCGCAAAGCATCATTGTCAGACAGTGAGATTATGACTATTCTGTTGTATTTCCACTTCGGGTCATTCCGTAAT
>Ga0209510_1001124_pt1 | contig 31708 bp, 24 predicted proteins | sample BiotimSIPDNA_FD_185749 | JGI IMG/M metagenome (GOLD analysis project Ga0209510, IMG submission 185749) | Anaerobic biogas reactor microbial communites from Washington, USA - Biogas_R1 time_0 SIP DNA (SPAdes) (version 2) | ecosystem: Engineered > Bioreactor > Anaerobic > Unclassified | place...
TGCTGATGGAGTGGAAGCCGGCTCTTCCGGGAAGATACTTGTCAGAAACAGTCTATACTTTAACATGCAATGAACTATGAGAAAAACAGTTGCCCTTATTATCCTTCTTGCTTCTTTTTTTGCGCTCCATGCACAATCAGTCGATGAATCCCGCAAGTTAAAAAATGAGCCGACACCCAGCGCCGGCTACGGCAAAGAGCTGGGAGATTTCAAGAGCGGAACCTATACCATTGAAAGTGCAGGTCTTACACGGCAATATACCATTGACATTCCTGAAGACTATGATAAGAACAAAACCTATCGTTTGATTTTTGCCATGCACATGATGGGGGGGAGCATGCAGACAATGGTTGACCAGAACTATTATGGCCTGAAGACATATGCCGAAAGAGATGGCGTTCCTGTCATCTTCGTAGCACCCCAGGGATATACCGACCGTTCGCCCTGGCGCGGACGTGACGACAAAGACCATATCTTCTTTGCCGACATGCTTGACCTGTTTAAGGATAAGCTGAGCATCGACACCTCACGCATATTTAGTTGCGGCTTTAGTTTTGGTGCTATGTTCACATACTCGTTATCGTTAAGTTTCCAGAAAGACTTACGTGCTGTTGCCTGTTATGCTCCGGCCAACTGGAACATCTATCTTCCCGAAAACAAAAAAGAGCCTCTTGCCTTCTATAGCACCACAGGTACGGAAGACGGTCTCTGCAAGTTTGTCAATTCCGATGAGCTCAAACAGGGGGGCAAGTACTGCGTATTGACACACCTCGAAAACAACGGATTGACACAATTGCCGGAGGTTCCGGTAGCCACCACACCCACCCATGTCACCACAGAGTTTGAAGGTCTTCCCGAAGAATATCCTGTATTGTTTGGTTCCTTTGTGGGCGGTCATACCGAAAACGTGAAGGATCCCGGATCTGATGTGAACTGGGTGGCAAAAGAGACATGGGATTTCTTCATGCGTTTCTAATATCGCCTCATATCCGGTCTGATTTGATTCATAATATTCCCTGCCAATTTCGGCGGACTGAACCACATGATGACAAACTGTCACTGCAATAATATTAGCGTTTGAAATGAGCGTTACCATATCATGGGACGGCTTGTTTAGTATCTTAATGACAGTTATTCGTATATCACTGGGACAGAGAATAGATTTGAATCAGGATATGAATGAAAATACAATATCTTTGATAAAAGATTATCATGGAATCCTTATCTGAGAATATCGCCCATTTCACACATGGGATGGCATCCATGTTCTTTATTTCTGTTGGCATCCATCTGTTTTGGCAGCAAAATAAGAGCCGGCTGCTCCGTTTTTTATTTTATGAGATGGTCCTCTTTGCGTTTATTGAGATAAAAGATATGGTCTATCTGATCGAAGGCGCATGGTATTCTGATGATCTCACGCGAATATTCCTAAGCATTGATACGTGGATTGTTCCATTCACCCTTCTATTTCTGTTTGAACTAATCTCCCCTGGATGGATCACAGCACGCCGTACTTTTGCTCTTGTTGCTCCGTCGGTGATCATGTCACTCTTGTTGGTTTTTATTCCTTCGGACAGATTGTTTCATTGGATCACCGTTTACAGCCTGCTACTCGCAACCATTGCCCTGTGGGTGGTATTTATGGCATCGGCAAGATATGACAACCATTTGAAGAAAAATTTTTCATATACCGAAGAATTGAGCGTTTCCTGGGTTCGGACTATCGTTGTGATTCTGTTTTTGTACCTGGTCTTGTGGTTCTTTATCCTGCAATATGAAAACAGGTGGGGAGACACTATCTACTACCTGATAACCATTGCGGTATGGAGTTTCATCTATTTATACTCGTTGCAACACGCCGTCATCGAGATCCCCAAAATTCTCTACCCATACCGAAAAAAAACAGAAAGCGGAGATATCAAGGAAAGCGATTGCCCCTATCAGTTTGCCGAGACATTGAAACAGGCAATAGAAAAAGACAAACTTTATCTTAATCCGAAATTACATATAACTGACGTGGCATCGGCAATCAACACAAACAGAACCTACCTTTCCAACTATTTGAATAAACACTTGCATACCACATTTTATGATTATGTGAATGCTTTCCGCGTGGAAATGGCTTGTGAACTACTTCTCAACGAAAGAAACCAGACAATCGAACAGATAGTCGAAGAATGTGGTTTTAATTCTCACTCCACTTTCAACCGCTCCTTCTTCAAAATAAAACAGTGCAGCCCTTCAGAATATAGAAGACGTCACCGGTAGTATCTTAATACCGCATAAAAAACGGCAATGGCGGTTACAAATCACTGCTTTTGTCGTATTGACATGTTTTTTGTCGTATTGACAAAGATACATTCCCTTTTCATTGCTACTTTTGCAGATAAGCAAATACCAAAAAAATGACTGTTAATCAACACCAGGCTAAACAGCAACAAAAGCTGGAGTGTAAACAACAAGTCCATCAAATCAAGGAAACTAACTATCAATGTCCGAACTGCGGGGTAGCGCATACCCTTGCCGATAAATTCTGTTCGGAATGTGGTATGGAGCTGAAAACAAACGCTTGTATACGTTGCGGTGCGTCTACAGAAGCAAAATGGGAAATATGTCCCCACTGCGGACAGAACCTGCACGCTGAACGCTGTTCGTTCTGTGGTGCCGAAACAAACCAGCATGACGCTTTTTGCCTCGAATGCGGCAACCCCAAAAGAGGCATCACCTGTCCGGTGTGTCAAACACTCAATTTCCGCAATTTCTGCCGCAAATGCAATCACCCGCTCAATGCGCTGGCTCAGGAGGTCCTTCAACAGGTAAAGCAGAAACCCGAACTGAAGAAAGCGCTCGCCATTGCCGAAGAACTTGCCGTACTCGAAGACTTTCTTCTCTCCCTAAGTGGGGAAGAGACGGTATCGGAAGAGGCGGCAACACTGTCGGAGGAAAACAGTGCATTGGTAAACCAATACAAGGAGTTACTGGCACTCTTTCGGGGAGAAGCAAACAGTGAACGAACGGAAGCCCCTGAGTCACCGGTGGCGGGACCAAGGCCACGAAAAACATTCTCGCTCAACATATCAGGAAAAGAAGAGGCGTTGGCGCAATACAATGCGAAGTTGCAGGAGATGAAAACAACCCTCGACGCACTGATCCCTGACCCGGGGATGACGCCGCAAATGCAACGCGACTATTATACCGCTGTAAAAATAGAAGTAATTACAAAAACGAAAGTGAAGGTCGGCTGGAAATGCAATGCCTATGGCTGTGTACACGAGAAACCCAACGATTGTGCCGAACCGTTCCAGGGCGGTACCTGGATTTTCCGGGAGCAGGATACCCCCATTTGGATAAGGCAATAGATTTGAATCTGATACCCCGTGAAGCGTTCCAAGCCTGTCGTTGCAGGTAGAGTATAAAAGAAGTAAAATTTAAGGTTCGTCAGTGATGGCTAAGATCGAGAAAACAATCAGACCGGCTGACAATGCGGCTGATAAGACCATCCGTCCCAAAACAAGCGTTGAAAAAACGATGAGAGCGGGTGGAAGCGGTGTGGAGAAAACAACAAGGGCGACAGATAGAACCAAACAAGGAGAAACAGGTGTGGATAAAACCACACGAGCCGCGATAACGGCGGAAAAAACCATGCGGGGTGATGCAGGCATCTCCTTGCGCACCAACAAGCAGGAAGAGATCAACAAAATCGTCCACCAGGTAGCACAACAAACCGAGCGGACCGGTTTTTTGCTGAACAACGTCAATTTTGAAGTTGTAAGACCCCTTTCCGAAAATACGGGCGAAGCCGATGTGTACCTTGTGAAAGAGGGTGAGAACCTTTTTGCCCTCAAACTCTACCATGCGGGTATTGAACCGGATAAGGATATCATAGAGATTGTCCGTCAAAATTCAGGTAATCCCGCCCTGACTTTTCTTGTGGATACGTTTCACCATGGGTTTTGGACAGATCCCAAGACCGGACATCCGCACTTTTACGAGTTAATGGCATACTGCAGGGGAGGTTCGCTCGACCAGATCACCATCACCCACAATTCAGATGGCGAGCGGTTGTTGAGCGAGATCGCGATCAAGTGCGCCGCTTGTCTTGATTTCCTTCATTCAAAGCAGGTTATCCATCGTGATGTAAAACCGGCCAATTTCTTTTTCATGAAAGAGGGCAACAAGGTAGAGGATCTATCGCTGGCCGATTTCGGTATCGCTATCAGGTGCAGTAAAAACGGGGAAGCCAGTGTGCAGATCCAGATGCGCACCAAAATCTACGCCGCCCCCGAATATTATGTGACCATCGACGGAATCACCATTACCAAAGGGATGGACTTCTATTCGCTGGGGATGATGTTGTTTGTGCTTTGGGAAGGAGGGGAAGAAAGATACCGGGCGCCCGGTGAGCGTGTTTTATGGCAATTGAAACAGAACAACAAGCTCCCCTACCCGCACGACATGCCTCCGCGCCTGCTGCAATTGGCCAAGGCGTTGACCATTGCAGCTCCCGAGAAACGGGCAGGTTATGCCGAGGTCGTCAAATGGGCAAAAGGCGAAGATATTTACAACGAAGAGGATATTCAGTTAAATATTGTGTACAATGCCACCAGAAAACAGATTGCAAAATCGCGTGAGGAATTGGTGGGGTTTATGCTGGAAGATCCCCATCTGGCCACCACCTACCTGTATAGAGGACAAATCGCGGCATGGCTCAAAGAGATCAACTTCAACGAACTTTCCAACCCGCTGGAGGAGATTACCGACACGCAATTTCCAAAAAACAAGGAAGCCGGTTTCTGGGCTGCCTGCTACTTTCTCGACCCGAACCTGAAATATGTCGATATCAACAACCGGGCCATGGAAGAAAACGAAGAGATCGCAGCCACACTCAAGGAGAATTTCAACTATTACAGTCAGGCCCTGGCTGACAAGCACGACAAGCTCTTCATCTATCTCAACGCCACGGGACGCGGGGAAGTGAACAATCTGATCCCGTTGTTTAAAAAAGAGAAAGAGAACCGCGATGCATTGCTCCGGCTGATCTATGCGCTCGATCCCTCTTTGCCCTGGATTATTTCCACTGAAAGTGACGAGAGAGTGGAATGCCACACCATCGTCGACATCCTTCAACTCATTTATCGAAACCTTACCGATCCGGATTTCACCATCGGCGATCAATCAGAGGATGATTTATGCACGGAAAGCTTTCTTTCATGGATCGGTACGCGCGACAAGGCACTGGAAGGAAAAATACGCTCGACCAAGGGAGATGACGGGAATATATGGAGCGTGCTCTATAATCTTAACCCAAAGGTATCCTATAATTTTGTGCTCGACGAGCATGCCGGTAACTATTTTTTTACTCCGGCCGAAATAGGCGAATACATGAATCTGCACTTAGATGATTTTATCCGGGATGAAGATGAAGACTCCTATGCATGCGGGCAACTCAAAATGATGCTGGATATTGACGATACAGCGCTATTTCATTACTTCAAATCGAAAGGGGGTGCATACGACGATAAAATTGACTGGATCAAATATTGCGCCGATGTCAACTCAAAGGAGAACGAGAACAAAGCCGGTCCTTATAACTGGGATATAGCCATATACAAGGCAATAAAGGGACTTGGTTATGATCCTTTCTACCATTTCCCGAAAAGTGACAAGTATGTATTCACGCTCGACGAATTGGAACAGATACCGAGAAGGGAAATCAAGGAAGAACTGGATAAAGGTTACCTTGAGTCGTGGCTGACGATTTTCTTCCAGGAAGATCCGCACCGCGACCTTTCACCCCAGTTTGCCTATGAAGAGGCTACCCGCGATTACATGACTCTGTTGGAAAAATTAGATAAGAACCATAAAGATGTAGTGAACTACCGCATCGCAACAAACCACCTCAAAGAGAGCGTGAACGGCTTAAATCGAAAATACAGGTTCAACCTTTTCTCAAAAGTCATTGTAAGTATCCTTACATTCATCGCAACAGCAGTTGTCATTTATGGCCTCCAGCACATCGATATTCCTACTGACAGGGATTTTCATTCCACCTGGATATACGTTGTCGCTATCATAGCGGGTATCAGTGCCACAGTATATACAATATACGATATAAGCAACGATCTGGGTTGTTTGGGTACCCTTTTGATAGGAGCATTTTTTGCAGCTCTCACCTATTTCGCCTTACTTTTTATTGCTCCTTATCTGGTTTACATTGTTTCTGCATTGCTGTTAACCATGTTGGTTCTATTGGTGATTCGTCTTGTTAAATCACCTGTCCGGAAACGTGCAAACACAATCCTTTTCAACCCATCAATTGAGGAACGTGTTGTAGAACCCCTGAATTTTGCGTTCAATGCCGAGGATGGAGCATATTTTAAATCATCAATCGGTGACCGAATTGACAATCTGACAACCGATATCGGTCAAAACACCAAAGCATTCTACCGGAAACTAATCTTCCCCTGGGTGTCAATTATCCTGCTGGGTGTGATCGCCTTTGGCTCATTTACCATTCCGGGCATTACAGTTGCCGATAGATCCGCAAAACAAAGATACACCCTATTACAGGGTGAATGGACAGGAACATTCGACCAGCGTGAAGCGACATTTAACATTACCAATGTGAGTAAAGAGATGGCGGAAGCCTCCATCAGCGTTCACTACCGGGAGATGATCACTGAAAGCTTGAAAGGCTCCATCAATTGGATGGAGAAGACTTTTCATTTCGACGATGTAAACTCCACCAATGGGTATCTCGATGGCGAATACAACGGTGCATTCAATGATGATTTCACAAAGTTTTCGGGAACATACCAAAACTACACCACCAAAAAACAGGTGGATTTTATGTTTGTCAAATAGACTGAACCATGGATTGTCCGAAGTGCAATAAAACCAATCGTGATCAAGCTGTTTTCTGTAAATATTGCGGAGAAAAGGTCATTACAAAATCAAACGCCCCCCTGCAGGATTTAGTGGGAATGGAGCAGGTAAAACTGAGATTGAGCGATCTGGTGAAAATCTGCGAGATGTTGGCGATAAGAGCAAGAAAAACAGGCGTTAAGATCCGTCCAGGCATGAATATGGTCATTACCGGCAATACCGGCACGGGAAAGAGCAGACTGATCGGTGTCATCCAATCGTTGCTTTATTCTACAGGAATCATCAACAATCCAAAAGCGGAAATTATCGATGCGGTTGATTATGAAAATTTCTCGAAGGATGATAAATGGGATGAAAATATCAACAAAGCCAGAGGAGGCCTACTGGTCATTGAGAATGCGCAAAAACTTGTCCCGCAAAGAGCATCGGATGAGATCAACAAACTCGACAAGCTCTTCAAATGCATGAACGGCGAATGGAACAACGACCCCATTGTCATCCTTTCGGGGTTAACCGGTTTAAACGCTTTCATGCGTGCAAACGCCGACATAGCAAGCCGGTTCGAGTATCATTTTGAACTTGCCAATTACAGTGCCTCGGAACTTTGTGACATCTGCACCGCCACACTGAGAAACACCTATAAGTTAGATCCCGGCGATGATGCCTGTGCCAAACTCGAACGGGTCTTCAAGTACGCTTTCCGGAATCAGCAGGAAGATTTCCTGTATGGTAATAACGGCCATTTTGCTGTAAAAAAAGCGGAACAAATATGGCAAAAGGCCATACAACGCGACTTTAACGCAATCACTTTTGAAACAAGCGACATCAACGGCAAGGAGTTCAAGGAAAGGAGTTACGATGAAGTCATGGCTGAACTCGATCAGTTTGTAGGCATTGAGGAGATCAAAACTACCGTACAGAAAATTATCAACAAAATAAAGGATGAACAGGAACTGAAAGGTGGCAACGCCAAACGGGAAATTACAGACCATTTCCTTTTTCTGGGTAATCCGGGAACCGGCAAAACCACCATCGCACGCATCTTTGCCGACATTTTAGCTTCCATAGAAGTGCTGCCAGGCGGCCATCTGGTAGAGGTAGCGGCCAAAGACCTGATAGCCGGATATATCGGACAAACTGCACAGGCCACCGCCGACGCGGTAGACCGGGCGATGGGAGGCGTTTTGTTCATTGACGAGGCGTATGATCTGGCGGGAAATGATTTCGGAAAGGATGCGATCAATACGCTGCTGAAACTGATGGAAGACAAACGGGGAAAGTTTGTCTGCATTGCGGCAGGATACACAAGGGAAATGGCTGATTTTCTGGCTACCAATTCAGGCTTGGAATCCCGGTTCAACGAAACAGTCAATTTCCGCGACTATAAACCGGAGGAACTGAGTGAGATATTCCGTCGAATGACAAAAAAAGAGGGACTGACCCTTTCTGAAGAGGCCGACAAGCATCTACAAAACCATTTCCGAAGGATCTATATTGCCCGCGACAAGCAAAACTTCGGCAATGCCCGCGAGGTATTGAATATCCTTAAGAAGGCCATTGGCAACCGCAGTTTGCGGTTGCAACAACTTCGTAACACGAGCGGCGTGACAAGGGAAATGCTTTCTCTGCTTACCCGTGCCGACATCGAAGGGGAAGAAAACATGAAAGAGAAAGATCTCAACGCCATCCTGGCCGAGCTCGACGAATTCATCGGTATGGAGAGCGTTAAGGAGAAGATACGCGATTTGGCCAACAAATTGGAATTTAACCGGCGGAAAATGGAAAAGGGGCTGGGTGATGCCAAACTGACCAACCTGCATATCGTACTCACCGGCAACCCCGGAACTGGCAAGACCACCATCGCCAATAAACTCGGAGAGATTTTCAAAGCCATCGGGTTGCTTCCCTCATCCAAAGTGGTAGTGAAGAAACCGGAAGATCTGCAGAGTTCCATCGTCAATGAAACGGGCACAAAGACCAACAAGGCCTGCGATGAAGCGATGGGTGGCGTTTTGTTGATTGACGAAGCGTATGGCCTGGCCGACAGACAGGGATATTGCGACGGCACACGTAAGGAGGCCGTAGAAACGCTTATGACACGCATGAGCGAGGATGCGGGGAAATTTGTGGTGATTGTTGCGGGCTATCGCAACGAGATGGAACAGTTTATCCGCAATGCGAATCCCGGACTGGAACGACGCTTTACCACCAAACTTCACATAGAGGATTACACGCCCGACCAGCTCGTTGAAATATTCATGCTTAACGCGAAGAAGAACAGGGATATATTGACTAACGAGGCAATAAGCACATTGAAGGAATTGGTTGCACAGATGGTTGACGCCAAGCGTGAAAACTTCGGGAACGCGGGTGAGATGGTGAAACTGCTTGAGCAAGCCGATACCCGCAGGGCCAACAGGCTCATGGCAAGGGATGATCAGGGTGAATTGCTTCCCGATGAAGCATACCATATTCTCGAGGCGGAAGATATACCTTACGATCCACCCAAGGTGCTCAATGAAGAGGATATTTTCCGCGAACTCAATCAGCTGATCGGGCTCAACAACGTGAAACAGGAGATAAAAGAGATCGCCGATTATATCAGGGTGGAACGGAAAAAAGCGGAAGATCTGGGTAAAAAATTCAAAGGTGTGGATGATCACTACCTTTTTGTTGGTAATCCGGGAACGGGTAAAACAACCGTTGCCCGTATCATGGCCGACATATTCCATGCATTGGACGTGCTCCCAACCAATAAATTGGTGGAGGTGAAGCGCGAAGACCTGGTGATGGGGTATGTAGGTCAGACAGCGCCAAACACAAAAGAAAAGGTGAAGAGTGCCATCGGTGGCGTATTTTTCATTGACGAAGCCTATTCTCTCAAAAGCGAGGGCAGCGGTGATTTCGGGCAGGAAGCTACCAACACACTGTTGCCGCTGATGCTCGATTACAAAGGAAAGATGGTATTCATCGCCGCCGGGTATCCACGTGAAATACAACAGTGGATCAACACCAATAGCGGCTTGGAAAGCCGTTTCACAAAAACAATCCATTTTGAGGATTATACAGGTGAAGAGTTGGCCCGGATCTTCCAAATGAAAGCCTCCAACGACCAGCTTCACCTCACACCCGAAGCGGACTTGGTGATGAAAGACTACTTTAACAGTCTATTTGAAAACAGGAGCCGCAACTTTGCCAATGCCCGTGAAGTGGGGAATTATTTCAACCGCGTGAAGAGAAAGCAAAGCAGTCGGCTTGAGAAACGGATGCATGAGCCAGATTTTGACAAAAATGAATACAAGGAATTGAGAGTGGAAGACTTCCCCACCACCGATTAATTCATCACCTGTAGATCTAAAAGAATGAATATGGAATTGCTTAGATGCCCCCATTGCAACAAAGAAATCGAATCAGATAGTTTTTTCTGTGATCAATGTGGCCAGGAATTGAGGATCTGTTCACATGGGCATGGCTTTAAAAAAGGCAAGATCTGCACCGAATGTGGCAAACCACTCATGGTGGCAAAAGAGGCCACAACTACCGCTATCGAACCGGATCAACAAATCGTCGAGCCAAAATTTCTGGTCAACAATCAACTGAACGCCCGTTTGCAACTGATTGACGGTGCAATCATCGGGCGCAGGACAGGCAATTATCTCCATGTTTTCGGCACGCAGGGCTATGTCTCCGGAACACATGCGCAACTGCATAGAAACGAGACCGGAGAATGGGAAATTATTGATCTGGACTCCACCAACGGCACATTTCTAAACGATGTCCGTCTGGTCTCTCAATCTCCCTCTCGCTTTAAAAAAGGCGACACAATAGCATTTTATGATTTGAAATTCATTGTCGAATAAATGGATGTATAAATAACGATACCATGCTTCTAAAAACTGAAATAAGCAGCGATGTGGGTTGCGTCAGGGCCAACAACGAAGACATGATCCTTTGCGGTGGCGATTTTTTTCGCAACAGGAGCTCGAAGCAGATCGTCGAGCTCTCCGATACCGCACGGTTCGCAGCCATTGTCGCCGACGGTATGGGTGGGCATGGTGGTGGAGAATTTGCTTCGAAAATTGCCCTGGACAACTTCGACGACTTCATCCTACACTTGCTGGAAGGTCTGAATGAGGACGAGATTGCATCCTCACTGAAACGCTGGGTGGATGAGACCCATCGTCTTATCCTCAAAAAAAGTAATGAACTACCCGGATGTGAAGGCATGGGAAGCACTTTTTGCGGACTGCTTTTTTTAGGGGAGATGGTTTTTGCATTGAATGTCGGCGATAGCAGGCTTTACCGTTTTCGCGGTGGCATCCTCAAACAGTTGACCACCGACCATTCTATACGGCAACTCACAGGCGACTCTTCGCAAGACAAAAACATGATCTACAACTCGTTGGGAGGAGGGGAATCGGCTTTTATCGACATCAAAAACCTGAGTGGACAGATGCTTACAGAGGATATGTATCTGATCTGTTCCGATGGCCTTTCCGATATGCTACCCGACGAAGAAACAGAGCGGATACTGAATGAGAATCCTTCTGCTGAAGCCCTGATCACAGCAGCAAAAAATGGGGGGGGAAGGGATAATGTAAGCGTGATCTTGTTGAAAATAATTGGATAATATCATTACATTCATCTCCAATACATTCACTTCGAAAAACTTTCTATTATGAATATCAAACAACTCATCAACGACCGTACAATCCTCTTCTTTATCTGCTCACTGATAGTAACGGGGATTGCTATTTACAAGTCTGGCACTAAAAATGAACCGACCAATATTCAACGCAAGGCCAGCAAATCGGCCACTTTATATGGCAATATAGTTCTTTCTGATGATGCTCTCATCAAGACCATCTCACCGGGAGAGGATATTACCATTTTGGGTCAGAGAACGCCATCAGGCGGTAAATCAATGGTGTTTTGGGCAGAAACGAACGATGGACAAAGGGGGTACATCCGACAAGAATCGATCGATGAAAATATCATCGTATTTGATATGAAATGTGTCGAATCAAATGAGATAGCCGGTGTGCAAGCCGGTGATACTGTTCGTATTGTGAGTGCAGCGAACGAATACTATGACGAGTATAACATTGTTACCCGCGATGGCAAAAAAGCCGTATCCGATAGCGAAGGCCTTCTGAGCGCAACCGGAATGGGGTTGTTGGATTATGGCATAAATGAAAAAGTGTGCTATTTCCTTAGCAGGCAAAAGTTTGAAAAAATGTATCTCGGTAAAAAATTTGCAGAGACAGAACAACTCTATCGCAAGGCCTGGTTTGTGAGAAAGAAAGGATCGGGCATGGAAGCCGATTATCCACTTTTTGTCTTTGATAAGGAAGATGGTTCTTTCCATATCCCTACCATTGTTTTCGAAAATGACATCGCTATATCTTACACTACCACTCCCAGTAAAAAAGGGAATAAACTTTTCCTGCGCATCCTCCCTTTGTCCGATAAAATTTTGGATGTGGATCTTTTCTCCCGGTTAATCAGCCGAAGTTATTTCAGCAGAGAACATGTTGCCGATAATGCCAGTGTTCCCATCTTATTAAAAGTGGCATTATGGCTTGTTGGCATTTTTATTGTTGCCGGATTTTTATCATGGTTGTTTCTCTCCAACATCATCCTCCCCTCCTTTTTATTCGGGTTGATGCGTTTCCGTTACCCTTTGATCGTTGTGAGTAACAAAGCAATGAGAATATTGCTGTTGATGATGATTGGCCTTTGTACCTATATATGGATTATTTTGGGACTAGCCTATTCGTTCTCCTGGTGGTATTTCCTTCCGATACTGTTATTTGTCACCCATTGGGCAACCAACGAAATGATGGATTTCTTCTCCGATTTTCCACCGAACAGATGTCCCGATTGCAAACGATTGTATTGTATCGAACATGTAAAAAAAGAGCAATCGAGAGAATATCAGGAGTGGCGTGAGGTAGAAGACCGCAAGAAAATTGGAGGCTCAAGACAAAGTTTCAGGAAACATGACGTAATTGAAACGACCTATCAAAGTGGTAGAAAAGAGTATCATAATACTAATTACCGAACCGAGACCCAGGTCACCGACATCTATCAAAACGACAAGTACGATGTGCTCTATCTGGTGCATGAGTTTCTTCATACCTACAAATGCAAAGGATGCGGACACCTGGAATACAATACAAGCAGGGAACTGGAAGAGCTTGACAGGAAATATAAAGGCTCCTATGCTTCAGCTTCCACCTATACGGAGTAATGAGAATAGTCATCCAATAATATGATCTTAAACAAACAAGTACAATGATTCATTTTGTATTGACACGGATGTGGATGTACCACGCCAAGGTAAACGAAAAGAAGCTCTCCAATTTTACCGATGCACTTCACGTGAAAGGGCAAACCATTCTGCAACAAACGGTCGATTTCACCACACCCGAAGCTTTTCAGGGTAAGATCATAGCCCGATGGCGCAACTATTCGGAAGTGCAGGCCGAAGGACACAATCTCTACCCCTGCATTGATCTGCAACCGGATGAAGAAACACTCAAAAGGTTCAGCCGCTACTTTCTCGTAGAGAACCATCATGAGGACCCTCACACGAACGGCATCGATGGCTGTAGGTTAAATGATTGCACTTTCCGGATCACAGACTACGGATATCTGAACATACGCCTTGTGTTTGAGGTTGACACTGGTGCTGCACTGGAAAAAGTAAACCATCGTCAGGTAACAATTACCCGTCTATTGAACCAATTGACGCCACAACTAGAACCCATGCTGCGAGAGTTGCAAAAACAGGATTATGTGAAGATAAGCGAGGACTGGTTTGGCATTCCGCTCAAGATAAAAGATGTCTTGTCTGTTGATGAAAGCGACATGTACACATATCAGGACTTGACGGTGCTTTCGGGCGATAGCAGGGAACTAGTCGGTGAGATTCGCACCCTTTACGGGACCAGTGATGCGTCTGAAAAAATAGAGTCGTTCGAGGTGCACGGCATCGATCAATCGGCAATTATTTGTACCAGCCACACAACAGGGCTTGCCGAAATCGAGGATATCATTGAACCGTATAACCTTTTACTCGCTGAGATAAACACTTACGACGCCATTGGAAATCTCAATTATGCGATCATCAAACTGATGAACGACAGCGATCTATCGAAGACCAACAAAAAAAGGTTTCTCAGAAAAGATAAAGTCGAGAGTGCTTTCAACAATTTCACATCAAGCGATCTACGGAAGATGACAATCAATACGCACTATATTTTGCACTGCATCAATTTCCGCAAAACAGCCATTGAACATTGGCAAAATCTCTTCATGCGAAAATTCAAAGACAAAAATCCTTACGATGAGAACCGCCTGAACTGTGAACGAAGTGAAACGATCATCCAGAAACTGATTGAAGAAAAAACGCAGGAATCACAAAAAGGGCATTCCAACACCCTCGAGATATTGTTCATGTTCCTCTCGGCAATCACCATCTATTCCACCTATGTGGATGTGGTAAGCTTTTTGGATTCATCACCCCACGCCAACATCTCCAATCTCAGAACCGACAGTTTGGAGATCAAAATCTTCCTTTCGATCTCATTGATCCTGGTCGTGATATTTTTATGGATCGTCAGGGTGAAGAAGGAGCGATAAACAAACACACTATGCGACACGACTTTTCTGATATTCCATCGTCGAAGTATGCGGAACTGATTCCTTTGATCAATTCCCTATCTTCCTATAACCTGTTCACTGAAAAAAAGACATGCCTCCAATCTTCCCTGCTGTCATTCTTCAGAAAGCACCGGTTGTTATCGGCGCATACCTTTTCGACGATTCCGCCCGTTACGATGCACTATTTGTGGAACGAGGAGAATAACGACATCATCAAGATGGAAGGAACACGGGATGCCATTTTCAATCACCTCGACAAATTGGAGCTAATCCTGAACGAAAAGACGGTTGTGCCTTATGTTAAATTTGTACTTGACTCCGTTTGGACTGATAAAGGCAGTTTGCGACTGGTAGAAGATATGGGTGAGGTTGAGTTTAGTGATAACCCGCTCCCGGAAGATCTGCAATTTCTGAAAGAGACCGTCCGACCGGCCACGGTTACACCGACCGGCGGAGGCTATCGCATTGATGCCACCATCATCTACGGCACTGAAATTTATCAATCCGTTGTCGATGTGCAAGAATGGGGTACCTTTGATTTTCTTTCTGAAACAGAATTAAGAGCAGGAGTCTCTAGTGTAAGAATCATCTTCTTAGAATAAAAACGATGGACAATTTTTATGGTAGAATGATGCTGTTGGATGGGGCCATGATCGTCCGCCCCGTCACGGCAGAAGATATCAAGTGGGCAAACGATGAATTGAAAAAAAGCCACCTTCCTTCCATACCAATCGGTTATGCCAATTTTCTGGCACATTGCAACGGATTTGCATTCAATGGCGTAGAACTTTACGGAACAGATGTTGTCACCGATCCGCAAACCAATTTTCAGTTGATTGACATGGTATCTTTTTCAGAACAGAAGGCGGAGTATTTCAACGATCCACTGCTCTATTTTGGACGTGTCGATGATGATATCTTCACATATGATCCCACCGTTGAAAAATATGAAACAAGGGACATCTGCAGTTTTGAGATATGGGACGAATACAGCAGTTTTGAGGAATTCCTGGAAAAAGAAATTTCAGATAAATTCCTGCCGACAGGTGAAAACAGAGCAATTTCCTACATGGTGCATAAGAAAATGAAAGAGGATCCTGTTTTTGCGAAAAGAATAGTGGATTATTATACTCTGATGGCCGACGGCGGGAATGTGGAAGCACAATATCAACTGGCCATGCTGCAGATGTACGAGAGTGACGATGAGGAAGATGAGTGCGACGACGATGGCAGATATGATGCATGGGTGTAAATGATGGAAATCATGATAAAAAATGAATGAGTACGAGAAAGCGGTTCTAGAAGCGCATCACGCAGTCCTTTTATCAAGAGGCAGGGTAAGGGAGTTGATTGAGAACAGGAAGAAAATTGCATTGGAAGCAATAGATGCCTGCGAAATCTTCTCTCAATATACGGGAGACAATGAAGAGCAATTCGATGAGAACCTGGTTCCATACTTTTTTCTGATCAAAAGAATAAAAGATAATCCAAATAAAACCATCAAAGAAATAGTCGGTATTCAAGAGATGGAGAACATCGCTGCCGCCCTTGCCGCTTTTGAGGAGTATGACCTGATGGAGCGCTATGTGGCAGAAGGGAATACGTTCAACATACAGACCTCAGTGGGAGCATTCCGGAATTGGCAACCTACCCCATTTTATTAAGTCACCAACAAAAAGGTTTTTGAAAATCTGAAAGATGCAAGAAAATTATTGACCTTCCTGGTGAAAAACAATGCCGATCCAAACAAGGGGAAAACGGCAAAGAAAGAAATCCACCTTCCAAACAAGCGATTCTGAAAGCAAGATTATTACTCAAATACGGTGCGGATCCCAATAAAGGTCTGGACGATTTTCCGCCGCTGATGCAAGCGATGATGACTTGCGACCATACTGACATTCACCTGATCCGGGATCTACTCGAAAGGGGAGCCAATCCAAACGAGCTTGGCAATGGAGATACCTTGAACCCTTTGTTGCTATCGTACGATATCGATTGGTTTGAAGCAGGACAGCTTCTGCTGCTATATGGCGCAGAGATGGAAATCGTGCAACAATTGTTAGAAAAACGGGAGAACCTTCATATTGTAGCCCTGAAGATCACTGCGACAACAACGTTTCCTTCGGGAGCAGGAAAAGATCACACATCGTCGAGAACCCTCTCGATTGCTGATTTAGAAAAGGGGAAGCAGCTCACTTTGGACTATTTCCACATAACGATTCAGACGATAAGTGAGAAACATCTGGAAGGTAAGGTCTATTGGCAGGACCAGGATTCAAATGTCCCCTACAATCTTCCTCTCACTTTTGACTGTGGCGGGTTCAATCTTTCATCTGACAATCCGGAATACAACACAAATTCATTGAATATTTCTTACGGGACATATAGCGAACTATCACTCTCAATTCAACTGTCAGATATTCAAGTACAGAGTCCGTAAAGGTTTAAAAGATCAGTTTTTACTTTAACCGAAAAGAATCCGGAAGGAAATATCAACCGGCTCTTTCACGCGACGGTTGCAGTTGACACAGTAGATCGAATGATGTGCCATAGATTGGCACTTCCAATCAGGTCTGATTATCAGGTGTGTCTTACTGGGATGCATCGCCCTTGTTTTTGTATCATTTTTTTGTAACCAAATGAAGCATATTCGTGTCATATGCTCGAATAATATAAAAAATTATGATGACGCGAAGAATTCTCTATTCAATTTTAATGTGTGGTCTGATCTTGCCACTCACTGCACAGATCAAAGGAACAGTAACCGATGCCGACAACAACCCGATTGAATTTGCCAATGTGGCAATCTACTCCCTACCCGACTCTGCCTTGCTGTCCGGAACAACGACCGATGAGCTGGGCGTTTTCTCGTTGTCAATGGACAACAGTGCCAACAAACTACTGCGAATATCCTTTATCGGATACGAAACCCAAACAATGCCGGCGAAACCGGAACAACAAATCACGTTGCAGTCCGATACAACCATGCTCGGTGAACTGGTTGTAAACGGCAATTTACCACAGATACGGTTGCGCGATGATGCAGTGGTGGCAACAGTCCAAAATACGGTCTTGAGCAAGGCGGGTACTGCCAATGACCTGCTGAAACGGTTGCCGGCAATCACCGGTGATGATGGCGACTTCTCCATCTTCGGAAAAGGCAAAGCCAAAATTTACATCAACAACCGCGAGATGCGGGATCCATCGGAACTGGATATGATTGCCTCGTCCGATATCCGGGAGGTGGAGATCGTACACAACCCGGGAGCCAAATACGACGCATCCGTAAAGGCGATCATCCGCATCCATACCATACGCAAGGCAGGTGACGGATTCAGTTTCGATCTCCGCTCCACTTACCTGCAAACGAACAACGTGGATCTAAGACAACAGCTCAACCTGAACTACCGATTTCGGGGATGGGATCTGTTCGCCTCGGTGAAATATGAACGTTATGCCTACATCCAGGATAGCAGGATGAGACAGACCGCTTTTGTGGATACACTCTGGACACAGGAGAACGATCTGTATGTGGAGGGCCTCAGCAATCCATTGACAGCCACAGCCGGCATCAATTATGAGATCAATCCCAAACATTATCTGGGTGCGAAATACAGGATGACCTCCCATCCGGGGGAGAACAGTGAGATGATAAGCACCATCAGCGATGTGTTTGCCAACAATACCTATTTCGACAGTTGGGAGAGTGCAAGCACGCAGCACACCCAACACGATCCCCAACATCGGTTGAACCTCTATTACAATGGCAGTTTCTGTGAGCTGAAAGTAGACTTCAACAGCGATCTCTACAAAGGGAGCCAGTTTTCCGAGACCCTTGTCACGGAGACAAGTCAGGAGTTTGACGACCGCAACATCAAATCGACAAACTATATCGAGAACCGGCTCTTCGCAACCAAACTTGTCTTAACCTATCCCCTGCTGGGTGGACAGTTAACGGCAGGAAACGAGTTTACCCGTACACGTAGAATTGATGACTACAGAACAGACCTGGATCTGATTCCATCTACCAATACCGCCATTCACGACCACAACAACAGCGTCTTTGCCGAATATGCCAGAGCAACTCCCATCGGTAAATTTACCGCGGGTGTTCGATATGAAAATGTCTATTTCGACTATTTCAACGACGGTGAAAAGATTGAGGAACAGAGCAGGAAATATGACCGTTGGTTCCCCAACATCTCCTACGCCAATGCATTGGGCAACGTGCAACTGCAATTGAGCTACAATGTGAAGACCGTCCGCCCTTCATACTGGCAGCTGGGAAGCAACACGCTCTATGGAAACAGATTCACGTTGCAAACTGGAAACCCGTTTCTCAGGCCATCCATCATTCACGATGCCTCCCTCTCGGGCGCCTGGAAATTCATGCAGCTGATGGTCAGCTACAAACAGGAGAAAGACATCATCATCCAATGGGCAGAACAGCTGGAAGAGAATCCCGCGGTAACGTTGCTTTCAACAAAAAATATCGACGAGATCCCAAGTCTCACACTATTCCTAACGGCAGCTCCCAAGTTTGGTATCTGGACGCCACAGGCTAGCGTGGGTTTTATCAAGCAATGGCTGAAAATCACCAGCAGCAACAGTGAGATTACATTGAACAACCCCCTGCCCATCGCCTCACTCAACAACTCCTTCTCATTCCCGAAAAATTACCTGGTCACATTCGATGCAAGCTTCCAGGGCAAGGGATCGACTCAAAATGTGGAATTAATCAGGAACAAATACATCCTGAACCTGGGTGTGACTAAAACGTTCCTCAATGATCGGCTTTCGATCTCGCTGAAGGGACATGACCTGCTGTTTGACAACAAGAACGACATCCTTCTTTACAACAACAAGCTGCTCATTTCCCAGTTCTCCAAATGGGATACCCGTGAACTGGAGATAACAGTCAGGTACAAGTTCAACACCAATGGCAGCCGCTACAAGGGTACCGGTGCCGGTGAGAGCGAGTTCAACCGGTTGTAAACAATCACTTACACCCAGCCTCAAACATAGCAATTGCAGCAATGCAGTTGCTATGCTGCTTTTCAGTCAAGTGAAAAATATAAACCGCTTTCGGCAGGATCTGATGATGATCGCACCGAAAGCGGAAGAGGGATGTAACCTATCCGATGGGGCTTACTCCGCCATCAGGATCTGCATGATGTCGCATGCCGACCTGGTCACCGAGCTGCCGGGACCGAAGATGGCTGCCACACCTGCCTTGTAGAGGTAGTCATAGTCCTGCGCGGGGATCACACCACCGGCGATCACCACGATGTCGGGACGACCGAGCCGTTGAAGCTCTGCCACTACCTGCGGCACGAGGGTCTTGTGCCCTGCAGCCAGAGAGGAGACGCCCAGCACGTGCACGTCGTTCTCCACCGCCTGGCGGGCTGCCTCGGCGGGTGTCTGGAACAGCGGTCCCATGTCAACGTCGAAGCCACAGTCGGCATAGCCGGTGGCTACTACCTTGGCACCGCGGTCGTGTCCGTCCTGGCCCATCTTGGCCACCATGATACGGGGTCTGCGCCCTTCCTTTTGGGCGAACTGGTCGGTCAGCGCACGCGCTTGTTCGAGCGTGGCATCTGATTTTGATTCTGATGAATACACTCCTGCAATTGTTCTGATTACTGCGTTGTAACGTCCTACCACCTTCTCACATGCATCGGAGATCTCACCCAGCGTGGCGCGCACACGTGCGGCCTCCACCGAGAGCTCCAGCAGGTTGCCTTCGCCGCTCTCCACGCAACGGGTGATGGCTTCGAGTGCCTTCTCTACCGCAGCGTTGTCGCGACCGGCACGAAGGCTGTTGAGCCGTTCTACCTGCTGCTTGCGTACTTCCGTGTTGTCGATATCCAGGATATCGATCGGGTCCTCCTTGTCGAGACGATAACGATTCACACCAATGATGGCCTGCACACCTGAGTCGATGCGTGCCTGGGTGCGGGCTGCCGCCTCCTCGATGCGCATCTTGGGGATTCCGGTTTCGATGGCCTTGGCCATACCACCAAGTTTCTCTATTTCCTGGATAAGTTCCCATGCCTTGTCCACCAACTCTTGAGTGAGCGACTCCACATAGTAGGAGCCGGCCCAGGGATCTACCTGGCGGGTGATCTGCGTCTCCTCCTGGATGTAAATCTGAGTGTTGCGGGCAATGCGGGCTGAAAAATCGGTCGGTAGTGCAATCGCCTCATCCAGCGCATTGGTGTGAAGCGACTGGGTATGACCCAGGGCTGCAGCCATCGCCTCCACGCAGGTACGACCCACGTTGTTGAAGGGATCCTGCTCGGTGAGAGACCAGCCTGATGTCTGCGAATGGGTACGCAGTGCCATGGACTTGGGGTTCTTAGCGCCGAAGCTCTTCACGATCTTCGCCCACAACAGCCGTGCGGCTCGCATCTTGGCAATCTCCATGAAGTGGTTCATGCCGATGGCCCAGAAGAAGGAAAGACGGGGTGCAAAGGCATCCACATCGATACCGGCATCGATACCGGCACGCAGGTATTCGATACCGTCGGCCAGCGTGTAAGCCAGCTCGATGTCGGCAGTGGCACCCGCCTCCTGCATGTGGTAGCCGGAGATGGAGATGGAGTTGAACTTAGGCATCTTCTGTGAGGTGAACTCGAAGATGTCAGCGATGATCTTCATCGAGAACTTGGGTGGATAGATATAGGTGTTGCGCACCATGAACTCCTTAAGGATGTCGTTCTGAATGGTTCCGGCCATCTCGTCCAGATTCGCGCCCTGCTCCTGTGCCGCCACTATGTAGAAGGCAAGCACGGGTAACACGGCACCATTCATGGTCATCGAAACTGACATCTTATTGAGGGGGATGCCATCGAAGAGTATCTTCATATCCTCAACCGAGCAGATGGAGACACCAGCCTTTCCAACATCGCCCACGACACGTTCGTTGTCGGCATCGTAGCCACGGTGCGTAGGCAGGTCAAATGCCACCGAGAGACCCTTCTGTCCGGCCGCCAAATTGCGGCGATAGAAGGCATTCGACTCCTCGGCAGTGGAGAAGCCGGCATACTGGCGGATGGTCCAGGGACGCATCACATACATGGTGGAATAGGGTCCGCGCAGGTAGGGAGCCATACCTGCAGCATAGTTGAGGTGCTCCATCCCTTCTAGGTCCTCTTTCGTGTAGACCGGCTTCACTGGAATCTGCTCAGGTGTAAGCCAGTCGGCCTTGATTTCATTCTTCTCGGCCCATTCCTTCGCATCGACAGTCGTAAATCCGTCGGACTGAATGTTTATATCTTTAAAATTTGGTTGCATGTTCTGTATCGTTGTTTGATTTGATTCTTTATAAAAAGGTAGCGACAATATTGGCGACTGCGAGCAGCAGGCTGAAGAGCAACACCAACTTGGCGGTGTCGGTATCAAGGAAGCGGATGATGCCCAGATCCTCGAGGGTGGCTCTCTTCATCAGCTTGATGTTGCGCATTGCCAGCGGAAAGCTGAGCAACGTCACAAACGTTAGGGGAGCCAGTATTCCAAGCAACACCGCCACGGCTACCAACAGGTAGGCCAGCAACAGAAGGGTCTGATAGACCACCTGTGAGCCCTCCACACCCAGACGCATGGCCTGTGTGCGGATGCCGGCTGCCTTGTCCTGCAACATGTCACGGGTATTGTTGGCATGGAGGATTGCCACCACGAGCAGCCCTGTGGGTGCCACCACCAGAAGGGTGGACCAGATCATCTGTCGGGTCATCACGTAGGCTACACCCAGGGCAATTGCCATGCCGTAGCTGATGAAGATGACCAAGTCGCCCAGTGCCACGTACTTGAAGCGGTGGTAGAGGGTGGAGCTGATGATGCCGATGAAGCCGAATGCCAGCATGGGCAGTCCGGTATTCACCAGAAGATAGATACCCAGCAAGACACCTATGGTCAATACCACATAACCGTAATACAAAACGGTTTTGGGCTTGAACAGTCCCTGCACGATTAGCCGTTCTGGACCGGTCTTTTCTTTGATATCCACACCACTCACGTAATCGTGATACTCACTGATCAAGTTGCCGGCAAGGTGGAAAATAATGGCTCCCAAGATTCCCAGCAAGCCGAAGTTCCAATTCATACCCTCAATATCCCCCGTTTGGGAAAGATAAAAAACGTATGTGAAGCCTATAAGCGCCGGTGAAGCCGATGCCGGGATGGCCCAGGGGTGGGCCACCTTAATCCAGTTAATCACTTTTCCCTCTCCGTCCATTGTTATATTTTGTCGCTACCCGATTCTGAGAACCGAATCGGATTTATAATAACTTGTCATTAAACATCTGGAGGGTCTCCAACACATTGCTGCGCACGTTGATGAAGTGTTCAATACCATGGGCTTTCAAATCATCCATACAAGCGGGTGCACCTGCCACCACGAACAGCTCGGAGCCATCCTTCAGCAGGTCGAATGCCTCAGGTGCATATGTCACGTACTCATCATCGCTCGAGCAGAGCACCACCACATCGGCATTCTTGTCGCGGGCAGCCTGTACCCCTTCTGCCACTGTCTTGAAGCCCAGGTTATCGATCAACTCATAACCGGCACATGCGAAGAAGTTGCCGGAGAACTGGGAACGGGCTAGACGCATGGCCAGGTTACCAATAGTGAGCATGAACACCTTTGGTGTCTTGCCGCTCCGTTCTGTAGCCAGACGCAGCTCGTTGAAAGGATCGGCGAGCCTGTCAGTATTGAGTTTCTTCAACGGTGTCTTTTCCTGTTGATGGTTGCAACCGCAGCCATGTTTCTCCTTCTCTTCCATCTTTTCAGCCATCATCTCCCTGGCGTTGGGATACTGGTTGGTACCCAGCAGGATCTCCTTTCGACTGGCGGCTGAAGCGAAACGGCTCGCGGCAGATGCGTTGATTGCATCCTGCACGCTGCCGGCCTTAAGTTCTTCGTAGAAGCCTTTCTCCCCTGTTTCCAGGAACAGTTTCCAGGCTTGTTCCGCCAACGAAACCGTGAGCGTCTCGATGTAGTAGGAGCCGGAAGAGGGATCGGTCACCTTGTCGAAGTGTGACTCCTCCTTGAGCAGCAGCTGTTGGTTCACAGCGATGCGCTCGGCAAAGGCGGTGGGTGTCTCGAACGCTTCGTCGAATGGACGCACTGTCAGCGAGTCCACCGCGCCAATCGTTGCCGACATGGCTTCAGTCTGGGTGCGTAACAGGTTCACGTAAGGGTCGTAGAGCGATTGGTTAAAACGTGAGGTGATGGCATGTATGTTCATCTTGGCGGCACAGCGGCAGGTACCGTCGGGAGCTTTGTTGTCACAATCGTGGGGACAAGGGGGACGGTAAGCGTTGACTATCTCGGCCCAGAGCCAGCGGGCGGCACGGAACTTGGCAATCTCCATGAAGTAGTTGGAGCCCACACCTAGGTCGAATTTGATCTTCTTAGCTGCCAGTGAGGGATCTATTCCTCTCTCTATCAACTTCGAGAGCACCTGGTTGCCATAGGAGAGGCTGTAACCCAGCTCTTGGTATGCAAAAGCACCTGCATCATTCATCCGGCTACCGGTAACATTGATCGCCTTATAACGTGGCAGTGGGGCGGTGATCTGTACCATTTCCACTGCTTTCTCCACCCAGGCGGGCTCATCGATACCTTTCTTGAGGATCTTCCTGAAAGGATCAAACTCGATCGATCCGAAACATTTCATCGGATCCAAGTTGCAGCCCTTCACATAATCGACCACCAGTCTGGCCAGCTCAATGGTGCGTGAGATACAGGTGCTGAAATTCAGCTCCACCTTGTCGAGAGCGATGCCGTTGAGCAGTACCGCAAGATTCTCCGCCGAAAGTTCATTCTTCGGCAGGTGAAAGCCCAGCGAGGTCACACCCCTCTCCAGCAATGCCACAGCTTTCCTGTTTGCTGTTGCAAAATCGACCACGTCAATGTTCTGACGCACATACCACACATTCTCCTTCTTCGTACCCCGCACGTAGGGGAACACTCCCGGCAGATTATCCAGCGCGGGATTTCCTTCCACATCCTCAGCACGGTAGAAGGGATTCACATGAAACCCTTCGTTGGTCTTCCATACCAGTCTTTTCTGGAAGTCGGCACCCTTCAGGTCTTTGGTGACGACATCCATCCATTCACGGGTGGTGACGGGTGGAAAATCAGTGAAAAGTTTTTCTCTCTGTTTGCTCATACTTTGTTACTAATTATTATTTTGAGGTTTATTCTGATGCTTCTCTGCTGCACTTCCATGGCTTTTGATCGTCCTGGGATTCAGGGAACAAAAATAGGACAAATTGCGCTCTTTTAAAAGCAAATGAGGCCTTTATTACCTGTATTCTGAATTAAACGGACTTCACACCCTTTTCAGGTCAACAAGCAGGGAGGTGATCTTCTCCACCACTGCTTGCACATATCGGCTTCCCTTTTCGGCTGTCGATTTCATAGGGTTACCGATGCCGGTATCTGCCGACACCTCATCCCAGTTCCTCGGCATCCATCCCGTTTTATTGTCGACACCGGCAATGCGGCAGGGAGCGACCTTACCATCACCCGCCTTTGCCATATCTACCAACTCCGGATGGTAATGGAGCATCACTGAGCTCTCCTGCTCCCCGGCATGTTCATCGGGTTGCTCTTCAAAATAACCGGCGGTGGGCACTGTGGTCCACCAGTCCACCACGACGATGGTGAAATCAGGATAGCGCATGGCCAGGTCGCGCACGAAGGGTTTGAAGTTGTTGCCGCCATGACCGTTGAGGATCACCATCTTGCGAAAGCCCTGGCCATATAGTGAGGTTACGATATCCGTCAGGATTGCTTTCTGTGTTTCGCTGCGTGTGTGGATGCAAAAGGGTTTGTTCCACTGGCCAGGGTTCTGCGAACCGAGCCATACCGGTGGCAGCACCATGCAGGTGACATCCTGCTTCAGTGCCATGGCTGCACAGTCGATCGCAATCTCATAGGTGAGGATCGCATCGGTCAGGTAGGGCAAATGATAGTTGTGCGGTTCGATGGCTCCCCAGGGGAGGAGGACAATCTCGTAGTTGTGCTCCAGCACTTCCCCGTAATTGGTTTGCGGGAGATGGTAAAAAGTGGGATATGACATATGAATCGTTGTTATTCGGGAGATGACTCATCACAAAGAGATCAACCCGTTCCGTATACAGTAGAAAGTGAGGCCGGAGACCGTTTTGATCCCTGTCTTGGCGATGATATTCTTGCGGTGGGTAAGTACAGTGTTATGGCTGATTACCAGCTCTTCAGCGATCTCCTTACTGGTGCGGCCCTGCACGATAAGCCGTAGGATCTCAGTCTCACGGTTGGTGAGCGAGCGGTCTGTAACTCCATTGCGGGAATGGTTGTGTTCCTCGGCAATTGACAGACGCAACTCACTCATACCGTTATGATCAAGTTCATTTAATTTGGGTCGGAGCACCCTGTTACGCAGTCTGTTGTGTGCGGCCAGATCCTTCTCCAGTGAGTGTACCGAGAAGATGGTGGCATATGCGAGGTTTTGGTTGTATTCCTGGGCGAGATGTTTGATGAGGATGATTTTCAGGTCATGTAACAGATCATCGGGCAGGTCATCATCTTCATCATTGGCCATCCGTTGCAGGTACCCTGTCATCCTTTCGCTGAATTGGATAAAGAGACTACGCAACATGCTCAGTTCGCGGTTTTCACTACCGCTAAGGGCAATGAAGGCATTGAGGTGCTTCTCGATATTGGGGACCAGCACATCGATATAGTTCTCAACCGTGCAGTGGAAGTAATCGGCAATAAGGCCGGTATCGAACATTTGCAAGGCACTATCTGGCGTGTAGGAGTCGTCGAGGTAAACATTCAGGACGGTGAGGATGAATTCAGGGTTCAGGTCATGAGCCTCACATATTGTTAACAATGTCTGATTGCCCACACCGAGACGGATACCAAAGCGGTTGAGGACAGGTATCAACTCGTTGTGCTCTGCCAGCACATCGGCCATGATGCTATCGTAACTAAGCTGTTTCACCTGTCTCATTTTTTCGGATTTTCGCCCCCCGGGTGTATCTGCGGTCTCTCTGATGTTCCCTGTAGAAATGGCGGAGAGCTTCTATCGGGTGTAACAGCAGCATACGGGGACCGGCCATTCGCATCACCTCGCGAATCTGCTGCCGCATGTCGCTCTTGTAACAGTGCACGGTGCATGAGCCACAGGTGGGTTTTTGTTCTCCAAATGGACAACGCTCGAGCCTTTGTTCCGCATATCGGTACAACTTCTCGCACTCACCACATAACTGTCCGGAGGAGCCATGCCTTCCCCGGCAGTAGATGGCGATCATCTCCCCTACAACCCTCTTTTCAGCTTCGTTCATTATCATTCCGAATGGAACCGTAAAAATAACGAAATTCTTGCTCATTGCCAAACAGATTGCAGCAAATCATTTCGCGTACAGGTAGATTACCTCGCATCATCATCCTCAACAAGATGAATGGTATGCATCTGGCGGAGTATCTGGCCTTGTCTTCTTTGAATGTAGGGACCCGGCTGGCGTGAGTTGTATACCAGCGGATTGGGGAGTGTGGCCGCTATCAGTGCCGACTGTTGAGGCGTGAGCTTTGCTGCTGTGCTGTTGAAATGGTTACGTGCCACAGCTTCGGCACCATAGAGCCCCTTACCGGTCTCCATGATGTTCAGGTAAACTTCCAGGATCCGCTCTTTGGGCCATATCAGTTCCATCAGAAGAGTGAACCAGGTCTCCAGTCCCTTGCGAAACCAGGAAGATTGCGGCCATAGAAAGAGGTTCTTGGCTGTTTGCTGTGAGATGGTACTGGCTCCACGGGCTTTCTTACGTGTTTTGTTTTCCTTGATGGCTTTTCCAATCTCGATGCGGTCGAAACCATTATGCACGTAAAATCGTTGATCTTCGGAGGCGATCACAGCCCGTTTCAGATGATCGGAGATCTGATCGTAGGGAACCCATCGATAGCTGACCACCGGTCTCTTTCCCATGCTGATAGACTGTACCGAACGAATAGCCATAAGGGGAGTGCCGGGGACAGGAACAAACCGGAAAAGAGCTACTGCCGCAACCGAGAGCAGCACAAACCATAACATCAACTTCCCAATAAAACGAATCAGTTTCTTCATCACAGTGCATCTGAAATTGGATGCAAAATTAATAAAAAAGCCTTATTGTTTACGGGAGATGAGGTAGATTCCATCGGTTGTCTCCTCCACAAAGTAACCATCGTTCAACAGTAGGGTCCAACCCTCACCAATCACCCTGTTCCCTTCAATCTCCAGTGGAGGGGTCACAATGATCCAGCGCCAGTCGGAACGCATCAGGGCTCCACCCTCTTCCACACGAAGAATACCCCATCGGTCACTGATCTGAATGGAGAGGTATACGGTACCCTCATCTTCATCCAGCGGAATCACCCCATGCAGGTCGTAGGAGAGTTCCATCTCCTCCAGCCGAATTTCCAGGTGGGGTTCTTCCAGGAACTTCTCTCGGTAGATATCCAGACGGGTATTGTTGGAGAGCTCCCGCCTCATCTCTTCATCAAAAATCCGCCTGCCATCATACTCCATCGCCACCTGTTTCACATAACTCTGAAGAATGATGCGTTGATCCATCCCGAAAGCCTCTGTGAAATATGCTGTCAGATCGCTATCACCCGTAATCTGTTTGTTCCACTCATTCTCTTTCTGATACAGGAAAAAACCATAGACAGGGGTTGTTTCGTAAGCGAAGGTACGCACGAAGGAGAGGGATGGGTTGTATGTAGTAAGGCGGGAGACAAGATTGTTGCGCCACTCCCATTTATCGCGGCCACTCATCATCTGGCCTGTATAAGTGGCCAATCCCTCCAGCAGCTCGAGGTGGTTTTCTGCAGCCTCCGAACCACGGTAGAGCTGGTGACGATATCGGCGAAAAAGTAGGGCGTTGCGCAGATGTTCCTCAGAGCGTGCATACCTGCCTGTCAACAGGGCTTGACTCAATGCTTCCATTTCAAGACGGAGATAGATGCGTCCCTCCCTGCGATCGAGGTGACTGTTTTCTTCTCGTCTGAAATGAAAACCGAGTGACGGCTGGGAAGAGTGAAAAAGTTCATGTGTCAACAGTTCCAGACGGTCATACCTGTTAGGGGGTAACGGTAGACGGATCATCGCCCAATGACGTCCCGCCCACTCAAGATCAGTATTGCCCATGGGTACCTCTTCAGGAAGACTTCCCCTGTAAATACCCTCGGAAAAATGTAAATATCCTTCACTGTCGGGCATGTTGGCAAAAATCTCGCGACTGTCGGGGTCCACCAGCATGAGGGGACCATAGATATCCTTGTTCCACAAGCTACTATGTTGCTGTGTGGTCATTTCTGTTTGGGAGAACAATAAACGGATACTGTCCACAGGAAATTGCGGATGCTGAGCAGTGACTGCCTGCAGACAAAAGCTCATCAGCCATATGCCAATGAGATTTTTCATTTGAATTTGTTATTGCATTACCTACTATAATTCAACCACTTCCACCACTGTCAACACATTGTCCGACACGGTAAAACGCACATTAAGCCCGGCAAAAGCCAATCCATAGATTCTATTCGAATCATCCTGATAGGGAGGCCGCGGATCGTTTGCCAGTACCTCTCTTAGCGCCTGTTGTTTTGATGGGGAGATCATCTGCAGCCACTCAGAGGGTATCATCACCTCCAAACGGGAGTTTGCAACATTGTTTGTAAAACCTCCAGTTGCATCCATATGACAGTCGCTATAGGCTATATAAGGCTTGATATCAAGGATGGGTGTGCCATCCATCAGATCAGCACCCGTCACATGCAATACGGGCCCTGCGTCCGTCTGCCATTCAATCTTTTCAAGCCTTACCGATGAAAGACCGATGGGGTTGGGTCGGAATGGGGAACGGGTGGCGAAGACGCCCATACGTATGTTTCCTCCCAGCCGAGGGGGACGGACGGTGGGCGACCACTTATCGCGCTTCGAGGCGGAAAACTCCCATATGACCCAGATATGAGAGAAGTGATCCAGCCCCCTCAAGGCTTCCGGATTGCGATACTCCGGTTCAAAGATGATTTTCCCCTTCAACTCAGCTACCAAACCACTTTGGCGGGGTATACCAAACTTGGTGGAAAAATCGGAACGTATATGAGCGATCGGTTTCATCCTGATCGTTTATTTCTTCATTATCTGTGCAGAGAGACGTGTCACCCATTTTCTGGGCATAAAACGAATGAAAAAAGGAGCTACCTTGTTCATGGCTCCATGTATCACCACCGGTTTGCCTTTCATCATGGCACGATAACCCATCAGTGCAACTGAGCGGGCACTGGCTATCTGTACGTTTTTGACCAGTTGTGAGGCATTCATCTTTGACTCTTCTCCAAAATGAGTGGCAGTAGGTCCCGGACAGAGTGCAGTAACGGTGATTCCCTCGGCTCTCAGCTCATTGTCGATAGCTTCTGAAAGGCTTAGCACAAACGCCTTGCTGGCGAAGTAAACCGCCATCATGGGACCGGGTTGGAAGGCTGCCGTAGAGGAGACATTGAGAATCTTACCTTTTTTACGGCCACGCCACTGTGAAACGAAGAGATGGGTGAGCTGGGTGAGTGAAGTCACATTGAGCTGTATCATCTTGCCATAACGTTCCCAGTAAGTATCGGCAAAGGCACCATAATCACCGAATCCTGCATTGTTTACCAGGTAATCGACATCATTCCCCTGTGATTTTACAGCTTCGAAAAGGTGTTGTGCTGCATCGGGCAATGAGAGATCACTGTAAAAAGTCTGCACCGTTACAGCATATTCCTTCTCCAGCAACACTTTCAGTTCGCTGAGCTCCCGCTCGCTGCGGGCGGCAAGCAATAGGTTACAGCCCTTTTCAGCAAATATTATTGCCAGCTCACGTCCGATACCTTTGGATGCACCAGTAATTAAAACTGTTTCTTTTGTCATCAGGGTCTCTTTTTGACAAATATAGTTTTTTTTTAATTAGCTATGATAGAGATTGAGAGAGTTTTTTTCAATTCCTATTGCGCGACTTGTCAATGCGCAGCAGAATAAAAAGCAGGATGGTGAATCCCCAGAGTGAAGAACCGCCATAACTGAAGAAAGGAAGGGGTATACCGATTACCGGCATGATGCCAATAACCATTCCCACGTTGATGACCAGGTGAAAGAGGAAGATGCTCGTAACTGAATAGCCGTATACCCGTCCGAAAACGGAGGTCTGCCGTTCAGCAACATGCAGCAATCGCAAAATGAAGACCACAAATAGCAGCAGGATGACGGCTGAGCCTATAAATCCATGTTCTTCACCAATGGTACAGAAAATGAAATCGGTATCCTGCTCCGGCACATATTTAAGCTTGGTCTGGGTACCATTGAGAAAACCTTTTCCGGTCAATCCACCCGAGCCAATAGCGATTTTGGATTGCCCCACATGATAACCGGCACCACTCAAATCCTGCTCCATGCCAAGGGTCACCTTGATACGCATCTGTTGGTGTGGCTGCAGTACATTGTTGAAAACATATTCCACCGACTCGAGAAAAAGAAAAGAGCCTATCATGAAAAGTAGTATATAGAGAAAGTTCTTTTGTCTGTATCGGAAAAAGAGAAAAACCAAATAGAGTACCGATACGGAAAATGCGACCAAGGCAGTTACACCCCAATCGATTGAAATGCCAAAAAGGCTAAGGATGTATGCCGCAAGAAAGATGGCCGCAGTCAGGAGGAGCAACATCAACAAGGGGTTCAGCACCTTGAGATAGTTGCGGATCATGGAACCACTAAAAACAATGATCAGTAGGAGGGTAATAAATTCACCCAGTGAGATGATGCCTACATCAATGTCTGAGAACTTGATTCCCAACACGAAATAGATGATTGCAGCGATCCCCATGAAGAGAAAGCCTCCGGGGAGCCCTTCACGATAGAGGACCAGGATCAGACTGAGATAGACCAGCGCTGTGCCGGTTTCGCTTTGTGCGATGACAAACAGTACCGGCAGGAGGATAATGGCTGAAACCATGAAGAGGTTACGTCGCTCCATGAGACGAAAACCATAGGAATTAAACACCTTGGCAAGTGAAAGGGCGATGAGAAACTTCATAAACTCAGCCGGTTGAAGTCGCACAGGACCTATGATCAGCCATGAGCGTGATCCA
>Ga0209510_1001129_pt1 | contig 31620 bp, 22 predicted proteins | sample BiotimSIPDNA_FD_185749 | JGI IMG/M metagenome (GOLD analysis project Ga0209510, IMG submission 185749) | Anaerobic biogas reactor microbial communites from Washington, USA - Biogas_R1 time_0 SIP DNA (SPAdes) (version 2) | ecosystem: Engineered > Bioreactor > Anaerobic > Unclassified | place...
GGCCGGCAGGTTGATCAGGTGGATGCCCTCCCATTGCCCGAAGCCGAAGCGGTGCGAATGCCCGTGGACGATGGCCTTAACCTTCCGGCTCGGTTTGATCAGCCGCAGCAACGACTTGGCATCCCAGAGGGCGTCCTTGCCGAAGATCGGATGGTGGAGCATCAGGACCACCGGGCTCTCGTCACAGGCGCGAAGGTACGTCTGCAGCCAGGCGCGCTGCCCGTTGCCCAGACGTCCCCAAGGAAGGTCCACGAACAGCAGTGAATCGAGGATGATCAGCTTGACCGGGCCGGCGTTGACGGCCAGCATACGCTTGCCGTTGACCACCCAGGACGGGTGGTTGGACTTTTGGAACGCATGGAGAAAGTTGTCTCGGTCGTCGTGATTGCCCGTGGCCAGGTGGACCGGCCGTTCATGGGCGATCGGGGCGACGAGATCGCAGAAGTTCTGGTAGTCGTCGGAACGCCCATTCTGGCGCGCCACGTCGCCGGTGACCACGAGGCCCTCAGGCGGGCCGGCCAAGACCTGGCGGCGGACCTCTCTGAGGTTCTGATAGGGGCAGAAGCCCCGATACTTGTTGTCAGGGTCGCCGGCAATGTGCGTGTCCGACAAGAACGCCCAGTATGCCGATTCCCTGCCGGGCGTGGCAAGGGCCCGGCTCGATCCGAATGCGGTGAGCCCGCCCGCAGTGGCCAGCAGTGTCCTGAGGAACTGACGTCGATCGAGCATCGGCTCGGAGCGATTCAACATAGCGCGTTGCCTTTCCGTGCTTCCCGACGGCATCGTTTCGAAAACGGCGTCGGGCGGCCAGCGGTCCATCGCATCGAACGCGATGGTGTTGGCCTGTCCTTGTGCTGCCCAGGCAGCCTTCTTCGGTTGCCTGACCGCCAGTCATATCGGCACCAGTGAATCGCCACTCCATTGGGATCGAATCATGTTTTCGTTAGAATGGCGTTGCGCCCGTGCGAGCCCTGTTTCCCGTGGTCCGACGAAGGCACCGATGTGCATTATCGGCCGCAGGTGGTCTCGGATCGCCGCGCGGACTTTGCCATTGAGACAGGAGCGACAACCCCTATAATGGCCTGACCAATGTCCCGAAGCAGTCTTCTTGGATGGGCCGACGCATGGATCTGAATCCCTTCGATATCGGTGTGTTTCTGGCGTTCATCGGCGTGGTCGTCGCGTTCAGCATGTTCAAGAGCCGGCGGGAGAAGACCAGTGAGGACTATTTCCTCGCCGGTCGCGGTCTGACCTGGCCGCTCATCGGGCTGTCCATCGTCGCCGCCAATATCTCCACCGAACAGTTCGTCGGCATGGCCGGCCAGGGCGCCGGCGACGTCGGCCTGGCGGTGAGCAACTGGCAGTTGTTCGGCAGCATCGGCATCGTGGTGATCGCCTTCACCCTGTTGCCCCGCTTCCTCAAGGCGGGCATCTACACCATGCCCGAGTACCTGGAGTACCGCTACAACTCCGCCGCCCGGGCGCTCATGGCGCTGACGACCGTGGTGATCTACGTCGCCGTGCTGTTGACGGCCGTGCTCTATTCCGGCGGCCTGACCCTCCAGAGCATCTTCGGTGTGAGCCTGACGCCGAGCGTCTGGCTCATTGGCTCGATCGCCGCGCTCTACACCGTCTGGGGCGGACTCAAGGCGGTGGCCTGGGCCGACCTGTTCCAGGGCGGCGCGCTGCTGGTCGGCGGCATTGTCACGTTCTTCCTGGGTCTGCGCGCCTGTGGCGGCTGGGAGCAGTTCTCAACCGTCAACGCCGACAAGCTGCACATGGTCCTGCCGGCGAGCCACGAGGGGCTGCCCTGGACGGGTCTGCTGTCGGGAATGTGGATCGTGCTGGTGTATTACTGCGGCCTGAACCAGTTCATCGTGCAGCGGAACCTGGCTGCCAAAACCCTGCGGGATGGTCAACTCGGTGTGATCTTCGCCGGGGCGCTCTGGCTGCTCATCCCCTTCGCCATTGTGCTGCCCGGCATCATGTCGTATCAGCTCTACGGCGGCCAGATGGAATCGACCGACGAGGCGTTTCCGACGCTGATCCGCAACCTGGTCCCGGCGGGTTTGCGCGGATTCATGCTCGCGGCCATTGCCGGCGCCGTCATCAGCTCGCTGGCCTCCATGCTCAACTCGGCCTCGACGATCTTCACGATGGATCTCTACAACCGGATGCTCGACCGCAAGGCGTCCCAATCGCGCTTGTTGCTCCTGGGCCGTGCCACCACAGCCGCGTTCGTCGTCGTCGGCTGTCTGCTCGCGCCCAAGCTGGCCGATCCGAGATTCGGCGGCGTCTTCAACTACATCCAGCAATTCCAGGGCTACATCTGGCCCGGCGTAGTCGCGGCCTTTCTGTTCGGCATGGTGGTCCCGAAAGCGCCCGGCGCCGCAGGTGTGGCGGCCCTGATCTGTGGCCCGGTGATCTACGGGCTGTTCCAGGCGTTCTCGCAGAAGCTGCACTTTCTGATCCAGGTCGCTCTGACCTTCGGCATCGTGGTGGCGATCATGGCGTCGATCACATTCCTCCGCCCGCTGGAGACGCCGAAGGTACTGCCCGTCCGCGAAGACCTGGATACCCGGACCACGCCCGAGGTGAAGATCGCCGCCGCTGCCGTGCTGGCAGCGGTCGCGGTCTTCTACGTCATCTTCTGGTGAGAGGTCCCATAGGTCCCATTCGTCCTATCGGTCCTACGAAGCTCTACCAGCCGCCCGGACTGAGCATGTCGCTGACCGGCATATTCCACCAAGCGGGATCGCGGAAGTACTGCTTCAGTTGCATCGCCGCGTTGACCCCATCGGCCACCGCGGTGACGAGCTGCATCGCGGCGCCGATCCGGCAGTCGCCGGCCGCAAAGACGCCGGGAACGCTCGTCCGTAGATACGCGCAGTCGCATTTGATGAACCCGACGTCCGTCAACTCCACGAACCCCTTGAGAAAGTCCGTGTTGGGGACCATGCCGACGAAGATGAAGACGCCGTCGCAGGGATAGGATTCTCCCTCGTTCGTCTTGACGTTTCTGAGCTTGACCGACTGGACCTTGCCTTTGCCCTCGATCGCCGTGGCGACGGTGTCGTACCTGATGACCAGGTTCGAGTTCGGTTCGTTGGCCTTGGCCAGCAGCTCTTCCACAAGCACCTTCTCGGCCCGAAACTCATCGCGGCGATGGATCAGCGTCACCTTGCTGGCGTATTTGGCCAGGTGCAGCGTCTCCTCGAGCGCCGTGTTGCCGCCTCCGACCGAGACGACGGCCTTCTCGCGAAAGAACGGCGCATCGCAGGTGCCGCAGTAGCTGACGCCCGCTCCGGCGTTGCGGAATTCGTCTTCACCCGGCACACCCAGCTTGCGATAGCTGCTCCCGGGCGCCAGAATCACCGCCCGGGCGACGTAGGTGTCCTTGCCGGTGTGCACGGCGAGATGACCGTTATCGAGCCTTTCCAGACGATCGACGTCGGCGCCGCTCTGGATCCGGGCGCCAAAGCTCTCGACCTGCTTGTGCATGTTCTCGATCAGGCCCGGCCCGTCGATCTTCTCGAAACCGGGATAGTTCTCGATCCGGTCGGTGTTGTTGATCTGGCCGCCCGGCATGAATTTCTCGAGAATCAGCGTGTCGAGCCGGTCCCGGGCGGTGTACAGGCCGGCCCCGAGGCCGGCCGGACCGGCGCCGATGATAATCACGTCATGAATCGTCTCAGCCATGAAATCTCCACAACAGACCGATAGGATTTACTTCGTCGCCAGTGCCGCGTCGAGTTTCTTCTTCAGGTCGGCTTCGAAGTTCGGGGTGATCCCCGTGATCTGGTCGACGAGCTGCCCGTCGTCAAACACGAACAGCGTGGGAATGCTCATGATCCCGTACTGGGTGGCCACCTGCCGTTCGTCGTCGATATTGACCTTGCAGACCTTCGCTCTTCCGTCGTATTCATCGGCGACTTTCTCGAGCACCGGCCCTGCCATTCGGCACGGGCCGCACCACGGCGCCCAGAAATCCACGACCACCGGCACGTCGGACTCCAGGACCTCCGTCGCGAAATCGGCGTCCGTCACGTCAATCGTCTTGCCTGCTGCCATCGGTGTTCTCCTCGAAGTAAGGCGTTCATCGAATGAATGGTTGAGCCGCGATACTATGAGGGAAGCCAGCGTGTGTCAACGGACTTTGGACTCACTCCTCGCGACAAAGGCAAAAGAGCGGGTGCACATCCGTCTCAGGTTGACATGAGCTGAGTCGCCGAGGTGTTGATCTGCTCGATGAGGGCCGGCAATTCCGCCAGGTGCCGGATTCGATGCGCTCCGGGCGGAGTGGCTCTGCGACGATTGGTGTGTGCATCCTTCACCGCCGCGGCCATGCCGCAATCGAGCGCGGGCCGGGCGTCCAGATCGATGCGGTCGCCGACGAAAAGGATGTTCTGTGGGGCCTCGCCGATTCGCTCGGCCGCGATGTGGAACAGGCGCGGATCGGGCTTGCGCATCGCCAGTTCATAGGAATACAGCCGCATGGGGAAGAAATCCAGCAGGCCAAGGTCGGCCAACTGTCTGTCGAGAGAGGCGCGATTCACGAATGTGTTCGAGACGATGCCGAGCTTGAGGCCCGATTCGGTCAGGTGCGCCAGCGTCTCGTGCAGGCCCGGCTCGATCTGCGCCAAGACGCTGAGCGGCTCGTACCAGCGCCAGATCACCTCTTCCCACTCTGTTCGAGACAAGTCGATGCCTTCTTTGCGCCCGACCTCCTGCAACAGGGCCAGCGAGTCAAAGTCTTTGCCCCGGAACTCGGCCAGGAAATACCGCAGGCGCAAACGCACGAGATAGCGCAGGAAATAGCCCGCGAAACTGCCGACCGGCTGGCCCTGCTGCCGCAGAAAGTCGTGCGAGGACCTCGCACCCTGCAGAATCAGCCTGGTAGTGCTCAGCTTGCCGAAGGTCAGCAGGGTTTCCCCAAGGTCGAACAGTATGGCTTTGATTTCATCCATGAATCGAGACCGTCGAGAATCGACAATCAAACGGACAGACCCCGCAGACTTCTGTTATCGCAGGGCGGGAACGTCGGTCCCGAAGACCTCACGAACCCAGGCAAACATCTCGTCGTCCGAGATCACCGAGACGCGATCTGCGGCGTACTCGGCATCGATCAGATCCTTGATTTTGATGATCCGCGGATCGTGCTTGGCGATCTGGATGTCGTAATGCGCCTCGACCCAGTGCTTGATGCCCGCGGCGCCCGTCTTGTCGGTGATGGCCACGCCGACAGACCGCTTGAGCAGCTTCTCGGTGTCGAAGCAGTTGTAGATCTCTTCATTCTTGAGCAGGCCGTCGGCGTGGATGCCGGCCCGCGTCACGTTGAAATCACGTCCGACGAGCGGGCAATTGCGCGGAATCTCGAAATTCATCTCTTTGCGTACGTACTCGGCCAGCTCGGTGATCGCGGCGTAGTTGACGCCGGGCGTCATCCCCTTGAGCTGGGCGTGCTCGACGACGAGGGCTTCGAGCGGCGGGTTGCCGGTCCGCTCGCCGCAGCCGAAGATCGCCGCATTGGCCGCGCAACAGCCGTAGAGCCATGCGGTCGAGGCGTCCACAAGCACCTTGTGGAAATCGTTGTGGCCGTGCCATTCGAGCTGCTCGGCAGCGACCCCGATCTTGCGGAGGCCTTGCACCAGCTTCGGAACGCTGCGGGGCAGAGCCACGCCGGGCCACGGAAGCCCGAAGCCAAGGGTATCGCAAAGGCGAATCTTCACCGGCTGGTTGTACTGATCGCCGATTGTGAGAAGTTCATTGGCGAACGGCAGCACGAAACCTTCGAAATCGGCCCGTGTAATGTCCTCGAAGTGGCAGCGCGGGCGAACCCCGCTATCCAGCGCGGCCTTGACGATGTCCAGATAGCCATTCAGGGCCTGCGACCGGGTCTTGCGCAGCTTGAGGAAGATATGGTAGTCACTGGCCGAGGTCAGGATGCCCGTCTCCTTCAACCCCATCTGCGAAACCAGCTTGAAATCAGCGGCCACCGCCCGAATCCACCCGGTGATCTCGGGGTATTCGTAGCCCCGCTCCTGGCACAGTTCGACGGCCTTGCGGTCCCGTTCGGAGTAGAGGAAGAACTCGCACTGTCGGATCAGCCCGGTGCCGCCGTCGATCTCGTGCAGGAGGTCGTAGATGCGGAGGATCTGCTCGGGCATGAACGGGGGCTTGGCCTGCTGGCCGTCGCGGAACGTTGTATCGGTGATCCAGATCTTCTCGGGTATCTCGTAGTCCACCGGCTCGTGGTCGAAGATGACCTTGGGGAATTCGCTGTAGGGAAACGTCTGGCGGTAGAGGTTGGGCTTGTCGGCATCGATGAGCCTAAGATCCTTTTGCGTCATGACTTAGCTTCTCCGGTTCCTTATCGAGCGTCTGCTTCGCGACGCTGTGGCCCGACCGCAGAATAGCCGAGGTGGGATTTGAACCCACACGCCCTTGCGGGCAGGGGCTTTTAAGGCCCCAGCGTCTGCCATTCCGCCACTCGGCCGAGGCGCTACGCTGCGATTGTGCAATTACTCCGTCTTGATCCGAAGGCCGTCCGGGCCACAGAGCGATCGGCGACCTTCCACGGGTACATCGTCACAGCTCCCTGCGATTCGCTGGACGCCGTATTATAGGGGGCGCGCCGGGGGGTGGGCAAACAAAAACCGTCGAGCCGGCCCTCTGAGTCGGCGCCTGCGACAAGCCCTGCCAAAATGGCACAAAACGTGACAACCCAGACGCTTATCCACTGTGCCGATAAGACTCTTACGCAGGATGGGCCAGATGTAAAGCCCTTTAAGAAAAAGGGTTATATAATTGGCAATGCATTCTGATACTGCTGGCACACCTTTTGCAACTTTCTTTGGTTGATAGATTGGTTCTTATGCGCGGTTCGCCGGGCGGATCGCACTTGCTGAAATGCTCCAATGCGATTCGGTACCAAGGAAAGGACGTTTGCGATGGCTAAGATTATCGGGATTGACTTGGGCACGACCAACTCTGTGGTGGCGGTGATGGAGGGCTCGTCGCCGAAGGTCCTTGTGAATGCCTCCGGCTCGCGGCTGACCCCATCGGTCGTGGGCTTTACCGACAAGGGGGAGCGCCTCGTCGGGCAGATCGCCAAGCATCAGCAGGTCACCAACCCCGAGTATACTGTCTTCTCGATCAAGCGGTTTATGGGTCGGCGGCACAATGAGGTGGCGTCGGAAGAGAAGATCGTTCCCTATGCGATTACCGGCGGGCCCAACGAATTGGTCAAGGTCAACGTCCGGGGCAAGGAGTATACCCCGCCGGAGATCTCGGCCATGATCCTCCAGGACCTCAAGAAGACCGCCGAGGACTACTTGGGCGAGAAGGTCGAAAAGGCCGTCATCACGGTCCCGGCGTACTTCAACGACTCCCAGCGGCAGGCGACCAAGGACGCCGGCAAGATCGCCGGTCTGGAGGTCGAGCGGATCATCAACGAGCCGACCGCCGCGGCGCTGGCCTACGGCCTGGAAAAGAAGAAGAACGAAAAGGTCGCCGTCTTCGATTTCGGCGGCGGTACCTTCGACGTCTCGGTGCTGGACATCGGCGACAACGTCTTCGAAGTGCTCAGCACCCACGGCGACACCCACCTCGGGGGCGACGACCTCGACGCGGTCCTGATCAACTATCTGGCCGATGAGTTCAAAAAGACCGAGGGGATCGACCTTCGCCAGGACCCCATGGCCCATCAGCGGCTCAAAGAGGCCGCCGAGAAGGCCAAGTGCGAGCTGAGCACCCAGGTCGAATCGACCGTCAATCTGCCGTTCATCACCGCCGACGCCTCCGGGCCCAAGCACCTGCAGATCACCATCACGCGGAGCAAGTTCGAATCGCTGGTTGAGCCGGTCTTCGAGCGGCTCAAACGGCCGTGCCTCAAGGCCATCGAGGACGCCAAGCTCGACTCCAAAGACATTGCCGAGGTGCTCCTGGTCGGCGGCTCGACGCGAATCCCGAAGGTCCAGGCCATCGCCAAAGAGATCTTCGGCAAAGAGCCGAACAAGAGCCTCAATCCCGACGAGGTCGTCGCGCTCGGCGCCGCCATCCAGGGCGCGGTCCTGGCCGGCGATGCGGGCGTCAAAGACATCCTCCTGCTGGACGTTACGCCGCTTTCGCTGGGCGTCGAGACGCTCGGCGGCGTGATGACCAAGCTGATCGATCGCAACACGACGATCCCGACCAGCAAGAAGGAGGTCTTCTCGACCGCCGCCGACAGCCAGACGACCGTGGACATCCACGTCCTGCAGGGCGAGCGCGAGTTCGCACGGGACAACCGGACGCTGGGCCGGTTCCAGCTCACGGATCTGCCGCCGGCGCCGCGCGGCATCCCGCAGATCGAGGTGGCCTTCGACATCGACGCGAACGGCATCCTGAACGTCTCGGCCAAGGACCTTGGGACGGGCAAACAGCAGTCGATCGTGATCAAGTCGAGTTCCGGCCTGAACGAGGAGGAGATCAGCCGGATGACCCAGGACGCCGAGGCGCATGCGGCAGAGGACAAGAAACGCCGCGAGGTCATCGATCTGAAAAACCAGGCGGACCAGTTGGTGTACTCCACGGAAAAGACGCTCAAGGAGCATGGCGAGAAGGTCTCCGCCGATACCCGGGGCAAGATCGAGAACGCGGTCAACAACCTCAAGGAGGTCGTCAAAGGCGACGATCCTTCGGCGATCAAGAAGGCCCTCGAGAACCTCAGCGAAACCGGTCAGGAACTTGGCAAGGTCCTCTACGAAGAAGCAGCCAAGAAGCAGGCGGCCGCCGGCGCGCAACCGTCACAGCCCAAGACCCCGCCCCAGGAAGGCGAGGTCAAACGCAAAGGCGACGACGACGTCATCGACGCGGAGTTCGAAGCCAAGGACAACTGACGCACGTGTAAGACAACGCGTGCTCCCGGCGTCATGGCCGGGCGTTGCGTGCACAACGGAGGGGATGCTGGAACGGTGGAATGTTGGAATGATCCACCGCTTGTAGGATGTGTGGCAGCCTCAAAGCTTGTCCTGAGCGAAGCCGAACGGGGCGCGCCGGGGTTGGGGATGGCTTCTCGGATTTGACGACGCCAATCGACGCCGGGTTCGAAGCGAAACGACCGGCGTCGTTACACATATGCCGAGCGGGCGAAGGCGGCCCCCAAACCGCCTTCGCCCGAACGAATCGTAGGATGGGCTTTCAGCCCATGCGGCTCCAGGCGCGCCGCCCCCTCTCTTCCTTGTCATTCCGACTGGAGCGAAGCGGAATGGAGAGCCTGTCCTGAGCGAAGTCGAACGGAAATCTGGCATCGAACGGGCTATGGTCTGCGCTACGGGCTGGTATCCGGGACGCCGCGATTCGGCAGCGGTCCGAACCACCCAGGCGCGGGCCGGACGATCGACTTCTTCGCGGCCAGACCCTTCAACTTCGCTGCGCTCCGTTCAGGGTGACAAGGAACGAAAGGCTCCGGTCGAGACGGCAAAGAGAATACGAGGGAGAATCCATGACATAGAAGAATGTCTTCGCCGCCGGGACAACCATGCGGAAACGCCCTTCTCCGCTGCTTTTCGCTGGCATTCCCGCCCGCTTGCCGTCACAATACTCCCAGGAAGTCGTGCCGGCCAAACCCGCGACGAGAAGAGATGGTGTGCAATGCACACCCTACGTGGCTATTCATAGTTGGCAAACTCAGGATGAAGGGATATCGACATGAGTGAGACAACGGTGGCCCTTGCCACTATTCAGACAATCAATCGCGTCTCTCCCATAGAGGATGCCGACAATCTGGTAACAGTATCATTCATGACCATTGATCGACAGTGTGTGATGAAGAAGGGGGAGGTGGCACCGGGAAGGCGGGTGATTTACTTTGAGCCTGGCTCTGTGCTTCCCCATATGAAACTGTATGGTTTCCTGGCGAAGGCAAACTACAGAGTCAAATCAGCAAGGTTCAGGGGACAGGTATCTGACGGCCTGGCGCTGCCGCTCGAGCTCTACTTGCATAATATGCCTGAGTTGGAAGAGAAGAATGATGGCTTTGACGTAACTGATGCTCTGCAAGTCACCAGATACGACTCGCAAGTCAGTAACACCGCGCAGAAAGTCGCCCGGAAGAAGCAGGATATTAGCAAACAGATACATGCATCCGCTTCTTCCATGTTGGTTTCTGCCCTGGCACTTGTGGTTCTTCTATGCTTAATCGGATTCGCTGTGGTTTGTGTGGCCGTGACAGAGCCGCTGGTCAGAAAGGCACTCTTGCCGCTACTATTTGTGGGTATCCCACTTTCTTTGGGGTTACTGAGGTCCTTTGCCCGCACATTCGGTCAGCATATGCAGGAGCGTAGGAGACTAAGGCAAAGGATGGATAGCTTCAGACGGTAACACATGACATACCCTCCGGGGATAATGGCGACGAAGCCCGTTTCTCACGGTTGGAGGGACACCGCGTCTTGGAGAGTAGCGGGTCACAGGGTTGTCGAGTGAACCGGGCGTAATCGATTCTGGGGACAGCTTACTCATTTTGACTAGCTCTGTGGGGTGTGCAATGACCGAATTCCGGGGACAGTAGCGTAGGGTGTGCAATGCACACCATCTAGCTGTCGAGGGGACAGGGGGTCATATAGGAGGAAGGGTGCGTGCCGAATTACGTTCGCCGATACAAGCCGGGCGGTACATTCTTCTTCACGGTGGTGACACACCGACGTCGGCATCTGTTTGATACGGACTTGGCGCGTTCGTTGTTGCGAGAGGCGGTGGGGGATCATCAAGAGCCGTTTCTCGCGGCAGTGGCTGGCGGTTGGCGGACAAGCCGCGCCGGTCTCGGCCGCCCGCGTCAAGCACCGCGAACGCGGCGTTTGGCAGAAACGATTCTGGGAGCACAAGATCCGCGACCAGAGAGATTTCATCCGGCACGTGAACTACATTCATTACAACCCGGTCAAACACGGGCTGGTGCGGTGCCCTCATGATTGGCCGTATTCGAGTTTCCAGCGTTGGGTGAATGAGGGCTATTACGCGGAGGACTGGCTTTGTGATTGCGGCGGCAAGACGCCGGCGATCCCGGAGGAGCTGCGCCGGGGACCGCCGTTCGCGAAATAGACGAGATGGTGTGCGGTGCACACCCTACGGCGAATTCCGCCGACAGCTTACTCATTTTGCTTAGCTCCGTAGGGTGTGCATTGCACACCGTTCGTTCTCAATCGTTGCGAAAAACATGCGGGCCTGGGCGTCACAGGCACAAGGGAGAGCGCCGTTATTCTCGTCGCGACATGGTGATGGTGTGCGGTGCACACCCTACGAGACTGCGCCGGGGACCGCCGTTCGTCGAATAGAAGAGATGGTGTGCGGTGCACACCCTACAGCGAATTCCGCCGACAGCTTACTCATTTTGCTTAGCGACATGGCTGGGATGACCGGCCCGTGCCGCCGGCTTCCGGTAATGCGTTTCTGCGTAGGCACTTAGCCATCATCACTCCGGCCGGGAGGCGTCCGGCCCCCTCAAGGAAACAGACGCAGATTGTGACGATTTTCTCGTTGCGGCCAAGACAAGGTTTGTATATGATATAACAATGTATGGTCTATCGTATGATATATGATGATCGATGTCCGTTCCGCAGGCGTGGGGTGTGCGGTGCACACCGTTGCTTATATCGAAGCACGAAATTCGAGACAAATCCGAAGGACCGCAATCCCAATGTTCCAAATCCGCCAAAGGCGCACCGCCCAGCCGGTTTTTGGATCCTTCGGCTTCGCTCAGGACAAGTTTTGAGCTTGGGACACTGGAGCATTCGTGCTTGTTTCGAGATTCGGATTTCGTGTTTTATGTCTTGTGTGAAAGGGAGAGTTGATGGCTGGACCGTGTTGTGAGAATTGCGTGTATTGCGTGTGGGACCCGGAGGAGTGGTCACGGGCGGCGTATTTCGGGCAGGACGTGTTGCCGAAGTGCGCGAACCATCCGCTGTGGCCGGGGGTGCTGCGGGAGGTGCCGGGGGCGGCGTGCGCGAATTATCTGCGGAAGGCCGAGCCGCCGACGGGCGATGCGGTCCGGCTGATCCCGCTTTCGGGCGGCGGGTACGCCTGGGTGGACGCCGCCGATTACGAGTGGCTCAACCAGTACCACTGGCGGCCGATCAACGGGTACCCCAGCCGGATCGAGGGAAGGCGAACGCTGCTCATGCACCGCGAGATCATGAACGCGCCGCCGGGCAAGGTCGTGGACCACATCGACGGGAACCGGGCCAACGCCTGCCGGGCCAACCTGCGGATCTGCACCCGCAACGAGAATCGGTTCAACCAGCGCAAGCGGCGCAACGGCCACTCGCGCTTCAAGGGCGTCACGTTCAACAAGCGCGTGGGCAAGTGGGCGGCACACTACCGCCTGAACGGCCGGCTGCACCACCTCGGCTATTTCGACGACGAGGTCGAGGCGGCCCGGGCGTACGACTATGCGGCGATCAAGTACTTCGGCGAGTTCGCGTGTGTGAATTTCCCGAGGGAATGGCCGCCCGAACGGCGGGCCAAGGTCCGTGGGGAATGCCTGCAAGCGGAAACGGCGGCTCGTTCGTAGTGTCCCCGTAAGGGCATATGAAACGTCGGACGGGACGAGTGAAGGACGGGGAGAAAGAGCGTCTTACGACGCCACTATGAACAGGGACGGTCACTTGCCGACGCAGAAGCGGCTGAAGATGCGGTCGAGCACCTGCTCGTCGATGGGCTGCTGCTCGATGTCCGATAGCGCCTGGCAGGCGGCGCGAATCATCCCGGCGGCGATCTCGTCGGCGCCCTGGCCGATCTGAACGATGGCCTCATCGAGGCCTGCAACCGCCTCGCCAACGGCCTGCTTGTGCCGTGCCGTCACGACGGTCGCAGCGTGCCCGTCTGCGACGGACGGTCCCTCAGCGGCACAGAGCCGTCGACGAACAAGGTCCTGTAATTCTCGCAGCCCCTGCATTGTACGAACAGAGGTGGACAGGAATGGTGCCGCAAACGCCTCTGCGAGGCGCGTGACAGCACGATCGTGCGCGGCCGGGTCCAGCAGATCGGCCTTGGTCGCGACGTAGAGCACGGTCCTGGCCTGAACCAGTGCTCGGATGGCGAGGTCTTCGCTGATGTCGCGCTTGGCGGCATCGACGCAGAAGACGACCACCTGGCACCGTCGCAGCGCCTCGATTGCGGCTTGTTGGGCCAGTCGATCGAGGATGTCTTCGGCGGCCGTCAACAAGCCGGCACAGTCGAAGAGGACGCACTGGACGGAGTTTGAAGTGTGAAGTGTGAAGTGTGAAGCAGGACAGCTTGACACTTGGCACTTGCCGCTTGCGACGCTGTCGGGTCCCGCGGGAACGACAGTCAATATGCCGCTGAGAACGTCGCGGGTTGTTTTGCGGCGGTCCGAGACGAGGCTTCTCTCGTGGCCGAGCAAGGCGTTGAGCAGGCTGCTCTTGCCGGCGTTGGGCGCTCCGGCGATACCGACGGCAGGCAGATCGATGAGTGACTCGTAACGGATGCTGCCAGTCAGGAGCCCTTCGAGCTCGCCCCTGATACGGGCCAGTCGTTCTACGGCCTCGCCAGGGCCGATAAAGGCGATGTTCTCGTCAGTGAAATCGAGGCCCGCTTCGATCAGGCTGAGACAATCCACCAGCGCGGAGTGCGCCGCCTTGGTCGTCTGGGTCAGGCGACCGCGCAGGAGCCGTTCGGCCGCGTCGAGTTGGAAGCGGTTGGAGCCGGCGACGATCTCGTTGACGGCCTCGGCCTGGGCGAGATCGAGTTTGCCGTTGACGTAGGCTCTGGCGGTGAACTCGCCGGGGCCCGCGGCACGAAGGCCGCCTGCCAGGAGCTTCTGGACCAGCGTTGCCACGAGGACCGGGCTCGCATAGACGTGAAGCTCGGCGAGCGTTTCACCGGTATAGGAATGCGGTGCGAAGAACAGATACAGGCGCCCGTCTACTGTCACGCTCGGAGCAATGGCGATGTGGCCGCTGAGAACGCCGTTCGTGCGGAGCGCGATTGGCTCCGTGAAGACCCGCTCGCATGCGGGCAGGGTGTCGGGGCCGGTGATGCGAACGATGGATCGCGGGCCGCCTGCTGCCGAGCTGACGGCTACGATGGTATCGGAGAATTCCATAGGTCCGATAGGTCCTATGGGGCCGATAGGACCTATAAAAGGCAATGCCTTAGAACTTGTAGAACGGTTTGGGTTTCTTCTTCTTGACTTTGCCGCCGGTCTTGCTCGTGACGGCGACGAGGCCCTGGGCCTCCTCCGCTTCGCGCTGGCGGATGTGTTTTCGGATGACATGCTGCTCGATCACCCCGGCGAAGGTGCTGGCCATGATGTAGAGGTTCACGCCGGACGGGCCGTTGTACAGCATCAGCGGGAACAGCAGCGGCATCATGATCATCATCATCTTCTGTTGCTGGGCCATCTGCGGATTTGTGGCGGCATTGGCCTGCGTCGGCATGAGCTTCTGCTGGAGGTAGAAGGCCAGGCCCATCAGCAGAGGCAGCACATTGAGCGAGGCCACCTTCCAGCCCAACAGCGGAATCGTGAACGGCGACCAGCGGATCAGCGCATCGGGCATGGACAGGTCGGTGATCCAGAACGGCAGGAACGCCGCCCCGCGCAGGTCGATGCTCGTGTACACAGCGCTCCACAGTGCGATCCAGATCGGCATCTGCACCATCATGGGAAGGAAGCCCATGATCGGGGAGGCCCCCTGCTCGCGGTAGAGTTCCATGAGCCGCTTGTTCATTTCCTGTTTGTTGTTGGCGTATTTCTTTTTGATCTCCTCGGCCCGGGGCGCCAACTGGCTCATCTTGCTCATGGAGACCTGGCTCTTTTTGGTGATCGGGTGCATGATCAGCCGCATGACGAAGACCAGGATGATGATGACGATGCCGTAGTTGTGGATGACGGCGTACATCGCCTTCATGATGGCCAGGATCGCGAACGCCAGCGGGTTGATAATGCTCTCGGGGCAGCAACAGCCCATAAAATCGATGGTCTGGACGAAGCCAAGCTCTTTGTATAGCTCGTTCTTGTCGAACAGGCTCTTGTCTTTGGGCCCGAGATAGAGCTGGAAGTTGTACGACCGGGTGCTATCGGCCTGTCCGGCTGGCTGAAGCGTTGCGGAGGCCACGGACAGATCCAGGCCGACGGTCTCGTCGCCTGTGTCGGCCTTCGCGTCGGCGTCGGGATTGTACAGCCGGCCCGTTCGCCCGCCGATCCAGTCGCAGAAGCTGGCGTCGGCCTCGGGCACGGGCACGAGAATGGCGGCGAAGTACTTGTTGACGGCGGCGGCCCAGAGGAACTGGTTGCCTCCGTTCTTCGATTCGATCGGCAGTGGCCCGGGGGCCTTGACCAGGTTCTTCCACTCGATCTTGCTGCGAACGACCTGGCCCTGAGCGTTGCGGAAGCCGCCGATGACGCCTCGCATATCCTGGCGGAAGGCCTCCCGCTCGAGGCCGAGGGGCCCTCGGAGGTCGTAGCGCACCTTCTGCGTGTCGCCGGAGAGATTGTCGATCGTCAGCGAGCAGTCGACGAGGTAGCTGTCGGGTTGGATGCGATAGGTCTTGGTCAGTCTGACGAAGGGCCGATCCCGCCCGTCGGTGATGGTGGCCTCGAAGGAGACGGTCTGGTCTGCGTCGTCGTCGGTCTCGGCGCCCAGCGTCTTCCAGCTCAACCCGTCGAGGTTGAGCTGCCGCCCCTGATCGACGAGCACAAAGCCCTTGTTGGCCATGGACAGCATCTCTCGTCCGCTGTCGGGTTGGCTGGGGGCGAGAAAGACCAGCGGCTGCGGGTCCTTATGATCGCGGTTGTTGAATTCGCTGAGGATGGCGCGGCGAATCGAAGCGCCCTTGGAGTCGAGTTCGAGCTGGAACTTGAACCCGGAACGCGGGTCGACCGAACCAACGATCGGTCGCTGGCTCGGGCCGCCGAGGGCCCCGAAGTCCTCCGACGTGGCCGCCTGGAGACGGGGTGGCTGGACAGCGGCCGTCGGAGACGAGGCCGGAGTGTCGACGTCGGTGGTCTGCTGAAGCAGCATCAGGCCGCGACGGGCCGGCGGCGAATCGGTTGCGTCGGGCGACGTGGTGGTGCGGAAGGCCCCGGACTCAAGGACCAGGCCGGCGCAGAGCAGGCAGAAGAACGCAAGTACTACAGCAATCGATATTCTCGGACTCATACAATCCTTTATCATGCAACTCATCATGTGACAGGCCAGCGGCTGTTTCCGATCGCTCCGGAGGCTGTGGCCCGAACCACCCGGTCTCAGCGAGCGGGACAGCAGATCGCCGTGCTCATCGGCCGTCCCGGAGGCGCTCCGCGTGGAAATTGTCCAGGCGGTCGATGGCGTAAATCTTCTTCATCGTTGCTTCGAAATCATATTCGAGGCGAACGAAGTGGACTTTGTTCTCCTCGACGTAGACGTAGCTGGCGCGGTTGTCCTTGTCCCGGGGCTGACCGACAGAGCCGATGTTGATGATCGCCTTTTCTTCCTCGATGATGGGATAGGCGCCGCCCAGCTCGTCGGGCAGGTAGAAATCCGGCTCGTCGAGGAACACGCCCGGCATGTGTGTATGGCCCACGAAACAGATGTGGGGAATCCGCTCGAACAGCACGCGGACCTTGGCCGGGTTGGTGTAGACATCGTCGGGGAAGATATACTCATTGATCGGCCGGCGCGGCGAGGCGTGGACGAAGTCGACCGTCGCCTTGGTCGGTCCCAACTGCGTTTCCAGCGTGCGACGCATGGGCAACTCGCCGAGGAAGCGCCATCGTTTGTCGGTGCGGACCTTGTCGGTATCGGTTTCCATGACGTCCCGCGTCCAGAAGCTGGCCTGCTCGGCGCCGTAATTGAAATTGGTCGGCTCATAGAACACCGCGTAATCGTGGTTGCCCAGGACACACCATTCGCTGCGATCGATGATCAGATCGAGGCACTCGGTGGGGTTCGGGCCGTAGCCGACGACATCGCCGAGACAGTAGATCTTCTGGATGCCCCGCTTCTCGATGTCCGCCAGGACGGTGCTCAGGGCTTCGATATTCGAATGGATATCACTGACGACGGCAAACATAAGCTCTCTTCAACAGACTCCCGAACGGGCTTGGGCGCGCGACGAAAAACCATTCAATAGCAAAAGAGGACCCGGATTGCCAGAGGTTTTATCCGCTTTCACGTCGGCAAACGGGCCGAGGAGGTTGCCCGGAGCGGGGTCTCGACGGCTGAAATGTGGGGTTGCCTGTGGTCCGGCCGGTGGTATAATGCGGCTTTCGCAGCGAATGTGTGTACGCGAGGTGCTGTTTTGGTTGGCATTACCCTTCTGGAAACGCACAATCTGGTCAAGCGGTATTCGGGTCGGGCCGTCGTCAACGAGGTCTCCATTACCATCGATCAGCGGAGCATCGTCGGCCTGCTGGGACGCAACGGGGCCGGCAAGACGACGACCTTCCGCATGGTCATCGGGATGGTCACGCCCGATGCCGGCAAGGTCGTCTTCGAGGGCCGCGAGATCACCAAACTGCCCATGTACAAGCGGGCCCGGCTCGGGATCGGCTATCTGTCGCAGGAGCCGAGCATTTTCCAGCGGCTCAGCGTCCGTGACAACCTGCTGGCGATCCTCGAGACAATGTCCCTGACGCGGGCCGGACGCCGCGAGAAAGCGGACATGCTCATCGAACGGTTCGGCCTCAAGGAGGTGGCCAAGAGCCACGGCCGGTTCCTCTCGGGAGGGGAGCGCCGCAAGCTCGAAATCGCGCGGGCGATGGTGACCGACCCGTCGCTGATCCTGCTCGATGAGCCGTTCAGCGGCGTCGATCCGATCGCCGTCGAGGATTTGCAGACGGAGATCCGCCGGCTCGTCGCTTCCGGCGTCAGCGTGCTGATCACCGACCACAACGTGGAGAGGACGCTCGAAGTGGCGAACAAGGCCTATATTATCGACCACGGCCAGGTCATTGCGGCTGGTCCCCCCGCCGAGATCATCCGAAACGAGCAGGTCAAAAAGAGCTACCTCGGCAACACCTTCGCCGGCCGTGAATTCGACGCCGGGGGATAACGGCCTGTGTGACGATGATATGCGATGTTTCAAGTGCGAGGTCCAGACCATGATCGATGTTGACAAATGCAGGATCACGCGGTATCCGGAGGCCGTTCTGGGGCAGCCGGCCGCGCCGGTGGAGACGATCGACGAGACGATCCGCCGGCTGGTGGAGAAGATGACCGATATCATGATCGAGAACAAAGGGATGGGCTTGGCGGCGCCGCAAGCGGGTGTCGGGCTTCGCCTGTTCATCATCTCCATGGACGGCTCGCGCGAACAGGTCCGGGCCTATATTAATCCCACGGTGACGCCCGCGGGCGATCTGGACGAGGCGGGAGAAGGCTGTCTGTCGGTGCCGGGGATCTACCCGAAGATTCGACGCCACAAGAGAGCCAAAGTGACCGCCACCGACCTCGAAGGCCACGAGTTCACCGAGGAGGCCGATGGGCTGTACGCCCGCTGCTTGCAGCATGAGAGCGACCATCTCGACGGGATGACGATCGTCAACCGCATGGGGGCGGCGGCGAGGATCGCGAATCGACGACAGATCAAGAAGCTTATCGACAAGCACGATGGCAAATGACAAGGGGCCGTCGGGACGACGGATCGGTTGTCGTCGGCTCGAACCGACAGACCCCATCCGAAACCCGCAATCGATATGAACATCGTTTATCTTGGCAGTGGCGAGTTCGGCGTTCCGTGCCTGGATGCCCTGAAGGCATCCCGTCATGAGATTTCGCTCGTGGTCACGCAGCCGCCCCAGCCGGCTGGTCGCGGTCGCAGGTGCTGCCCGATGCCCGTGGGCTGCTGGGCCGAGAGCCGCGCTGTGCCCTCCATCGAGACCGACAACGTCAATGCGGTCGAGATCGTCAAACGCATCGCCAACCTTCGGCCCGACATCCTTGTGGTGATTGCGTTCGGCCAGAAGGTCGGGCCCGAGTTGCTGTCGCTTCCGGCCAAGGGAGCCATCAACGTCCATGCCTCACTGCTGCCGAAATACCGCGGCGCGGCGCCGATCAACTGGGCGATCATCCGAGGGGAAAAACAGACGGGCGTGAGCATCATCGCCCTGGCCGACCGCATGGACGCCGGCGCCATCCTCGCCCAGCGGCCAACGGACATCGGCGTCCATGAGACGGCGGGTGAGCTGCACGACCGGCTGGCCCGGCTGGCGTCGCCGGTGTTGATCGAGACGCTCGACCGGATCGAAGCAGGCACCGCAACCTACACCAGGCAGGACGAGTTCTGCGCGTCGAAGGCGCCGAAGCTGAAGAAGGCCGACGGCCGGGTGGACTTCAACCAACCGGCCTATGTGATCGCCGACAGGATTCGCGGCTTCTGGCCCTGGCCCGGCGCCTCATCGCACTATCTCAACGCCGAGGCGGGCAAGACCGTCCGAGTGACCCTGGCCCTGGCCGATGTCATTTGGGGCCCGGTCGGAACCGGGTCCGTACCCGGGACCTTTGACGAGGACCTGAATGTGATCTGCCAAGACGGCAAGCTGAGCATCCGCAAGATCAAGCCGGCCGGCTCCGGACTGATGGAGTTCAGGGACTTCATCAATGGCTGGCGCGTTCGGCCGGGCGATCGCTTCATTGAGGCCGAAGTCTGAGATGTCGGCGCCCGCGTCCAAGTCGGCACGCCTTGTGGCCGCGGAGGTCCTCCATCGATTCGATTCCGAGCGGGCGTACGCCGGATCGATCCTCGAACGCTTTCTGCCGCAGACCGACGAGAAGCAGCGCGCCACCGATCTGGCATTCGGAACGGTCCGGAATCTCGGCGCGATCGACAGGGCCATCGAGCTTTTCTCCGGCCGCCCCGTTGCGCGAATCGACAAGGCGCTGCGAGCGGTCATTCGAGTGGGCGTCTACGAACTGGCGTACAGTCCCGACGCGCCGGTATACAGTGTTGTGAATGAAGCGGTCAACTCGGCCAGGCATATGGGCGGCCGCAAGCAGACGGGGTTCGTCAACGCAGTCCTGCGTGGCGTCGTCCGGCATATCGTCGCGCGCGAGGCGCCGTGCGATGAATCGGCCGCCCGGCAGACTCTCATTCGTTCGTCAGGCGTCGGGTGCCGGTTCGATGCGGACATCCTGCCCGATCCGGCAGCCAATCCTGCGGCCTATCTGAGCGCGTGTTTCTCGATTCCGCGATGGCTCGTGGAGGAGTGGATCGCCGACTTCGGGGCGGAAGCGGCCCGCCGGATCTGTCTGGCCTCCAATCGACGACCCAGTGTCTACCTCCGTGTCAACACCGTCAGGACCACAGTCACCCAGATGCTGGAGCGATTGGGGGAGGCGGGCGTGCAGGCCGAGGTCGCGCCGGCCCCTGCCATCGGCATGATCCGCCTGATCGGGCCCCAGGCGATCACGCAACTGCCTGGCTTCGCAGAGGGATTGTTCGCCGTGCAGGACCTTTCCGCCTCGGGGGCTGTACGCATGCTGGATCCTCAGCCGGACTGGACGATTCTCGATCTGTGCGCGGCGCCGGGAACGAAGACAACGCAACTGGGAGAGTGGACGCACCATCAGGCCCGGATTGTGGCGACCGACATCGATGCCAACCGCCTGACGAAGGTCGGGGAGAACGTGTCACGGCTTGGTTGCGACAGCGTGACCGTCATCCCGTATGCAGAGATGGAACAGGGACGAAGCGGTCCCTTTGATGCGATCCTGCTCGATGTGCCCTGCTCGAACACCGGCGTGCTCGCCCGGCGAATCGAGGTGCGCCATCGAGTGGCCCCCGAGTCGGTCCGGACACTGGCGACGACACAGCGTGCCCTGCTGGCGAAAGCGGCAGCCTTGCTCCAGGACCACGGCGTGATTTGTTACAGCACGTGCAGCATTCAGAAAGTCGAAAATGCAGATCTCGTGAGGCGGTTTGTCGCGGACGACCCACGGTTTGCCCTGGCTCGCGAGGAGTTGACGCTGCCGTCGGCGGAGGGGTTCGACGGCGACGGTGCCTACGTGGCGATCCTGCACCGCAAGTGACATGCCGCATGTCCGCCGGCGCTCAGGCCTTGCGGAAAACGGCGACGACGTTCTCGACCTCGACGACGAAAAGGCGGTTGTCGCCTTCGAAGTCGACCGGGATGGCCCCCTTGGGGTTGAAGAGGACCTTGTCGTAGCGGGCCAGCGGAATCTCCGGCATGGTCTCGACCTCGGCGGAGACGGCGACAATACGGCCCGTGATTGTCGGGATCTCGATGTTGTCGGGCAGCCGGATGCCGCCCTTGGTTTCTTTCTTGTCCTCGTCCTTGCGGATGAGAACGCGCTTGCCGATCGGTTCGACCGTCTCGAAGGGCTGCGGCTCCTGGGCTTCATTCTTGGGCATCTGTGACGAACCTCATTGGAACGTGGCGTCGGATATATGACGGTATTATAGCATGATGCGGCCGCTTGCCAAGGCGGAGATGGTCTTGCCGACCGTATCCTCGCGACGTGGCCGGGGGCATGCGAGGGTGCACGGCGTGTTTGTGGGTAAACGCAAGTGATTGGCCTATTTGTCATGTTGAGCGAAGCGCAGCGCAGTCGAAACATCTGGCCAGAGACCCGGCATACCGCTCGTTCGCGGCCAGATTCCTCCGCTCCGCTTTGCTCCGGTCGGAATGACAAAGCCGATGGCCGGGCTCATTGAGAAGCTACCTACAAACGTCCCGTGCACCCGGCATGCGATTTTCCCCAACTTTAGACTTGACAAGTCGATGACGTGTCGTACACTGTTCGGTACCATCGATGTCCACCTTTCTGATTGCTGGGTGAACGGAGGATCGTGACCCCGGTGGGCAATGGAGTGGAAGGGGTATCGGAGGTTGTCATCGCCTGTTTTCATCTTTGCGATGCAGTTGTTTTCGACAGGATGAAAGACGGGCCGAGTCACAACGAGCGGTTGAGGGTATTTGTTTGCCTGCCCATCAGATCGTTTCGCGGCGGTGTTCTGTCGCCGGAGGCGGTCCATGTTGTTGTGCGCTCACTCGGCTTCGGTCTTTCGCGAGGGTGATGAGACAGTACTCGATACGGAAATCGAGGCCGGGCTCATCAGTGTCGGACAACTCGTCCGCTTTTTGGCTCAAGCACACCCATCGAGCCGGCCTCAAGGACGGTCTGTACGGAGGTCAGGTTCAATCGATTGCACTGTCTGCGTTGTCAGGGGCGGCGGGTCTGGTTTTGCGCGCTCCGAATGTCGCGACGTCCGGCGAGACGGATGACGTGATGAAGCCTCTCTGAGAACGGGGAGCAGGCCGCAAAGGATGCACTTTGACCGGTGCGGTGGTGCGTATACGAAACCTCAGGATGAAACGGTCTTGAGCGGGGAGAAAGGAGGTTGCGCCGAGGTCGGTGAATGGATGGACGGTTTCCGGGCGAGCAAGGGGGAGGAAGGAGGTGGCAACAGGGATTGGTTTGATGCAACGTCTGCGATCGTCAATTCGGGATTGACGATCTGACAGGAAGCAAAGGCAACACGAACGGAAAGGATTCTTATCATGGTAAAGGCAATTGCAGGTTCGATAATCGTGGTGCTCCTGGTCAGCTCCGGCGCGCTGGCGGTGGGCGAGATCTTCCAGGGGTTCAATTTCGACGCCAGCCTCGCCGGTTCGATCGCCCTGCCGGGCGGACCTGGGGCGGGGTCTCTGGCGCAGAATCTGGCGGTGGGCAACAACCAGGCGGGCGAAGGCGTGGGAACGACGGCGATTCAAGGCCTTCAGGGGATGCTCTTTCAGTCGGGCAATGCTGAGGGGTTGTGCGCCGGTTTGCTGGTGGACCAGGTGCTGGTTGCCGGCAGCATCGACGCCTCCGTCCCATTTGGCGGGTCCGGCTCGGCCGGCCAGATCCAGAGCATCGCCGGCTGTCTGGGACAGATCGGGCAGGGCCAGGGCGTGGGCCTCATCGGCAGCCAGGTTCTGCAGAAGGACCTGGGGCCGGGCAGCGCCGATGGTTTCAACAGCCTCTTTCTGAGTCAGGGCCAGGAGGCGACGAACACGATGGGTACGGCCAGCGAGAACTCCTGTCTGTCGGTCATGCAGAACTCGTTGCTCTCAGGCGAGGCGGGCTCGACCGGAGTGGTCATGACGACCATCTCCGCCGGGACCGCTCAGATGCAGTCGGTCGAGCAGGGCGTGCAGTAGTCCGACCTCTGGTGGCGTCGAAGATACTCGCTCGTCACCTGAAAACGATGCAGACGGGAGCCCTGGAGTTCTTCTTCTGTACCTTAAGTGTACAGGGAGGTCTTCGGGGCTCCCGCTTTATGGTGGAGCAGACCAGCGCAGATCGGGCCGGGCTCTGTGCTGCTGAGGCTACTTCTTGGCGCCGGCTGTCTTCTTGTCCTTCGTTCTGCCAAGCAACTCATCCGCCTTTTCGATACTGTCCGGCGGCCACTGCCCCGCCGCCTGAAGCTCCCGCAGATGATCGAGCTGCTTGATGCTGACGATGGTGCGGCATCGGGGGAAGCGGTTGCAGCCGAGGAATGGGCCACGCTTGCTCTGGCGAATCACCAACTCGCCCTGCTTGCACTTGTGGCATTTGACGCCGGACGGCTCGGCCTCGGGCTTGGGCGGCAGCGCGTTGCCTTCCTTGTCGATCCGCAGGGTCGTTTTGCATTCCGGATAGTCGCTGCAACCGAGAAATGCGCCGTAACGACCGTTCTTGCGAATCATCGGCTTGCCGCACTTCGGGCACTTGTGTTCGGTGACTTCCTCTCGCAGCATCTTGCCGTCCTTGTCGCACGGACAGGCGAATTTGCAGTCGGGATACGTCGAGCAGCTCAGGAACCGCCCGTTCTTGCCGAAGCGGTAGACCAGCGGCTTGCCGCAATCGGGGCAACTGTATTCGCTGGGCGTCGATTCGGCCTTGGCGTGCGTCATCTGTTCCTGGGCGGTTTCGAGGTTCTGTTTGAAAGGCCCATAAAAATCCCCAAGGACGCCCTGCCATTGGATGTGCTGCTCCTCAATCTTGTCAAGCTGCTCCTCCATGTGCCTGGTGAAGGCGATGTCCATGATCCTGGGAAAGTACTCGTCGAGCTTGCTGGTAACGACCTCGCCCAGATCGGTCGCATGGAACTTCTTGTCCCTCTGCTCGACGTAGCCGCGTTCCTGAATGGTGCTGATGATCGGGGCATAGGTACTTGGGCGGCCGATGCCCTCCTTCTCGAGCGCCTTGATGAGCGAGGCCTCGGTGTAGCGCGCCGGCGGCTTGGTGAAATGCTGCTCCGGTTTGATGTCCACGACCGCGAGCTGCCGGCCCACCTCGACGTCGGGCAATTGTTGCTCGTTCGAGTTCGTCGGCCAGACTTTGCTGTAGCCGTCGAAGACCAGGACGCGGCCGCTGGCCTTGTACGTAGCGGCGCCAAGCGACGTGGGCGCCGTGATGTTCAGTGTTGTGACGTTCCAGCGGGCCGGCTGCATCTGGCAGGCGACGAAGCGACGCCAGATCAGATCGTAAAGCCTGTACTGTTCGTTGCTTAGGAACTCCTTGATCTGGTCCGGAGCCAGGTCGACATCGGTCGGTCGGACCGCCTCGTGGGCCTGCTGAGCGGACTTCTTCGAGGCGTAGACATTGGCCTTCTCGGGCAGATACGCCTGCCCGAAGCGTCCCTCGATGTACTTGCGCACCTCTCCGATCGCCTCGCCGGACAGGTGAGTGCTGTCGGTTCTCATGTAGGTGATCAGACCGAGCGAGCCCATCGAGCCGAGATCGATGCCCTCATAGAGCTGCTGGGCGATCGACATCGTGCGTTTGGCACTGAAGCCAAGGCGATTGGCCGCAGCCTGCTGAAGCGTCGACGTGATGAACGGTGGCGACGGTCGGGACACCGACTCCTTCGTCTCAATGTCGGCGATCCGAAACTCGGCGCGCTGCAGATCGTCGAAGACCTTTCGTGCCTCCTCCTCGCAGGTCGCCTTGAACTTCTGGTCGCCGATCTTGTGCAGCTCGGCCTTGAAGGCCTGGTGCCCGGCAAGCCAGTTCGCCTGCTCCTCAACACTGGGACCCTTGCCATCCTTGGCGTTGGATGCCATGAAATCGAGCCACTGCTGACGATAGTCGCCCGCGAGATCGGTGGTGAAGACGGCCGGGATCAGCCAGTACTCCTCCGCCTTGAAATCGCGGACTTCGCGTTCCTTTTGAACGATCATCTTGACCGCGACGGATTGGACGCGGCCAGCCGAAAGCCCTCGGGTGACCTTCTTCCAGAGCAGCGGACTGATCTGATAGCCCACGATGCGATCGAGAATGCGGCGGGCCTGCTGGGCCATCACCTTGTCCGAGTCGATCCGACGCGGCTCGGAAAAAGCCTCCTGGATCGCCGATTTCGTGATCGCGTTAAAGATCACCCGGTAGGTTCGTTCCTTCGGGAAGCCCAGGATCTCGCCCAGATGCCAGGCGATGGCCTCCCCCTCTCGGTCAAGGTCGGTCGCCAGATAGAGTGTGTCGCAAGTCTTGGCCGCTGCCTTCAGGGCGGTGACGACGCGCTTCTTGCCTGGCATGATGTCGTACGTGGGCTCGAAGTTGTTCTCGATGTCCACGTTGAGTCCTTTGGAGGGCAGGTCGCGAATGTGCCCCATGGAGGCCTTGACCTCGAAGCTCGGACCAAGGTATCGGTTGATCGTCTTGGCCTTGGCAGGCGACTCAACGATGACCAGCGATTTTCGCGCGTTTGATTTTGCCATGTCCTGGGTTTCGCCCTAAGTGTCGTTTCGGTGCGTAATACACCGCTGTACTTATCGGTCCGTTTGTGGAGTTCTGCTCGGCCGCCGCCAAGAGTGTTCTACTGACCTCGGCACAATTCGGTTCTTCGCCGGCGGCGGCTGCCAATTCCCTATCGACCATCCGGCCACAAGAATTTAGAACAGGACTGATACAGAGGCCCTGTCGGTATGTCAACTGAAAAGAAACGGCAAGATATGACATCTGGGGTGTATGGGGTGCCTGTGGCCTCGGGAATGCCCCCGAGTGTTGTGGCAGCCGGGCGGCAGGTAGCCGCATCGCCAAGACGGCCAACAAATTGCAGAAGCAGGCAAGTTACAGCAGGGCCGTGCTGAAGTAGCGTTCCGCCCGGTCGGGCAGGACGGTGGCGATGTTCCCGGAGGCGGTCCGGGCCAGCTTGCGGGCGGCCCAGACGTTGGCGCCGGAACTGATGCCGACCAGCAAGCCAAAATCGCGACTGAGCTGGCGGGTCGTATCGATCGCAGCCTCATCGGAGACCTCAATGACGCTGTCAATCAGCGAGATGTCGAGGACCTCCGGTATGAACCCGTCGCCGATCCCCTGGATCTGGTGCAGGCCGGGCTCGTGGCCGAGCAGAGCCGAGCGATTCTCCGGCTCGACGGCGACGATCTTGACCTGCTTGTTCTGACCTTTGAGAAAACTGCCTACTCCCTGAAGGGTTCCGCCGCTGCCGATGCCGGCAACGAAACATTGCACGTCGCCGTTCATCTGCCTCCACAACTCGCGACCGGTGTGTTCGTAGTGGACACGAGGATTGGCTGGATTCTTGAACTGCTGCGGCACGAACACGCGGGGGTCTTCGGCGGCCATCTCCTCGACCCGGCGTACCGCCCCGCCGATGCCCTGCTCGTCAGGAACGAGTACGAGATCGGCCCCGAGCCCACGGATCAGCTTTTTGCGCTCTTCACTCATTCCCTCGGGCATGACGATACGCACGCGGTAGCCCATGAGGCGGCCGACGAGGGCCAGGCCGATGCCGGTGTTGCCGCTGGTCGGCTCGGTGATGATCGAACCCTCATGGAGCTTGCCGTCCCTGCGTGCAGCCTCAAGCATCGCCACAGCCACACGGTCCTTGATGCTCCCGCCGGGGTTGAGAAACTCGGCTTTCGCGAAGATCGATTCGTCCCGAAGCCGCAACAAGGGGGTATTGCCTATGAGTTCGAGAATGTTGTCCGTCAGCATAAGTCACCCAGCAACATGCCTTTCTCCGACAGCGGGGGGCCGTCCGCACGGTGCCCGGATTGCCCAGGGCATTAGTGTAGTTCAAGTGCGGGGTCTCCACAAGGGCAATACCGCTTCAACATCCGGGATATTGCCGAACGCATGCTCTCCGAGACGCATACGCCCAAGCATTGCTGCAAAGCAGTGGATTATAGGGCGTCAGGTGGGCGTCGTTCCGGGGAGGCGGCATACCGCCAGCGCAGAGGCCTGGGTAAGCATCCGCCGGGATGGGCCCGCCAGAGGCAAATGCGCCGCGATCGCGGGCAGGCCGATCAACGATAACGGCGTCCCGTACGTTGGGTCCCCTGCTCCTCTTGGCCTGTTGTGCCGCGGCCGGTGCGGCCTCGCATCGTGCCCGGCGTCGCGGCAGTACCGGCGCGTTCTTCCAAGCGTTGGAGTCGCTCGTCTTCCTCGGCCATCTTGGCCGTGATGTCGGTCACGCGCCGTTGTCGGGCGAGCATGAGCCCCTCGATGGCGGCGGCCGTCTTCTTGGCTTCTTCTGCGACGGCCATTTGACGCAGGCTGTCGTATTCGCGTAGATCGAGCTCGTGGACGGTACCCAGAAGGTCGCGCTTGTCAAGTGGATCGCTGGTCAGCCAGGCCTGCAGTTGGCTCTGGGTCTCGGCGTCGAGCGCGGGTTCGTCGGCCGCCTCGTCGGGGCGCGGGCGTGGCGCAGGCCTCGTCGGCGCCGCGGCATAGGGGTCGTTCGCAGGATTGCCCGCCAGGGGATCGGCCTGGCCCGTGCGTCCGCGAGATCGCGCCCCGGAACGGGCGCGGGCCGTCGCTTCCCTCTCCGCGAGCATGGCAGCCCGCCGTTCCTCACGGAGATCGTCATAGATCACTTCGGAGCGCGCCTTTCTTGCGGCGACGAGGGCGTCCACTGCGGCGACGGTCTTGGCGGCCTTCTCCCCCTGCCCGATGCGCTTGATGAAGGTCATCTCTTCGACGAATTGCTTCTCCACGGCGCGAATCAGCATGGTGCGATTGTCCGTACGGCGCTGTCGCCAGTTACGCTGCTCGGCGACGCTGTTGACGTCCACCGCGGCGATCGCCTCGCGAAGGCCCGGGAACGCAGCGACACGGACCTGGATCTCATTGGGATCGCCGAGGATCTGAAGGGTCGTGGTCGCGCGGCGCGCGCCGACGGCCTCCCCGGGCTCGGCTACGGACGTTGCTTCTGGGGGAGGGGTCATTCCCCTTCTACCGTAAGGGCTGTCGTCGAGCATACTTGGCGGCTCTTCGGCGCCGTGCTGGCGCAGAAATTGCGCGATCTCTGTCTGCCGACGGGCGGTGGCGATGCTCAAGGGGGTCTGGCCGCGTGTGTCCTTGGCGTTGACATTCGCCTTATTAGTGACAAGAAGCTCCACGATATCCAGATAGCCGCCCTCGGTGGCCACGATCAGAGCGGTCATCCCCGTGGTATTGGTCGCCTCGACGTTGGCGCCCGAGGCGATGAGATATTCGACGAGGTCCCGGCTTCCCTGGATGCTGGCGATGAGGATGGGCGGGACGTCACGACTGGGTGTGTCAACCTTCGCGCCGGCCTCGACGAGCAGCTTGACGACATCGAGTCGTGTGGTGACAACCGCCAGTCCGAGCGCGGTGTTCTGGTTGTCGTCGGGCTTGTTGAGATCCGTGCCCCTGGCTATATGCAGCTCGATCTCTTTGATGTCGGCGAGCGACGCCGCCTGGTAGAGCGATCGGGTAGGAACCGCTGTCTGTGCTGCGGGCAGAGTCGAATGGACCGGGACGCCGAGCAGCAGAACGCCTATGAGAATGGTCAGACGCTTCACAGGATAACCCCTTAACAAAGCCCGTGTTGATTGCTCATGGCTTGCCCTGTCGGCGGTGCTGCGGACAGGGGTACCAAAGCCATTATACCATGAATTGGCGTCCAGAGGCCCGGTTTTGCGGGGCTCATGCGCCGTTTTTTATCGGAAGACACTACGTTTCATCGACGCAGGCAAGGCCGAGCGTCTCGGCGATTCGGGCGAAGTCGTCAATGGAGTCGAACTCGATGACGATTCGGCCACGCTGGCCGTTTCGCGCCGTTTGAATCGCAACGCGTGTGCCGAGTTGACGCTTGAGCCTATCCTCAAGGTCGAGGATGTGAATGGACTTGGGACGGGCGCCACCCTTTTGGCTGGCGGAGTCGGCCAGATGCTTGCGGACAAGCCGCTCCACATCGCGGACGCTCAGTCGCCCCGCCATCGCGCGATTGGCAAGCTTGCGCCGCAGCTCGTCCGTCGGAAGTCCGAGAATCGCCCGGGCATGGCCCATCGACAGCCTGCCGTCGATGAGCATCGTGCAAATGTCGTCAGGTAAGTCAAGTAATCGCAAGTAGTTAGCGATTACAGACCGGTCTTCTCCCAACCGTTCCGCCGCTTCTGCCTGGGTCAGTGAGAAGGCGTTCAGATAGCGCTGATAGGCCTTCGCTCGTTCGATGGCGTTCAGGTCACGTCTGTGGATGTTCTCAACAAGCGACCATTCGAAGAGCTGCTCCTCGGTTACCTCGCGGACGAGGGCGGGTATGGCGGCCAAGCCGGCCATCTGAGCGGCGCGGAAGCGCCGCTCACCGGCGATGATCTGATAGCGGTCCTGAAAGGGGCGAACGACGATGGGCTGGATGATCCCGTTCGCACGGATGGACTCGGTGAGCTCGGCGAGATCCTCCTCGTTCCAAACCGTACGGGCTTGGTAGGGATTAGGGCCGATTGCATCGAGGGGGACCTGGCGAAGCGAACTGTCAAGTTCCTTGTCGGGAGGAAAGCTTGGCGACGGCGATTCCGGATCAGGGGTGGCCTGGGCCGGCACATCGAAGGCAGACAAAGGTCCGAGCAACGATTCGAGCCCCCTGCCGAGGTGGCGAGGCTTCTCGACTCTTTCGTTGGGCATTGGGCACTCCTTTTTCACGATGGACAGATGGAAAAGCGACAGGACGCGATCATAGTTCACGGCCTGACGTTTCACAATCATATTTCGGTTATCCGCCATTCAGGAGTGCAAGTTTTTCTGGCGTGCGACTCACGCACGTCGCGTTTGTTTCACGTGGAACGACGGGAGGCGTGGCCCGCGAGGCTTGCTCCTCGAACGATCGCGGGAGGAGATACGGCCCGCCAGAGGTAGAGGACTGCGTGCTCATCAGGCTGGCCTTCGAACCGCGCTGCGCTGTTCGCAACTGGTGCACGGAAAGGAGGGCTATCAGGGATGTGGTGGCCGGGGTTTGTATGGGGCGGAGAGATAAGACGGGCGGGCGGGGCAAGGGGGCAGTGGATAAGTGTGGCGTATAGGAAGACGCAACGCCTGTGGATAGACCGTAAATGCGCGTGTTTCACGTGGAACACGTGCTGTATGCAATGGATTGGCCGGCGAAGGCTGAATTCGTTTGGTGCCCATAGTGGGCGATTGTACTGTCAGAGAGCGGATCGCAGAAAGGCGAGGATGTGCGGCCCGAGAACGAGGATGCCGATGATGGCCGATCCGATAGCAGACAGGAGCACCCCCCCTGCTGCCACGTCCTTGGCGTGCCCGACGAGCGGGTGAAACTCGGGGGAGGCGACATCGGCAAGAAGCTCGAGGGCTGTGTTGAGGGCCTCCGCAGTCCAGACGGCCATGATGGCGAGGACGATCCAGCACCACTCCGGCCCGGTCAGTACGGAGAGCCCCCCTACGATGAGGACGCAGCAAGATGCGACGGCGTGCAGCCATGCGTTGTGCTGAGAACGCAGCATGAGGCGAACCCCGCGGGCGGCGCAGCGGAAGCTCTGGACGCGGGCAGAGAGCGTAAGCGGCCTGGGGTCATCCAGGCCGAGCGAAAAGTAACGCATTGTCTGAGAGGAGTCTTGTGTCGAGCTCATCGTGACGTTTCCTCCGTACAAATAGGTCGTGCGTTGCCGGCTGACGGCAGATGGGCATTGTGCCGTCCGGCTGGCAGGCGCAGCGACTTGGGATCTATCGGCGTGCCGGGGTCGGCACTTGAGCCCACTTCGTCTACGTAATCTGTGATTGACAGATGAGGGACAGTCGCTGCGGGTGGAGCGAGAGTGGAAAGGGCGATTGTACTGGGGTGCCGGACTCCCGGAGGATGGATGTTGGCCAGCGGGATACGCCGTACCAGTGCTGATAATGCCGAATCTCCTCGGGACGACGCGGTGCTGTTGGGCGGTCACGCCGCGTCATGGATAAGAAACTTCGGGAATGGTGCAATAGATGGAAAAGGGAGAGCTGTGTTTGATTGGGCGGCACCATTATGTGTGCCTGGTGTCACATAAAAAGTGCTGCGTTGTTGTGCTGAAGGCGGTGGTTATGGGACGTATATGTGATTTCAGTGGCATGATTGCGATGCGGTTCGTGGGGGCGAGTGTGTCGGTGAGGACTGGCAGACAGATGATCGGCGGGGATTCATCCTGGCGAGGCAGCGGCGTATTCGGAAGGGGCCAGCGGCTTTGTCTAAAGCTATGTTCTTTGTATTCCGATACTTAGGTGAGAGGGACTGGCCGGGTCAGGCATTGGATCGGACCGGGGCGGTAGGGGGGGCCGCGCGCGGAGACGCGGCCGACGGGGACGGAGTCTATCCAAACAGACGATTGCCAGGATGCCCGGAATCCGGTAAGGTTTCGTGATGAGAATCGTTCACAGATCGGGTGTGTGAGGACTATGGCGG
>Ga0209510_1001131_pt1 | contig 31605 bp, 22 predicted proteins | sample BiotimSIPDNA_FD_185749 | JGI IMG/M metagenome (GOLD analysis project Ga0209510, IMG submission 185749) | Anaerobic biogas reactor microbial communites from Washington, USA - Biogas_R1 time_0 SIP DNA (SPAdes) (version 2) | ecosystem: Engineered > Bioreactor > Anaerobic > Unclassified | place...
TTCCACTTTGGGCAAGTTCACTTGGATGCGCATCTTCTTTCCCTCCACCCACGATTGTACCCCTCTTCCCAAAGTCTGAACAGTCACGCAAATACCTTGAAATATCGCTCAAAGCGCGTTGAGCGCCGACCGCATCCGCCCCAATCCTTCTTCAAGCAGTGCTCGCGGACAGCCGAAGTTCAACCGCACAAACCCTTCACCGCCCGGGCCGAACGTCACACCGTCGTTCACCGCGACCTGGGCTTCTTTGAGGAAGAAGTCGTGTGCGTTGCCGGGGATGCCGGCGGCCCGGCAATCGAGCCACGCCAGGTACGTCCCCTCCGGCGCGGCGACACTCACACCCGGCATGGATTGCTCCACAAAGGCAACGACAAAATCCCGGTTGGCCTCCAGGTAATGCAACACCGCCTCTAGCCACGGCTGCCCTTCCTGATACGCCGCCAGCGCCGCCGTGAAGCCAAGCAAATTGACCGAATCCACGATGCCTCGGCGCGCCGCCAGATAACGTTGGCGCAGCTCGGCATCGGGGATCACAGCGAACGAGCAATGCAACCCGGCGATGTTGAAGGTCTTGCTCGGCGCCATCAGCGTGATCGTGCGCGCGGCAATCTCCGGCGCAAGTGCGGCGATGGGGATGTGCCGGTAGCCGTTGAAGATCAAATCGCCGTGGATTTCGTCGGAGCAGATGAGCATGTTATGACGCAGGCACAGTTCGGCCATGCGCAGCAACTCGTCCTCGCGGAAGACGCGCCCGACGGGATTGTGCGGGTTGCACAGCAGGAACAGTCGCGTGCGGTCGGTGATCGTGCGCGCGAAAAGATCGTAGTCCACACTGTAACGCCCGTCCGCGTTGCGTGTCAGCTCCATGCCGTGCATCACTGCGTTGGCCGCCCCGGTGACGCCGAAGAACGGTGGGTAAACCGGCGTCTGGATGAGCAGGCCGTCGCCCGGCTCCAGAAACGCCTGCGCCGCCAGATTGAACGCCGTCACCACACCCGGCAGAAAGACGATCGCCTCCGGCGCGACCGTCCAGCCGTAAAGCTGCTGCAGGCGCGCGATAATCGCCTCCACCAGCGCGAGAGGATGCGCCTCGTACCCGAAAACGCCGTGTTCCACCCGGGTCCGCAGCGCGGCGATCACCGGCTCCGGCGCGGCGAAGTCCATATCCGCCACCCACATCGGCAGCACGTCAGCGCCATACACCTGCCATTTTATACACTCGGTTTCACGACGATCGATGATGCAGTCGAAATCGTAAGTCAAAACAAACCTCCTGGGGAAGAATGAGCGAATCAGTAAATTGGCGAATGGGCGAATAGGCGAATCACACCTCCAACCATAACTCGCAACTCTTAACTCGCAACGCCGCTATTGTAGCCTGACCGGCGAAAGAAACAAATTGCGTTTTGTGCATCCACCATTACAATACTGCCCACGAATCATTCTCTAACCGCGAATTGCGCGAATCTTCGCAAACAAAGACAAATGGGCGCAGATTAGCGGCATATCATCTCAGGAGGAAGACACGTATGGCAAAGAAGGATAAGAAAGGCGAACAGTCGTCTCAGAAGGACAAAAAGGATAAAAAGGACAAGCCGGCGCCACCTGCGGAAAAGATTGTCAAGAGCAAGCACACCGTCGTCATCGACGGTCAGGAGATCGCCTACACCGCCACGGCAGGGACGCTAATCCTCAAGGACGAAGAGGATAAGCCCAAAGCCTCGCTGTTCTACGTAGCGTATACACGCGACGGTGTGGAGAACGTGGCACAGCGTCCGCTCACGTTCTCGTTCAACGGTGGGCCGGGATCGTCGTCGGTGTGGCTGCACATGGGCGTCGTCGGTCCGCGCCGCGTCCTGATGTCCCCCGAAGGCGATGCGCTGTCGCCGCCGTACACCCTGGTTAACAACGAATATTCCCTGCTGGACGTAACCGACCTGGTTTTCATCGACCCGGTGAGCACCGGCTACAGCCGTGCGATCCCGGCGGAGGAAGCCAAGCAATTCCACGGCGTCGAGCAAGACATCAAATCCGTCGGCGAGTTCATTCGCCTCTACACCACCCGCGCCAAACGCTGGGCCTCGCCCAAGTTCCTCATCGGCGAGAGCTACGGCACGACGCGCGCTGCCGGCCTCTCCGGACATTTGCAGAGTGAGATCGGGATGTATCTCAACGGCATTATGCTCGTATCGTCGGTGCTCAACTTCCAGAGCATCCGCTTCGACCTGGGCAACGACCTGCCCTACATCCTCTTCCTGCCCACGTACGCGGCAGCGGCGTGGTTCCACAATCGGATGCCCGCCGACCTGCAAAGCCAGGAGCTGCGCGCTGTCCTCACCGAGGTCAAGGCGTTTGCCGAACGGGAATACGCACTCGCGCTGATGCAGGGCGCGCGGCTGCCAGAAAAAGAGCGGCGGCAGATTGTGACCCGGCTGGCGCGCTACTCTGGCCTCTCCAAGACCTACATCGAGCAGACCAACCTGCGCATCAACATCCACCGCTTCGTCAAAGAACTGCTGCGCGACGAACGCCGCACCATCGGGCGCTTCGACGCGCGCTTCAAGGGCATCGACCGCGACGCGGCGGGTGAGCACCACGATTACGATCCGAGCTATTCGATCATCCAGGGCGCTTACACCGCGATGCTGAATGACTACCTGCGCTCGGAACTGCGCTTCAAGAGCGATCTGCCCTACGAAATCCTCACCGGCAACGTGCAGCCGTGGGATTATAGCAAGTTCCAGAACCAGTACGTCAACGTCGCCGAAACCCTGCGCGGGGCGATGACGCAAAACCCGTTCCTCAAGGTCTTCGTCGGCAACGGCTACTATGACCTGGCGACACCCTTCTTCGCCACCGAGTACACCTTCGAGCACCTGGAACTCGATCCAAGCCTCCAGACGCACATCACCATGGACTACTACGAGGCCGGGCACATGATGTATCTGCACGAGCCGTCGCTGGCGAAGCTCAAAGCGGATCTGGCGCGCTTCCTCACCGCCGCGCTGCCGGTTCTGTAGACAGGATTTACAAGATTAACAGGATGCACTCTTCTAATCCTGAAAATCCTGTTAATCCTGTCGAAAAGAGGATTTGCTTGACGACGGCAAAAACGTCTCCGAAAATACCGCCGGCCCTCGGGCTGGCGGTCGGCGTGACGGCGGCTTCGACGGCTTCGACGTTCATCCGGCTGGCGCAGGGCAGCGTGGACTCGGCGGCAGTGGCAGCGTGGCGGCTGACGATTGCCACGCTCATCCTGGCCCCGTTCGCACTGGCTACGTGCCGGAAAGAATGGCGCGCGCTGACCCGCCGCGAGTGGGGCCTGATCATCGCCTCCGGGTTGCTGCTCGCCGCCCACTTCTACACCTGGATCACCTCCCTGACCTTGACAAGCGTGGCGGCGTCGGTGGTGCTGGTCGCCACGTCGCCGCTTTTCGTCGGCGCGATCTCGCATTTCTTCCTGAAAGAGCAGATGTCGCGCCAAATGGTGATCGGCATGGCGGTGGCGTTCACCGGTTCGCTCATCATCGGATTGGCGGACGCGGGCGAAGGCACGCATCAAATCACCGGCGATCTGCTGGCGTTATTTGGCGCGCTGTCCGCCGCGGGCTACATGCTCATCGGGCGAAGCCTGCGCACGCAGGAAACGCGCAATTTACGCCCGCCCCTCTCCCTGCTCGCCTACGTCTTTCCCGTGTATGGGACGGCGGCCCTGGCACTGCTGATTGCCGCGTCGACCGGAGGTGTCGCACTCGGCGGCTATCCGGCGCAGGCGTGGCTCTGGCTGACGCTCATGGCCGTCTTCCCCCAGATCGTCGGCCACTCGACGCTCAACTGGGCGCTCGGCCACGTCTCGGCGACCTTCGTCGCGCTGGCGGTGCTGGCCGAACCCATCGGCTCGACGTTGCTGGCGTGGCTCATCCTGCGCGAACCACCGACATTCAGCACACTCATCGGTGGGGTACTTATTTTGATCGGCATTATGGCGGCGGGCGCCAAAAACTCACAAAAAACCCTTGCGAAGGTTTCCGAACCTTCGCAAGGGTGAGTGAACAGGATACCCTTATGAACTTACTGCTCTTATTCATCCTTGGCAGCATTTGGGGAACGTCGTTCCTCTTCATCAAAATCGTCGTGGGCGAAGTCCCACCGATGACGTTGGTGGCCGGGCGCTTGGGTCTGGCCTCGCTGGCGATGTGGACCTTCTTGCGGCTACGCGGTGAGAAAATCCCCCGCGAGCGGCGGCTGTGGGGCATTTACGCCGTCACTGGTCTGCTCAACGGCGCGCTGCCCTTCACGCTCATCTCGTGGGGCGAGCAGTACATCCCCAGTGGATTGGCCGCCCTGCTCCAATCCACCACGCCGATTTTCACCGTCATTCTGGCACACTTCCTCACGCGCGACGACCGCTTCACGGCGAAAAAAGTGCTCGGCATTGCGCTCGGCTTCGTCGGCGTGGGGCTGCTGCTGTGGCCTGAATTGCGCGGCGGACTGCGAGCCTCCCTGTGGGGACAACTGGCCATCGTCGGTTCATCGGTCTCCTACGCCATCGCCAGCATCTTCGCGCGCGAGCGCCTGCACGGCGAACCGCCGCTCGTCTCCGCCGCCGGGCAATTCACCATGGGCTTCGTCTACATCCTGCCGTTGAGCCTGCTCATCGAACGGCCCTTCAACCTCTCACCCTCGTGGGGTGCCATCGCCAGTTGGGTCACGCTCGCGTTGCTGGGAACGGTCGTCGCTTACGGCATCTACTACGTGCTGCTCCAGCGCACCAACGCCACCTTCACCACCACCGTGACATACATCGTCCCCATCAACGGCCTGCTTCTGGGCGCGCTGATTCTGCACGAACATTTGCACCCAGAACTGCTCATCAGTCTGGCGTTGATTTTGAGCGGGGTGTTGCTTGTCAGAACCAACGGAATTCGATCAAAGCTGCAACGCAACGCTGGGAACCGCGAATTGCGCGAATCTTCGCCAATTAAAGAAATTTCGCGGTAATTGGCGAGATTAGCGGTTTACCTTAAGGGGAATGTGGAAATGCGAGATGAACTTATGAACCGCATTGCAGGCGTCGCGGTCGGCGCAGCGATAGGCGACGCGCTGGGAATGCCGCTGGAATTCGGCCCAGTGCGCCCCGCCGACCGGCTGGTGCGCGAGATGTTGCCGGGACGCATTCCCGCCGGGAGCTTCACCGACGACACCGAAATGGCGCTCGCGCTGGCGGAGAGCCTGCTCGCCCAGCGCCCGTTGAACCCGGCTGACCTGGCACAGCGGTTTGTGGCGTGGATCGAAAGCCACCCGCCGGATGTGGGGATTCATACCGCGTCTGTGCTGTGGCGTTTTGCCGACGGGGAGCCGTGGGAGAGCGCCGTCGCTGCCGTGCAGGCACACAATCCCGGCTCGGCGGGCAACGGCTCGGTGATGCGCTGTTGGCCGGTCGCGCTGGCGTGGTGGGATGACCTGGACCGCCTGCTCGAAGACAGTGTGCTCCAAAGCCGGGTCACACATCCCCACCCGGAGTGCAACGCGGGCAGCGCCTTCGTCAATGCCACGATCTCCCATTTGTTGCACGGCCTCACGCCGGAAGCCGCCGTCGCGCGCGCGTTGGACGATGCGGATGTCCCCGCCCCTCTGCGCGCGGTGATCGTCGCTGCGCCCGGCAAAGATCGCCACGACCTGCCCAACAGCGGCTGGGTGCGCCACACGTTGGAAAGCGCCGTCTGGGGCCTGCTGACCACGCACACCTTCGAGGACGCCGTCGTCAACGTCGTCAATCTCGGCAGCGATGCGGACACGGCTGGCGCGGTCGTCGGCGCGCTGGCGGGCGCAGCCTACGGCCTGGACGCCATCCCGCAGCGGTGGCAAGCTGTTCTGCGCGGCGAATATCCCTTGCGCAGCGGCCATATTTGGCGCACAGCAGATTTGGTCACATTGGCGGAAAAACTGGCAAATGAGTAACTGGTAATCAGGAATTCTCTATTCGCTGATTCGTCATTCGCCATTCACATACGGAGACATTATGGACGACACATTTTTGCAGTCCCTCATCGAGGGGTTCGGTAACTGGTTCGAGGATGAAGAACGGCCACGAGACGGCAAGATGACCGCCGATTTGTATCCCTACACGGCGCTGTTCAGTCCCATCCAGGTGAACCGGCTGAAGCTCAAGAACCGCATCGTCATGGGGCCGATGGGCAACGTGTGCATGGCCGACGAGACCGGGCGGCCCAGCGCGAAGATGATCGCCTACTTCACAGCGCGGGCCAAGGGCGGTGTGGGCCTCATCACGTCCGGGCTGGTGCCGGTGAACGCCGACCTCGATCCCGCCATCACCGAGCCGGGGCAGTTGAGCGTGCTCCCGCGCATCGACCGCTCGCGCACGGTCTACGCGGGGTGGCGCAGCCTCGCCGAAGCGGTCCACGCCCACGGCGCGCGCTTCTTCATCCAGCTTACGTCGGGCCTCGGGCGCGTCGGCTCGCCGGAGTGTTTGCTCAAGAAGCTGAAGATGCCTGTCTCCGCCTCGTGGAATCCGAGCTTTTACATGCCGGCGGTCCCCTGCCGCCCGTTGACCGACGGCGAATGTCGTCGTATCATCGTCGCCACCGGACAAGCCGCCGCCGATGCGAAGGCGTTGACCATTGACGGCATCTATCTCCACGGGCACGAGGGCTATTTGTTGGAGCAGATGACGAACCCGGCCTTCAATCGCCGTCAAATAGGCCGGTTCGCTGACTGGCAAGCCTTCGGCATCGAGAGCGTGCAAGAAGTGCGCGTGCGCTGCGGGCCAGATTACCCGATTATGTACCGCATCGATCTGTCGCTGGCGTTGCAGGCCACCTACGGCGTGCGGATGACGACCGTGCATCCACTCAAACACTTCCAGAACGAGCGCACGGTAGAAATGACGCTGGACTATATGCGCCATCTGGTCGCCGCAGGCGTGGATCTATTCGACGTGGACCTGGGCTGTTACGAGAATTGGTGGCTGCCGCATCCGCCCGGCCCGATGCCGCCGGGCTGCTATCTGCCCGTGGCGCAGGCGGTGAAAGCGCATTTTGCCGAACACGAGGTCAAGGCCAACACCGGCCTGGACGTCCCCATCGTCGCCGTGGGCAAACTGGGCTATCCCGACCTGGCGGAGCGCGCGCTGCGCGAGGGGATGTGCGATATGGTCATGCTCGCCCGCCCGCTCCTGGCCGATCCCGATTGGCCGCGCAAGGTCTACGCCGGGCGCGTCGCGGAAATTCGCCCCTGCATCGGCGACCAGGAAGCGTGCCTCAACGAGTTCATCAAGGGCGGGCATCCACAGTGCACGGTCAACCCGCGCACGGGATTGGAGGATGTTTACAGCGAGATTCCCCCACCCGCCGCCACTCCAAAAAAGGTTGCCGTGGTGGGGGCAGGACCGGCGGGCATCGTTTGCGCCTGCACCGCCGCCGAGCACGGTCACACGGTCACGCTCTTCGACAAGGCTGAACGCGCGGGCGGGATGCTACATCCTGGCTCGACGGCGCGCATCAAATTCGACATCGCCAACTACATCGCCTACCTGGAGACGATGCTCGCACAGACCGCCGATCGCCACGCGCTCACCACACGGTTCAGCGTCGAGGTGACGGCGGAGACACTCAAGGCGGAAGGCTTCGATGTGATCATCACATGCACCGGCGGGAAGCTCATCACGCCGCACATTGAGGGTATCAACCTGCCGGACGTCATCCACGCGGTCGATTTGTTCAATCATCCAGAAAAAGCCGCCGACGCCGAGCAGGTCGTCGTCATCGGCGGCGGAGAGGTTGGCTGCGAGGCCGCTTACTTCCTGGCCTACGAACTGGATAAGCAGGTCACGGTGGTGGAGATGCTGCCGTTTTTTATGAAGGACACTTGCACGGCCAACCGTGGCTATCTCATCCATTATCTGGAATACAAGGGCGTCAAACTGATGAACTGTGCACAAGTGCGCCGCATCGGGCAGGGCAATGTGAACGTCATGCACAACGTCTCGCCGACCGCGCCCGATCCCTACGTGACGTGGCAGGTCGTGCTTCCGGAGAACGTCAAGAACCCGCTGGCGCGCCCCATCCAGGAGGAAACCCAGGACATCCTCTTGCCCGCGGATTTGGTCGTTTTGGCAACAGGCTTCCAACCCGACGACGCGTTGTACGAGGCTTGCGTCGCCCTGCACGCCGCGCCGGAACTGCACAACATCGGCGACGCCTTCGCACCGGGCAACGTCTTCGCCGCGACGAAGGCGGGGTATGCTGTAGGAAGGAGCCTGTAGTCTAGCCGTATGCGGAAATACTGGTGGCTGGGTGGTTTGGCCGTTGGGGTTGCGGCGATAGGGGTGATCGCGTTGGCTGTGTGGCGTTACCAGGGACGCGCGTCGTTACCCGGAATTGCGCCAACGTTGTTACCTGTACCGCAGACAGCAGCGATTGCGGATACGTTTGATTTTCCATTGGACCCGGTGCGTTTTGGCGTGCTCATCCCGGACCAGTGTGGCTTGCCGCTCGTCGATACGCGCTTCGGCGCACAAAATCCCGCCCTGGGAAACGCCGGCAAATGCTTCGTCAACCTCGACGGCGATCACATCCCCTTCAGCCAGCTTCATCACGCCGGAGAGGACTGGCTCGCGCTGAACAAACGTGGGCGCGTATCGCTCGGCAAAGCTGCCGGGGAGCCGGTTCACGCTGTCGCCAACGGTGTGGTCGAATCGGTTACTTTGATGGGCTTCGATGGTTACGTCATCATCATCGCCCATACGCTGCCGGATGGTGAGCGCGTGTGGTCGGTCTACTGGCACGTGGCTGCGGTGCAAGTTGCCGAAGGAGAAGCGGTGACGCGCGGGCAGGTGCTGGCTTTCATTCACGACCGCGGTCTCAACAGCCACCTGCATTGGGAGATGCGCACATTCGCCGACGGCAGTGCGCTCTTTCCGGCAGATTCCGCTGGAGGCCGCGGAACGTGCAACGGTCACCTCACCGGCGTGGGTTATACCTGGGACGATGATCCGGACCGCGCTGTGCCAGAAACCTGGGGGTATCTCAGTCCAACGAAGTTTGTGGAAGAAAATTGAAATTCTCCATTCCCTCCCTGCCGCTTTTGTAGTACAATGCTACGAGTTTGCGAATACACCGTACGGTACCAAAGAGGAGTCACATGTTATATCAGAACGTCTGTATTGAAGGGATGGGATACGTCATCCCTGACCATGTTGTGACCAGCGCCTGGCTGGAGGAACAAATCGCGCCCGTCTACAAGGCGCTGCGTATCCCGTTTGGGTATCTCGAACGGCTCACCGGCATCAAGGAACGCCGCTGGTGGGACAACGGGCTTCTAGTTTCGGATGCTTCAGCAATGGCTGCCGAGCGCGCGATTGCCAACGCCGGCATCGACCGCCGCGAAATTCAGTGTTTGATCAACGCTTCCGTCTGCCGTGATTACATCGAACCGGCGACGGCGACGATCGTACACCATAAAGTGGGACTCGACGACGCGGCGATGAGCTTCGACATCGTCAATGCGTGCCTGGGATTTCTCAACGGGATGATGACGATTGCCAATATGATCGAACTGGGCCAGATCGACACCGGCATCGTGGTCGCCGCCGAAGACCCCAAAGAAGGGCAATTGGCAACAATCGATTATATGCTCAACACCCCACCCTCCAAAGACACCATCCGCGACAATATGGCCTCGTTAACGCTCGGTGCAGCGTCGGTGGCGATGATCCTGCGCCGCAAGTCGAAGTCCAAGACCGGTAAACAGATACTCGGCGGCGCGGCCTACAGCAACACCGAACACAACCAACTGTGCGTCGCGCAACGCACGTGGATGCGCACCAATTCCAGCCTGCTGCTGAGCGAAGGGACGAAAGTTGTGACGCAAGCCTGGCGATCTTTCCAGGAAGAGACCGGCTGGCGGAACGGCGCGGTCAACAAGATGTTCACCCACCAGGTCAGCGAACCGCAGCGCAAGATCGGGTTGAAGGCCATCGGCGTCCCACTGGACATCGACCATCCCACGCTGCACTACCTGGGGAACACCGCCTCGGTCGCCGCGCCGATTTCGATGGCGATTGGCGTCGACAACGGCGTCGTCGATGAGGGGGACAAAGTCGTGCTCTTCGGCGTGGGCAGTGGGATCAACAGCATTGTGTTGGGGATTCAGTGGTAGACTTTAGGTCTTTGTACCCGTTTGCGTCGCATTGGGCGGATGTGGGCGGGGTGAAGATGCATTATGTGGATGAGGGACCACGTGATGCGTCGCCTGTGGTGATGGTGCACGGCAATCCGACGTGGTCGTTCTATTACCGCACGCTCATCCCGGAGATCGCGCAAACGCACCGCGTCATCGCCCCCGATCACGTGGGTTGCGGCCTTTCCGACAAGCCGCAGGACTACCCTTACACGCTCGAACAGCACATCCGCAACCTGGAAACGCTCATTGCCCACCTGGAGTTGCGCGATATTACACTGGTACTGCACGATTGGGGCGGTGCGATTGGGATGGGTTACGCCACGCGCCACCCGGAGAGCATCTCTCGCTTCGTGCTTTTCAACACGTCCGCGTTCTACATGCCCGCCGTGCCCTGGGTGCTCAAGCTGGCCCGCAGTCCCGTCGTCGGGGAGACGATGCTGCGCGGGTTGAACGCTTTTGCGGGCATGGCGGTCTACCTGGGCATCGTCAACCACAAGCGGATGACGCCGCAGGTGCGCGCGGGCTATCTCGCGCCGTACAACAATTGGCGCAACCGCATCGCCATCTACCGCTTCGTGCAGGACATCCCCGTGAGCGACGACCACCCCACCCGCAGCACGGTCGATGCCATCGACGCGAAGCTGCAGCTGTTCCGCGATCATCCGATGCTTATCCTGTGGGGCGCGCAGGATTTCGTCTTCACCGTCAAGGATTTTCTCGCCGGGTGGCGCGCCCGCTTCCCTAACGCCGACGTCCACATCCTGGAGCACGCCGGGCACTACGTCGTCGAAGACGCCCACGAGCGCATCCTGCCGTTGATGAAAGATTTTCTGGTAAACGGTATACAGTAGACAGGCCCGTCTACCGTCTACTTTCTACCGTCTACCACGCAAGGAGATTCTCATGCAGACACCCGAACACTACAACGTCGCTGCCGCGCTGGCGGAGATGGCGGCGCGCAACCCGTACCAGCCTGGAATCATCTTCCCTGCCGGGCGGGATATCAAAGGGCGCGCGAAGACGGTGCAGTTGAGCTTCGCACAGCTCAACGCCGAGTGCGACCACTACGCGCACGGGCTGTCGAGGTTCGGCGTCGCTATGGGCGACCGGGTGCTGTTGATGGTGCGGCCCGGCGTCGAATTGATAGCTGTAGTCTTCGCGCTGCTGCGCATTGGCGCGGTTCCGGTGCTCATTGATCCCGGCATGGGACGCAAAGCGCTCCTGCAATGCGTCGCCGAAGCCGAACCGGCGGTATTGATCGGCGTGCCCATCGTCCACGCGCTGCGGCGGCTCTTTCCCAAGCCGTTTGCGACCGTCCGGCGCAGCGCCGTGGTGGGGCATCGCAACGCCATCAACCGCGCGCTGGCAGATACGACGCTCGAACGATTGCGCTCGCCGCGCACCGATCCCTTCCCCACCGCGCCCACGACGACCGAGAGCGAAGCCGCGGTGGCGTTCACGTCGGGCAGCACCGGCATTCCCAAAGGCGTGGTGTACTTGCAGGGCATGTTCCAGGCGCAGATTGCCCTGCTGCGTGACGCCGTCGGCATCCAACCCGGTGAAGTGGACCTGGCGCTGCTCTACATCTTCGCCATGTTCAACCCGGCGCTGGGCGTCACCACCGTCATCCCTGATATGGACCCCACGAAATCCGCCGCGATCAACCCGGCACACGTCGTCGAAGCGATCCAGACCTACGGCGTGACCAACGCCTTCGGCTCGCCCACAATCTGGAAGCGCGTGGCCCCGTATTGTGTGGAACACGACATCCGCTTGCCCTCGCTCAAGCGCGTGTTGATGGCAAGTGCCCCCGTACCCCCCGCGTTGATCGAGACCATGCTCACGCACATCCTCTCACCCGACGCGGACGTGAACACGCCCTTCGGCGCGACGGAGGCGATGCCGCTCACGTATATGAGCGGGCGTGAAATCGTGGCGGAGACCGCCGCCCTCAGCGAACAGGGTCAGGGGATGTGTATCGGCCGCCCATTGCCGGGGATTGACGTGCGCGTCATCGACATCACCGACCGCGCTATTCCCACGTGGAACGACGCGCTCGAATTGCGGCCTGGCGACGGCGGCGCGACACCCATCGGCGAAATCGTTGTCAAGGGGCCCGTGGTCACGCGCATCTATTTGAACCGTCCTGAACAAACAAGCCTGGCGAAAATCCAGGATCCGGACGGCGGCGTGTGGCATCGTATGGGCGACGTGGGTTACTTTGACGCGCAGGGTCGGCTGTGGTTCTGCGGGCGCAAGGCCCACCGGGTCACGACGCGCGATGGCGTTCTGTTCCCCGTGCCATGCGAGACGATCTTTAACGCGCACCCCGACGTGCAACGCACCGCGCTGGTCGGCATCGGTCCGCAGGGGCAGCAGCGCCCGGCGCTCGTCGTCGAATCGCGCGCCGGGCGCTTCCCGGAGTCGTTGCTGGAGAAGCAGCGGTTCACATTGGAACTGCTGGCCCTGGGTGTGGAATACCCGCACACGCGCGCCATCCAGGACGTGCTGTTCTATCCCGACATCTTCCCGACGGACGTCCGCCACAATGCGAAAATCCAACGCGAGAAGCTGGCGGTATGGGCCGCCAAACACCATCAAGAATCGTTGCATACCCGGCCAGCCGCTGCTCGCCCCAGCACAAATCTGCCCCCCACCATCCGCATCGGTGACTTGTTCCGCGCCCTCAGCGTCCTCCTAAGCGTCGCCATCTCCGTCCTTTTCCTGCGCCGTTACCTCACCGACAAGGGATTGGGGAAGGACAAGGGCAATGAGAAATGAGTAACGCGTACCCGCAACCCACAACCCAAAACTCAAAACTCAGGACCCTCGTCACGGGCGGCGGCGGCTTTCTGGGACGTTACATCGTCGAGCAATTGCTCGCGCGAGGCGATGATGTGACGGTCTTTGCGCGCGGGGCGTATTCTGAATTGGAAGCGCTCGGCGCGCGGGTAATGCGCGGGGATTTGCAGGATGCCGAGGCCTTGAAGTGCGCGTGCGCCGGTATGGACGTGGTCTTTCACGTAGCTGCCAGAGCGGGGATGTGGGGGCCGTGGGACGATTTCTACGGCGTGAACGTCATCGGGACGCGGAATGTGATCGCCGCGTGCCGCGCCAACAAGATACCCAAGCTAATCAACACCAGCTCGCCGAGCGTTATCTTCGACGGAGAACCGCACGAAGGTGTGGGCGAATCGTATCCCTACCCCACCCGCTACGAAAGCCCTTATCCACATACCAAGGCCATCGCGGAACAGGACGTGATCGCAGCGCACAGCCCCGACCTGCTGACAGTTTCGCTGCGGCCGCACCTGATCATCGGACCGCGCGACAATCACCTGCTGCCTGGTCTGCTAGCCCGCGCGAAAACCGGCTTGCTCCCTCAGGTAGGCGACGGGACGAACAAAGTCGATCTCACCGACGTGGAGGACGCCGCCCGCGCGCATCTCCTCGCTGCCGACGCGCTCGCCCTCGGTTCCGCACTCGACGGGCCGCCGGGCCACGGGTGCGTGTACTTCATCAGCCAGGGCGAGCCGGTGAACCTCTGGACGTGGATTCGAGACCTGTTACATGCCCTCGATCTGCCCGAACCGCGCCTGCGCCTCTCGTTGAGGACGGCGCGCGCCGCGGGCGCCGTGTTGGAGAAGCTGCACACCGCGCTGCGCCGTCCGGGTGAGCCGCGCCTCACGCGCTTTATCGCCAGCGAACTGGCGCAGAGCCACTACTACGACATCTCCGCCGCCCGGCGCGATTTTGGGTACATCCCGCAACGAAATATGGCAGAGGTAACAGCGCGGGTGGTGAGGGCGGTAGACAGCGGACGGTAAACGGTAGACGGGGGAATGAATTGGGAAAATGATCAAATACGCGAATCTCCCCACTCCAAAATCCAAAACCCAAAATCTAGAATCAAAAATCCCTCAATAGTTCTAATCTCCTATTGCAGCGGAGGCACGCATATCGTATAATTAAAGTATGAATTTGCATCAGCTTTTGTAATTATTGATAGCGAAAGAGGGCGCATGAGCTTAATCGGGCATGGATCAGGCTGGTTCGGCGCAGGCGGGTATGGCGAGGAAACCGTCCGTGTGTGGGTGGATATGACGCTCAAGGCGCTGCCGCCAGAGATCGTCGAGGCCGCGCGTATCTGCGCCCTGCCGGCACAGTTCGATATGCGCCTGTTTGTCCTTCTCAGCGGTAGGAACGAAGCCCAGGCCAGTACGTCACTCTCGCAATTGGTCGCCGCTGAACTGGCCCGTCCCAAAACCTCAAGCAGCTACGTCTTTCACAAAGCTGTCCGCCAGTATCTGCTCGACATGTGGCGCACCCGCGAACACTGGGAACACTTCGAGACCCTCACCGAACGTATGGCGGGTTACTACCTCAATCTCGCCTACGAGCAGATTTTACGACTGCAGGGGCCAGAGTACGCTGAGGCGCTGGAAGTGTTGGACAGGCTCTACCCCAACATCCAGGCAGCCTGGGAGGGCGCTTCGGCGACAGGAAAGTGGGCATTTGTGCGCGATCTCGCTGCGCTGATGGATATCTATCACACGCAACGCAAATGCTGGATGGAGAACATCCTCTGGCTGGAACGGGCTATCGCCGCCTGTGCGCATTTGAGTGATTACAGTACCCAGGCCGCACTGTACAACAGTCTCGGTGTCTCCTATGTACAACTTCCAGAAGGCGACGAGGTTAAAAACACGCACAAAGCCATCGCCGCTTACCAGGAGGCGCTCAAAATTTACACCTCCAAAACCGCACCGGCGGATTACGCGATGGTGCAGAACAACCTAGGCAACGCCTACGCCCGGCTGTCAGCCACACCCGACACTGCAAACGTCCCGCACGATGCCGCAAACCTGCAGCACTCTATTGCCTGCTACACCGAAGCCGCTTGCTTCTGGACTGCTGAAACAGCTCCGCTCTCCTACGCGATGGTACAGAATAACCTGGGCAACACCTACGTCGCCCTGACAGAGGGGGATCGCGGTGAGAATTTGCAGAAAGCTATTACCTGTTATCAGAGGGCGCTCAAAGTCTATGTCGCGGCCCAGGGTGGAGAGCGGAATGCAGGTCGTATATCCTTCGGTTATGCCGAACTGCAATTTAAGCTGGGGAAGAGCTATGCGGCCATGCCGGGCGGCTGGCAAACCGAGAAACGCTCGGTGAATTTGCACCGAGCGATTGCGTGCTACAAGGCCGTGCTCACCGTTTACACCCTGGAACACGCCCCCTTCGAATATGCACAAACTCAGATCGAACTGGGCAACATTTACATGCAACTCAAAGATGGCGATCCGGCAGAGAACCTCAAAGATGCTGTCATCTGCTACAAAGCAGCTCTGCGTTTCTGGTTGAGAGATGTCAGTTCCATCGGTTCACTACAACCGGCCATCGCTCAGGAGAAACTTACCTCTGCCTACCTCGACCTGGCGCGGCTGTATGTGAAACAAGGCCGTATCGAGCACGTCCACGCACTCTATCAGGAAATCCGGCAGCTTTACGCCGACGAGGAACTATAAAAAAGGCGGCTGTGCGTAATGCACAGCCGCTTTGAGTTGTAGACCCCGATTGGGCAGGCTAAGGGCCTATCTGAGAATTCCCCATTGACACACCAAAAACGTTCGCAGGTGCAATTTTCGGCCAGCGTCTAGATCACGTGCAGGCCACTCTTCTTGGCAAGCTGTTCGGCTTTCCCCAGCAGATGCCGTGAGGCCAGGGTAAAAACGACGGCGAACGCGATGATGATGGCCCACTCTTGCCACACCGGTAACAGCGTCTGCCAGTTTCCACTAAAACTGTAGTAACGAATGAGATCGTAGCCCCACGTGTGCGGCAGAGGGTAAGCCAGGTAGCGCATAAAACCAGGGAAGGCATTCACGGGCAGGTATGCACCGCCGATCATCTCGAACATAACGCCCAGGACTTGAGCAATCGAATCCACCTGCCGCCACAACAAGGCCAGCAGCGCGACCATAACGCCCATCGCCGTCAAAGCGATCATAATCACGGCGCAAGTCAACAGCACCATCAGCAGGTCAGGTAGACTCGCCCGCGAGTAGATGGCCAGAAAAATGTACAGCGGCAGAAACAGCACCGATTCGATGATGACTCTTGCCAGCACACTACCGACATAGTAAGCATACCGCGAGCCGGGATTGCTGTACAGGAATTCGAGCGTGCCATTGTACAGGTCGTTCCGCACGGCATGGATTGGCCCCCACAGCGTGGCGCCAATGAAGACGGTCAGCAGCAGGCCACCCTGGAATGAAATGAAGAGATCGCGTCCGGCCAGATGCTGACCGGACACGCCGATATCTTGAATGGAAATAGCCGACGACAACAGCAAGAAAAAGACCACCCTGACGGCCTGATTCGCCAATGACCCGATCAGGTTGGGAATGTAACGCGTCGTCGCGCGCAGTTCTTTGGCCACCGTCGCCTGGATGATGCGCCAGGCAGAGGTAGGCCGCGACAAGGTCTGGACGGCGGCAGGCCGCACGATGGACTGGAAAGGCACGGACAGTGTCGAAACGGTTTGCATGACATTTTCTCCTATTGATCAAATTTCTCACTTAACTCGCCGATGTGGTAGACGAAAGCGTCCTCTAATGAGACAGTGTGATGGCGAAACCGGGCATGCACGTTATCCTCGCGCAGCACGCGGAGGATCGACTCGGCTCCCAACATGGCATCACTGACGCCAAAAGCGATCCAGTGACCATTACGCTCCTGTACGAATTGTACCGTTTCCAATCCCTCGATCCGCGTCTGTGTGGCCGGGGGTAACGCGGTTTTTTCGATCTCAATGGACTCGGCAGCGCCGACGGCGGCCTTGAGATCGTCGGGCGTGCTCGCGATGGTGATTTTTCCCCGGTGAATAAGCGCGACACGGTCGGCCATCTCATCCACCTCCGAAAGTACGTGGGAAGTGAGCAGAAGTGATTTGCGCTCCTGTTGGACATACTGCTTAAGGAACGTGCGTATCTTTTTCGCCACGATGGGATCAAGCCCCTTGGTCGGTTCATCCAGATAGATCAGCGGCGGATTGTGTAACAAACCGCGCATAATGACCACCGTCTGCTTCTGCCCGCCGGAAAGCTGCGTGAACTGTTTGTCAAGATTCGTGTGAAAGTCGAAGTAGGCTGCCAGCTTTTCGATCTGCTGAGTGATCTGCTGCTTGCGCATTCCCCGCAGCGCACCAAAAAAGTGCAGGTTCTCGGCGACCGTCAAGCGAGCGTAGGCGGAGCGTTCCGTGTCCTGGCCGACGTAGCCAAACAGATGGCGAATCTCTTCGACGTGCCGGTCCAGGTCGTAGCCCAGGATATCCACCTGCCCGGCGTCCTTCGTGAGCACCGTCGCCAGAATTTTCACCAGCGTCGTCTTGCCTGCGCCGTTGGGGCCGAGCAGCGCCAGGATTTCGCCCTGCCGCAATTCCAACGAAGCGTCTTGCAGTGCCATTGTTTTGCCGTAGTATTTTCGCATGTGTTTTGCCGAAAGGTAAACTTCTTGCATCATTTTCCCTCACAGTCACGATTTCGGTGTTTACCTGTTCATCATAGCCAGAATTTCACCGCGGAGGGCACGGAGATTTTCGGTATATGCTCTGCGAACTCAGCGTTCTAAGCGGTAGAAATGCCTGCCCGAACAGTCAAGTTCAGTATAACGGAAAACCGGGCGACATGTGTCGCCCGGCGGGGTGAATGTATGGGGGTGAATTGTGACTACAGTAGACCCAGCTCCCTGGCCCGCTCGACGGCCTCGAGGCGGCTGCTGGCGCTCAGTTTGCCATATAGGCGCTGAATGTGGGTCTTAACGGTGTTGAGCGAGATCACGAGCGTAGCGGCGATGTCCTGGTTGGAGAGGTTCGCGGCAATCAGGCGGAGTACTTCCATTTCGCGATCACTCAATGGCTCTGGCAGTCCATCACTGGTGGCCGGTTTGAATGCCGTGCGGAACGCCGCCAGAATCCGTGCGATGTAGTCGGGGGCAACAGTGTGCGATTTAGTGGATGCGTACATCTGGCGCAATAACGCTTCGATGGATTCTCCCTCGTCGACGAAGGTGCGAATGTACCCGCCCGGTTCGGCCAGGTGCAGCGCGCGTTCCAGCGGACTCAACGCCTGGGCCGCGCTGCCCCTGGCGTGGAGCGCGCGTGCCTGCAAAATAGAGATGTGCATAGCATCGGCAGGTCTGTGCCGGGCCAGCGTCCATTCGAGTGCGCGCTCCAACATCGAGAGGGCTTCGTCATACCGGCGTTGGGCGATGAGCAGCCGGGGGCGCATCATATAGGGAAAGAGATCGTTTTCCGAGACGTCGTACTCCTGCAACCACCGTTGCAGCCACTGCGCCGCGCCTTCCACGTCATCTTCCAAAAGCCGCAGATGCGCCTGGGCTGCTTCCATCAGCCTGGTGATCCAGCCGACGTCGCTTTCCAGCAGCGGCATGGGCGCTTGCCTGACTCGTATCGCCGCATCATCGAGCAACTGCTGTGCCGCTGCCATGGTCTGGTTTGCACCGGGAGCATCACCACGCCTCTGCTGCACGCGGGCCAGGGTCAGATAGGTATCCACGAGGTTGTTGAAGTGTCCCCAACGCCGGCAACCTTCGACAGCCTGAGTGGCGTGGTGCAGTGCGGCGTCCAGATCGTTCCATTCGTAGAGGCATACGGACAACAGCCGGTGCGCGTTGCCAGTCGCCGGTACGGGATGCCCACCGGGACCGCCTTCTGCTACTCCAAGCCGGACAGCCTGTTGGCACATTTCCGCTGCGCCATGCAGATCGCCGAGCCGGATGTGCAACCCGCTCAGACCGCTCATGGCCGACAGGATAGAAATGATATTGCCACCCTCCTGGCCGATGGCGATGGCGTCGAGGAAGGCTTGCCTTGCCGCCGCTACGTCGCCCTGTCCGATATAGGCTTCGCCCAAGTTTAACGCAATGACGCATCGCAAGAGCGCGTCGGTGGTAGGCAGGTTCGCCAGTGCGCGCTGGGCTAGGGGAATACGATCTGCATCCCTCACTGCCGTAGAACGCACCGCGTCGATGCTACCCTGCATCCACTGGCGCGTAAATCCCTGTGCAGCGAGATAATCGCGCTGCCACTCATCCCGTGCCAGCACGATTTCAGCAATATGTGCCCAACCTTCGGCTTCGTCATATTGCCCGCGGGCAACGGCTACCCAGGCAAGGACGATGAGCAGTAGTGGCCGGGACTGTAGCGTTTCCTGATCCAAAGGCTCCAACCACTTGAGCAATGTCTCCAATTCGTTGCGCCGTAGCGTCTCGATGGCGTTCTGTTCGATTAAACGCACGGCTCGTTCCGTGTCCGGCGCTTTCAGCGCATGGTTAATGGCTGCGGCGGGCAGACCATTGGCCTCGTACCACTCGGTGGCTCGGCGGTGCAAGGCGGCAAGGTCCTGCGTCGAGGTCTGCCGCTGCAGGTGATGGCACAGCAATTCAGCAAACAGGTGATGGTAGCGGTACCATTGACGCCGGTTGTCCAACGGGAAGATGAACAGGTTATTACGCTCCAATCTCTCCAACATGGCTTGACCGCCCGTCTGAGTCGTTACAGCGTCACATAACGGGGCCGATAACCGTTCCAGGATTGACGTCTGCAGCAAGAACGCCTGCACAGTCTCCGGCTGCCGTCGCAGCACCTCTTCGACGAGATAATCCATAACGTAGCGGTCATCCCCGGCAAAGGCGGTGATAAAGGCAGACGACGATCCCCGTGAGGCAGAGCCTTGCAGGGCCAGGGACGCCATTTGCAGGCCCGCGATCCAGCCTTCGGTGCGGCTCTCCAGACGGGTGATGTCCTCCGCGGTGAGCTCCAGGCCGGTCATCTGGCCGAGAAACGTCGCGGCCTCTTCCGGCGTGAAGCGCAGGTCGTCAGCGTTCAGCTCAGTGAGTTGCCCGCGGGCGCGCAGACGTGCGATGGGCAGCGATGGCTCGGCCCGGCTGGCGATGATCAAATGCGCCGATGCCGGGAGGTGATCCAGCACAAAAGACATTCCCTCGTGGGTGTATGGATTCTCGACCAGGTGGTAGTCGTCCAGGACCAGGGCGAAAGGCGGGAGAGCCGCCATCTCATTGATAAGACTACCCAGCACCTCCCCAATTAGAAGGGTGCCGGCACGGGCATCGAATTGCGCGGAAACGGTGGCTAAGAACGATTCCCCAATAGGCGACGGTAGTTGCTGCGCGCTGGAGAGTGTGCGCAGTGCGGCCACCAGGTAAGCCGAAGTACGACGCGGGTCGTTATCGCTTTCGTCGAAGGAGAGCCAGGCCACGGGGCGGTCCAGCCCGGTGACCCACGTGCTGAGGAGCGTCGTTTTACCAAAGCCGGCCGGCGCGGTGATCAACGTTAGCCGGTGGCCCAGACGCAGGCCTTCGTCCAGCCGCGCGACTAAGCGCGGGCGCTCCACGAGTCCCGGGCGCGGCGGCGGCGTATAGAGTTTCGTCGTCAGTAATGGTGTGCTCACAACAAGAATTACCCTATTCGCGTAGACGCAGGTTGATGCCCCACAAATCATACATCTGACACTTGGCGCGCAGGGGCAACTGTAGTATCTTCTTACCAGAGTCCTGTTTTCAATTCGGTTTAGGTTGGATTACAAACCATGTTTGGTTCCTGAACCGTGCCCAGTGTAGTACAATCTGTACGAAATGACAAACGCTCGACCATCCACATCTTTAGAAAGGAGTATTATGTTTGATATTGAGTCAATTATCCAAAAAATGACACTCGAGGAAAAGGCGGCCCTGTGTACGGGCGCCGGCCCCTGGGCCACCACGGCCATCCCGCGTCTGGGTGTGCCCGAGTTGATCGTTTCCGATGGACCGCACGGTGTGCGTCGCCCGATGGAGACCGACAAGATCGGCTCGCCCAGCTACCCGGCGACGTGCTTCCCCACCGCCTCAAGCCTGGCCTGTACCTGGGACGTCGAATTGTTGCACGAAATGGGCCAGGCTCTGGCCGAAGAAGCCAATGCGTTGAATGTGGGCGTGCTGCTCGGTCCAGGTAACAATATGAAGCGCACCCCGCTGTGCGGTCGCAACTTCGAATACTTCTCCGAAGACCCCTTCCTGGCCGGCGAACTGGCCGCCAGCCTGATCGAGGGCATGCAAAGCAAGGGAGTGGGCGCTTCGCTCAAACACTATGCGACCAACAACCAGGAATACCAGCGCTTTTCGATCAACGTGGAAGTCAACGAACGCGCCCTGCGGGAAATCTACCTGCCCGGGTTCGAGAAGGCCGTTAAAAAGGCCAAACCCTGGACGGTGATGTGCGCGTACAACAGACTCAACGGTACGTACTGCTCCGAGCACCACAAACTGTTGGTGGATATTTTGAAGGAAGAATGGGGATTCGAAGGGCTGGTCGTCTCGGACTGGGGCGCAGTCCACGACCGGGTCGCGTCCTTGCAGTGTGGCCTCGATCTGGAGATGCCGGGGCCGAAAGATCGCCGCGTGCAGGCCGTGATCAAGGCCGTGCAGGATGGCGCGCTGGATGAGGCCGCGCTGGATGAGTCGGTGCGGCGGATTCTCAGGATCGTGTTCAAAGCGGCGGAGACGCCCAAGGGCGGCGCGTTCGACCAGCAGGGGCACAACGCCCTGGCCCGCAGAGTCGCCGCCGAAGGGATGGTGCTGCTCAAGAACAACGGTATTTTGCCCTTAAAACCGGGCCTCAAGCGCATCGCCGTGATCGGCCGTGCTGCCGAAACACCGCACTACCAGGGCGGCGGCAGCTCGCACATCAACTCCACCATGGTTGCCATGCCGCTCGAAGAGCTCAAGAAACAGGCCGGGCATGCCGAACTGACCTACGCTGAGGGCTATCCGGCTGACGATGCATTTCGCCAGGATTTGATCGACGAAGCCGTGAACCTGGCGCGCCAGGCGGAGGTGGCCCTGCTCTACATCGCGCTGCCGGTCTACAAAGACTCCGAAGGCTACGACCGCCCCGACCTCGACCTGACCGCACAGCAGGTCGTGCTGATCAAAGCCGTCGGTGACGCGCAGCCCAACACCGTGGTCATCCTCAACAACGGTTCGGCGGTCGTGGTAGGGGAATGGATCGAGCATGTCGGCGCGGTGCTGGAGGCATGGACGATGGGACAGGCCGGTGGGGGCGCGATTGCCGATCTGCTTTTCGGCAAGGTGAACCCCTGTGGCAAGCTGGCCGAGACGTTCCCGATGAAACTCGCCGACACCCCGGCCTATCTCAATTATCCGGGCGAAAATGGCAAGGTCGTCTACGGCGAAGGGCTGTTTATCGGCTATCGCTATTACGATGCCAGGCAAGTCCCGGTGCAGTTTCCCTTCGGCTACGGCGGCAGCTACACGACCTTCGCCTACAGCAACCCTACCGTCTCCACGACTTCCTTCAAAGACGTCGATGGGCTGACCGTCAGCGTCGATGTGACCAACACCGGAAGCGTGATCGGGAAGGAGATCGTGCAGGTCTACGTCCACGATCGCCAGTCCGCGTTGGTGCGCCCGCCCAAAGAATTGAAGGGCTTCGCCAAGATCGAACTTCAGCCGGGGCAGACCAAGACTGTGACCATCCCACTCGATTTCCGCGCCTTTGCTTTCTATCACCCTGGCCACGGCCAGTGGATTACCGAGGATGGCGAGTTCGACATCTTGATTGGCGCTTCGTCCGCGGACATTCGCTGCACGCAAACCGTCACGCTGCACTCCACCCAGAAGCTGCCTTCGCTGCTCAATCCGGCATCCACCATTCGCGAATGGCTGGATGACCCGCGCGGCAGGGTCGTTTTTGCGGCCGTGTTCCAGCAGATGATGGACGGGATGAACCAGGTGATGGGCGGGGATTCAGACGCCCACGAGATGATAGGCATGGATATGATGGGCATGGTGCTGGATATGCCCCTGCTGAGCGTCCTCTACTTCCAGGATGCGGCTTTACCCGCCACGCCGGAGGATATCGTCAACGGACTGCTTTATCAGGTCCAACAGCTGGGATAGGACCAGGGCATTCCCTTTTATCCTATGCGTACATTGATCAAAAACACCACCGCAGTGACTCTGGATGCTGACGACCGCATCTTGCCGGACATCGACATCGCGCTGGAGGATCGGCGGATTCTCGCGGTAGGGCAGGTGTCGCCAGATTTTATGCCTGACGAGGTGATCGACGGGCGCGAGATGGTGGCAGTACCGGCCTTCTTCAACGCACACTGCCACGCGGCGATGACGTTGGAGCGCGGCTGGGCTGAGGACTTGCCCTTCGAGCGTTGGCTCAACGAGAAGATCTGGGTCGCGGAATCGGCCCTCGAAGCCGACGATATCACCTGGGGGGCCGCTCTCGCCGTCGCCGAGATGATCCGCTGCGGTATCGTGGGCTTCGCCGATCACTACTTCTGGATGGACAAAGTCGCTGCGGTGGTGGCGGAGTGCGGGATGAGGGCGCTGCTTGCCTGGTGCCACTTCGGCATCGGCGACGATAAAGAGGTCGGCAACATCTCTTTCGAGGAGACCGTCGCCTTCGTTGAAACGTGGGACAATGCCGCCGAGGGGCGCATCCACACGACGATGGGGCCACACTCGCCGTATATGACGCCCACGCCTGTGCTGCGGCGCTTCGTCGCGGAGGCGCAGCGCATCGGCGTGGGCGCGCACTTTCACCTGAGCGAATCTGACGGGCAAGTGCGTGCCTCGCTGGAGCGGCATGGCCTCACGCCACCGGCCTACGTCGCTGAACTGGGATTGCTCGATCTACCGCGCCCCACCTTACTGGCGCACTGCAACGCCGCCATGCCGGAGGATCAGGCGCTCCTCGCCGCGAAGGGCGCTTACGTCGCCCACACCCCCAAGACCTACCAGAAGCTCGGCATGACAATGCCCCCTCTGCCGGAGATGCTGGCACGCGGGATGTATGTGGGCCTCGCCACCGACGGCCCCGCCTCCAACAGCGATTTCAACATGCTGGAGATTATGCGCCTGACGGGCCTGTACTGGAAGGGCGCGCTAGGCGATCCAGAAGTCATGCCGCGCACACAATTGCTCCGCATGACGGCGCAGACCTCGGCGGCAGCGGTGGGATTCCCGGAAAGCGGCGTCCTCGCGCCGGACCGGCCTGCCGACCTGCTGCTGCTCGACACCACCGCCCCGCACTGGATTCCCCGGCACGACCTGGCGGCGGGCATCGCCTACACCGCGCATCCCGCTGACGTGGTCTACGTCTGGTGTGACGGGAAGCTGCTCTACCGCCAGGACGAGTTCCTGACCCTGGATATCGAGCGCATCTGTTGGGAAGCCGAGCGTCGGGCCTTCCGCATGGTCGGCAAGCCGATGCGCTCGCTGCGAGCGTATGCGGCGTGAGGCGCTGGGGGGGGTAAGCTCATTCTCTCGAAATCGTCGTCACCCGGGTAGCAAGTTAAATCGCCGGAGGTCATAGTCTCAGACTGATTTGGAGTCGCGGGGCGTTCTGTAGTTCAGACTGCTCTCAATGTAGTACAATCTTTGTGAAAAGACAAACATCCACACTAAGAGAAAACTCCTCGTCTGCGCTATTGTTCACCGGGCGTTTCCACGAAATTGTATGCGAAGTATGGCAACATCGTACCAGAGAGTAGGGCATCGAAGCCAAATTCAGATGTCATTACAGGCCTCTGAAAGTTTTTTTATTGTAAACCTGGGAATTTTGTGTATAATTAGGGAAGTGAGTACATTTTTCCTTGGGACACAAGAGTTTGGGATTAGGGGCTTTGCAAAAATAGCGCCATATGTGAGCCGGGAACAACTTGTGTCCTTATACCCGAAAGGTGGAGTCGATGTGTTTGGCGGATCGGCTAGAAATTCAGCAGATCTTGCACAAGCGACGCGCTTCTATCTTTGATATTTTACGTCAAGCTTCTGTAGACACCCAACCTGAGCCTCAGACTGAACCAGAAGCACGCGATAGACTTGTCAATTTAGCTGAACAGCTCGTTGAATGTCTGCTTATAGAACCGTTTGATCCCCAGCAGGCAGAAACCCTCGGCGCCTCGCTGGCGTATGTCTGCCATGACAACCTGGAAACATTAGGCAAAGTCCAGGGATTGCTAGCCTTGCAGCTTATCCATGGGTTGCCTGTCGAGCAAATCATCGCGCTGCAACCCCGTTTATCGACTTGGCTCAGTTGCTTGGCCATCGGTTTCTACTGTCAATCCCGCGAATCATCACACAAAGCATCCGAAAGTAGACTCAGTAGCATATTGTCGTCCATGGTCGACTTCGTTTTCGTCTTCGATGGCGAAGGCCGCTTCATTTTTCATCATTCCCCTCAGATGGATGGCCTCTATATGCCACCGGAAGCTTTTCTGGGCAAAACTCATTCAGAAGTGATGCCCGCTCGAATGCAGGACCCCTTCACTGAGGCGATGAAGAAAAACAGACGTGGTGAAGTGGCGCAGTACGAGTACTGGCTTGAAATCAATGACAAGATCAGGTGGTTTTCCGGCAAAATGTCCCCGGTTTTTCTGGATGGCGATTTCACAGGCTCTGTAGCGGTGGCGAGGGAGATCACTGAGATCAAGGAAATGCAATGGGAACTGCAACAAGCACACGAGGCATTGGAACAACAGGCAGAAAGACGTATTGCACGCTTGAAAGTCTTGCATGAGATCGATCGGGCAATTCTGGCAATGCAGCCACCAAAAGTTATTGCAGAAGTGGCACTACACTATATTCGACGGTTGGTTCCGTGTCTAGGGAGCATCGTTTCTTTATTTGAACCTGAATCTGGCGCCATTATTATCCTTGCAGCAGAATTTAACGATGAGTTCGTGATACAAGAAGAGACTCATCTACCCATCACAGCGTTCGACGGGACCATCGAACTCATTGAGTCACTCCAACATGGAAAAGTCCACGCAGTGGAAGACACGTCTGCTATGCCACAATCTTCACAAGTTACGCAGGCTCTCAAGAGGTGGCACATACACTCACTTCTCAGCATTCCTCTTATCGTTGAGAATATGTCAATTGGTGCGCTCAGTTTAGGTATGGAGAATCCCGGCCCTTTCGCCTCCGAATATGTAGACATTGCCAGCGAAATTGCCGCATCACTCGCAATCGCCATCCAGCAGTCGCGCCTGATAGAAGATATGAATGCCAGCCGCTTGCGGTTACGACAACTCACCCAGCAGTTGATTTCGACTCAGGAAGAAGAGCGCCGGCGCCTGGCGCACGTCTTGCACGATGATGCCGGTCAGGCTTTGATCGCACTGAGGATCAACTTAGGATTGATCCAAGAGGACGTGCCGGCTGAGTTCGAACAGCTTCGCCGACGTTTAGACGATGCTGTGGCGCTGACGACGACGACGATGTCACAAATCCGATCATTGGCACACGACTTACGCCCCCCTACGCTGGATGCGGCGGGCCTCAGGCCTGCTCTACAAGGCTTTTGTGACGAGTTTTCCAGGCACACGCAACTACACATCACGTATACTGACCCGGAGATACTTCCGGAGATGTCCGATGCAGCTAATACCTGTCTATACCGTTTTTTACAGGAAGCGCTGACGAATGTGGCGAAACACGCCGAGGCAAATCGGGTAGATGTCGTCCTTTGTTACGAGAGCGACAAAGTAAGTCTGATGGTGGTAGACGATGGGTGCGGCTTCGATGAACAGGCACGCTTATCCACACCGGGTTGGTCAATGGGGATTGGACTACTGGGGATGCAGGAGCGACTGGAATCGTTGGGGGGGCGACTGAAGATAAACTCTCAACCCGGGCAGGGAACTTGCTTGACCGCATGTCTTCCTATCAGCGCAGGAAATTTGGGGGAAAATCGGTGATTCGCGTCATCTTAGCGGATGATCATAACCTGGTCCGGCAGGGCCTTCGTGCGCTACTGGACAAATCCGATGACATCGATGTTATTGGTGAAGCAGTTGACGGTCATGAAGCCATCGAATTAGCTTTGCGGCTACATCCCGATGTACTGGTAATGGATCTTGCTATGCCACGTTTGAGTGGCAACCAAGCTGTCGAACGCGTTTGCGCTATGGGCTTATCCACGCGAGTGATCATACTTTCGATGTACTCGGAGGAAGCCTTAATACGCCAGGTGTTGCGAAACGGTGCGATCGGTTATTTGCTAAAATGTTCAGTCATGGAAGAGCTTTTGCTCGCCATCCGCGCAGCCAGTCGAGGGGAGATGTATCTCAGCCCGGCGATCTCCGGTGCCATTGTAACCGACTATCTCGCTTATCAAAAGGGCGCTGATGCATCCGATCTATTTGAACAGCTCACGCCGCGCGAGCGCGAGGTGCTGCAACTCGTCTGTGAAGGCCATACCAATACAAGTATCGCCCACATGCTGAAAATCAGTACAAAAACCGTCGAAAAGCACCGTGCCAATCTGATGTCCAAGCTGGAAGTGCATGACGTTGCCGGACTGGTGCGCATGGCAATAGAGCACAGGCTCGTTTTCCTCAACAAATAGCGTATCAAGAGTACTACATACTGCCGCCCCCAGAATTGGGGGCGTTTTTTGTTGGAAGGTAGGAAGATTATGTATAGATGAATGGCATAAATTGGGTAACAATGAAAAGTACGAAGAAAGCGAGAAAAAGATGTCCCTCATATTGGGTAAGGAGGATACCGAGAGAGCTACCAAGATTCGGGTCTTACTTGTGGATGACAATAAAGTCTTTTTGCGAGCTGCGACCGACTTTCTGCAACGTCAATGTGGGATCGATGTCGTTGGTACAGTTTGTGATTATCAACAAGCAATAACCTATGCACAAAATTTAGAACCGCATGCGATCTTGGTTGGCTTGGATGAAATTGGGTTGGAGATGATCATTCGTTTGCGGAAATTGCTGCCCAGTGTTGGGATTGTCGCTCTGACATTAGCAGAGGGCGATGCTTATCGGCAAGCAGTCATAGATGCTGGTGCGGATACTCTTGTATGTAAGACGGAATTGATCACTGACCTGCTACCGACTATCCGGCGAGTAGCGAGGTTGGGTTTGTTTTGATAAGCACTGGCTAGTATTTGTATCTCTTCGCTGGATCATTCTGTATACACTGTGAATTTATGTCCTGCCTACGAAGGGTGGAACACCAAATACGTCGGAGTCGTTCACAACATTATGTCAACTCTTAAGAGGAGTAATCTATGAAAATAGCGCTGATAGGTGCAGAACTAGAGGAAAATCTGGGGCTGCGTTATATGACATCTATGCTGGAGTGCCATAATCATCAAGTCCAAATCGTTCCTTTTAACTCCAAGCACGACTCCTTGCATGTTTTAGAGAAGATAACTGCGTTCGAGCCGCGGATTGTAGGGATGTCGATGGTATTTACGAGCCGCGCGCATGAGTTCTGTCGTTTGGTGCAAGCCCTGCGAGACAATGACTACCATGGCCACATAATCGCGGGAGGGCATTTCGCTGCACTCAATTGCGAGCGTTTGCTTCAAGACTTCCCCGAATTTGATTCAGTCGCTTTAGGGGAGGGGGAAGAGATTATCTGTGCCTTAGCTGATCATCTTGATGATTTCTCCCAGATAGACGGTCTCTGTTACCGCAAGCCCGATGGAACGATAACAATCAATCCCTCAACCGGCAATCCCGATCATCTTGATGCACTACCATTTCCCAAGCGTACAACGTTCCGTGAGTATTTCGATAAGCCAGTTGCAAGCATTCTGAGCAGCCGTGGATGCTGGCGAAATTGTGCCTTCTGCAGTATCAATGCTTGGTATAAAAGCGGGGGAGGTAAGAAGTTCCGAACACGGAGCGCGGAGAATATCGTCGCGGAAATGAAGGAACTCTATTTTGACTATGGTGTCCGGATCTTTAACTTTCAGGATGACAACTTTTTCCTACCCGATCAAGCGCAAGCTCTTCAGCGTTTCAAGGAACTGCGGGCAGGCCTCCAGCGTGAGGGAGTAAATGGAATCGCCATTGCCGTCAAAGCACGCCCGGACAGTATCACGCGCGACTCAACTCAGGTATTAGACGATCTGGGTCTCTTCCGAGTTTTCTTAGGAGTCGAGAATGCCTCGGAACACGGGTTACGTAACTTGAATCGTAAATGCTCATTCGATCAGATATTGAATGCATTGCAAATCCTGAACGACTTTGATGTACACATTGCCTACAACCTGTTAATGTTTGAGCCGGATACGATTATGGATGATATCCTAATCAACTTGCACTTTATAGAACGCCATATGCAAAACCCATTTAACTTTTGCCGTGCAGAGGCATACGCCGGTACTGGATTAGAGAGTAAACTTAGATCAGAGGATCGGCTGTTGGGTGATTACTTTGGTTTTGACTACCGGCTCAAAGACCCGCACTCGGAAGTTTTTCATCAGATCGCCAACTATGCATTTTTTGATCGTAACTTTAGTGACTTCGGTTTGCATTACTTCAATATGCAGGTGGATTTCTACTTTCAGTTACTTAGGCGGTTCTACCCCCAGGTTTTAACACAATCATTGCGTGGAGTTGTGCGCAGTTTCATCAAGCGAACCAACCTGGATACCTATATGCGCTTGTGCGAAATTTATGACTTTGTCACAATTACAGATCCGATCAATCAAGTCGCAATTCAAGCTTTTGCCAAAGATATGCGGAGGCGTGTAGATGCAAGGAGCCGAGAGCTATACGTCGAGGGCGAACGCATTCAGCGCCAATTAGGTGAGGCTTATGAACGCCGTGATGATCATGGCGAAATAACAAAGTCCATTTCAACGACGGAGAAATCACCATTTCTAGACCTTGGTTGGACACCTTATCACGGCCTTGAAAGTTTGGGACAGCTAGAGTGGGCTGCACCTGAGACAAGCCAGATGGATGTTGAGTCCCTGTTTGGTGTTGCGCCAGTGCCGGTTCCGTATCACATATTCAAACGCCAATTGGATCAGCAAAAGGCAGAAAGGGGGTGATGAAGAAGAAATGTGCGGTGTTGTTCGTTTAATACTGAAGTTCTGTTCCGCTGCCAAGCAGGGGTAACAGGTATATTGATTAGTATGCAAAGTCTGGAGGTACAAAATGACTAGAACGAGATTCTCCAAAGTGCTCCCTGAGCCGGCACACTCGATGGTTGTTCGGTTCCGTGATGATCTGTTTGAAACATACACGCATATTCGAGAGAAATACCAAACCCAGATCGATGAGACGTTTGACCGAATCTCGCGAGAAATTGGCTTTGTGGTGACAACTGCTGTGCCTTACACCTTTGAAGTGAAGGATAAGCGTGTCAAGGAGGTTGCTATCACTGAAGAGTTGCAGAACACTATTTTCGACCATAAACTAACTCCTGTGATCAAGCCCTTGTATGACGATCCTGTCCCGCTTTGGAATGAGGTGGGTATCCATAAGCTGTATGTGTTCTGGTACGGAGCGCTCAAACTTAAATTGGGCACCGACTGGGTAGAGCCTGCCCATTTTCGTGAAGTGATATGGGACGTGAGGGAGCCTGCGCACTGGTTTGACCCGGGTATAGCCATTGATCAAGAGGAAGCTGTACTGATCTCAGTGATTGATGAGGTATATCCTGAGCTGCGACTCGTAGATCGGGTGAGCTACTACCGGCAAGGTCTGGGACGGATGGGGCAAACAATCGGAGCTTTCGAACCGCAGACAGGTCTGACCCCAGGAATGGCAGGGCCCAATCCTGAACCGGCGGCTGTCGGTTCTGGCCCGCAACCTGCTCAACCACCGGCTCAAATGTTCACCGAGTTGGCCACGCTATTGCGTCGATATGGATACTAAACCCAAAAACCTGGCTTACCTGATTAGCACTAAGAGTCTGGGTGGATATAGTTGATATCACCTTCTGACAAACGTGGGTGAGAAGAGAAACTCAAAGAAAGGAGGTGACCACTATCAAGCTTGTTTACGTCATATGAGAATGCCCATCACAATACAACTCTATGTAGGAGGTAATACAGATGAAGCCCAAATTTGCAGAGTTCGGTATCTTCAGGTGGCATGTCGACTTGGAGGAGTTAACCGCCCGGATCAAAGAGGGCTGGTGCATCCGCTGCTATCTCGTCATCAACTGGCGCATCCGCGAGCTAGTAGAAAAAGCGCACTGGGAGATCCCGGCGGAGACCTACGAAATGCTGGCTAAGCACGTGTACAACTATGTCTACCAGGACGAGATGCCGCCCGAAGCAATCACACCGACCGTCTTGAACGCGGCCGATGATTTTATGAAGGGCGAATCGGTCAAACTGCGGGCTGGCGACTACATCGCCCTGCAAGGCTACGTACGTTCGATGCGTTCCTAGACACTTATAACATGAGCAGGGGAGAGATACGCGTCTCTCCCCTGTAACTCAGGAGAATAATAGAGATTATGGGTTTCGAAGGATTTCCCCTCATCGTTGGCTGGGAGTTAACGTTGGCCTGC
>Ga0209510_1001133_pt1 | contig 31574 bp, 25 predicted proteins | sample BiotimSIPDNA_FD_185749 | JGI IMG/M metagenome (GOLD analysis project Ga0209510, IMG submission 185749) | Anaerobic biogas reactor microbial communites from Washington, USA - Biogas_R1 time_0 SIP DNA (SPAdes) (version 2) | ecosystem: Engineered > Bioreactor > Anaerobic > Unclassified | place...
AAGCCGGTTGCCGCCCAGTTCGAGCAGGCATTGAGCCGCTGCCGCCAAATCAGGGAACCAGGCCAGCTCCAAGGCGAATTGCGCTCCCATGCCGGCTCGGATTACCTTTGGCGCGTATGGGTCAGCCCCGCCCTTGACCAGCCAAACCGAGGGAAGACCAACCGCCCATGCGGTTCGCAAAATCGTCCCTAAATTGCCAGGTTCAGCGACCTGGTCGAGAATCAGGGCAAACGGCTCGGGCAGACTCGTCGGCAACGTCCATTCCGGCCGACGCAGCACGGCCATGATTCCCTGCGGATGCTCTGTCTCGTTCAAGCGGCTGAACTCACGCTCGGCAAGAATCACTGGCGCCAGGCCATACTCTGACAGCTTCGCCAAAATCTCGACGTTAGCTGATGACGCCGCAAAATCGCTGGTCATCAGAACGGCTTCCAGCCAATCCGGTCGTCGGACAATGGCTTCCTGGCAGCAGCGCAGCCCTTCCGCCAGAACCAACCCACTTTTCTTGCGAGCGTGGCGGTTATCCAAAAGAGCCATCCATTTGCGCAGACGACCGCTTAACATAATTCTTCCGGGCACTTGACCAGTGCAATACCCTTCGCTGTGGAACAGACGCCAGCCTTGGCGATCAATTCCAGGGAATGACATAGAAAGTGATGCAGACCCAATGGCAGACGCTGCCGCCCAGGACAAACAAATGCCAGATGGTATGCATATAAGGCACTTTGTCCATAACGTAAAAAATCACTCCCAGGGTATAGACGACGCCGCCGGTGACCAGCATAGTGAAACCACCGGACGGCAATGCGGCGCGGACATCGCCCCAGGCGATGACGGCCGTCCAGCCCATGGCCAGGTAAATCGGCAGGGAAGCGTAGGTAGCCAGTTTCGGCGCCAGGGTCTCAAACAAGATGCCAAGCAGAGCCAGTCCCCACACTATGCCGAAAATGACCCAGCCAGTCCGTCCCTCCAAACTAATCAGCGCTATCGGCGTATAAGTGCCGGCAATCAGCAGATAGATGTTGACATGGTCAAAAATCTGCATCACTCGCTTCGCCTTCAGATTGCTAAGCAGGTGATACAGCGCCGAACTTTTGTACAAAAGAATAAGAGTGGCGCCGTAGATGGCGCAGCTGGCAATGTGCCTGGCAGTGCCGTGCTGGGCGGCGAACACGCACATCAGCGTCAGGGCGACGATGCCAAAGCACACTCCCAGCAAATGGGTGATGCCATTGGCCCACTCCTCGGCCCGCGTACGGTGGAATGCCTTCTTCAATTTCTCCAGGCGTCCTGTGTCTCTGACTTCACGTGTAGTCGGTTGTTCGTTCATGTTTTGCCGCCCTTGAATTATCTTCTACAGCCTCGGTCGCGGCCTTCCCGTCCGTGCCTTAGATCTCGCCCTGTTGAAATTCTGTCGTCCCTCGACTTGGGACTTAAATAACATCAGCCCTAACAGAATTTACATATCTTCCGTGTATTCTGTGTATTCCGTTGTTTAAAAATTGGTTATGGTCGTCTTTTCCCCAAGCAACTCAAAACAATCCATGCACCTTGCCGGTTTCGGTATCGACGTCGATGCGGCGGAAGCCGGGATCCGAGCCGGTGCCTGGCATCAGCTTGATGTCGCCGGCGACCGGCACGATGAATCCAGCGCCGTTGTACAGAAGGATGTCCCGTACGGGCAGCGTCCAGCCAGTCGGTCGGCCTTTGCGGGCAGGGTCGTGGGACAAGCTCAAATGCGTCTTGACCATGCATACCCCTTGCTTTCTGATCTCCGGGTCAGCCTCGCACTGAGCCAACTTCTCGGCGGCCGACGGCGCGAATTCGACGCCGTCCGCGCCATAGACTTGCCGGGCAATCTTTTCGATCCGCTCATGTAGCGGCGTATCCAAGTCATACAAGTACTGGAAGTCGCCCCGCTCTGCTGCTGCGGCTTCGACCGCCTCGGCCAGCTCCAGCGCCCCGGCGCCGCCTTTCAGCCAGTGCTCCGACTTGGCGACAAACGCCCCGGCCTGCTCAGCAATCCGCCGCACCAGTGCCTCCTCTGCTGGCGTGTCAGTATGGAAACTGTTGATGCAAACCACTGGCCGCACGCCACTTTGCCGCACCGTCTCGATGTGCGCCAGGAGGTTCTCGCAGCCTTTTTCCAGCAGGCCAAGATTCTCCCGGGTGTACGCCTCGTCCAGAGCCAGCCCCGGCTTGACCTCCGGGCCGCCGCCGTGCATCTTCAGGGCTCGCAGAGTCGCGACGATCACGACCGCATCCGGCTGCAAGCCAGAATAACGGCATTTCAGATTCCAGAATTTCTCATAGCCGATGTCAGCGCCAAAGCCGCTTTCAGTCACATGATAATCGCAAAGGCGGACGCCGATCTGGTCAGCAATGACAGAACTCTGCCCGATGGCGATATTGGCAAAAGGTCCGGCGTGTACGAGAATCGGCTGGCCTTCCAGGGTCTGGGTCAAGGTCGGGTTCAAGGTATCGACCATCCAGGCGCACATAGCGCCAGCCACTTCCAGGTCCTCAGCCGTCACTGGTTTGCCCGACCGCGATGTCGCCAGGATCATACGGCCGATTCGCTGCCGCATGTCTGCCAGGCTGTCGGAAACCGCCAAAATCGCCATCAGCTCGCTGGAAACGGAAATGGCGAAACCTGACTCCATCTCGTAGCCGTCCATCTTGCCGCCCTTGCCGATGGTGATATTGCGCAAGGCTTGGGCGCAGAAGTCCATCACCCACTTGAAATGCACTCGTTCCGGGTCGATATCCAGCCGTTTCAGGCCGCGCTTGGCTAAAGCAGCGTCATCATAATTGCGCTCATGCTGCATGCGTGCCGTCAAAGCGACCATGCCGAGGTTGTGAGCATTCGTGATCCGGTCGATATCGCCGGTCAGGCTCATGGAAAACGGCGTCAGCGGGAGGCATTGCGCCAGACCGCCGCCAGCCGCCGACCCCTTGATGTTGAAGGTCGGGCCGCCGCTGGGCTGGCGGATAGCGCCGGTCGCCCGACGGCCGCGCTGGCCCAGGCCTTGAATCAGGCCAATCGTCGTTGTCGTCTTACCCTCTCCCAGCGGCGTCGGCGTTATCGCAGTCACATTGATATATTTTCCCGGCGACTGCTTGGCCAGGCGCTCTCGTACCAGCCGCTGATCGATCTTTGCCAGCTGCCGTCCCATTGGAATCACTTCGGCAGGCAAAAGCCCGAAATCAGCGGCCAGTTGGTCCACGGGTCGCATATTCTTCTCTGCAGCTTCGGCGATCTGCCAGTCGGCCATTTTAGTCGGATCAAAAGCGTACTGCGTCATGCGGGTGTTCTCCTAAAGCAAATCACGGCAAATCAGACATGATGCGATAATCGATCAACACGCCCTCGGGAGTGAAAAAAGCCTCCAGCGTGCTGACATAATTGACGGTGTAGATATGTTCTCCAGACGCCCTGGTATTCATGTTGATGCTCTGCCCATGCCGATTCGCCCGGCGGACGACCGTGCGATTCTCCTGCCAACGGCAGGCGAAGCCGGATGGCGTCGCTGCTCGGTTACGGTAATTGCCGTATTTAGCGATCACGTCATCCAGCGTCGTCGTTCCGGCCTTCAAGCTGACTTGCGCATCTGCGTATGCATTCTTCGCCTCCTCGGCTCCGACCATCTGGGTCTGGGTCGCCTTGCAACCGCAAAGCATGGCAATCGCAGCAGTCAAACAGCAGAAAAACAGCTTCATGTTCATGTTGATGGCTCCTTAGTTCCCGGCTCAGCGCCGGGTGTGTTCACTGTTCGGGGCAGATGATGTCCAGGCCGATGTCAATGGCCGGCGCACTGTGGGTCAGGGCGCCGACGCTGATAAAGTCAAGTCCAAGATTGCGCAGCCTCGGCAGCCGTTCGAGTGTGATGCCGCCGCTGGCCTCGGTGCGGGCCCGGCCAGCAATGATGCGAATAGCCTCGGCCATCTCGGCGTCGGTCATATTGTCCAGTAAAATATACTCCACTCCGGCGGCGGCGGCGGCGGCGACTTCCTCCAAAGAGTCTGCTTCGACCTCGATTTCCAGGCGCGGATATTTCTCTCGGCAGGCCCGCACAGCCCGGGCAATGGAGTCTGGGCCGGCGAATTTAGCCATTTCGCGATGGTTGTCCTTAATCATAATCCGGTCATACAATCCGAGGCGGTGATTCTGGCCACCGCCCATGGTGACGGCGTATTTTTCCAGCAGGCGCATCCCCGGCGTCGTCTTCCTGGTGTCAAGGATGCGGGTCGACGAATCACCGAGAGCGGTGACATAGCGGCGGGTGACCGTGGCGACGCCGCACAAGCGCTGCAAGAAATTGAGGGCGGTGCGCTCGCCGGTCAAGATAGCCCTGGCCGGCCCGGCGACCGTGGCCAGCGTTGTTCCTGGCCGACAGAAGGCACCTTCCTGGACATGCGGAGTCACTACCAGGTTCCGGTCGAGTTCTGCGAACAGCGCCGCCACTATCGGAAGACCGGCGCAGACGCACTCCTGGCGGGTAATGAAATGCGCCTCGGTCTCCAAATGCTCTGGCACGACGGCCAGCGTGGTGGCATCGCCGCTGCCGACATCCTCGGCCAGCGCGGTGCGGCACAGGCAGCGCAGCATGTCGTCATTCAAAATCATGGCTTCTTCCTCTCCTGGACATAAAATTGGATCATTGAGATGGCGGCCAGCACAGCGGCAATCTGGGCGATGACCAGCAAGGAGCCAGCCGGTGGAAGCCAAAGCAGGGTCAGCGCCGCCGCACCGACCATAAAGCACAGCAACAGCACCAGCAGCACCGCCTGCGGGCGCGTCAAGCCCAGGCGGACAAACCGATGCGATATGTGCCGGTTGTCGCCAACGTAAATCGGCAAGCCAGCTCGGAGACGGATGACGACGACGGCCACCGCATCAAACAACGGCACTCCCAGCGCCAGCACCGGAATCAGCAGCGGCGCCGGGGTTGGACTCTCGGAGGGCAGATAAAACGTGGTCAGAATCCCCAGCACAGCCAGGCAGTAGCCGAGGAAGTGGCTGCCGCTGTCGCCCATGAAAATTCGCGCTGGGGGGGCGTTGTGCACTAAAAAGCCGGAGGCGACGCCGCCGACCGACGCGGCCAGCACCGCCACAAAGTACTGCCCTCGCAGAACAGCGACGAACAGCAGGAAAAACGCTGCGATCACGGCCGTGCCCCCTGCCAGGCCGTCCATGTTGTCAAAGAAATTTATGGCATTGATGACGGTCATAATCCAGAGCGTGGTGACCAGCCAGTTGGCGCCAGGGATGGCGCTGAGGAAACTGATCCGCAGTCCCAGCCCTGCTGTAATCCCCGCCACCACCGCCTGCAAGAGAAATTTCAGCCATGCTGGCATAGGGCGAAGGTCGTCAACCAAGCCGATGACCGCCAAAACCGTGGCCATGCCGCCGATCATGGCCAGGCGCGGCAAGACCGCCGCCAGGCCAGCGTGGTATTCGGCCAGAGGGAAGCCTTCGCTCCGACCTAAAACTCCAAAGACAACCAGCCCGACGACTAGGGTGAGCAGCCAGGCGGCAGCCATGCCGACCCCGCCCAGAACCGGCGTCGCCGCAGCATGATTCTTGTGGGCTTCGTGCTTGGGACGGTCGACGCAGCCCAGTTTTGGGGCAAGATGACGGCAGGCCCACGTGCATAGCCAGGCCAACACCATGGCAACGGCCCACACCAGCAAGTCAATCAACAACCCATTCATCGAAAGGCCCCTCTCCTAAAATCCATGATAGCTTGACCTTGCCGCCCGCATCATCCATTCCCAGTCAACACGTCCTGGACATCTTCCGGCAGACGCACCGGCTTGCGCGTTTCCGAGCTGATGATGGCGTGGATAGTGTAGCCCTCGGCAAGCAGCACCTCTTTGCAGGTGACGCGGCAATTGACCTGCATGCGCACCCCGCGCAGCCAGGCCAGCTCCGCCACAATCTCCAGCTCGTCGTCATAACGCGCTGGGTTCTTGTAGTCAATGCTGGCGTGGACAACTGGGAGCATCAGCTTCTTCGCTTCGAATTCCTTGTAGGTCAAGCCGCAAGCCCGCATTAGCTCATTACGCGAACGTTCAAAATACGTCAAATAATTCCCGTAGTAGACGACGCCCATCTGGTCAGTGTCAGCATACGGGACGCGATAGTGGACAATTCCCTGGCGAGTTGCAGTCATAGCCCTGTCTTCCTTTTGATGGCAGCTATCAGCAGGTCCGCCACTTCCTCCTTTTCCATGCCGTCAGTCACGAAAATCTCGGCATCGGCGGCCGGCTTCAGGGGCGCGACTGCGCGGGTGGAGTCAATCCGGTCACGTTCCGCAATGTCGGCCGCGACGCTGGCCAAAGTCGCGCCGGGGGTGACTTCGCCAGCCTGCTGCAAGCGGCGGCGGGCGCGTTCCTCGGGCGACGCGGTGATGAAGAATTTGCAAGTCGCGTCAGGAAGCACGACCGTGCCGATGTCTCGCCCTTCCATGATGATGATGCCGAGATGGCGGCAGTCGCGCTGGCGGTCCAGCATCCAGTCGCGGACTTCCGGGATGCGGGCCACCTGGCTGACGACAGCGGCGACTTCCGGCGCCCGGATAGCCGCCTGCGGCACTGGGACGTCGTTCAAAATCAGTTGCAAAACGCCTTCTTCGGCCTGGAGACGCAAATCCCATGCCGGCAGTTTGGCGACGACGGCAGCAGGGTCGGCGTCTGGGTCAATGCCGGCTTGCAGCGCTGCCCAGGCCACGGTGCGGTACATGTCGCCGGTGTTGACGTAATACCCGCCCAGACGCTCGGCCAACGCCCGCGCCGCCGTACTCTTGCCGGAGGCAGCCGGGCCGTCAATCGCAATTTGAATCATCTTCTTGCCCGTCATGGCGTTGCCTCCGCAGGGGCTTCCGGCACAGTTTCAGCCTCTGTCGGTTGGGCTGGCGCCTCAGCCTGGGCTGGCGCTGGCTCGGCAAAGAACAGGCGCAGGCGCTTAAAAATGCGGCTGCCGTCAAAAAAGGTAATATAGACCATCAGGGCGATGAGCAAAAAGGCGAATACATTCTGCAACACTGACATCACCTTGACGGGCATGCGTCGTCGGGTGATGCCCTCAATGCCTGCGAACAAGATATGCCCGCCGTCCAACACCGGGAATGGCAGCAGATTAATCAACGCCAGGCTGAACGTAATCAGGATGATGAACGACAAGCCGCCTCGGAGTCCCTCCAGCTTCAATTTGTACCAGAGCATCAGGATGATCCCAAGCGGCCCGCTCATGTGGCGGACTTTGACCTGGGCCCGGCCAGCCGGTGCGCCGCCCAGCTTCGCAGTCAGGGGTTTGAACAGCAGCTTCAGCGTCCGCCCCGTCGTGCTGACGACGTTCTCAAACTGCTCCCAGGGCGAAGGATGCCCGATGATGCGCGGAACGCTGTCAACCAGCGACAAGCCGACCTGGTACACTTCCTTGCCGTCGATGGTCACTGGCCTGGCTTGGACATTGCTCAGAACCCGCTCCTTGCCATCGCGGATGACTGTGACATCCAGCGGCTTGCCGTCCGACGCCCGCACTATCTCCGTGAACATCTCGCTGTCCGTCACCTCTTCGCCATTGACGGCCACCAGCCGGTCATTCAGCTGGAATCCGGCCTGCGCCGCTGGCGTATCCGGCACAACGGACCTGACGGTGACAGCAAACACCAATCCCAGGGACTGTGCGCTGACGTCGCCGGCCAGGCGCATTTCCGGCAAGGCGATCTCCTGGTTCTGGCGGGCGATGAGGAGCGTGAACGGCTCTCCTTGCAGCGCCTTGATGTCAGCCAAGAGCTTTCGGGCACTCAATACGCTTTGGCCGTTCAGTGCTAAGAGCTGGTCACCGACTTGCAAGCCAGCGTCCGCCGCCGGCGTTCCAGGCAGGACTCCTCCCAGGGTCACAGGATTACGAGCCACGAAAAACGGCAGGCCGAGATTCTCCATCATAGGATTCGGCGCTGGAACGTAGGAAATAACTTTGCTTTCCTCTCCGCTCTGCACGGTCAGCTCGACCTGGGGTCCGTCGCTGTAGACGTATTCCATCTGCAATTCTTCCATGCCGCGCTTGAATGGCTTTCCATTGACGGCGACGATGCGGTCTCCGCCCCGCAGACCGGCCAGCCACTCGGGATTGGGCTCTGGGGTGTAGCGCAGATCGACCGCTTCGCCATTCCGGCTGACTGTCACCGTCTGCTCCGGCGCGTCCGCCGGAATCGAAAAGCACAGCTCTTCCCACTCTGCCTTGACCGGCTCGCCGTTCAAGGCGACGATGCGATCCTCCATTTTCAAGCCGTCCTTGTACAGCGGCAGCGTGGGCGGCACCTCGACGACAACACACGACCTGGCCGGAACCGGCTCCCAGACGCCGACCAGCCACATGACCGTCGCCAATGCAAAGCCAAACAGGACGTTAAAGAGCGGGCCTGCAAAAGCGGCAATAGCGCGCGGCAACGGCCGTCCGGGCGGCAGTTCCTTCCCGTCGCTCGAAACCGGCTTGTCGGTCGGGTCCAATTGCGGCAACGCCACATAGCCGCCAAAAGGAAGCGCACTGACAATGAATTCAACCCCGAACCTCTTGAAGCCGAACAGCTTCTTGCCAAAACCCAGGGAGAATTTCTCGACGTGCAGACCCTGCCACAACGCGGCCACTAAGTGGCCGAATTCATGAATGAAAATGCAGAAGCCAAAAAAGAACGCAATGAACAGGATTTTCCAAGTCATGTTCAATGCCAGTAAAATATGTTCCACGCTGACGACCTCGGCGTTGACCGGCTCAATCCTGCCCCGTCCCATAATGAAACGGAAATGCCGGCATTATTGATGAAAACATACTAAAAATTCAAGACGATAATCTTTTTTAAGACCATGCCTGGCGCAACGTTGTTCCCAAGGCTTGGCCATCGGTTAAATATATCCCATCGCAGCGGAAACGCACACGCCCGACTGCGTCTTGCCGCTTTTTTCAGCCTGACGCTGCGTTTGGGGGCGAGGGGCTGAATGTTGAATGTTGAATGCTGAATGTTGAATGCTGAATGCTGAGGCGCATTTCATAATTCATAATTCATAATTCGTTAGGGGCGAGGTGCGAGGTGGTCGGCTGAACTGCATAACCGTAGCAACCGTCCACTAACGTCCACTAAAGTCCATTGTCCACCAAACGCCAGCAGCCGCCGTCCACCATGTCCACATCGTCCACAACCAAAGCTGATGGGCTAGGCACACGTTGCCGAGCACGCTCCGTCCAAGCATCACTCGAACACCCGGTGAGCCATGCATTGGCCGTAGCGACTGTTGCTCAAAGCGAAGCGACGACGAAGCCGTATGGCAGCATGTCAACCTTGATGCTCTTGTCCTTGACGGTGAAGTCGACGCCACGGGCCAACTCGGGTTCCAGGAAGGGCGAGACCCTCTCGTCCAGACTGACCGTGCTGCTGATGAGCTTGTCGCTGGCGTTGATGATGATCACCATGTCACCCTCGCAGCCGCAGCGGCGGAAAGAGACGATAGCGTCGGCCTGGTCATTTTCCAGCCATTCCACTGCACCTTCTGTGAGCACGCTGTGGTCATGGCGCAGCTGAGCGATTTCGCGGAAGAACTCCAGGCGGTCTTGCCCCTCGTTGGTGAGGGCGTTGTGCCAGTGGATGAAGAGGTTTTTGCCAAAGTTGCGGTTGCCGTAGATACTATGGCGGTTGCTGTCGGCCACTTCCTGGCCATTGTAGACAAAGGGCACACCGTCCATGGTGAAGTTGAGCAGCAGCGCGGCTTCATGGGCGCGGGCGCCCCAGGTGAGTTCGTGGCGCTGGTCGTATTCGTCATTGCTGACGTCGTGGTTGTCGGTGGCGCGCAGGAAGCGGGCGCCCTGGGGAAATTTGTCCACCATATTTTGCCAATAGGCGCGGATGCTGCTGGCAGGCTCTTTTTTCTCAAAGACCTTGGCGAGCGTACTCCGCCAGCCGAAGGCGTAGTTGATATCGAAAGCGTAGAGCTGCTCGTCAACGGTGTCGCCTTCAGCGAGCATCATCACGTCGGGCTTGAGTGCTTCCATGCGCTTGCGGCCTTCCTCCCAGAAATCCAGGGGCACGCTCACTGACACGTCGCAGCGATAGCCGTCCACATCGAACTTCTCAATGAAGTACTCCATGTTTTTCCACAGATATTCGCGCAATTCGGCGGACTCGAAGTTGACCTCAGGAAAATGCCATCTGCCATATTTGACCTGGCCATTTTCATCACGTTTGACGAAATCGGGGTGGTCCTTGATGAAAACCGCGGCAGGTCCGCAGTGGTAGTAGACCAGGTCAAGAATCACACGCATGCCCAGCGCGTGGGCTTCCTTGACGAAAAGGAGCAAGTCTTCGTCCGTGCCGTACTCCGGATCAATCCGGTAGTAGTCCTTGACGCGATAGGGATTCTGGGGATTCTTCAGCCCGGACTTCTTCTGGCGGTCGCTCCAGAATTCCTCGCACGGGTCGTCATCCGCCCAGGTTACCGGGCAGAGGTAGACGATATCAATGCCGTTTTCAGCCAGGAAAGGCAGCATGGTCGTGGCGGCGGCAAGGGTGCCTTGCGGCGTAAAGGGTCGTAGAAAAAGCTGATAGATGATGCCGTTGGTCAAATACGATGGTGCGCGGCGGGCAATTTTTTCACTCATGGTCAAAATCCTTTCTGGTGTCTGCGTTCCAAGAGAAAGCAAAACAATATGTCCTCGAAGCCAGCGTCATTTCTGCTGCAGGGCAATGCACAGTGCGCCGTGGTCATCGCGGAGAATCTGGGCATTGCAGCCATAGACGCGCTCGATGTTGGCGGGAGTCATAACTTCTTCGGGATTGCCGTCGGCATAGACGCTGCCTTGTTTCATCAGCACAATCCGTTTGGCATAGCGGGCGGCCAGCTGGATGTCATGGCAGACCATCAGAATAGCCGGTCGTTTCGGGAGTTCTCGCAGCAGTGCCATCACGCTGATAGCGTGGGCCGGGTCCAGCGCCGAGGTCGGCTCATCCAAGAGCATCACCTGTGCTTGCTGAGCCACGGCAGCGGCGATGGCGACTCGCTGTCGTTCGCCGCCGGAAAGCCGATTGCAAGGCCGCTGGGACAGTTCGACCAAGTCAAGCAACCCTATGGCTTCGTTGACCAGCCGGTGATCTTCCGGCGTCGGCGGCGACATTCGGGACAAGCGGGCGTGTCGCCCCATCATCACCATGTCCCGCACCGTAAAATCAAGCGCTGGCGCCTGGCTTTGCGAGACCACCGCAATCATCCGGGCGCGTTCGCGATGCGGCAGGCGGTTGACCGGCCGACTGCCAGTCAGGACCTGGCCAGTTTGCGGCGCCAGCAACCCTGCCAGCAGCTTCAACAGCGTGCTCTTGCCGCAGCCATTCGGCCCCAGCAGCATCGCAAAGTCGCCGGCCGTCAACGCCAGTTCGACTCCGCTGACCACGTTCCGTCCTGGCTCGTACGCATAACTGACCTGGCGGCACTCAAGCATCATGAGGCCTCCGGCGTTTCAGAATCATCAGGAAAACGACTCCTCCCAGCAGCGACGTCAACACCCCGATCGGTATCTCACGCTCGCGGAAGATAACCCGCGACAAAAGGTCGCACAATATCAAAAAGCCGCCACCCCACAAAAAACCGGTAAAAAGGATCCTGCGATGATCACAGCCATACAGACGCCGGACAATGTGAGGGATAATCAAACCGCAAAAACTGATGATTCCCGCCAGACACACGGTTGACGCTGCCAGCAGCGAGGCGATAAGAATCATAAACATGACCAATCGGCGCGGATTGACGCCAAGGTAGAAGGCTTCCTCATCGCCGAGGGAAAGCACATTCAAATCACCGGCCAAAACTCGCAGCACGATCAGCGCGATTGCCGTGTAGCCAGCCACCGGCCACAGCAAGTCAGGGTCAACGCCCTGCAAGTCGCCGAGCATCCACCAGGTGACTCCTGCCAACTCGCTCTGCTGTGCGAACGACAACAGGAACATGAGCAGGCTGGAGCAGATTGTGCCGGCGATGACTCCGCTCAGCAGGAGGCTTTCCACGCCCCAGTTGCCGCCTCGGCTGACCAGCAGCACCAGGCCCAGAACTATCAGCGCCCCGGCCAGCGCTGCAAACGGCACCGCATAGAGGCTCAAGGCACGCAAACCCAGGATATACGCCAAGGTGGCGCCGACTGCTGCCCCGCCGGACAGCCCAAGCGTAAACGGCTCTGCCAGCGGATTGCGCAAGGTCGCTTGAAACACCATGCCTGACAACGCGAGCGCGCCGCCTATCACCAGCGCCGCTGTCACCCGCACCAGGCGCAGCTCCAGCACTGGGTGCAAACCGCCGTCAAGCCGGAACTCAGACGGCGACAGCCAGCGCGAACCGCCGCAAAGGCCGAGCAGCGCCAGCGCAATAACTGCCACCAGGGGCAAGAGAACATAACTGCGACGCAATAGAGTTATCACCACGACCTCATGACCTCATTGGGCTGCCATTTGTTTAGCCATGGCCGCCAGCTGCTGTCGCAGGAAGGCAACGCCGCCAAGCAGGCGCGGCCCCGGTCGCAGAACTACGTCTGGATCAATGTTGCTCACCACGCGATTCTCGCGAATGGCCCGCAACTGCTTCCAGATACGGTGCTCGCTGATGTCACGGTCGTGCGTGCACCAGATGATGACATCAGGCTGGTTTTCCAGCAGCCAATCAAAAGAACATTTGAAATAAGGCTGGTCAACATTGCCAGCGATGTTTTCCGCTCCAGTCAGGCGAATCAGCGCATCCGGGAGAGAATTTTTTCCACCGACCATCGGCGGCGCGTCCCAGATGACCCAGAGGACTTTGATGGGCAGCGGCGTCGGCGGCTGGGTCAACAGCGCGTCAATGCGGGACACCTCGGCAGCGGCAGCCTCTTTTGCCGACAGCAATTCTCCCAGGCGGACTACGCAGGCGCGGTATTCCTCCAGCGTTTCCCCGGGAAGGACTTCAACCCGGATATTAACCTTGCCGAGCGTCTTGATAATGCCGGGATTCATCAAATCGTTGGCAATCACCAGGTCCGGCCGCAGGCCAATGATGGCTTCCAAATGCGGATCAGCGAATTTTCCTGCTATCGGCTTTGCTGTTGCTTCGGCCGGATAGTCGCAGGCGTCGCTGCGCCCGACCAGCCATTCGCCACGACCCAGGTGATACATCAATTCAGTCAACGAAGGCGACAGCGACACCACCCGCAACGTAGTCTCGGCAAACGCCACCGTTGTCAGAAGAATGGTCGCAATCGCAGAAATCAACCACCAGCGCATTTTCAATCAAATCCTGCTAAATCACAGTTAAACATGACAGCAACCAATATAATCTGATTTTCAGCAATGGCATTCCGGCGCCCGCAAAATAACGTGGCGGAAGGTAATCGGTCACTCATTGATATTCGGAAATCCGATGAGCTGCGGTCTCAGGAAAGGGGCGAGGGGCGAGGGGCGAGGGGCGAGAGTGAGTTTGGACTACACTGGCCGCCATGTCCACACCGTCCACCATGTCCACACCGTCCATATCTTTTTGCGCCGTAGGTGCTTAACCATGCTTAACCCCAAGCTTTAGCCTGGGGGGAGGCATACCCCAAAACTGGCGCCTTGTAGAGGCGCTACAGAAGACTGACCCATTACTTTCACCGCCTACAGGTTAAACGTGATTGCATTTTGCAGGCTTCAGGCTCGCTTTGGGAGCATTTTCACAACAATCGGAAGAACCAGATTTTATTCTGTCCGCCAAAAGATGAAGGTGCTCTTTGATTTCGCATTCCCAGAGTACAATCACCTTCCAGCCGGCCGCTTCAAGCGCTGCCCGGTTCCTCGCGTCCCGCTCCACGTTCCGTTGGAATTTCGCTGTCCAGAACTCCACATTGGATTTAGGCATAGTAGCGGTCTTGCATCCCTCGTGCCGATGCCAAAAGCAACCGTGGACTAAGACAACCGTATGCCATTTACGCAGGACAATGTCCGGATGCCCCGGCAATTTTGGATCATGCAGACGATAACGGAAGCCTAGAGCATGCAAATGCCGCCGAACCACCAGCTCCGGCTTGGTATTCTTCGACCGAATCCGGCTCATAACCGCACTGCGCTGCTCAGAAGTAAGGGTGTCCATGAAAATTTATTTCCATTCCCAACCAATATCGATGCGTCATTTTCAAAAACGACAAGGTAAAAACAGCAGAAAAGGGGTCAATTATATTACGTGCCCTATCTTTTTCCGCTTTATCTGCACCGCGTTTGATTGAATCTGCAAGTGTTGCAAAAGCTTCTAAAAGTTTTTCGTCAGATATCCGGGGCAGAAAAGTTATTTTATCACTCCTATTCAATCCAGCTTGTTAAGCATCCTTACAAGAGCACTTCCCATTGCGTATGCTAAATTTACCGGAACCGCATTTCCTATTTGTTTATATATGCTTCCTATTTTCCCTTGGAATTCCCAATCATCCGGGAAGGTTTGTATTCTGGCATATTCGCGTGTTGTCAACGGGCGCGTTTCTTCCGGATGACAGCGCTCTGTCTGCTTTTGGGCAGGGGCGCATGTTAACGTTAGACTCGGTTCATCCCAGGAAAGCCTTCTGGCCATTCCTGTTTTTCCCCCACCCAGATAAAACGACCTCTTCATGTATTCTTTTTGGATTTTCAACGGCAAATCTCTCCAATATCCCCCCTGGGGAACTAAGGACAATATTTCCTGTTTTCTTTTAGGATATTTTTGTCCGGGTGAATCAGGGACATCGGTAGGATACAGGTCGCCAGCCTTCAAGGCATCTCTTACCGTTAAAATACGTTTGTATGGAGAAGGCCATTCAAATTGAAGTTTATCAGTTAGGTCGTTCCTGATCCCAACCAGAAATAGACGTTCTCTTTTTTGTGGAACCATGTAGAATATAGCCTTCAAGAATTGCGGCTCGACAAGAGTATATCCAAGTTCGCTGATGACATCTTTTATTGTTGCCAGGGTTCTTCCTTCATCATGCTCAAGTAAACCTCTGACATTTTCACCGAGAAAAATCTTGGGTTGTACTTCCTTGACCACTCTGGCAAACTCAAAAAAAAGTGTTCCGCGCGTATCTTCAAAACCGAGCTTTTTCCCGGCGTATGAAAAAGCTTGACATGGAAAGCCCCCTGAAACCATATCCACTTTGCCCTTATACTGGTCAAAGGAAATTTGAGCCACATCACCTTCCAAAACATTCCATTGAGGGCGGTTTTTGCGAAGAGTATCACAAGCATCAGGCATAATTTCATTCAAGGCAACATGTTCAAATCCTGCCTTCTCCAAGCCTAATGCCAAGCCGCCTGCTCCGGCAAATAATTCTATGCTTGTATACTTTCTTTTAGGTTTTGTTTTCATCTCATCATCCCACCGTGTATTGAACATCTGTCTTGCCTCATCAAAAACAAGCAATTGATCCCGGTGGTAAACTCTATAATTGCTAACAGGATGATGAATAGGAATAAGCTTTCCATTGGCGTTCCATCGCTCCAAGGTCTCTTTTGAGACAGAGAGTATATCCGCCACCTCGGTAACACTGAAATATTCGCTATAATTGGAACTTTTCATTTTATTCTTGGCTTATAAATTACATGGGCAATGTGCGAAATCTTCTGATAGAAGTAAACATTTGGCAAAGTACATCTGAATCTTTATTTCAAAAAATTTCTAAGTTCTATCGAAACGAGGAGATTCAGATACAAGAAAAAATTAGCATGAATTTGGTGTTTTGCAACTCCGTGGACACATTTCCCTTGAGCGCAAGGGAGTCGGCCAGCCATTGATAATGGCCATCCTGACAGCACGTTTCCAGTGCTTATGCCGCTCCGCTGCTGTGGATGGTGTCTACGTCTCTTTGCGCCGACGGCGTGACCGTAGAATGCAGCATGCGTGCCTATTCCCGATGCCCTCAGGCCAAAAACGCGGCATATCTTGAGCTGAACGCTTACCTTACCGCGGCAATGCCAAACAGCGCTGCGTTAGCCCCTAAGGCAGCGGCTTGCAAATCGGGCTGACCAGACGCTGGTTGCAGATTTTGCCTAAGCGCTTCAGCGAACAAGTCAAAGCTGGCGGCAATCTGACCGCCAAAGACGATTTTTTCCGGATTGAAGCGCTGGCACCAGGGGGTCAGGACCTTGCCAAGATCAGCGCCGAACTGCTCATAGACTTGGGTGGCCTGCTTATCCCCGCATTTGGCTGCCTCGGCAATGCCCTTGGCGCCACCAGCAAAATCATAGCGCGGATTCAACTTTTGGTATGCTGCGATCAGCGCCCGCGCCGAGACAAAATCCTCGACGATGCCATCGCGGTATGGCTTATTCCAGACACTGACTTCCGTTGCCGGACTGCCCATTTCGTTATTGAAGAATTTGCCATCGGCACAGAAAGAGACTCCGATGCCGGTTCCCAGGGTGACGCCAGCAATTCGGTTGCAGCCCTGCCCTGCCCCGAGCCACATTTCGCCAGCCAGAAACGAATTGGCATCATGCCGGAACCAAAACGGGATGCCAGCGATCTCCGGCAAAAGCTTCGCCAAGCTGTCTTTCAGACTGATGCCATAAAGGCAGGCAAACTTGTGCTTCATCAGGCTGATGCCACGCTCATAATCAAAAGGGCCTGGAGTCGATACGCCAATACCGCCAATGACTTTCCCACGCGACAGCGCGTGCCGGATCAGCTCCGTGTATGTCGCCAGAACGGCTTCCAAGGTTCCATCTGAACAGACCGGATACTGGGCAAACGATCCGGACACAACGCCGCCTGACGCATCAATCAGCGCCGATTTGAAACTGGTGCCGCCTGCATCAATAGCCAGGACAGCGCCAGACCTTGCATTGTCATCCTGCGTATTCATTCAAACGAACTCGGTAAAGTTTTTCTTCAGGCAGGTTTTGTGCACACAGACCGGCTGGTCGCCGAGGTTTTCGATGACGTATTCACCCATGTTGGTCGGCACGACGACCATATCCAGGTAATTCTGCTCAAAGCGGTATTCCGGATTGGCTTTCGAGTAAACCACGACGCGTTCGCCATCCACCAGATTCAGGACATGAAAGACGCCGTCAGTATTGCCTTCAATCCGCTTTTCGAATTCATAGCGGTACAAGTTGAAATACAGCAGGTCATGTTCACCTACCACATACTCAGCCCAGCCTTCGCCGGAACGCAATTTGCGGGGCTTCTGCACCAGATTTTCCTTCACCCACGATGACGTCCGGCTCGTTTCCAGCGTGCGTTCGCCGTGATACGTATGAATCGGGCGCGGAATGCCATCCAAGTCCGGACGCAGATAGTCGTACATTTTGAAAGTATAGGAACCCACGGTCAGGCTGCCAATCTCCAGGATAAGCTGATTGCGCCCAGAGGAATGGATGGTTCCTGCTGGCAACAGGAACTGCATGCCGGGCTTAGATTCTTCAAAATGCACATATTTTTCGTAATCGACCGGTGAGTAGTCCTTTTCCGAGCGCTTGGCTGCGGCGATGAATTCCGCCGGGTCTTCTCCTTCCCGCAGTCCTACGAAGGTGCGAGCGCCATGTCCAGTGGCGATGATATAGTAGCTTTCATCCTGTCGGCCGTGTTCATTGAAGTTCTCTTTGATATACGTTTTGCCGGGATGCAGCTGGATGGACATGTTGCCATTGCTGTGCCAGGTGTCGTCGTAGTTGAAGCGAATCGGGAAATAACCCTTGAAAGTATCAACGCACTGCCGCCCCATCAATGCATCGCCTTCCTTGCAGACAAAGGTGAAAAACGGGATTTCGACTATCGTTTTCCCGGCCTCAATCAGCAGGCTCACTTCGAGCGGAATCAAATCAAAAACCCAGGCGCAATTCTTCATCGCCTCAGGAAGATTGCGCAGTCTCTTGATATAATATCCGCCCCAGACACCTTCGAGGTAGACCGGCTTGCAGCGGAAGGGATACTTGACCAGAGAAGCGCAAATCGCATTAAACACCTCACGCGGAAGCATCTGCGTCTTCACAAGATCATCACTGGCAATGTAGAAGTCAATCAAATCCTGTTTCAGGAGTTTTGCCCGCAGGTGCATAGCCAGCTCGAAGTCATAGTAATAACAGCGCCGCATCATTTCCTTGAAGGGACGCGCAGCCGCATCGCCAAGATTCCGGTAGCCACCCCGTTTAATCCTCAAAATGGCCTGTTTTGGAGTGACATCCAGATAGACTGCGATGCCGCAGATTTCCCGCAACTCATCCGAACAGGCTCCAGCCCCAAACACAAGATGCACGCCAGCGCTGCCTGAAATCTTCTCTTTTAGCGCTTTGAGTTTGCCGGAATCAAACAAAGTTTCGTAGCCGCCCTCAAAAAGCTTGCCGAACAGAAGCACCGGGTCCTTTTCCAGGTCCTGCTCTAGGTTGTCCGCCAGCATCGCATCAAGCTCCTGGGAACTCTTGTAGCAGGCTGACAGATCACTGATTGTAACTGGAATAAGTTGCTTCTTCAAAGCGCCGCTCAGCAGGTTGACCAAGGCACGCCAGTCTGCCCCGACATAGCCATCAAGACAAACCGTCACACCAGGCGCTGTCTGCAAGCGCTGCCGGATTTCCTTGACCAGCCGCTCGCTGACCGGTTGGATGCCGGAAATCACACCCTCGGCAACCTGCGCCGGCAATTTCGGACGGTTGACCGGATTGAGGTCCTCATACGGATACGGATTGAACATAAAACTCATCGCGAAATACTCCCTGTTTTCGGTTAAAATGCGTAAAACTCAAAAGCATTGAGCCTGGCGAACAGCTCCAATTGCGCCCGCACATCCCCTTCAACCGCCGCAAAGTGCTGGGTTGCACCGACCCGGAGGATGTTTTCAAACAACTCACTGACCGAACCTTCTGTACGGAAATCAGCATGCGAATAACTGCACAAGGCATGTTCACCAGGCAGCGCCTCTGCCGTGAAACAGACGATTTTGAAATTGTCCTTGCCTTGAGAAAAATGCGCGAGCGTCTTCAACCCCGCCGGGATGCGATACCAGGCAAAGGGCGCACCAGCGTATTTGAAGGAAGTTTTGGCAAAACGGGTGTCTCGGGAAATCCGCACATGATCGGCAAAGCGCTCGTCCGTGTAATCATGCGGACCGGCATGACCAGCGGAAAAGGTGTTGCCGCCCTGCTCGACATAAAACGGCTCGACGTAATTGATGTGCTTGCCAGTCAGTTGCCTGAGGATATAAAAGATAACGCCGGCGCCAATATCTCCTTCCGGAGTCAGGATCGCATCATGCGCATGGAAAGTTGGCGGATAAAAGCCGGGACGCAGCCCGATGGTGTGAAACAGCTCGTGGTCAACATCGTTAAAAATCAGTGCGTCAAGCTCATATTGATCGCGCAAGGCGCCTAGCGCCAGCGAAGCTCGGGCTGACTCCCGGAACAGTCGCGCATCGACATCCGGCTCGACAAAGTAGCGCGAGGAGAGCTCCGCTACCCAGGCATCAGCGGCATCGTCGCTGATTGCATCTGTGGCTGCCTTCAGCGACGCATAGCTGATGAAGTCCAGCTCTGGGCCAATGCGGGAAAAGACTTTGTAGGGATCAATGTAGGTTGAACACATGATCCGATTGTAAACCGGCAGCAATCCGAAGCGCGCCCGACGCAGCTGCGCCTTGGTGTATGATGCCGAAATAAAAGTTTCCAGGCGGCTTTGGACATCGGCGAAGTTTCCGACAATCACCTCGACTTTCCGTCCCAGGCGCGGGATGGAGCCAGACCCCTCAAGGCTGCCGACCAGTCCGCCCTGGGCAAGGAATTCGATAAAGTCATTCTCATCCCGCGTATCGCTGTAGGGCATTTTGTCTCGTGTCGGCAAGTACAAGGCCAGGGGAATATCGAACATATCGCGCAAGAACGCGATCCAGGGGGAGTCTTCGCTCCAGGACAAAAACGTGCAGATAACGCAATCGACTTTTTCCTGCATGAAAAACAGGATTGCCTTTTCCATGTCTTCCCGCTCGTAGGCAACGCCTGGGAAAGCACATTCGGCCAACTCGCCCAGTTGAGCAGTCAATTCCGCCCCAAAACGCCCCCTGCGCTCTTCATACGTGCCGTCTTCACAACCAGCACCGAGCTGGCGAAAACGACGGCAGCCCACCAGCAAAACACCGACTTTCGGCTTATGCCTTTTCATCACGTTTCCCCCTGACTTTATTCTTGCTAATCATATCATGCGTGCGCAGAATATATTCTTCAGCGCGTTCCAGGTCTTCTGAAACCAGGCTGATAACCAAAAAGTCAAGCACAAAATACTGTGCAATCCGCGAAGTCATGGCGCCTAGGCGAAAAATCTTTTCCTCAGAGGCCGTAAGCAGGTTGACATCTGCCAGCTTCGCCAGCTTTGAGTCAGGATAATTGCTTACCGCTATCACCGGAACTTTCTTCTTCGCGGCAATTTCGGCCATTTCGCAGACATGACTGGTTTCTCCGCTGAAGGAGATGGCCAGCACTGCATCGTCAGGATGGCACAGGCCAAGAAAAATCCTGGCGAATTCGGCGTCCTGATGAAAGATGACCTTGAAGCCAAGCCGTATCAGCTTGATCTGGATGTCCTCCGCAACAATCCCGGACATGCCCGCAGCCAGCAGATAAATCGTCTTTGCGCCGGACAATATCTGCACTGCCCGGGAAACAGCTTCCTCTTCCAGCAGCCCGATAGTGTCATAAAGCGTTTTGACATTGTTGTCCAGAAAACCCTTCTTCAGGCCAGCAAAGGTATCTTCTGACGCCGACTTCACTTTCACCGGCATGAACTCGGCGGCCAGGGACTGCTTCAAATCCGAAAAGCCGCTGTAGCCAAGCTTCTGACAGAAACGGATCACCAGCGCATCGTCGCAATTGCAGAGTTCAGCAATATCACGCACCTTGTTCCGGATGATCCGAGTCGGGTCTGCCAAGATGCAATCCGCGATGTCACGGTACTTGCCGCTCAACTTCGAATGCAGCCGCTGAATCTGTAAAATGCACCTGGGAGTAATGTTCATAGCCGCCGCCCTAGTCAATTTTATTGAAACGATTTCTAAATATAGTCATCTAATATGAGAATGCAAGCTGCTTGCGATGGGATAGGAGGCACTAAAACGAATTCTGTCAAAGTCCAAGATTGAACCTTACAATTTGTCGCGATATATTTCAATTCTTCCGGGGTCTACGCTGGTTAGGCGTTCATCACCTCCCCGCAAGCAGACGACATTATCCCGAAAATCACCGTAAACAGCCACATCTAACTTCGCGTAACCCATAACCTCAATTCCATCTGAAAGTAGCCAAAAGGGAAAAGATGACTCAACGCATATTGGTATTGGGAGCAACTGGCGCCATGGGACAATACCTCGTCCCGAGCCTAGCCAAAAAAGGCTATCAAATCGACACGGTTGCGCTGAACGATGCACCTTGGACGTTTCCCAACGTGACCCACGTCAAGGCCGACGCCAAGGACCAGGCCTTCTTCTTGGAGTTGATGTCCCGCAAATACGATGCGATGGTTGACTTCATGACGTATCCGACCAGCCAAATCGCGGCGTACTTGCCCCTGGCATTGAAAAACGTAGGCCAGTACATATTTTTGTCATCTTGCCGAGTCTATGCTGACTTGGAGCATCCAATCAAGGAATCGTCGCCTCGATTGATTGATGTGTCCGACGATCCTTGGTTGCTGGCCTCTGACGACTATTGCATCTACAAGGCTCGCGCAGAAAATGCGTTGCGCGCATCTGGATTTAACCATTGGACGATTGTGCGCCCGGCGACGACGTTTTCCCATAAACGTTTCCAGCTAGTCACCTTGGAGGCGGCTTTGACGGTTCGTCGAGCACGTGAAGGGAAGCCGGTGGTGGTGCCCATCGAGGCCAAGGACAAGCACGCCACCTTGAGCTGGGGCGGCGATGTCGCGGAAATGATTTCCGGGCTTGTCTTCAACCCCAAGGCGATGGCCGAGGACTTCAACGTCTGCTCGTCAGAACACCATACCTGGGGTGAAATCGCAGAGTACTACTACGACATCTGCAACCTCAACGCCGTCTGGGTTCCCAAGGAAGACTACTACAACATCCTCGGTGCTCACGAGTTCAATCCAGGACTCAGGTGGCAGCTCGAATACGCAAGGCTCTTCCAAAGAATTTCAGACAACTCGAAGGTCTTGGCGGCTACTGGACTCAAGCAGGAAAACTTCAGAACACTTTACGACGGGCTGAAACACGAAATCCAAAGGTTCCCTGAACTGTCCAATATGCAAGAATGGCCAAAGTCCGCCACCTACGACCGAATGGATAACTACCTGAAGGATCGAAAGCTATGAGAAAATCTTTCGCAAAGCACGACCAGCCGCTGCTCATCGGAGTCGTCAGGGAGCGAACAGCCAGGGACGCCATCGCCAAAATCATGAGTTGCAAGACCCACGGCGCCACGGGAATTGACCTGCATCTCTCCTGCATGGACGAAAGTGCCAGAACCATTGACCAGCTGCGAGGCGTGGTTAACGCCTGCCCGCTCCCAATACTCGCACTGAACTACAACCATTCCTACGATTGGAAAGATACGCAAGCCCCGGAGGAAGAACGAATAAACCTGCTGATGAACGCCATCCACGCCGGCGCCGCAGCCATCGACCTCCAGGGGTACTCATTCCATCAGCCATCAAAACACAATTTCTGCGGAACAGACGACTTCTCGTTCACCAAGGGAAATCCCAAGGAAATCGTCACGGATCAAGCCGTCATTGACAAGCAGCGAAAGCTTATTGACGAAGTCCATGACCTGGGAGCAGAAGTCCTGATTTCCACCCATCCAGGCGTTTTTCTCGACTGCCAGCAAGTCTTGGACCTAGCACGCTTCCTCGAACAAAGGCAGCCCGACATGATCAAAATCGTCGCCCCGTGCCAAAACCATCTCCAACTGGCAGAGGCCATCAAGACGCAAATCGTGCTGGAGCAGGCAATCAAGACTCCCGTGCACTACCATGTCAGCGGAAAGGCGGGACGGCTCTCCAGAATCATCAACCCGCTCCTCGGTGGGCACCTGATCTTCTGCTCAGATGGCTTCACCCCAAACGCAAACTTCGAACAATCCGACCTCGCAACCACAAAAATCGCCCTGGATGCCCTGAATAATATCCTCCTGTAGGATATGAACCGGCGCATACGGATTTCCTCTCAGTGGCGAATTGACATGGCGAGCCTCGGGATTACTTTCACGGAATTGCGATATTCACCCAAAATTAAAAATCAGGAGCGAAAAATGAGGTATTTGTGGTTGCTTGTCGTCTGCATGAGTGCATTGGCATTTGCGCTTGAGCCGTTGGTGCTGGTGGATTTCGAGACCTTGGAGGGAGTGACAAAGACTGGTCAGCAATCGTCATTCAAATTGATTGATCAAGCCGCTGTCGGTTCAGGGGCGATTGAGGTCACGCTGCCTGGCACGGTAGCTTGCCGTCTTCCCTTTGACATTCCCGAGAAGCAGAGTTGGAATGAGTATCAGGGGATATCGTTTCAAGTAAAGGGCGACGGCTCTGACGTCTGGATGCCCATATCTCTTGTCAGCACCCAGGGTTCGTACAGCTACGTCTATTTTGTGCCGCTGACATCGACTTCATGGACAACGTACAAGGTTGGTTGGGATGAGTTCATTCCAGAGTCCGCTGTTGGTCTGATTGGCGAACTGGGAAGCCTGCCGCCTTGTGGCATTGACATCGTGCGCTTCGGATGCCGATGGAATATCTGGTACGACAACGCGCCGATTCCCCAGCATACGGCGTGCTTTGACCAGGTGCAACTGGAGCCTGTTATCGACAAAGTTCCAAGCTCCTTCCAGCCTAAGTCGCCCGAGCAATTTTTGGCGAAACTCCGCGAAGGCAAGCCGGTGCTGATTCAATGCCAAGGAGATTCGATCACCGCCGGAACAGGCCTCAGGGACAAAGTGACGTCTCGCTACTCAATCCAACTCCAGAATATCCTGCGGGAATGGCTGGGCAACGAAGGCATTACCGTACTCAACCGAGCCGTGGGCGGCGCCAGGACCAATGACTTGAGAGCCTGGCTCAATCGCGATTTCATAGGCGAAACCCCGGACTTGGTCACAGTCTGGATCGGATACAACGACAAGTCAGGGGCAATCGGCAGAGAATACTACGCCAGGACGGTCAACGACTATATTGACCGAATCGCCCAAAAAACAAAAGGCGAATCCGCCATCCTGCTCATCGCAACCGGACCGGGAAAAGGCCCAAGATTCACGATGATGGATGACTTCGCACAGGAAATCCGAAACATCGCCAAAGACAGAAAACTGCTGCTTTTCGACGCCAGCCATATCCTCAAATCGCTGGGACACGAGGCGTTCTGCGATTTGATGGCAGATATGGCGCACCCCAACGAGGCAGGACATCAAATGGTCGCCGAAAAATTGGCGGACTTCCTGGTCGATGCCGCAAAAATCACCACCCCGAAACCCGTTAAGCAACAAAAGTCGGCACCGCCACAAGGGCAGGAATACACGACCACGTTTGAAGGCGACGCCGAAGACTGGAAACTGGAGCGACAAACAGAATTGACCACTGAACTCGCACAGGACAACGGAACATGCCTGAAATTGACGGCTGTCGAAAAAAATACGGATCACGTCCGAGCCTGGTCCAAGCCCATCAACGTCATCCCCGGGCAAGTCTACCAAGTCGAAGCCGATGTATTGAACAAAATCACCACGGGAAGATACGGAATTTATCTTGCGGAATATGATGAAGGCGACGGCAAGGGGCAGTTTAACAGCTTAAAAATGCACTGCGTCATTTCACACAAGGGCAATGCCACGCGCTGGACGCGACACGACGGCAAGTATACCGTGCCAGAAGGCATCAAGTCAATTCGAGTCCTGGTCTGGATTGCAAAAGAATCCATCGGAACGCTGTACTTTGACAACCTGAAGGTCAGCCCTAAATGAGTGGAATAAGGGCGAGAGACGAGAAAATATTGTTCCATCCGCAGAAATGCTAAAAGCGCAAAACATACAGCAGCCTGAAGGAAGTACTACATAGACCGCGTACGACAAAAGCCCCAAGCAAGAAAATAAAAAACTGGAAATCCATGTAAATTCTTTATAGAAAGTTTTTTTGGGATGCGCCGACTGCGCCAGGCGCCGGTGGCAGCGCAGCAACCAGAATAAATAATTCCTTTTTGAAATTTATTTGCAGAAATTTCATAATGCATTACATTGAACATATCATCTGAACAAAATTTAGAACCACCGCAACAGCGACGTCACGAGTTTCTTCCCTAACCCATTATACCCCAAATACTAAGGAGATAACCATGAAAAAGATGCTAACTTTCACGCTGATTGAGCTGCTCGTCGTCATCGCCATCATCGCCATCCTCGCTGCGATGTTGCTGCCAGCCCTTGCCAAGGCGCGGGCTAAGGCGCACACCATCTCCTGCGTCAGCAATCTCAAGCAAATCGGCCTCGGGATGGCGCTGTACACAGACTCCTACAACGAAGTGACCCCGCCCTCGGTAGCGTATCAACCCGGCACCGTCATTGTCAATGCCTACAACGGCGGACAGTACAACGAGTGGTTCACAGCAATCCGCGACACCGTTGGCGACGACAAGGTATTCAGCTGCCCAAGCAAGAAATATACCGGATTCTACAGTGCGGACTCACTCACCACCACCCTCGGCTTCGGTGTCTCCTACACCCGCAACTACTATTCGAGAAGCCAGAGCCTTGGCAACATCCGCCAACCCACCAACACCATGCACATTATGGACGGGCAAAACAACTACTCACGTTGGCTCTGCGCCTCAGACTGCGGAATGGCGAGCCAGGGTGGGAACTGGGTCTGGCACACTACACGCCATGACCTCATGTCCAACATCCTGTACTTTGATGGACACGCTGCCAGCTTCAAGAGCAACTACATCATCAATGCCACCACCTACGCCACCAAGGATAACTTCTTCCATATCACCGGCTATTGCAAATAATCGCAAGTCCGCAAAAAAGCCTCCGCATGGCATAATTCGCCTTGCGGAGGTTTTTTTGTGGAGGGGCGGATGTACCGGCACCTCCCCAAGGGACGTTAATATCCGCGCGAGGCAAGCACGTTGCGTTCTTGCCCAGGGCTGAGATGTTTCCGCTGCCAGTGCTTCTGTCGTTGTCAGCGGTCGACTTCAGGGGAGTGGTTTCGGCGGCATGCGGTAAAAAACTGAAAGCGCAACCAGGCTTGGTATTCTGCGGTTGCGCTTTCAGTTTTTCCGAGCAGACTCTGGCAGTTTAAGCCGCTTCCTCAGTGGATGGTTCCGTTATTCCAGCTGTAGCCTTGCCAGCCGAGGGTGCCGTAGGGGTTGTTCGGATAGGTTCCCCAGGAGGCGAAGGTGCACTTGATCGTCTCGGCGTGGCCATCGACATACGCCATGTTGATGCCATTGATTGAATGCCGCGGATGCGGGATTTGCGCCGTGCAGGTGCCCAGAGAATGGACATAGTACATTCCGAGGCCGTTGTTCCAGGCCGTGGTCAGGTTAGCCAGGGAATCCATGACCAGGTAGAGATTAGCCGGTTTCGTGGCGCGCGATATTTTCAGGGTGCGGTTGGCGGTGTAGACGCCGGTGATGTTGCTGTTGATGCCGATGCCATGATAGCAGTAGAGACTCTGCCAGGTTGAGTATTGGCCAGTCTTGGCGCCGAGATTTTGCGCCGACAGCACCGGACAGAACAGCTCCTCAACCGAGGAGAGATACGAATTGTTGAGCAACGTCATCGACCAGGTCAGGTTATAGACCGGCAGGAAATCCTCGCTGTCGCCAGTGTAAATCAGCAGCGACAGCGCCGTCTGCTTGTGGTTGTTGAGGCAGGATATCGTCCTGGCCTTCTCCCGCGCCTTGGACAGCGCCGGCAACAGCATCGATGCCAAAATCGCAATAATCGCGATGACGACTAAAAGCTCGATCAGGGTGAAAACTAGTAGCTTCCGCATCTGCTCTTCTCCTTGTTGAATGGTACTTGAGGGAAAACCGAACTTATTTCTAAATTAAGGGCATCATTTTCAAGCAAAAACCAGCCTTTTCGTGGCTATGGCAGCCGTTGGGCGCGTGATTCACACTTCTTCACCGCTGTCGGCGAGCACATCTACGCCAAAGTTCACCATAGCGTCTTTTTCTATCGTGCTGAAGGTATTGATACGGAACATCCGGTCAATGGGCCTGGCCGCGCACCCGCAGCTTTCCCCTGGGTAAAAGCGCGGCCTGATCAAATGCCCGGCCGGCGCCGAATGCAGCTCCTTGCGCTCGATGCGCTCCATCAGCAGCTGGACAGTCAGTTCGGCGCGGGAACACACCGGACTCAAAATCGTTGCCAAGGAAGGTGAAACGTACTCCGCAAACGTTCGTCCATCCGCGCCGACGACCGCTATGTCCTGCGGGACCTGAATCCCATGCTGGGGCAGCACCTTAATCAACTTGGCGCCGATATAATCATTGGAGGTGAAGACCGCCGTGACCTCGCGACGCTTCAACTCCGCCAGCATGGCGTCAACATGGCCGCCATACTGGTGCAACACCAAAATGTCATCGTCATCAACCGAAACCCCGGCCTCCTGGTGCGCCTTCTGCCAACCGACCGAACGAAGGTGCCCGCGCTCTTGCGGGAGAACTACCATCAGCGACACTTTCCGATGGCCGTGATCAAGAAGATGCCGAGTGGCCAGATAGCCGCCATGTTCCAAGTCAACCCTGATGTCCGAGGCCAGGTCAGCCCGGCCATCGTCCCCTAAAAAAACGTACGGGACAGTTTGCTTGACCTGCCGGATTTTCTCAAGATCGTAGTATTGGATAAAAATGACGCCGTCCACGCCACGCGCCAACAGCTGCAACAGCCCGTCAATCTCTCCACAACCACGAAATTTGCACTCATTGTACAGCATATTGTAGCCGCGTTGAAGCAGCATCTTCGTGATTTCCATATTCACAGCCGCAGTGACGCCGAAATCCAACAGCGGACCAATGATCCCGATCGTCTTGGTCGCCGCGCCCTTGAGGCTCCGAGCCGCGCTATTCGAAACGTAATTCAACTCCCGCGCAACCGCCAATATCCGCTCCCGAGTCGCCGGTGAGACGCGACAGTTGCTGCTGTCGTTGAACACCGCAGACACAGCCTGACGAGACACACCGACTCGACGGGCTATCTCTTTCATCGTTATCATAGCATAAACCTCAAGGCCATAATCACTTAAATGCCTACCATGTAGGGCGATAATGCTAGCGCCGAACTACAAATGATGCCAAACCGCAGCAAATAGGGTTTACACGAGCTATCAAATGCCTACATTATATCATGATTGCTCCTGTAAGTCAAGCAAAGAAATCATAAATTTTCGAAAAAAATCGGCTTTTTCGCGGAACTGCTGGCAGCGAGCCGTCAACCGCTTTATTTCAGTTCACCCCTCGCCCCTAACGAATTATGAATTATGAATTATGAATTATGAATTATGAAATGCGCCTCAGCATTCAGCATTCAGCATTCAGCATTCAGCATTCAGCATTCAGCATTCAGCATTCAGCATTCAGCATTCAGCATTCAGCATTCAGCATTCAGCATTCAGCATTCAGCATTCAACATTCAGCATTCAACATTCAACATTCAGCATTCTACCCCTCGCCCCTAAAAAAAGGCGCTTCCGTGCGTTTGACGTACGGAAGCGCCTTATTGGCAACTACGAATGCCGGCCTCGTTTTAGACGCCCAGGCGGCTGGTGCGGCTCAGTTCACCGAGTGTGCGGTTGGTTTCCGGCGTATAGCCTGCGAGGGGCATGATGCGCTCGTGGATCGAATCAAGAATCCAGCTCACCTGCGGGAAGTACTTGCTTTCCAGCTCGGCCGCCGGGCTGACCCAATTGCGGGCGCCGATCACGATCGGCGGCGCGTCAAGATAATCAAAGCAGAGCTGCGTCAAGTTGGCCGCGATATTGTGCATCACGTTGCCGCGCTCGACCGCCTCGTTGACCAACACGACCTTGCCTGTCTTCTTGATTGATTCCACCAGCTTGGCGTAATCCAGCGGATTGACCGAACGCAAGTCGATGACTTCCGCTTCCAGGCCATGCTTCGCCGCCAGAACGTCGGCGGCGTCCAAAGCCTTGAATAGCGACGGCCCGAACGTGATCATGGTCAAGTCTTTGCCGACGCGCTTGACGTCCGGCTCGCCAATCGGAATCTCGTAGTAGCCGACCGGCACGCCCTCAGTATGGAAGCGCTCGCCCTTGCCGTACAGCTGCTGGCTTTCCAGGAAAATCACTGGGTCAGTTCCGGCCAAGGCCGTGTTCAGCAGACCTTTGGCGTCATACGGAGTGACCGGATAGACCACCTTCAGGCCCGGAATATGGTTCACCAGCGCTGACCAGTCTTGCGAATGTTGAGCGCCGTACTTGAAGCCGACCGAAATACGCAGCACCACCGGCATTTTCAGAATGCCGCCGGACATCGCCTGCCACTTCGACAGCTGGTTGAAAACTTCGTCGCCAGCCCGGCCCAGGAAGTCGCAGTACATCAGCTCGGCCACAGCCCGGCCGCCAGCCATCGCATAGCCGACTGCCGCGCCGACAATCGCGGCCTCGGAAATCGGCGAATTGAACAGACGGTGATACGGCAGAAGCTCGGTCAGGCCGCGATAGCAAGCAAAAGCGCCGCCCCAATCGCGGTTTTCTTCGCCAAAGGCAACCATAGTCGGGTCGATGCTATACCGATGCACCATCGCCTCAAACACAGCGTCGTTGAAATTGTACTGCTTCATGGCTGGGACTGCCTTGCCGTCAGCGCCAGCGAAACGCACCTTGGCCATGATCCGCTTGTACTGCTCATTGTCTTCCAGTTTCTGCAAGAATTCCGGCTCACGGTCACAGAATTTCTCGACTTTCTGGTTGGAGAAGGTCACGGTCTCGATAAAGAGCGAGTCCATGGGTTCGTATGGCGAAATTTCCGGGTCAATGGCGAGCTTGAACATGTCAAAGACAAGTCCTTCCACCCCGCTCTGGATTTTGTCCAGCTCGGCCTGGGTGGCGATTTTGCCGCTGACGAGCTTCTTGGCGTAGGCCGGGATGGCGTCAGCCGCGATCCAGCGGTCGAGCTCCTCCTTGGTTCGGTAGCTGGACGCATCCGAGGGCGAGTGGCCGCTGATGCGATAGGTGACTACGTCAAGCAGAACCGGGCCGCGACCAGCCAGCAGAATCTCTTTCTTGCGCTTGACCGCGTCAATGACTGCCAGCGGGTCATAGCCGTTGACGCGCTCCGCATGCATCTGGTCTGGATTGACGCCAGCGCCAATCCGCGCCATGAATTCATAGCCCATGGTCTCGCCATTGGTCTGGCCGCCCATGCCATACTGGTTGTTAAAGCAGTTCACCAGCAGCGGCAGACCGCCTCCGAGCTCCTGGTCCCACAACGTTCGATACTGCGCCATCGCCGAGAACATCAAGCCTTCCCAGACCGGACCGCAGCCGAATGACGCATCGCCAATATTGCAGACAACGATGCCGCCCTGGCGGTTCACCCGCTTGAACAGCGCGGCACCTGGGGAAACTGAACCGGAGCCGCCGACAATGGCGTTGTTGGGATAAATCCCGAACGGCGTGAAAAACGCATGCATGGAACCGCCCCAGCCCTTGTTAAAACCGGTCACCCGAGCAAAAATCTCAGCGTAGGCGCCGTAAATCAAAAAATGCCGGGCCAAATCCTTGATGCTGCCAGAGAAATTCTTTTCCACGACCTTCAGCGTCGCCCCGCCAAAGAATTCGCGCATCGTCTTTTCGAGGACAGCGTCATCAAGCTTACGGATAGCTGACAGTCCTTTGGCAAGGATTTCGCTGTGGCTGCGGTGGGAGCCAAAGATAAGGTCATTCACATCCAGGCTGTAGGCTTGCCCGACTGCCGCGCATTCCTGGCCCAGGGAGAGGTGAGCCGGCCCGGCGTGGTTATACTTGACGCCCTGGTATTCGCCCTTGAGCTTAATCTCGTTGATGATCGTCTCAAACGTCCGCAACACCATCATGTCATGAAAGATGGTGACGAACTCGTCCTTGCTGTACAGCTTCTTCTCTTCCGCCAAGGTCTTGCTGTACGCGCAGACCGGAATCGGCGTAAAGTCAATCTGTCCCTTCTTGAACAGTTCCTCGGGATAAATTTCCAATTTCTTCGTCATGAAAAGACTCCTTTGACTTGCAATGCTTGCTATCTTAGACCAGAAAATCGTCTTTAACCGGATTTATGCGTGCAGAATCGTTTCCTTCAGTGCTTCTGACGTCGTCGGATGCGGGAACACGATTTGGCGGACATCTTCCACCCGCAGTTCCATTTCGACCATAGCCGCTGCCGATGCGATGAATTCACCGCAGCAACCGCCGATGATATGCACTCCGAGAACCTGGCCATGCTTCTCGCTCACCAGGACTTTGACCGTGCCGGACTGGCCGGCGTTCTCAACCACAAAACGGCCGGCTACCGCCATCGGCATGACGGCCTTGCGATAGGCGACGCCGCGCGCCTTCAGGTCGTCCTCAGTCGC